>Ga0105240_10004040_pt1 | contig 22577 bp, 19 predicted proteins | sample KBSC54metaG_FD_80426 | JGI IMG/M metagenome (GOLD analysis project Ga0105240, IMG submission 80426) | Corn rhizosphere microbial communities from Kellogg Biological Station, Michigan, USA - KBS C5-4 metaG | ecosystem: Host-associated > Plants > Roots > Rhizosphere > Soil | place: Michigan, USA... | reverse complement strand
GTAAGTTTCCGGTTTGGCTGGCACCCGAGCAAATTCGTCTGATTACTGTTAATCAAGAGGAGACAACGGTGGCTTTTGCTGATAAAGTTGCCGAACAAGCCTGTGAGCTTGGTTTGCGTTTGACCGTGGACAACGACAATGAATCAGTTGGTAAAAAAATTCGTAACGCTGAAATCATGAAGGTTCCGTACGCTGTTGTTATTGGCGAAAAGGAAATTGAAACGAGCGAACTGACGCCACGCATCCGTAAGGATCTGGCCGTCGCTGACCAAACGACTTCATACACCGTAGAAGAATTCCTGAAAACCGTGGCCAACGAAGCAAAAACTCGTGTAAATAAAACATCACTATGAGCAAACAAACTATCGCCGTCGATGTAGATGATGTGCTGTCGGCAAGTGTGCCGGGCTTTACGGCATACAGCAATAAACGTTGGAATATGGATCTGACCGTGGACCAATACGACGAAGATTGGGCTAAGTTTTGGGGTATTCCATACGAAGAAGCGTTGGTGCGGGCTGCTGAACTCCACGAATCAGATATGTTTGGCATGTTCGAGCATTTTAAAGAGGCAATTCCGGTTCTACAAAAGCTGAAAGAACAGTATGATCTGATCGTCCTGACGTCGCGTCGCCTGAGCATCAAGCCCCTAACGACCGAATGGCTCGACCGGCATTTTCCAGATATCTTTTCGGCAGTGCACTTTGCCGGTTTTTATGACGACACAAAAAATTTGCGCGAAAGCCTCAAAAAAAGTAAAGGCGACCTATGTCAGCAGCTGGGCGCTGACTATCTGATAGATGACCAGCTCAAGCACTGCATCGCGGCCGCGGATTGTGGCGTGCAGTCGTTGCTATTTGGCAATTATGGCTGGAATAAGCTGCCCGCCAAAGAAGCCAAAGCCAAAAACATAACCGTCGTCCATACCTGGGACGACGTAGCGAGGTACTTCGATGCCAAGGGTTGATGCTGATTTTGCCAAGCGTGTCTACGCTTTGGTGGCGCAAATTCCAGAGGGCAGAGTCATGACCTATGGGCAGCTCGCCGCTTTGTGCGGCGCTGCTTGGGCGGCGTGGGAAGTAGGGCAGATCGCGCACACTGGTCCGACCGATTTGCCATGGCAGCGCGTCGTTAACAAACAGGGCGGTTTGGCGGTAGGCTGGCCCGGTGGTGGCCGCGAGGCGCACCGCAAGGTGCTAGAAGCCGAAGGCGTCAGCGTTTCTGACGATTATAAGGTGGATATTGCGAACCTTCTATGGAACCCCAGCCAAACCAGCCTCCTCTAATCGTCATTGTGGGCGAAACTGCTTCTGGTAAATCGGCCTTAGCCGTTGATCTAGCACGGCACTTTAATGGCGAAATTATTGCGGCGGATTCCCGGACCGTATACCACGGTTTAGACATTGGGACGGCAAAGCCGACGGCCAGGCAACAACAAGCCGTGCCGCACCATCTCCTGGATATCGCGGCGCCAAACGAACAGGTTACGGCAGCGCAGTATAAGGTCTTGGCGCAGAAGACTATTCAGAACATTGCGGCGCGGGGCAAAGTGCCGTTTTTGGTCGGTGGTACGGGGCTGTACATCGACGCCGTGCTGTACGATTTTTCGTTTCCGGCCAAAGGGGACGCGGCCGAGCGCCAACGTTTCCAGCAACTCGGTGTTCCAGAGCTCCAAGAGGAACTCCAAGTCAGGGGCATTCCGCTACCCGCGAACGCTTTAAACCCACGGCATCTAGTGCGCCAACTTGAAACTGGGGGTGTGCCAGCACAGCCTAAAAATCTACGCCCCAACACGCTGGTTCTGGGTTTGGCGACAGATCGCAACATGCTCGAACAGCGCATCACCGACAGGGTAGAGCGGATGTTCGGCAATGGTCTGACGGCCGAAGTTCAGCAATTGGTTGCAACCTACGGTTGGGGAACTCCGGCACTGCAAACCATCGGCTACCAGGAATTCCGTGCATATCTGAAGGGACAGGCTACGCTCGATGAGACTAAAACGCTCATCATAAGGAATACAATTCAGTATGCAAAGCGCCAGCGCACGTGGTTCCGGCGCAACAAAAGTATTCACTGGATCGGCCGTAAGGAAGAATCCGTAGACTTAATCACAACTTTCTTGAACAAATGATCTATAGATCGGTGACAAAGTTTGCTACAATAGGCTCATGATTGAGCAATTGTTTGGGTCAAAGACGAGGGTAAAGCTGCTGCAGTTATTTTATAGCAATCCCAATCGATCGTTCTATGTGCGGGAAATTACCCGCAAGATCGACGAACAGATTAACTCGGTGCGCCGCGAGCTAGCCAATCTGCTTAACGTCGGCATTATTATATCGGATAACACGAATAACCGTTTGTATTATGAGGTGAATCAGCGTTACGAATTCTACGAACCATTGGTGACGATTTTTGGTAAATCGGGTGCGGCTGGTGCTGTAGCCCCAACTGCAGCTAAGGCTAAAAAGGCCACTGTAACTCCTGAAGAAGAAATGCTCAAAGGACTTGGTCACCTAGAAATCGTGCTCTATACTGGCCAATTTACGCGCGACGATTCCAGTGGTATTGACCTGTTGGTGGTCGGTGACGTTAACCAAAATGCGATTCAGCGTTTTGTCTCCGAACTCGAGACACAAGAGAATAAGGAAATTCGCTACACGGTGATGGCGCCGTCCGAATTTGCCTACCGCCGACAGATCAAGGACCGGTTCATCGTGACCGTTCTGGATTCCAAGAAGCAAATATTGCTGGACAAAAACGGCGTACTGGCTGAATAGTTTAAGGAGAACGTATGGACATACAATTTCATGGTGCTAACTGTTTAACACTTGTCACTAAGCAGGCTCGCGTGGTGGTTGACGATAATTTGGCGGATCTAGGCGGCAAATCGGTCGCCAAAGCGGGGGACATCGCGCTCTTTACGGGTGCGCACGCTGACCCAACCCAACCGGCCAAAATTATGATTGACCAGCCGGGCGAATACGAGGTCTCGGAAGTCTCTATTTATGGCATTGCCGCGCGCGCTCACATGGATGAAGATGACAAAAAAACAGCAACCATGTACAAGCTCATGGTTGACGATTTGCGTATTCTGATCACCGGTCATGTGTACCCAGAGCTGAGCGATGCGCAGCTTGAGGCTATTGGTATGGTTGACGTCATGTTTGTGCCGGTCGGCGGGCACGGCTACACGTTGGACGCCGTTGGTGCGCTCAAGCTTATCAAAAAAATTGAGCCGAAGCTGGTCATTCCCACACACTATGATGACAAAGCGCTTACCTTTTCTGTGCCGCAACAGTCGCTCGAAGAAGCCATCAAAGCGCTTGGCATGGAGCCTAAGGAGACGGTTGCCAAACTCAAGCTCAAACAGAGTGAAATGAGCGACGTGACGCAGTTGATTGTGCTGGAGTCGTAGGTATATATATGTGTGTTGGTGCGGCCGCGTGCCGGCCAACACACATTGTAACCTCTTGGCTTATGGTACGTTTCCTAAACCGATCTACATAAAAACACCTCCTACTATGGGAGGTGTTTTTATAAGATAATCCAAACCTTACGCAGCAAGTGCGACGTCTTTTGTGGTGAGCTTTTTATTGGTCGGCTGTTCCAGCAAGCCCTTTTTCTTGAGGGTGCGAATAGCTTGCGTGCTGATCTTGAGCTTTACCTTCTTGCCGTCGACAATAACCGTCTTCTTCTGTAGGTTCGGCTCCCAAACCTTTTTGGTGTGGCGTTGCGAAAAGCTGACGTTGTTGCCAAACTGCTTGCCTTTACCGGTGATTTCACACTTACGCATCAAATTATTCCTTCTTTCAAGGGTTTATTGTATCTGTTTTCACCTCTGAAGTCAATAACCAGCATAACTTTGGACCAAAACGCAAGCAATTACCCTAAATTACGCTATACTAGTGTCATGCTTTCAGGACTATCGTTGGGCGACATTGGCATTTTTATTGTTACACTACTTATTTCGCTGGGGATTCACGAGGCAATGCATGCCTTTGTGGCGCACGAACTCGGTGACGAAACGGCAGCAGAGCAGGGACGATTAACACTGAATCCCCTCAAACACGTAGACTTGTATATGACTATTTTGTTGCCGATCGTGATGGTGTTATTCGGCTTGCCGCCGATTTTGGTAGCAAAGCCAGTGCCATTTGACCCCGACCAGGTGCGCTTCGGCGAATATGGTGCGGCGCTGGTGGCTCTAGCGGGACCACTTACTAACTTGGCGCTAGCAGTCATTGGTGCGCTGGCGTTCCGTTTTGGTGTTATTACGGGAGAGCTCGTCCATCCGCTCGGCATTTTTATTACCCTTAATATCACGCTGTTCGTGTTTAACATGATCCCGCTGCCACCACTCGATGGCTCGCGCTTGCTGTACGCCTTCGCGCCGGAACCGCTCCAGCGCGTTATGCAACAGATAGAAGCCATGGGATTTTTGCCGTTGCTGCTCGTGCTGCTGTTTTTGTCGCACTTCATTAGCCCCATTTTGCTCAATATCCAGCAAGCAATCTTCACGTTTTTGGTTTAACTTGCAGCATTTTGGCGCTACAATGTGAATGGCTCGGCAATCGAGCAAATGATTATCTGAATATTCTTTTGCAATGGGAGCTCAATATTTATAACGGCCGTGGCTGTTATGTGCGAGCACCCACCTGGATTTAACCAGGTATTCATTCGGTTGTCGGGTCATTCTTTTATATTTCTCTTCGTGTTATGTGTCGATGTGGTTTTGTCTAAGACTCGCTGTTTTATTCAACACATATCTGTTAGAATAGGGGAGTCTATTCGGGGTGTAGCGCAGTTGGTAGCGCGTACGGCTGGGGGCCGTGAGGTCGCAGGTTCAAGTCCTGTCACCCCGACCAAAGATTATTCATATTTCCCCTGATCTTGTAACACCTGGAGGTCACCATGTCCGATGAAATTTCTGCTGAAGGCGTAAAGAACATGCTCATAAATCCGTATTATGCTATCAACTTTGAAGATGGCTTATTTGGCGACCATCCGCTTCTTATTGATGAGTCAACTTGGATCGAGGCCAACAAGAAGCTTCTGGAGGAACTCGGCCCAGATGCCTATTTCCAGAGTCTGCTTGCCGTACTGAAAGGCGATGCGCCCGTTCTTGCAGCCCTCCAAGAATAGTTTTTCTAGTGCCGTCAAACTTTTAGCATTTTCTACAACCGACCGGAGTCTGCTATACTCCAAACAGCTATGAAAACACTCAAACTCGACCACGAACTTGCAAACTTAGTGCGCGAAGGCAAAAAGACATCTACCTGGCGCATTTACGACGACAAGGATATCCATGTCAACGATCGCATCGAACTGTTAGACAAGGTCGACCCACACAACCCAGAAACGTGGATTGTCGTTGGCACTGCGCGCGTCGATAGGGTGATTGAAAAGCGGTTGGCCGACATCGCGAAAGACGACTTTGACGGTCATGAGCCATTTGGTTCGCAGGAGGAGATGCTGCGCGCTTACCGGGGCTACTATGGACCACAAGTCACGCTGGAGACGCCAATCAAGATGATCCATTTTACACTGGAAAATACGTCGACAAGCGACAAAAATACTAAAACCGAAAACGGTATGCCCAAACTAACAGAAGCAAAAATGTATGCAGACGGTGGCTCGCGCGGCAATCCTGGTCCATCGGCCAGCGGCTTCGCTATCATGAGTATGGACGGCCAAATCGTTGTAAAAAAGGGAATATATTTGGGCGTTACCACTAATAATCAGGCTGAATATCAGGCGCTGCGCTTCGGGCTCAAGGAGGCGCAGGCCATGGGCATTCGCGATGTGCACGTATACATGGACAGTTTACTGGTCGTCAATCAAATGCTCGGCAGATTCAAGGTCAAAAACCGCGACCTATGGCCAATCCATGAATCAATCAAGCAAATGGTCCCGACGTTCCGGCATGTGTCATTTACGCACGTGCCCAGGGAGTTGAACAAAATTGCAGACAGTGCGGTCAACGAAGCCTTGGACGAAGTCGCTGCTAACCAGTGATGTACTTTTTTGGCATAAGTGGTATAATAGAGTTGCGCCAGATTATCGGCTGATCGCCTGAGGTGCGCCGCAAGGTGCATGCAGGAGGAAAGTCCGGGCAGCGTAGGGAAAGGCAGTTGCTAACAGCAACCAGGGGAAACCCTAGGGAAAGTGCCACAGAAACAATACCGCTCCGCCTAAAAACGGGGCAAGGGTGAAAAGAGCGAGGTAAGAGCTCGCAGTTTGCGATGGTGACATCGCAAAGCGGTAAACCCTGTCTGCTGCAAGGAGGCATATTCAATCGGACAATTTGGTCCGTGGTTTCCCGCCAGAATATGCCACATATCCGCTTGATCCAGGTGGCAACACCAGGACTAGATAGATGGTCGGCTAGAACAGAACCCGGCTTACGGATAATCTGGACAATTAAAAACCACTCGTTTACCGAGTGGTTTTTAATGTAGGCAGTCAGTAGTTAGCTACTTCTTGCTCGCGGCGGTAACAACTGCCGTAAAAGCCTTGGGCTCATTGACGGCCAGTTCGCTCAGTACTTTGCGGTCAAGCGTGATGCCGGCGCCTTTCAGAGCGGCAATTAACTTGCTGTAGGTGGTGCCGTTCAGACGGGCAGCAGCATTAATGCGTGCGTTCCACAGTTCACGGAAGCTGCGCTTGCGGTTGCGGCGGTCACGGTAGGCAAACTGCAGTGCCTTAGTAACGGCTTGCTTGCCGCGCTTGATGCTCGAACGGTTTGATTTGGTCATGCCCTTAGTAGCACGACGAATTTTCTGATGCTTTGCGTGTCCTGCGACACCTCGTTTTACGCGCATTGTTAGGCTCCAATATTCTGTTTAATGGCTTTGGTCTGAGCGCCGGTCAGGGTCTCAAGGCCGGCAAGCTTGCGTTTGCGTGCGCCGGTTTTCTTCTGCAAAAAGTGGTTGCGGTGCGAATGACGAATACGAATCTTGCCGTTTTTAGTGATGCGGACCCGGTCTTTGGTGCCGCTATGCGTTTTTTGCTTTAGCATGACTGCTCCTTATTACGAAGTTAAGCTGTTTTCCGGCGAATTGTGGTGTCTGATCGACAACGATTGTATCGCCAAAATCACTTATGACTTTATCAGCAAGTTTAAATCCTAGATCTTTGTGGGCGAGTTCGCGACCGCGGTAAAAGATGGTGATCTTCACCTTGTGGCCAGCTTCCAGAAAGCCGATGACTTTCTTCATTTTGACTCCAAGGTCGTGCTCGCTAATTTTCAGCCCGAATCGCATTTGTTTCATCTCAGCGGCTTTAGTGCTGCGCTTGTTCTTCTGCAACTGCTTGGTCCGCTGATAATTGTACTTTCCCCAGTCAACGACTTTGACGACGGGTGGGTTGGCATCGGGTGAAATCTCGACGAGATCCAGTCCTTGTTCTTCAGCGATTCGCAAAGCCTCGGCCCTCGATAATACGCCAAGTTGTTTGCCTTCTTGATCGATTACACGGAGTTGAGGTGCCCGAATGTCATTGTTCAGGCGCGTAAACTTGCTGATAATATCTCCTTTATATTGTTAGTGGTGGTATTGTAACAGATTGGACAACAGAGGTCAACAAGCATATTGTATCACTCACTGGAATGGTTTGTCCTGTATTGTAATGCCTCTGAAATATGGACTGGCTGAATAGAGTCGCTTGCCTCAAGGTCGGCTATGGTGCGCGCTACCTTTATGATGCGCATATAACTTCGCGCGGAAATATCCATGCGCGCCGCTGCCGTATTAAGCAGCGTTTCTGCATCATCGCTAAGTTTGCCAGTCAACCGAATATCGCGATTGGTCATGCTGCCATTTGTACGGGCGTCGGAGCCATATCGAACGGCTTGTTTTTGCCGTGCAGCGACAATCCTACTTCTTATATTTGCCACATTTGTTGTATTTTTTGCAGGACGCAAAAGGCGGTCGTGCTCTACCGTGTCGACGGTTACGTGCAGGTCAATGCGGTCCAGAATTGGCCCTGACAGCCGTTGCCGATATTGCACCAATTGACCTGGTCTGCATGTGCATGATTTGTTCGTCCCATAGAAACCGCACGGGCAGGGATTGGCCGTTGCAATCAAGATAAAGTTCGCTGGGTAGTTGACTGACTGACGAGCCCGTGCGACGGTAATGGATCGATCCTCCAGTGGCTGGCGCAATGCCTCCAATGTCAGACGATTGAATTCCGGCATCTCGTCCAAAAATAATACGCCACGATGCGCTAGCGTAATTTCGCCCGGTCGTACCTGTGCACCGCCACCCACGATAGACACATGGCTCGAGCTATGGTGAGGCGAGCGAAACGGCCGCGCAGTTACAAGTTGGTCATAATTATTGCTGGCCAGGCTATGTAAATGAGTCACTTCAAGCATTTCTTGGTGGCTAAATGGCGGCAGCAAGGTCGGCAGTGCCTTTGCAATCATGCTTTTGCCCGTACCAGGTGGTCCGACTAGCAGCAAATTGTGGCCGCCGGCCGCCGCAATCTCCAGTGCCCGTTTGGCTTGTGCCTGGCCAGCTATTTCTAAAAATGTGTCGTTGTCGACTTTTTGGGCGATAGATGGCATTGGACGCTGCATGAGGGAGCCCGAGCGGAGGTCGACTTCGCATAACTCTTTTATATTACTGACAGGCCTAAGTACGACATCAGGCACCAATGCTGCCTGTGCAACATTGGCTGCAGGAATAAAAAATGTTTTGATGCCACGCTGTTTGCCAGCCAAAAGCTTTCCGATGATGCCACGGACCGGCCTAATATCTCCGTCGAGGCCTACTTCACCAATGCAAGCCTGCTCTTTCGTGAAGGTATGTCTAGTCATACCGCCCGCAACCATTACGGCTGCCGCTATGGCGAGGTCCAAGCTCGTGCTTTCTTTGGGTACGTCCGCGGGCGCCAAATTGATGGTGATGCGTTTGCGCGGCAGTGTGATACCGGTGCTGGAAAAAGCGCTCCGGATGCGCTCTTTGGATTCGTCTACGGCTTTATTGCCAAGACCGACAATGACAATGGAGGGCAGGCCATTGGAAAGCTGGCATTCAATTTCGATAACGATGCCACCAGAACCAGCATGTAGGACGCTTTGTATGTATTGCACGACCTATTGTAATAATCTAGGTTGCCTCAAAAGTAAAGACCCGCATGCGAGTTGCGGGCCTTTTGAATTTGATTTTGGCGTTTTGGGATTTGAAGTTTTGAAGTTTTAATGGTTTCTTTTTTATGGAACAACGGCTTGCGAGAAGCCGTTGTTAGAAGTCGTTTTTGTTTTTGAGCACTTTTTTTATTCAAGTGCTACTGCTATCTTATAAATTGCAAACGAGCCTGTCAACAGCAATTCTAAGAAAATTTTTACAAACCTGTGTATAACTTTTTCAACCCAAATAATGCCAAAGCGCTGTGCTTATATTGAATACTTTTTAAGCCTGGTTATGAAGGCTAAAAATGCTTATGGCTATTGACATTTTTAAGCATTTGCGCTACACTAATTTCTAGTAAGTCAAAAACAAAAACTTACATTAACAACCAAAAAATAACGCTCTTCGGGACCCTAAAGGTTTCGGGAGCGGTCAGTCAAGCCAAAGGGTAGTAAGCGCTAAATAGTTATATACATAGGGCGGATTTACTACCCGCGGCTCCAAATATATTAAACGAACAGAAAAATACTGCAGGGTGCAATTACTGCAGTATTTTTCTGTTCAGAAATAACGTAGAATAAAGGCATGAAAAAAGCGCTTATTATTGGATCTACCTGTCTGGCTTTGTTGCTTGCGCTGCTTTTTGGTACTGATCCGAATAGAATACCCTCATTTATGTTGGTTCTGCCGTTTTTGCTGCTGTTTATATGTTTGTTGGTTGCCGCTACCCTATTGCTCGAAAAATGGGGCCTCGGTCGCAGGAAAAGCCTGCAAATCGCGGCGCTTTGTTCGAGCATACCGTTGCTGCTCATAGTACTGCAATCCATCGGGCAGTTAACCGTGCGAGATGTTTTGGTGCTCAGTGTATTGTTTGCGGTGTCGTACTTTTACTTGTCGCGCTCTACGGCATCTTCTTAAAAAACGTTGTAAACTCATAGCCATAACAGGGGATTGCTGGTATAATTAGGCCTAAGTTATGAATCCATCCACAGATAACACACCGAGTCTGGGTCTACCGCAGCCTGGCAGCGACATGAGTCAGTTGCCACCAATCCATGCCGCACAGACATTCCACGCTCCGGAAACGGCTGCGCCCCACTTTGATGCAGCCGTATCACCGATGCCTGGTGCGCCTGGAGCTGCGGTGGTAAGTGCGCCGGTGATGGCAGTGCCTCCAGCGATTTCTGCTGGACCGCAGGCCCCTAGTCCGGGTGCCGCCTCGGACCCCGTGGCTGTGGTCGCGGCGCAGTTTACTACCGATGCCAGTCCCGCTGCACAGGCCGAGGATCAGGATACGTCATTTGATGAGGAGTGGGTGGCTAAGGCACACCAAGTCATTAGCCGTACGCACAACGATCCATACATGCAGAGTAAGGAGCTAAGCAAGCTCAAGGCTCAATATATAAAGGCTCGCTACAATAAGGATATAAAGGTTAGCGAAAACTAGCTATGGGTATCTTTCTATTTATATTGATATTCCTGGTGGTGGCAGCTGCGTCGGTGGCGCCAGTGATTTATTTCCAGATCCGCCGCCAGCGTCGGGAACTCAAGAATTTTGAACGCGGGCTGAAAATGGTCCCACTGCTTATTCACTTACCGCCCGCCAGTGAGGACACAGAAGGCAATGGTCGTGATGTTCGTGATGTTACCGAAGAAAACATTTCGAAAGCACAAATTATCTACGGTATCATTGCTAGCACGCTTCAAAAGGGTTTTAAGGCACGGTTTTACGGCCAACGGCATTTTGCCTTTGAAATCGTCGCGTCGAAAGGGTTTGTGTACTTTTATGCCGCCGTGCCGGTTTCGCTCGTAGAAGTAGTGAAGCAAGCGATCGTGAGTGCCTACCCATCAGCGCGTCTGGAGGAAACAACTGAACACAACATATTTAACGGTGTCGGCAAGCTAAGCGGCACTGTCGGCGGGCAACTTAACCTCAAGGAATCGTACGCCTACCCGATTGCTACATACCAGGACCTGAAGCGCGACGCTATGCAGGCACTCCTTAACTCGCTATCCACGTTGGACCGCGAAGACGGCGCCGGTATTCAGATTTTGATGCGGCCAGCTGACCCCGTCTGGCGTAAGAACGCATTAGAGGCTGCCAGTAAAAAACGCAAAGGCAGTGGCGGTAAAAAGAAGGGTGGCGAACAGTTGCTAAGCCTGAGCAAGGAAATTGCTACGGCTTTCGTGAAGCCGCCAGAATCAAAAGAAGGTGGTGGTGGCGACAAAAAGGATATCTCCGGGCTCGACCAAAATATCATCGATTCGATCGAAGCAAAGACTCAGCAGCCGGGCTATGAAGTACTCGTGCGGGTCGCAGTTTCGTCCAACATTAGCCAGCGAGCACAAGCTATTTTAAACAACATTGTAGCGGCTTTCTCTTTATTTGATGCTCCTGGAAAGAATGGATTTAAGTTCGCGCCGACAAAAGACATTGATGAATTTACAACAGACTATATATTGCGCATATTCCCGCAGGCCGAAACCAAGAACATTTTGAATGCTACTGAACTGGCTACAATCTTCCATTTTCCTGAACAAAAAAGCATTCCTACGTCGCAGCTAGAACGCCAAGGTTCAAAGCAGGTTGATGCTCCACGCAATATGCCAGACAAAGGTCTGCTACTGGGCTACAACGTATTCCGCGGCGTCAAAAAGCCAGTTCGTTTAGACTTGCATGACCGACAGCGGCATATGTATACGGTTGGCCAGACAGGTACCGGTAAATCAACGTACCTCGAGAACTTGGCGCTACAGGACATGCTGAACGGCAACGGCTTTGCGTTTGTGGACCCGCACGGCGATACTGCTGAACGTCTGCTGGCTATGGTGCCCAAGGAACGCACAGAAGACATTATTTATTTCTCGCCCGCAGACGTTGACTACCCGATGGGCCTAAATTTGTTCGAATTTAACACGCCTGACGAGAAGGACTTTCTAATCCAGGAAGTACTTAATATGCTATATAAGTTGTATGACCCACAACACCAAGGCATCATGGGCCCCCGTTACGAGCACCTTTTCCGTAACGCTGCATTGACCGTTATGGCTGATCCAGAAGGTGGTACTTTTGTCGACATTCCAAAATTATTCCGCGATCCAACATATGTAAAACAGAAGCTAAAATACGTAAAAGACCAAAACGTGATTGAATTCTGGCAGAAGGAAATGCCGCAGTCGCAACGTTCAAACGAATTTGGTGAAGTGGTCAGCTGGTTCGTCAGTAAGTTCGGCGCCTTTCTGTCCAACGAGATGATGCGCAATATTATCGGTCAGACCAAGAGTGCCTTTAACTTGCGGCAGGTGATGGACGACGGCAAGATCTTAATCGTTAACCTCAGTAAGGGCCGATTGGGGCTGCTGAACTCACAGCTGCTAGGTATGATCTTTGTTATGAAATTCCAGGCCGCCGCTATGAGCCGGGCCAACATTCCGGAAAGCGAACGCCAAGACTTTGCGCTGTACGTGGACGAGTTCCAGAACTTCTCAACAGATTCGTTTGCTACGATTTTGAGTGAGGCCCGTAAATACCACCTTAACCTGATCGTGGCTAACCAGTTTACTACGCAGCTGACCGAAGAAATCCGCGACGCCGTATTTGGTAACACGGGTACGATTGTGGCGTTTCGCGTTGGTCAGGACGAGGACGCCGAGGCGTTGGCCAAACGGTTGCGTCCAGCATTCGACCCGACGGACCTACTGCGTATGCCAAACTACAATGCCGGTGTGCGTATGCTTATTAATGGTGTGCCAACGCAGCCGTTCAGTATGGCCACGCTGCCGCCACTCGGTAACCCGAATTACAAGCTGGCTGACGCGCTCAAACAGCTGTCTGCTGCCAAGTATGGCCGGCCAAAAGCGCAAGTCGAAAAGGAAATTTTTGATCGCCTGGCCACCAAGCCTGAACCAGTGCCACCACGGCCAATGGGAGGACAATCTCCATACGCACCGGGCGGATTTGGTGCTAGCGCACAGCAGCAACCCATGGCACCGTACGGTCCGGTACAGGCGCAAAATTACGCGCCCGCGCCCAAAGCACCCGGTACTGGCTCATTCCTTGATGAATGGATGACGAAACGGCAAGACACGCAGCGACCACTACTGCGGCCAAATCCGTGGGGTAAGGCTCAACCTGGGGCTCCTGCCGGCCAGGCGCCAATGCCTACTACACAACCGTTTGCGTCACCTCAGACACCGCAGGTAGTTGGAGCGCCGGTTGCCGCCACTGCGCCTGTGGCTGCTCCTGCGATGCCCATGAACGCTACTTCTGCCGTACATGCGTTCCCGGCGCCCTCTCCCCAGCCAACGCCTGCCGCCCCTGCGCAGCCTCAAGTTCAGGCTGCTCTCGCCCCGCCACCAGCCGTAACGCCGGCGCAAACAGCTACGCCAGCACCTGCTGCACCGGTAGTCGATCTGTCGGTCAATCCAAAAGTTACATACGGGGCAGGGCAGAATAACCATGCTATGGATGACGCACAGCTTGATCGGGAGCTCGACGCAATTGCCGAGGAGGCACGCAAGAAGTTGTTGGACAAGCCAGCGGCGACGCCCGCCAAGACTGATGACAGCGAGCCAGAAATGCCAAAGCCTGAGCATGAAGCTACGCCAGCACCCGACCCCAAGCACACGCCCATCGCACACCAGGAGCATAAAAGTACTGGCGACATTCCATTGCACCACGCCCAACCAACTGAAGAGGCGCCCACGGATGTCCAGCATAAAAAAGAGGCTGATCCCGAAGATACTATCTTTATAGATCCCGACGGCACTCTACATATGCGCGCGCAGCCATAGGTGTGTTCAGGCGACGGTTGCTAAAAACCTCGAGGTTATCTATAATAAGAGAGAAGTGGGAAACATCTAACTTTCATATTGTTCTAAAGAGGGTTTTTAGAAGTGGCTGACAAAAAAAAGGATGACAAACAAAAAGACTATTCGGCCGATCAAATTCAGGTCCTAGAAGGTCTGGAGCCGGTCCGCAAGCGTCCAGGCATGTACATTGGCGGTACTGGTGTTGAGGGCCTACATCATTTGGTATGGGAGCTCGTCGACAATGGTATTGACGAAGCGCTGGCTGGGCATGCGACGATTGTTACGGTTACATTGCGCGCTGACGGCGGCGTGACCGTTTATGACGATGGGCGCGGTATTCCGACCGACATTCACCCCAAGACAGGCAAGAGTACGGTGGAAACCGTGCTAACGGTGCTGCACGCCGGGGGTAAATTTGGCGGTGGCGGTTACAAGGTTTCCGGCGGCTTGCACGGTGTAGGCTCCAGTGTAGTGAATGCATTATCAGATCGCCTGCTCGTGACGGTTTATCGCCAGGGCAAAGTATTCCATCAGGAATATGCTCGTGGTGTGCCCCAGGGCGACCTCAAGATCATTGGCAAGAGCGATAAAACCGGTACAGAAATCACGTTCTATCCTGATGGCAGTATTTTTGAAACGACCAAAATTAATTACGATACTGTGTTGGACCGCCTGCGGCATCAAGCTTATCTCACAAAAGGTGTCAGAACTAGCATTGCGGACGAACGAACAGGAAAACGCTACAGCTTTTATTTTGAAGGCGGTATTAAATCGTATGTTACGCACCTTAACTATGGCAAAGACGTGGTTGATGACGATGTCTTTTATGTCGACAAGCAGGTGCAGGATTCGCAAATCGAAATCGCAGCACAGTACACTGACGGTTTTAGTGAAACGATCAAGCAGTTTGCTAACAATGTGGTTAACCCCGAAGGCGGTTCGCACCTGACCGGCTTCCGCTCGGCGTTGACACGTGTTATCAATGACTATGCACGCAAAACCAGCCTTCTCAAAGAAAAGGAAGAAAACCTAACCGGTGAGGACTGCCGCGAGGGTTTGACCGCTGTTATTTTGGTCAAGTTGCCTGATCCGCAGTTCGAAGGTCAGACTAAGGGTAAGCTGGGCAACCCAGAAATCCGGGGCTACGTCGAGCAGGTTATGACCGAGTACTTTAATTATTACTTGGAGGAACACCCGGCTATTGCACGCAAAATCGTGGGCAAGGCGCTGCTCGCCGCGCGCGCCCGCAAAGCTGCCCGCGCTGCCCGCGAAAACATTATCCGCAAAGGCGTCCTGGAAGGCGCCAGCATGCCCGGCAAACTGGCCGACTGCTCCAGCAAGGACCCCAAAAACTCCGAAATTTATCTGGTGGAGGGTGACTCTGCTGGTGGTTCGGCAAAGAGCGGCCGTGACAGCAAGACGCAGGCGATTTTGCCGCTGCGTGGTAAGGTGCTCAACGTTGAGCGCGCGCGTTTAGACAAAATGCTGGGCAACAACGAAATTTTGAGCCTTATTAAGGCGCTGGGTGTCGGTATTGAAGACTCATTTGACGTTGAAGGGTTGCGCTACGACCGCATCATTATTATGACCGATGCCGATGTGGACGGTTCGCACATTAGTACGCTGCTTTTGACCTTCTTCTTCCGGTTTATGAAGCCGGTTGTGGACGGTGGGCATCTATACCTGGCCAAACCGCCACTGTTTGAACTGGTCAAACAAGGCCGCAAATCGAGCGTCTTTATATATGACGAGGCCGAATTGGATAAAGTCCTCGACGCTACCATTGCAGCTCGTAAAAAGGATGGGCTCAAAGTTGACGACAATGATGAGCGTTTCAGGCAAGCTGGCTTCATTGAGCAAAAGCGTTATAAGGGTTTGGGCGAAATGGATGCCGAACAGCTGTTCGAGACAACCATGAACCCCGAAAAGCGCGTACTGATTAAGGTGAAGGTCGAAGACGCCGAAAAAGCCGACGCGATTTTCAACAAATTGATGGGAACGGAAGTAGAACTGCGCAAAAACTTCATTACCACCCACGCTAAGTTTGTGAAGGATTTGGATATCTAATATGGACGACAACACGAAAGACCCGGCAATTGCAAACGAGGCAGCTCTGGAAGGGGAAGTGATTGTGGCAACCGAACAGGCCGATCACTCGCGTACTGTCGAGCTACGCACCGTCGAGAATGTCATGGAGGACAGCTACCTCCGCTATTCGATGAGCGTCATTGTGGAGCGCGCCCTGCCTGATGTGCGCGACGGCCTCAAGCCGGTGCACCGCCGTATTCTGTACACAATGAACCGCGACGGCTTGCGCAGCAGCTCCAAGCACCGCAAGAGCGCCAATGTCGTCGGTGCCGTGATGGGTGACTACCACCCACATGGCGACGCTGCTATTTACGACGCCATGGTGCGCATGGCGCAGTCGTGGTCCATGCGCTACATGCTCGTGAATGGACAGGGCAACTTCGGTTCTATGGACGGCGATCCACCGGCTGCCATGCGTTACACTGAGGCCAAAATGGCGCGTTTGGCCGAAGAAATCTTGGAAGACATCGAAAAAGAAACGGTCGATTTCCGCGATAACTACGACGGTCGTTTGCAGGAACCATCTGTTTTGCCTGCTAAACTGCCAAACTTGCTGTTGAACGGTCAGCTGGGTATTGCCGTTGGTATGGCGACGAACATTCCGCCGCACAACCTAACAGAACTGGTTGATGCTACTGTGTACCAGATTGACCACGAAGATGCATCGCTGGACGACCTCCTGAAGTTTATTAAGGGACCAGACTTCCCAACGGGCGGTATTATCTTTGGAAAAGAGTCGTTGCGCACGGCCTATGCGACCGGCCGCGGTGGCGTGATTGTCCGTGGTGTTGCTGAGGTGGTGGAGGGCATTAAGGGTCGCCACCAGATCGTCATCACCGAAATTCCCTACGCACTCAACAAAGAAAGCCTGATTATCAAAATCGCCGACCTGGTTAAAGAAAAGAAAATCGGCGGCATTAGCGATATCCGCGACGAAAGTGCCCGGGGCGTGGTGCGCATCGTTATTGACCTCAAAAAGGACGCGTACCCCAAGAAGCTCTTGAACCAGCTGTACAAGCTGACGCCGCTCCAGACGTCATTCCACTTTAATATGATGGCGCTAGTCGACGGCATCCAGCCACGCGTGCTCGGGCTGCAAGATATTATTGGTGAGCACATCAAGCACCGCCGCGTGGTGGTGCGCCGCCGTACGGAGTTCGAGCTACGCAAAGCTAAGGAGCGCGCGCACATCTTGGAAGGCCTCAAGATCGCGCTTGATCACATCGACGAGGTCATCAAGACTATTCGCGCTAGCCAAACGACCGAAGAAGCGCAAACCAATTTGGTGAAGCGCTTTGGCCTAAGCGATATCCAGGCTCGCGCGATTTTGGCTATGCAGTTGCGTACGCTGACTGGCTTGGAGCGCGACAAGATCGAGAAGGAGCTGGCTGAGCTCATGAAGCTTATCGGCGAGCTGGAGGCAATTCTGGCCGACGAAAAGAAAATTCTTAAGATTGTTAAGGACGAAATGCTTGATCTTAAGAAGCGCTATGGCGACGATCGGCGCACGCAAGTAATCCCGCAAGAGCTTGGCCGCATGAGCGACGAAGATCTTGTGCCCGATGAACAAGTCGTAGTAACCCTTACATCGGCTAACTACATTAAACGGAGCCAAATCGCCGACTATAAGCGTCAGGGCCGAGGTGGCAAGGGCCGCCGCGGTATGGCTACCCGCGAAGAAGATGTCATCGAACATGTTGTTAATGCCGGCACACATGACTTCTTGCTGTTCTTTACGAACAAGGGGCGCGTATTCCGCCTCAAAACATACGAGGTGCCGGCCGCTGGACTGGGCGCCAAAGGTGTTGCGCTGGTCAACCTATTGCAGCTCCAGCCGGAAGAAACCGTGAGCGCGGTCATTAATGTGAGCAAGCAAGAAAACAGTGGCAACTTGTTCATGTGCACTGTTCGTGGTGTAGTCAAAAAAACTCCATTCGAGCAATATCAGAATGTTCGGAGCTCTGGCCTCATCTCTATTAATCTTGATGATGGTGACGAACTGAAGTGGATTCGCATGACTAATGGCGATAACGAAGTTGTGATTTCGACCGCACAAGGCCAAGCGATTCGTTTTAACGAAAAGGATGTACGACCAATGGGCCGTGTATCGCGAGGTGTCCGCGGCATTCGCCTACGTGCTGGCGACAATGTGATCGGTATGGACATCGTCCAGGCTAACTCTAGCATCTTTGTCATTAGTCAGTATGGTTACGGTAAGCGAACCAAGGTCGCACAATTTACAGCGCACACGCGTGGCGGTGTCGGCATTCGTTCGGCTATTACTAATAGTAAAACCGGCAAATTAATCGGCGTAAAGACGCTCAGTGAAGATGATTCTCAAGAGGTAATCATTATCTCTTCGCAGGGGCAGACCATCCGTCTGGGGCTAAAGAACATTCCGTTACTGGGTCGTGCGACTCAGGGCGTACGCATCATGCGCCTCAACGACGGTGACGAAGTTGTCTCTCTGGCGCTTGTCGACAAGGCCGATGAAGAGGATGAGGAGGCGGAAATCGCCGAAGAAATCGAGGCGAAAGCGCCAAAAACAGAGTAGCCTGAATCCCAAAATAAAAACACGGAGTTTTATGTCCGTGTTTTTATTTTGGGTCCATCCGCATAGCAAACATGCAGAAAGATGGGGTTAGCGTGCTGCGCTGGTCGTGCCCGTTAGCTGGAAGTAATCCCAGTAACAGCTCTGGGCGCTGGCACCTGTAGCGTAGCAGGTCAGGCCAGGTGAAACGCGGTTGGCGGTGTCGATTGTGACGTTATTAACCGAGAAACTTGTTCCGTTGATGACAAACGTTGCCGCAGACGTGCCACTACCAGTCGCAGTTACGCGAATTTCGAGCCGTGCCCAGCTATTGGCAACTATGGCGACGCCGCTATCGGCACAGGTTGCTGTAGCGCCGTCACCGTAGCAGTAGCGCCAGTCGGCATTGGTTGCTGGATTTGCCTCCCACCACACACCAGATACCGGCTGCGTAGTGCTGCTCGTTTCTGAATGAAGGCCCACACGAAGCACAGAGCCGACCGCAGCGTTTACTGCAACGGCAGTTTTTACATCGTTATCCTTGCTAATTATCATTGAGCCACCCGTGGTATCACCGAGCAACAAAGTGGTGCCTTGGTTGGCTACCGCGGGCGTTTGTACTTGCAGTACTCCTGGCCGGTCGGCGCTCGGGGCAGGGGTGGCTGGATTGAACGCTAAGCTGCCATTTGCACCAATCGCAACAGGCGTCCACCCAAGCGAGCCGATCTGTCCAGTAAATGAAGTTTGGCCACCGATGAATTCATCATAAAGCGAAAAGCTGTGCTGGGGTTCATGGTCGGCGCAGTTTTGCCAAAAACCAGAGTAGAAGCAACGGAAAGTTGCTAGCGTACTGTTGTAATACATACCCCCCTCTGCGCCAGTGGCGGGATCACCGGCGGTATTTTTGTTGGCCAGATACAGCACGACCGGTGTAGCGCTGCCAGCAGGATTGCCAACATAGACGTTCATGCCACTACTGTCGGCGCGCAGTAAGGTAGTGCCGGTAGCGTTTTGTATTTGGAACGCTGTTGTTGAATCTACACGGTTGCTAAAAACCGCCGTCCCCGTATTATCGATGACCAGATTGCGGTGAAAGGCATTCGAATCCTGGACGACAAAACTGTCGGCCTGTGCAACAACACTACCACCTGGCGAAAAGTTGCTAACCGACGTTGCTGAGCCTGTGGCGTTAACAGTCAGGGCCTGACTGCCATTAAATCGAATCGATCGGTTATTGGAAAGGTTAATGTCCCCAGCGGCGATATCGAGTTTGTATGCGGCAGTAGCCTTGCCAATCGCTATCCGGCCGTTAAGTGTGTCGACATTAAAGACAGTAGTGCTGCCACTTGCATTCTGTATCTGGAAGGCTGTTGTCGAATCATCAGAGTTTTGGAACGTGGCCTGTCCGGTCGGACTGAGCGAAAAGAGCGATTTGCCAAAGGAGCCGCTGCCCCCGCTTATGGCCGTATAGTTCGCGTAGATGGTATATAGCTCGTTAGTGAAGAAACAGGGACCAGAGCCAAATGGATCGGGCATAAAACCAAAGCTAATCCCATAGAAGCACGACGCCTTGTTGGCACCATTGTAAGGACGGACCGCAGTAGCGTCGTCTGTGTTAAACGCCAGCCAATAGGTAGCATTGGCGGTAAGTGCGATCGAAGGTATAGGGATCGTATTGAACCCGGGTGTCAGGTTAACCACCGCGCTCGTCGCGAGTAGTCCGGCGGGCCGACTCGGTACATCGCCATCGTCGTCATACAGTGCCACCTGAATGTGCTTTGCTGGCGAACCAGCGTTGAGGTATACCGTAATTGAAGTTGCGGTGCCGTTTAGCTCGCCCATCGTAGCCTTTGTCGCGATGATGGTGTTGTTGATACTCGTAGGGGTTAGCGTAGCGCCGATGGCGGTCAGGCCTACTGTGCCATTAATAGTCAGTCCAGCTTGCGATGTCGTAGCACTGCTGGCGACGGGATTGATATAAAACGTCTGCCCGGAACTGGTAATAACATTTGTATTCAGCGTACCGACGCTGCCAGTGCCAGAAATATTAAAGTTACCCGCCTGTTGCACTCCTGGGGATGTGGGCTGTAGGAATACGCTTGCTTGCGTACTCCCGCCACCACCCAAAATATTAGTAACATTAGTCGTGCCGGCGATGGTGCTGCCGCCCAAGGCCAAAAATTGCTGCCCGTTGTAGTACGCCAGTACATTGGCGGTCTTATCGTAGTAAAGCTGCCCGGTCACGGGATTAGCCGGTTGCGAACTCGGTGTTAGAATAATCGAGTTTGACACTTGCAAGCGACCGTTAACCTTTAGCGTCTGTGCGTTATCGACCGCAGAGCTGGAGGCTACGCTGGCCAATGGGATGTGCAGCACACCGAACTCACCAGCCTGAACCGTCGCTGTATGATTACGTCGCAAGAATACTAATACCACACCACCAATCAGTAGTAGTAGGACCAGAGCAAGCCCGGCCCATCTCAGCCAGGAAGCTCTGGCTCGTTTCTGATTCATGATGATGTATTCGGGTTCCTGCGTACCTGGACGAACCGGCCGTTCCAATTCAGACGAACCCTGCAGCGCGTTCAGATTCGCTTCATCGGGCGACAGCAGGTTGCTTGGATTCGGGACCGTATCTGGCGGACGCTGATTTTCCATGTTTTTGATCTTTGTTTTTAGGTATCTCTATAATCTTACATCGTCGCCCCCTGTTAACACAAGCACAAAAACAAGGGTTCTGAGTACATTAAATACTCAAGATGAGATAGCTAGCCAACAGCGCGCCGCCCACTACTACAACCGATACGATGCCGACCTGGTACAATCCTTTTCGAATCGCCCGCGCGGCGAGTGGGTTGCGGCCTAGCGAGGTCATAGCTGATCTAACTGAGGTGTAAATGAGCATCGCTACGCTAATGAACCCCAAAAGCAGTAGTACCGTACATAGCAAAACGCGGATGAGCGACACCGGCCGTCCTGCCACACTGTTGGCGATGCTTTGAATAAACGGCGGCAAGAAGTTACTGCCCGGCACCTGGTAGTACGCGACGCCTACCTGCAAGGGGATCTGCCCAATGTGTATAGTGTGCTTGCCGCCTTTTTTGTCGGTAATTTCTTGCGTTTTTTGCATCTTGAGGCTGGCTTGGGCCGTACCTACGATCTGACTATCGGCAGTTGCCAGCATGCCAACGCCCGCAATAGGGGAGGCGGTAATCTTGTCGCCGCCTTTGATTGCGCCGTTAATGTCGCTGACCAAGATGCTCGTCGTGCCGCTCAGCACTACCTGAACCTCTTTGGCGGTACCTGATATGCTGACCAACGGGCTCTGGTCCACAACGCCTGCAAGATGCCCAACAGAGTCGATGGTTGCCAGCTCTACGGCGTGCGATCCGTCTTGTTTAATGCTTACCAGGGCGCCAGCAACAATCGCGCCATTGTTCGAGTCTGCCTCGAATCCTTGGGCAATCGCACTGCTGCTTTGACTTTGCTGCGCATATGCAGCCGGAACACCCATCAAAAATAAGCCGGCTAGCAAAAGTAACGCCCACGCCAGGCTACCTTTTTTACATTTGAGTGTCGCAACAATCATTTACCCACCGGCCTTACTTACCCAAGCATAGCACACGTCGCCTCCTTGCCATAGGTGAAAACAATGCACGTTTCATCTAGTGAGAGGTGTTAGGGCGTGGTGATGTAAGAATCACTACTATTATATCTAAAATTATCTTGACACAGGACGGGTAATCATCGTACTATCTCCTGTAGAGTTTTTGAGGCATTGCTTTAGGTGGCCCTAAAACTGATCATTAAAAATTGAGTAGTGCAAATCAACGTCAATTGATTTTGAATTGTTTAAAAGTCAGTAATTTCAATCGCAAGATTGATGTTCGACTGAAATAGGCAAATTCTTTTTTTGGAGAGTTTGATCCTGGCTCAGGATGAACGCTGGCGGCGTGCCTAATACATGCAAGTCGAGCGGTAAGGCCTCTTCGGAGGTACACGAGCGGCGGACG
>Ga0105240_10004039_pt1 | contig 22585 bp, 19 predicted proteins | sample KBSC54metaG_FD_80426 | JGI IMG/M metagenome (GOLD analysis project Ga0105240, IMG submission 80426) | Corn rhizosphere microbial communities from Kellogg Biological Station, Michigan, USA - KBS C5-4 metaG | ecosystem: Host-associated > Plants > Roots > Rhizosphere > Soil | place: Michigan, USA... | reverse complement strand
TTCCGGGCGACTCGTCTGAGCGAGCCCGGTCGCAGCGTCTTGAGCAGATTTTGTTTGCTGTTTGCCGCTATCTGCTACTTGTCGGGCAGGTTCGCCGTTTGTACCGGTATTATTTTTCGCCTTATCTATAGCTTCACTTTTAGCTGATTGGGTAGCAGCAACCTGGTTCTTCTTTTCCGGCTTAGTTTCACCGGTTTTGAAGAAGAAATATCCTAAAAATATCAAAAGCACTGCTGCTATGCCGCTGATAATTGGCAGCAGATAAATGATGCCGGAGCGTTTTTTGCCCTGATCGAGCATTTGCTCCATGGCGCCCCAGTCTGCTTCTCTGAAAGCAGGCTCGTTCACCGGGTCTTCCAGCCCGTTTTTGAATGCCTTATCTAATTTGTTTTCTTCCTCCGTGCTCATCCGTTTAAATATTTTTCCTCGTAAACAGATTATGTATATCTACCCTGTTGATAGCTACACTGCTTGAATAATCCATTCCTCTATTGTATTTGCTATTGTCAGCAACGCTGTCTGCTTCCAATATCATTTGTTTTAGTTTTTGCCTTGCTTTGTGCAGATTTGATTTAGATGTACCAGACGCTATGTCCAGCATTTCGCCAATCTCTTCGTGCGTATAGCCTTCTATTGCATAAAGATTGAATACCGTGCGATACGCGTTCGGTAATCGTTGTACCATTGCTAAAAGATCTTCGTAATTCAGCTTGCGGTCGGGCAGTTCGCCATCTGTTATATTCTCAGCTTTGTCCAGGTCCTCGGCATACGCCATTTTCAGATTAGCCCGATAATAGTCGATGGACACATTGGTCATGATCTTGCCGAGCCACGCCTTGAACGGACGGGTGGTATCATACGTATCAATGCGGGTGAAGACCTTGAAGAATCCCTGGTTCATAACCTCGGCGGCTTCTTCACGGTTGTTGGCATAGCGAAGACATATGCCCATAGAAAAGCCGTAGAATGCCTTGTACAGCATTTTCTGACTTCCCCTATCCTTCCTAATACAGCCCCCGATCAGTTGATGTAACTCTTCTTCGCCCATCCGGTTACCTTTAGCTTAATTAAATTTATCCTTATCTGACTGTAACACGTCGTTTGGTCAATAATGGTTGCCTGCGGTTATTATTAAATTGTATATAAAGTTACAAATATTTAAAAATCAGTACTTTAAATTAAAAATATTAAAAGATGCCTTATTAATAAATAATGCTAATGGCTTTATAACCGCATAAATTTAAGCAATCAGGCAACCATTCATTCTATTGAGCCGTGATATTATTACCAAGCATACCAATCTATGACTCCTGTTTCTGTTGTTATCATCACTAAAAACGAGGCTGAGACGATCGCCTCATGTATTGCGGCTGCTCAACTAATTTCTGACGATATCATTATTGCCGATAATGGCAGCACGGACAACACCGTTGCGATAGCATTGAAATACGGTTGCCGCGTTTACCACGACCGATGGGATAGCTATGGTGTAAACAAAAACAAAGGCATTGCCAGGGCGAAACATAACTGGATACTGAGTATTGATGCCGATGAGATTGCTGATACAGGATTAGCGATTGCCATACTTGAACTGTCACTGAATGATCCCAACATGGTTTATGATATTAAATTCAGATCGTACTATGGCAAAAAACTGATACGTTTTGGCAGCTGGGGACGAGACCATCATATCAGGCTATTCAATCGCACCAAGGTAAAATGGTCCACATCCCCGGTGCATGAAAAATTGTTACTTCCTAAAAATGTTTCTATCAAAAGATTGGGCGGACATTTACACCACCACTCTGTTAAAGATGCAGTTGGGTTTATGAATAAACTCGATCATTATGCAAAACTAAGCGCCGGCAAATACCTCATGAGCCATAAGAAACCTACTTTTATAAAGCTGCATGTGGCACCGTTGTTCCACTTTATAAAAAACTATATTGTATTTTTAGGCATACTTGATGGTACGGCTGGATGGGACATTGCGCGGATGATATCAAAACACACCCGGCGCAAATATCAGTTATTAAAAGATCATCCCGGGTACCTTTATGAGGAAGCGACAAAAGTGAAGGATGAGTTGGTGGTGGAGTATTAGTCCTAAGTCATTAGTCGAAAGTCCTGAGTCGTAATGAGAAAAACTCTGATAAAAAACCTTTCGGCGAATACCCTACAGCTTATCATCAACCAATTAGCCGGTCTTATTATTTTCTATATTATTTCTAAAGGGCTGGATAAAGACAGCTTTGGCGAGATCAGCCTGGCATTTGCGGTGATGCTTGCTATATTCAATACGCTTTCATTTGGCATCGATCAGATTACCGTCCGGAAGCTGGCTTCCGGTGATGAACCACAAAACATTCTTCCTATCTATTTATGTCACGTACTGATTACCGGTTTTACATTTTATCTATTGCTGTTTTTGGGGCAATTCCTGTTCGGCTCATTGAATGCCTATGAGGTGATCCTGTTCATTGGTGCGGGTAAGCTCATGATCTATTTCTCGACGCCATTTAAACAATCAGCCATTGGGTTAGAGCGGTTTAAGTTACTGGCAGGTATGTCTGTAGTATCCAATTCCGTGCGGGCAATTAGCTTAATTGTACTTGCTTGTCAGCATCAAATTACATTGACTAACGTGATCATCGTATTTGTAAGCGGCGACGTTTTGGAGCTGATCATTGGTACTTGCCTTTTTACTTTAAATGCCCCTATCCCGATCAGTATCCGATGGGATAAAAGTCAATATGTTGCTTTGATAAAAGAATCGCTGCCGCAATTTGGCGTAACGGTCATTAGTTCTGCTTTAGCCCGCTTTGACTGGATATTTATCGGCGTAATATTATCGGCAATAAAACTCGCCGAATATAGCTTTGCCTATAAAGTATTCGAACTTTCTACGATGCCTTTGTTGGCGATAGCCCCTTTGCTGATCCCATGGTTTACGCGTTTGTTTAAAGACGGCAACCAACCGGATATGGATCGGCCAAAATTTCTTGCCCGCATAGAAATGGTAATTGCCGCATTCACCATTGTACTCATCAACATTTGCTGGGCGCCCGTGATAGATCGTATTACCGACGGCAAATACGGCCTGGTGAATGTGCACACTATATTTATTTTGACGCTCTGCATCCCGTTGCAATACCTTACTAACTTTCTATGGACCGTCAATTTTGCAAAAGGGCGATTGAGGATGATCTTTCATGCATTTGTAATCACATTGGTAGTTAATGTAATTGGAGACTTAATTCTCATCCCCATCTTCAAAAATGAAGGCGCTGCCTTTGCTTACCTGATAGGATATATTGCGCAGACTGCGTTTTATATTTATAAGAACGACTTACCGAAACTTAACAAGGTACTTTATCCATGTATCATTTGCACTGTTTGTGCTTGTGTAAGTTTTTGGGGAGCGAAGTTTCTATTTACCGATGTTTGGATGGCGGTAGGTGGCAGTGTGCTGATCTACTTTATACTGCTATTGATGACAAGGCAATTGAAATTTGGAGATAAGAATAAATTAGTAAGTCCAGTTTAAATAAAAAGGGTGTCACACTGAGCATAGTCGAAGTGCGGTGCGTAAAGGCCTTTGCCCGCCAATGCTTCGACCGGCTCAGCATGACAACGCGCTCCAAGGACTTTAAACAGCTATTCATATCAAATAAATATTCTCTTTTTCCTCTTCCTATCAGGCAACCGTTACCCTATCCCCGGCGTAATTCCTTTTAAAAAGGAACCACCTGATGACCGCCAGTATCGTTGTTTCATTTTTTAGGAAGTTGCGTAAGCTGGCCGATTGGAGGTTGCTGCTTTTCCTAATGCTTTTTCTAAATGTTAAAATGGCTATCAAAGTACCGGCCATCGCGCTCATCTACTTGCTGCAGTTCGATTTTAAGTTCGGTTTTAGTTTCAAAAACTCCCGTTTACCGCTGTTTTACCTGCTTGCTATAGGCATTGCGTTGCTCAATTGGATCATCAGCCGGAATTATTTTAACATCAATTACGATATCGTTTTAATTACCGGCATCAGTTTCTGGGTGCTATGCATACTAGCCATGCACCAGGTGAAACTATTTGTAGAGAAAAATGATACCGAAACCATTCATCGAACTATAGTCATCTTCTTTATTATCAACGCTGCTCTCTCATTCCTAAATATTGCGGCCATTATATGGGAAACAGGATATTTCAACCCTTACACCTACCAGGGCCAGTTCCAGAAATATTTTATAAGCACAGGCGACTACATTCGCGGACTAACCTTTGATACCTCTACAACGAACGCTATACTAAATGCATTTGGCTGTATCTACTTTTTAACCAAAAAGAACGCAGGCATGCTGTTGTTATGCATGGCCGTTATGTTGCTTACCGCCAGCAATTTCACAAACATGATCTTGCTGCTTTGTTTTGCCATACTGTTCATTTTTAAAAGCACACGCGATCAAAAAAGTCTCATCGCTATCTGCATTATGCTCCTGGTAGTTTTTATGGTGAAGGTATCGCCCCAAAACTACATATATACACATGAGGTTGTGAAAAATACGCTTCACCTTAATGTGATACACAAAAAGGTTTTGGTACCACAGAAACCGATTATCCCCGTCACTCAAATGCCGGATAATTTATTGAATGTCAGTCAACATAAGCAGAAGATCGCTCAGCATACTATCGACAGCACATACCTTACCCATCATTGGTCCGAAGCAAAAAAGGTGATCAAACCAGATCCAACTAAAACACAAAGTGGTCGTATTATTTTGCCGCAGCCCGATATCAACAGTCGTCCATATCAGCATATCGCAGATACCGATGATTACCAGAGACGGCTTCTCACGTTTATTGGCACACATAGAAGCAATTTGCCCATATCCTCACAAGAGAATTATAAGCCTGGCTTACCGGGAAAGGCTACCAGTTCACTGCAAACCTGGCATTTTTTGGCTGGTCACCCGCTTAAATTAGTTGTAGGCGATGGCATAGGCAATTTTTCATCAAAACTGGCTTTCAGGGTTAGTGGATTAGGTTTTGCCGGTGGATATCCCCATAAATATATTTATCTCGATCCTGATTTTCTGTCGAATCATCTTGATGTCTACTTAAATTATTTCAGCAAAAACACCAGCCAGCATTCTCTCAGCAACAGTCCGGACTCAGTCTACGATCAATTGCTTGCTGAGTATGGCTTGCTAGGCCTGATCGCCTTTTTTGTGTGGTACATCTGGTATTTCCTGAAGCACTATAAAATATTGACATACGGGCTGCCTATCCTGCTGATAGCAATGGCAGTGATGTTCATCGCTTATTGGTTTGAGCAATTATCTATCCTGGTATTTTTTGAGTTGCTGCTATTGCTTGACATCAAAGAGAATTCACCTAAAACACAATTGAACGATGCGTACTGATCACCGGAAAATAACTGTGCTGATGCCTGCTTATAATGCCGGTAAATATATCCGCGAGGCTATTGAATCGGTATTACAGCAAACACACCGGAATTTCGAGTTGCTTATTGTGAATGATGGATCGACCGACAATACGGTAAGCGTTGTGCTTTCTTTTAACGATCCACGGATCGTGTTGGTAAACAAAGAGCATCAAGGCATTGCTCAGGCCCTTAATACTGGTTTAAGATTGGCTGATGGGCATTATGTAGCCCGTTTTGATGCCGACGACATCTGCATGCCCGATCGTTTGGAAAAGCAATTCAATTTTTTGGAAGACCATCCCGATTATGTGTTAACCGGCAGTGATGCAGAATATATACTGGAGAATGGCGAATATCTATTCAGCTTCGGATGCATTGCGCATTCCAATGAAGAGATCCAGCGCAATATGTATGTGTATTGCCCATTTATCCATTCATCGGTAATGTATAAAAAGCATCAGGTGATCAAAGCTGGGGGCTACAATGCTAATGCCCACAATTTCGAAGATTACCTGCTGTGGACCGCGCTGGCAAAAATGGGCAAGATGCAAAACCTGCGGGAGTCGCTGATAAAAGTCCGCTTCAACCCTGCATCGGTAACTATTGATGAGAAATGGCGCGGCGATCGTTTCCGCAAACTAAAACGTGCTGCCACAACACGAGGCACTATTTCCAAAAAGGAAGGCGACGAGATACTGGCTATCATCAAGAAACAGGATGTCAGCAAAATAAAGGAAGGCGCTTATCATGCTTTATGCGGAAAGAAGTTCCTGGCCGATAATTATCAACCCAACAAAGCACGCACACATGTACGGAAGGCCATCAGCATAAGACCATTGCGACTGGACAACTACCTGCTGTATATGGTTAGCTATATGCCAGAAGCGTTCATCGCCTGGCTGCACAAACTTAGTCCCAACAGACTGTAAATGAAGAAATATGAAAGTAGCATTTATCACACGATCGACATTATTTGATGTACCCGGAGGCGACACGGTACAGGTGGTGCAAACCGCACGTCACCTGGAGCAGTTAGGTATAACTGCCGACATCAAGTTATCAAAGGATGAAATCAACTATGCAGATTACGATCTGCTGCATTTCTTCAATCTGACACGTCCGGCGGATATACTCTATCATAGTAAAAAATCGGGCAAGCCTTTCGTGGTATCTACTATTCTGTGCAATTACACAGAATACGATAAACATCACCGTAAAGGTGTGGGCGTAATATTCGGTTTTTTGCCGCCAAACAGCATCGAGTATTTAAAGACCGTCGCTCGCTGGGTTCTGGGCAAAGATCACCTGGCAAGCAAAGAATATCTGTGGAAAGGCCAGCATCGCAGCATAACCGAAGTTCTGCAGAGCGCATCGATGGTGTTGCCTAATTCTGAATCGGAGTACAGCCGTATTATCAAATCTTACCCCTGCAAGATCAACCACGCCGTTATCCCGAATGGGGTGGATCAGCATTTGTTCAGGCGCAATAGGTCAGTAGCTAAAGATCCGAACCTGGTATTGTGTGTTGCCCGAATAGAGGGTATCAAGAATCAACTGAACCTGATAAAAGCGCTTAATAATACCCGTTTTAAGCTGGTGATGATTGGCTCGCACGCGCCAAATCAGAAGCCTTACTATGATGAATGCCGGAGCATTGCAGCATCCAATATCACTTTCATCAATCACATTCCGCAAAAGGAACTGCTGACTTACTACGAACAAGCCAAAGTACACATCCTACCAAGCTGGTTTGAGACTACCGGACTCAGCTCAATTGAAGGGGCAGTAATGGGCTGCAATATTATTATAACCGATCGGGGCGACGCAAAAGAATATTTTGGCACACATGCTTTTTATTGCAATCCGGTCAGACCTGAAAGCATTTTCGAGGCGGTAAAAAAGGCTAGCGAGAGCCCATACGACGAAAACCTGTACAACCTGGTATTAAAAAGATATACATGGCAGCAAGCTGCAACCGAAACTTTAAAAGCATATAAACAAATAATTAACTATGAAGAACTTGAAGATTGCTATACTGGGAACGAGGGGCATTCCCAACTATTACGGAGGGTTTGAGCACATATCGGAATATGTGTCGGCGGGATTGGTAAAAAAGGGCCACTCAGTAACAGTTTATAACTCGCACAATCATCCCTATAAAGGTGATACCTGGAACGGTGTAAATATTCAGCATTGTTACGACCCGGAATATGTGATAGGCACTGCCGGGCAGTTTGTCTATGACCTGAACTGCCTAATGGACGCACGTCGCAGAAAGTTTGACGTAGTGTTACTGATGGGTTATACCAGCAGCTCCGTATGGGGCATGCTTTATCCTAAAAAGAGCGCCATTATAACTAATATGGATGGACTGGAATGGAAGCGGTCGAAATACTCCAAACCAGTACAGCAGTTTTTAAAATATGCTGAAAAACTGGCGGTAAAACACAGCCACTTTTATATCTCCGACTCACGGGTGATCAAAGATTACCTCGAGAACAAATACAATATTCATAGCGAATACATCCCTTATGGCGCTGACCTGATCAGCGAGATAGAGCGGGAGCAACTGGATACTGTTCAGGCTAAAAATGAAGATTATTTTTTGCTGATGGCCCGCATGGAGCCCGAAAACAATATCGAAACCATATTGGAAGGTTTTAATAACAGTAACTCGCATAGGACATTTAAAGTTCTGGGAGATACCAGCAACAGGTTCGGTCAATACATCCGTGAACGATTTAAAAATGATGAACGCATCGAGTTTAAAGGTGCAATTTTTGATACGGCAAAAGTGAGGATGATGCAAAATAGTTCGTACCTGTATTTTCACGGGCATAGCGTAGGCGGTACTAATCCTTCCCTATTGGAAGCGATGGCCAGCGAAGCGTTAATTGCAGCGCATGATAATCCGTTTAACAAATCGGTACTGCATTCCGATGCCTTCTACTTTTCAGACGCTGATGGTGTAAGACATTTGGTTGAGAATGTTCAGCGTAACGGCACCGAACGCGCCATGGTGAAAAACAACGTGCACAAAATTGCTTTCCAGTTCAATTGGGAAAAGATCGTTAATGAATACGAAGCATTCATTGTGGAATGCTATGAACGCTTAAACCATGAAAGAGTTATTTCTTATCAGGGATAATTTAGCCAACAGGATCAGCTATTACCATGTAATGCTGCTGGTGTTGAGCCTGCCGTTCGACAGGTTTTACAGCCATTTAATATTGGCCAGCCTGGCTATTCATACCATTATCCAGTTTAGAAAAGATGCTATAAAACCACTTTTCACATGGCGTACCCTGGTATTGCAATCCGTATTTTGGGTAACGCTTGCGGGCACGCTTTATACCATCAACTTTCAGCAATCGTTGTTAGAATGGGAACTGGATATTCCCATTCTGCTGGTGCCGCTGATATTCTGTTTCAACCCACTCGATCTGAAAAAATACCGGCAGAACTTGTTGTTGATTTTTGCTTTAGGATGCACAGCAACTATTGGCTACCTGTACCTTGACGCACTCATTACTATAAGGCATTATCGCCTGCCCTGGTCCTCAATTTTATCCCCGGCATTTACCAATCATAATTTCTCGGAACCGATAGATATGCACGCAACGTTCTTATCGCTCCAAATTGCCATCGCACTTATCTATATGCTATCGCGATTAGTTGGCGAACGACTTAACAGGTCAACCGCGTTGCTTTATCTTTTTTGTTCATTGGTACTTACTGCTGGAATCATCCAGTTAAGTTCCAAATCTATTTTTGCGGCTTTATTCCTGGTGATCAATTTTGCCATTCCCTGGTTTTTACTACAGGGTAAAAGGCGGCTATGGTACTTGCTTATATCTGGTGGACTGTCATGCATAATGGCAGTTGGGATATTCAATTCACACGCCCTGCGTGATCGTTTTATTGTGGAATTAAAAGAAGACCTTTCGTCTTCTTTTGCCGGGCAAACGGTCGAACCACGGTTGGAGCGATGGAAAGTTGCCGTTAACCTGATTCAAAAATCGCCCATAGTTGGGCATGGAACCGGTTCGGAAATTCAGTTATTGCAGGAGCAATTTTTTGCGAAAAAATTCTATAGTTCATATATACATAGGCTAAACTCACACAATCAATATTTGAGCTTTCTGGTCAAAACCGGGATATGGGGACTAAGCATCTACGTCCTCACGCTGATCTATGGTTTTAAGCAGGCTATAAAAAGACATGATGTTATCTTCTTTTCCTTTATGATGCTGATCTCTGTGGTTTCGCTATCAGAAAATGTATTGGATGCAGATAAGGGCGTGATGTTTTATAGCATATTCCTGAGCTATTTTGTGTTTGTTACTGAACAATCGGAAAAGATCATTTTACCTGTAAAAAAGCATAAATTTTTCAGGAAAGTGGCAACCAAACAGGCAATTGAGCCGTCATTATTATAAATAGGAGCTGACCCATTAGATACATTACCTTGCACGACCTTCGACGACATATATTATCCACTATCGCGTATTTCGATCTGTTTCACTATCCGCTTACAACGGACGAGATCTATCTGTACCTGTCTGTGAAATGTGACCTTGTCGATTTTGAATATGCGTTGAAATATTTGGTTATCGACCGGGCGATATATCATTTTGATAAGTTCTATACCCTCAAAAACGAATACTTTCTGATTGAACGCCGCCTGCAGGGAAATGCCCGGGCTGCAAAGATGATCGGTACGGCAAAGAAAGTAAGCAACCTGATGGTACGCTTTCCCTTCGTTAAAGGGATTGCCATTTCCGGCTCGCTTTCGAAGAATTTCGCGGATGAAGATTCTGACATCGATCTCTTTATCATTACTGCAAAAAACAGGCTGTGGATTGCCCGTACACTGATGCATTGCTTCAAAAAGCTAACCTTCCTGGTTAAGCGGGAGCATTATTTCTGCATGAACTATTATATCGACGAAGAGGAATTGCAGATCCGCGAAAAAAACATCTATACTGCCATAGAAATTGCCACACTAATGCCTTTGCACGGAGACACAACATTTGAGCAATTTTACATGGCCAACAACTGGACGCGAAATTACCTGCCCAACAAATACATGCGCCTTACCACAGCCAAATCCTTAAAACGCACCTGGTTAAAACGAGCTTTTGAATGGTCATTCAATGGTCGTTTCGGCAATGCCCTGGATAATTGGCTCATGAGAATTACCGCCCAACGATGGGACAAAAAGCAGCAGCAAAAGAAATTGAACATCAAAGGACTTATAATGGGAATGGATGCCGGTAAACACTACGCCAAACCCGACCCTAAAAACTTCCAGGAAAAACTCATTCTGAGATACCAGGTAAAATTATCGCAAATACTGTCGCATTGGGAAGGCAGTGCGGTGAACTAGGCAGTGGCAGCAGCAGTTGCAATAGCAGTAAAACTTCTAAAAAAGGTGTCATTGCGAGGAACGGCCTGCGGGGTGAAGAAGCAATCGCGAACCGTGCACATCCGCCCTGTAAAGTATGCGATTGCTTCGTTGCACGGCTCGCACCACCCGCCTTGCGCGTCGCAATGACATAAAAGGCAGATATCCCAATGTTATACCCGCTTCCTCAACGAAATAATATAATAATCCCCAATATACTTCCAGGGCCAACGGCATTTTAAGCGATCTTCCCACCTTGTCAGAAATGCAAAAGATTTTGGATGTTTTTCTGCAAAACCTTCCATGTACGACGGAGGAACGAGGGTGCATAATCCTTCAACGCCCAACACATCAAAATGATCTCTCAGTCTTTTGGTAATGTATGATGGATTATAATACCAGCATTTGAAGTAATGCCCTTCCACATGAGCAGTCCGGCCATTGGCGCTGAAGAATCGTCTGAATGCAGTTTTAAACTTTCCTTTCAATAGTAAAAGTGTCTCCCACAAACAGAATTTAGGAAGTATAACCAATGTCACCATACCATTAGGTTTGAGAAGCTCAGGTAATGATTTTAGAACCTTGTCTAATTCATCAGTGCAATTCAACCCCGCAAAATTAGAGAAGATCAAATCGTACGGACCTTCATTTTTAAGCTGATCTAAAGCAGTATAGGAAACTCGTTCATTTGTGATACGGCCGTTCAAGTTTGCCCCTCTCCCCTTCCACATCAACTGTTCCTGCATACCCTGGGATATATCGGTTGCATGTACATAGTGTCCTTTGCTGGCAAAGAAAATAGCATCCTCGCCTGTGCCGCTGTTTAACTCCAGCATATGGCTGTTTTCGGGCAAAAATCGCAGTATATGGTTCCTTACCCGTTCCCGTTTGTATTGAATAATAGCATCGTCGTTATATTGATCATCAAATACCACCGATTGCCACGAAAAGGCTTCCGCGGCGTTAGTTTCATTGATATGTGATACAACCGGCTCCATCACAATGCTCTCTCTAGTCTTTTCAGTTTTAACTTCTCGATCATAGCCGCCGGAGTATGGTAGAATACCGACAATGCTTTCCTTAAACTTTTCGCATTAGCCTGTAATGGCTTTTTGATCAACTCTGCCAGGCTATTTTGTGCAAGATGCTGATGATAGTTTTGGTGCACATAGCGGTGCAATTGCTTATAATAGGTCGGCGGGAATGTGTTGTGAAACATCAAGGCCATTTCGTCCGAGTCGGTCCAGTTGGTTTTCGTTTTCAGGTCAGCTTTTACGCGGTCATAAAAAACTGTTCCGGGCAAAGGGTAGGATACCGAAATACCGATCTCGAAAGGCAACAGTTCGTTGATCATCCTGATCGTATTTTCGATATCCTCCTTTTGTTCGCCCGGGTAACCAAACTGGATAAAGAACGACGGCTTGATACCGTATTTTTTCATTAATAATGTTGATTGATGTATTTGTGCAATAGTGGTGCCTTTATCCATCGCGTCCAATATTTTTTGTGAGCCACTCTCTGCCCCTATCCACACATTTTCGCAGCCGGCACAGGCCAGGGCTTTTATCAAATCCTCCTCTACCAGCAAATCGGCCCGTGATTGTATCTTGAAGCGTATTTTTAGATCTTCCTTTTGCAGCAACCTGCTAAACTCCTCTGCCCATCCCGGCTTTAACCCGAATATATCATCGCAAAACCAAATATGATCCATGCTGAATTTACTCTTTAGCATCCTGATCTCCGCAACCACGTTTTCGGGACTTCTGGAGTTATAACGGTTGCCATAAATAGGCTTTGCGCACCAATTACATTTGAAAGGGCAGCCTCGGGTTGTGCCGATATTCAATGAGAAATAACCGGCGTTTTTCAGCCAGCTTTCTTTATATGGGGTGATGTCAATCAAATCCCAGGCTGGTAACGGCAGACTATCTAAATCTTTCATTACCGGTCGACCTAAAGTTTTTACAGCTTTACCTTCTTTTAAATAAGCCAGGCCCTGTATTCCCGAATAATCCGTTTCACCGTTTTTAATTGCGTTTGTCAGCTCCAGCAAGGTTGTCTCCCCTTCCCCGATGATCACAAAATCTGCACCTTCCAGCAAATATTTCTCAAAGCGATCAGTCGAATCTGAGCTGCTGACTATCACTTTACAGCCACGTGCCTTCGCCCGTTTGCTCATGCTAAATGCGGCTTCGCGCATATTGGTGAGGCACATTTTGGTGAGGTAGTTGAACCCATCATCATAGATCACAAAAAAACCGGGAGCTTGCTTTTCCAAATAAGACTCAACTTCCTCCGGACCGTTAGCAAACATTGTATCGAACAGGGTAACGTTATAACCATTTTGCCGCATCACGGCAGCAGCCAATATCGTTCCCAAGGGCGGATAAGGTAATCCTAATCCCCATTGCTTAGGGTCGAACCTTAAAAAATAGGAGTGTGAAAACAGGATCGAGTTTTGCTGCATCTTAATATCAACTACGGTTGTAAAAGTTGTGGGGTTGCCCGTACGTATTCATTTACAATTTATTTCCTGATCCGGTAAATATTATAATTATACATGCACCTGTCCAGGTAGTAATCCTTCGCAACCAATTTATCGACAAATTGCCTCATATCTTCACCAACAAAATTGCGATATTCCGAAAATAGCGGCACCAATATCATTGCAGGCTTGTTCTTACTCATGTCATTATAAAATCTTTCCTTCGCGAGCTGCGTTTGCGTTACATTGAAATAAATAGTTGGCGATATCCTTTCTGAATAAGCCTGCACCTGTGCACCAAAGCCTGCAACGTATACCATATCTTGCGGAGACGTATTGTCCCTTATCCACCACCCCAATCTTTTGCGCGATCCTTCATCGGGCTTGTCATAAGGTTCGGCACATGTTGTGTTTATTGGGACTTTGTCACCGGATATAATTTTTTGGATATTGAGTAAAGGTTCTAATAATTTAGGGATGAATACGAGCCAGATAATCACCACTAGCGGTTTGGCTGGGAGCTTATAATGATCTATCAAATGCGTTACGCATAAGGCGCTCATTAGTGACATGGCAGGCAATAGCTCCCGCATGTGAAGGGTGCCGTAAATGCCCACGATATTAATGCCAATGAAGTTCAGAATAAGCCATAAGCCGAACAGATCAATCTTCCTTTTTATAAAAAAATAACCCAGCACAAAAGGATAAAACAGGATGAGTTCTGAATAAAAGAATTTATCTGAGAAATTCACCATTTTCCATATCAGGCTGCGGTCAGTCGTGCTGCCTGAGCCGAAATTATCCACCAGGCCATTGGTAATAATGCTATGAATATCGATCCCCGCAAAAAAACTGATCGCTAGAAATAAAGCTATGCTGGTAACTATTCCGGCAATGAATACTGGGATACTTATCCTGCTTCTTCGCAGTAAAGCACAAGATATTGCAATGATACCCCACATAGCAGTTAACCGGAATGCCAGTCCTATTCCGCCCATTACTCCGCTGATGAAAATGTCCTTCTTGTTTTGCGCAGTGATATATTTATAAACGGCGACGATGATAAACACCGTGTCATACGTTTCAGTGAAAGAAACGTACCTGCCGCCGGTGCCATGCCAAAGCAAGGATAATCCATAAAACGAAATAGCCAGTATACCGGCCTGCTCACCTGCAATGTGTTTGGCTAGCTTATATAAATAATATATGCCCACTGACTGTACCAAAGTACCAAGCACTCGCCCAAACCAATAATTGACGCCGAAAAATTTATCCGATAACCCGAATATGGCAAATATCAGGGGTGATTTATTATCGACACCACCGGAGTAGGGAACCAGGCCATTCCTGAACCAGTTCTGGCCGATGTATTGCCACATGGCTTCATCAAATGATAAGGCAAAACCATCCGTCAGCAACGTGACCAGCAGCTGCAATAGGGTAAGTAAAACAATAAAGTGCAGAAACCCGGGTTTCCAGTTTTTGAGCATTTCTTCAGGACGGCGCCATAGCTATCGAAACCTGTTTACGGATTTGTCCGTGGTGACAGGTGCAGGGAGCAAACGCACTTTGAACAGATGGAATTTGTGCCCATGTTCAATGTTTTTCTCCAGTTAATGGCGTTATCGCTGTTTAATATTGTTTCGAGGGACGAATCCCTTATATTTCCTATAGTATCATGAAAGAAACAAGGCTTCACACTACCGTCAGCCTCTATTACGGTTGACACCCAGGGTGCATTGCATCTCTTGTAAGGGAAGGGGATCATTCCATAAAATGCGGCATAATAATGATAGATATCCGTCAGTTTCTGCTCCGACTCGGCGATAAAACCGCTATCAATATCATCGCTGTAATCGGCAATTATCTTTTGTATCATTGCCTTCAGTTCTGGCAACTCGCTTTTTGATAATAATATCTCATCCTGCCGGGGCTGTTCCCATGCTATTTGGCGGTTGAAGGCATGACTGCTTACGTCCGCCGGTAAAAAGCTGATCTGATCCAGATCCATTTGTTTAGCCTGCTCGATGATGGCGATCCAATTCCAGAAGTTAAGCCGGTGTATCACGGTGCGCGCAGTTATCCGGTAATTTGGATTTAGTGACTGAATATATTGCACGCCATCTTTCAACTTGTGAAAGGCACCAGGGATATTGCGGATAGCATCATGCAAATGCTGATCACCGTCTATTGAAACAATAATATCGTTCACCCATTGCACCAACTTTTCCGCGTGATTTTTCAGGGTTAGTCCCGTAGTAAGCAGCGATACCTTGATACCGGCAGTTCGCAGGATACGGCATAAGGCAAAAAAATTGGGATTGAGAAGTGCCTCACCGCCTGACATTACCACTTGCTTTGTACCGAATTGCTGTAAGGATGCCAACAGGCTGGAAATATCATGTTCAGTAAGCTGCTTCAGGTTTTTGTTATCTTTCCATATATCGCACATTACGCAACGGCAGTTGCAGGCGCTATGCGGCATCAGCATCACAATGGGCAATGCCGATATGCGGTGCGTTTGCAGCGTACGGTAACGTTTATAAGTATGGGTCAGGGCCTCCAGCATTCTATTTTCGTATACAAACCCAATAAAAAGGGTCCTTTTTAAAGATCATATTAAAGATGGATGTAGGGTCGAACAGCACTTCGTATTTAAATCCCCAAAACTCGCTGATAGAATGATGGAAGTAATGCTCAGCCATTTCGGGTATACCAAGCGCAGCGTAATAATTGTGACTCCGTTCATCAGCTTTTTCGGCTTCATCGGGCGTATAAAATGGGGTATCGATAACATGTACCTCACCGGCTGGTCTCAGTATGGACAATGCTTGTTTCATTACATTGATCACTGAAGGGAAATATTGCAACGAGGCCGCAAAAATGATCACATCAAATTGAGCTTTGTCAAACGTGTTATCATTAAAGCTATCGTAAATAAATTCCAGGTTGCCTTTTTTAAAGACGCGGTTAGCCTGGTCTATCTCCAACTGGTTGATGTCTAAACCCACAACCTGTGTATCGGGAATGTTGGACATCTTAGCCGACAACCATCCGTTGCCGCAGCCTACTTCCAATACCCTGAGAAATTTGTGCTTTTTTGAAAGGTAATCTATCAATCTTTCGCTTGATCTTTTCCTGATCTTCCATTCATCATAATAAACGTGGTCGATATCGGGCAGAAGCTGTAACTGCTCATCAGTATAAATTCTTTTCTCCTGTTGGCGCACAGCAATATAAAGTTCCTCAAAATCCATCCGGAGCTTTTGGTAACGATTTTTTGCGGTATGTTTCACAGTCAGGTTCAATTTGTTTGGTTAAAATCCTTGAATTTCCGGCTGGCGATAGCGCCATACCTTATGCAGCAATTTTATTTCGTACGGATAATTGTATAAGCTGGTCTTGTAACGCAGCCCGGCTATCGCCTTTATCAGTCTGCGCTTTAAGCTGTTCAGACGGAGATCGGTGACAGTCGGGTACGCGCCATTCAAAACCGTTTCAAAATTTCTGATCTTATCGATCATTTCCGGGGTGAGCCATGGTGTAAGCGGATTTTTCCGCATGTCGAAATTTTCCCAGGCCGGACTTATCCAGTCTTCCAGCACCTGTGGGTATTTAAAGCCACTGGCCAATACCTGTTTAAACAATTCCGACCCCTCTGTTGGTACGGGGCTATAAGTGTATATCACGATTTCCGCATTGGGGTTTACAGCCTTTACCTTTTTTATAAAATCAATCTCAAAATCTATCTGCGCCTGTACCTGTTCGGTAGTTGGCGCCGGTGTGCCCAGTACGAATGAGTACTCCGGGATAATGTCGAATTTCTTTAATCGCTCGGCAAAAGTGAGTATCTGTTCGCCGGTTTGCGTACCCCCTTTATCTAGTTGCTCAAGTATACTGTCATTACCACTTTCGGCACCAAAGAAAATGCACTTGCAACCCGATTCGCTGATAGCAGCCAATGACGAGTCTTTGAATTTGTCCATCGTATCGATTCGTGCCATACCCCACCAGTTCATTTTCTCCGGTTTGATCAGGTTGGCAAATTCAACAGAACGTTTTTCGGAGACGAAGAAGTTATTATCATGAAACTCTATAGCTGTTGCCCCCCATTTGTCCTTAATGTATTTGATATCATTATATACGGTCTGCGCAGACTTTGCCTTCCAGCGTGCCTCAAAAATTGGCACCACTGCACAAAACGAACAGGTAAAAGGGCACCCTATGCTGGAGTGATAAGCCATGGTTTTTTCGCCCAGGTAAGTTTTACCAAGCAACCAGCTTATAGGGTAAAACTCATTAAGTTTATCATAAGGCAATGGCGGCAGAATATCCTGCTCCATCAAGTCTTCCTTCGGCGTTTTGATGATCCTCCCATCAGAAGCCTGGTAGACTAGATTCTTAATAAACTCAAATGGTCTGTCGTTTTCCAAAGCATCGATCAGCGCTGGGAAGGCATAATCGCCGGGGCCATTAATGATAAAATCCACATAACGTGAGCATAAAACAGCTTCAGGCTGGGTGGATGGAAAATATCCGCCCCATATCATTTTGCTATGCGGGTAACGTTCTTTGATAGCTTTCGAAATCGGAATAGCCTGCCTTAGCTGCGGACCAGGCATAACCGTAAAACCCAGGTAATTAAAGTCGCCGGTGTCCAGGTAGCTTTCAATTTTTTTGAGCGGATCGATCTCACAATTGCCATCAACAATTACCCAATCATATTTCCCCTCAACCGAGGCTGCTATGCTCAGGATTGAGTTTGGGATGCGATATTTCGCATTAGCACTTTTAGGATTAAATAACAGTATTTTGCTCATTATATCAGGCTCAGAAATGTCATAAACAGATGGATAAGAAGCAGCAGATCAGGGACCTGCTGCTAATTTATTAACCCTATCAATTTAGTATCCAATTGAATTACGAAATCGAAACAAGTGCAGTTGCCTGAACATTGAAATAAAAATTTAGTTGGGCAACCAATGATTGTCCAACTTCGTAATTGCTGTCAAAACCTCTTGCATAAACGAAGTGATACCCGCCCTCAGAAATATCAGAAAACGGCTGTTTCAACCTGCTGTTATTGAAAAAAATTCAGCAGATGCCTATGACCTGTGGTCGGAAGACTATGATGCACAACCAGGCAACCTGATGATCGAGCATGCAGAGGTATTATTTCCAGAACTGCTTGAGCAGACGATCATCCAAAACAAACTCGTCGCTGATATAGGCTGCGGGACGGGAAGGCATTGGACAAAGATTATGCAGATGCATCCTGCACAGCTCACAGGCTTTGATGTATCTGAAGGAATGTTAAGCAAGCTGCAGGAGAAATTCCCGGCTGCAAATACTTATAAAATTCAAAACGACTTATTATCAAACGTGCAGGATGCTGCATTTGATACCATTATATCAACCCTTACGGTTGCACATATCGAAAATATTGAACAGGCTTTACAGGCGTGGTGCCGTATCCTGAAGCCATCAGCGGACATTATTGTTACGGATTTTCATCCCAAATTGCTGGCTTTTGGTGGGAAAAGGACTTTTAAACACCACAACGAGCGATTGGCTGTAAAGAACTATGTTCATGCTGTTGGCACTATCAAAGACTTGCTGTATCAAAACGGTTTTGGGCTGATCCGCGAGGAAGAGATCAGCATTGACGAAACCGTAAAGCATTATTACGCCGATCAGGATGCTTTGAGCGTGTACGAACAGTTCAAAGGTTTTCCTGTGATATATGGTATTCATCTAAGGCGCGGCAATGGTCCTGAATAATGTTAGGATGGCCCTCACGGGCCAAAAAGTTAGTATCAGGATAAAAGATGGCAAAATCGCACAGGTTTTGCAGGATTATACTCATGACCAAACGGAAGAGTTAAGCCTGACTTTTGACGATGTTATCGTCTTCCCCGGACTCATTAACTCACACGATCATCTTGACTTCAATCTCTTCCCTCCGCTTGCAGGAAGAAAATTCAAAAATTATACGGAATGGGGAGTTTATATCCATCTGAAATATAAAGATATAATCGACAGTGTTTTGCAGATACCTGAGAAATTACGTATTCAATGGGGTATTTATAAAAACCTGTTATGCGGGGTTACAACGGTGGTAAATCATGGAAAAAAGATCAAAGTGTCAAATGACCTGATATCTGTCTTCCAGGATTGCCAGTCTATCCATTCCGTGCACTTTGAAAAAAGGTGGCGCTTTGCGTTAAACAATCCGCTTAAGAAAAATCTGCCCGCAGTAATACATTGCGGTGAGGGGATTGACGATTTAGCCTCAAATGAGATCGACCGGCTTATCCAATCAAACCTGCTTAAACGGTCCATAGTAGCGGTTCACGGTGTTGCCATGAATGAGCAGCAGGCAAAACAGTTCAAAGCACTGGTATGGTGCCCGGAATCCAACTATTTTTTATTGGATAAGACTGCGCCCCTAGATCGCCTGAAAAAGCACGTCCCCATACTATTCGGAACAGACTCAACGCTTACAGGCGATTGGAACATCTGGGAGCATATCCGAAATGCTAAACAAACAGACATGTTATCTGAGCAAGAGCTTTTTGATAGTTTAACTGTCAACCCTGCTAATTCATGGGGATTGAATGCCGGTGTAATTACAGAAGGAATGGACGCCGACGTGGTATTATCAAAAGCAGATTCATTTTTTACTGCCGATCCGCAAAATATATTATTGGTAATGCATAAGGGGCGGGTCAGTTTGTTTGATGAAACCTTGCTGCCACAACTAAAAACGATAAATACCAATGAGTATAGTAAGATCAGCATAGGCGATAGCAGCAAATATGTGAAAGGTAATCTGCCGGAGTTGATTTCTAAGGTCAAACAATTCTACCCCGATGCGAGTTTCCCTGTTGTTTAATATCCCTGATTATGACATTGACTCAAAGAATAGGTACCAAACTATATCGCGAGACCAGGCACTTTGGCAGGGATATTACTCATTTACTGGGGTTTGATGAAAGTTTCTTCCGTAACGCCCGTGGAAGCAGAATGCTGATCTATCATGGGGTATGTCTCACAGATCATACGCGGTTCAACCCTATTTTTATCAAACTGAAAACGCTTGAAAGACACTTTCAATTTTATAAAAAGTATTTCAATGTAGTTTCAATAGACGATTTTTACGCGCAGAAATTCAGCGATAATAAGTTCAATATTTGCATCACCTTTGACGATGGGTATGCGAATAATCATAAGTATGTATTATATTTATTAGCGAAATATCAGTTACCTGCCACGTTTTTTGTTACTGCGATAAGAAATGAAGGTCTTGATATTTTGTGGAACGACTTTTTGGGCATGGTTCAGATGTATGGTCCTAAGCGACTGTATTACAAGAATCAATGGTTTCAAAAAAATCGCTTTAATCAGTATTTTTCCGAACAAAATGGTGAAAAATTCGTAGAAAAGCTTCGTTCAGGTGGTTTTGATATTAAGCAGGAGATGATGAATGTATTATACCCGCTGGTACCCTACCGGGACAGCAAACCTGATAATGAAGACTACTGGCTGCAGATGACCCCACAGCAGATCAAGGAGTTAGCTTTATCACCGTATAGTACAATAGGTTCGCATGGCTATTATCACAACGACCTGGCGCGAATAAATATTGATGACGCTACACAAGAAATGATCCGCTCCAAGCAATACCTTGAAGATATAACAGGTGCACCTGTAAATAGCCTGGCATTCCCTTACGGCTCCTATAACAGTGATGTTGTGCGTGCCGCGAAAAGTGCAGACTACAGTCAATTACTTTGCATGGACTTTCATTCGCCCGACGATCAGAATGATCCGGCGATGCGCGAGCGTTTTACGGTAAATCCGTTTATTCATACCATTAACCAAATGCGTGCAACTGTAACCCGGAGATATGAGTGAAGTAATTCAGATGAAGGGCTACCATATTGAGAGGCTAAGTAAGGCAAATATCAATGCCCTTGAAACGCTGTATCATGAAGTTTACGGTCGCAATAATCCAAGCGGTTTCTACGAAAAGAAATACGATACGTCTTATACCGGTGTTGAGCATATTGGCTATATAGCCTTTAATGAACGTCATAACCCGATAGCTTACTACGGGGTTCTCCCCTGCTTTATACGCTACGGCGATCAATTATACCTGGCAGCACAGTCAGCGGATACCATGACGCACCCACGATACCAGTTTAAAGGACTGTTTGTGCAACTGGCCAATTTGACTTTTGATCTTTGTATGGAGGAAGGCATAAGCCTGATATTTGGTTTCCCAAATCAAAATTCACTGCATGGTTTTTTAACCAGGTTAAAATGGCAAATGACCGAAACATTGGCTTATTATAATATACCTACCGGTATAGTTTCTTTAGACGGCGTCACCAGGCGTATCCCGTTCCTAAAGAAAATATATAATCAATACCAGGAGTACATACTGAAAGACTATATTTTGCCGAGGAAGGGTATTGAAAATGCGGTGTTCAAAGAGGGCTTTGCAGGGGTAAACAGGAATGCACTTTACCTGAATTATAAAAAGTATAACGACGATACGCGGGTAATAAAAATAGGCGAAGCGATATTGTGGATCAAGATAAAAAACGGGCTGATAGTTGGCGATGTAAGTTGTCCTTCCGGCGAGTTTGATAGTATGCTGATCGACCTTAAAAAGCTGGCGATGAAGCTGGGGCTGAAGAACATACAATTCCACACCAGTCACCAAACCAGGTTATCGTGGCTGCTTTCGTCAAGGTATCCCGCAGAGCCATCTTTTTATGTACTTTTTAAAGATCTGGGTTCGCGTATTCCGCTGGATAAGATTAAATTCACCTTTGCCGATGTGGATACCTTCTGATATCCTTCTTGCTTAAAATCATTTTATGAAATACGTTTTTGCCGGATATGTTTATACCGGGGATTTTAATTCTCCCGAAGCATGGCTCGAGCGTATAAAAGCATATACCGGCATACTCGAAGCATTAGCCCAAAACAATACGGTAATAAGCATCCAACAGATCGATTACGAAGGCGAGCATGATAAAGAGGGGGTTAAATACTACTTCAAACGGTTCAAATCTTCCTATGTCCCATCCCGGTTGCATCAATTCATTAAAAGTCAGGACCCTGATGTAGTAATAGTCCAAAGCTTCAACCATCCGCTGGAGGTTATTCAATTACGCCGTTCGCTCAGCAAGCGGACGAAGATCATCGTTCACAATCATGCAGAGCTGCCCTTCGCCGGCATTAA
>Ga0105240_10004037_pt1 | contig 22586 bp, 23 predicted proteins | sample KBSC54metaG_FD_80426 | JGI IMG/M metagenome (GOLD analysis project Ga0105240, IMG submission 80426) | Corn rhizosphere microbial communities from Kellogg Biological Station, Michigan, USA - KBS C5-4 metaG | ecosystem: Host-associated > Plants > Roots > Rhizosphere > Soil | place: Michigan, USA... | reverse complement strand
GTTGCGCGTTTCCCGGCTCCGGTGGTGCTGACGACGAGCGATGCGAATGTAGTTGCGGCGAAGGAGATCGCGCTTCGGAGTGCCCACAATAATCTGCTCGCGTGGATGGCGGTGGAAGAGGTGTACGACTGGGAAGGCAGGCACGCATTGAGCGGGGAGCTTCGCGTGATCGAACTTCCGCGCCATCCGGATTTTCCTGCACTGCGACGAACTCCGGCGGAGGTGCGGGCGTTGATCGGAGAGAACGCGGTGGCCTATATGCCGCGGGGACCGATTCATCGGGCGGAGGAGGAAATGCTTCGCCGCGCTGCTGAAGAGGCCGGAGGGGCTCTGCTGTTGCTGCCCACTGTGGGTGCGGTACGGCCAGGGGACATGGCGCACTACACGCGCGTGCGGACGTACCAGGCGCTGGGCATGGCGTTGAATTTGGTGCCGCTCGATGCGGAGCGCGAAGGGCTGCAGGAGTTGGTAGCGCGGAATTACGGGGCTCGCGAGTTGTTGCCTTATCGTGCACCGGCGGCATTGCTTTCGGAAAATGAATATTTCGATCGGGGCGAATTGCTGCCGGAGTGGTATACCAGGCGGGAGATCGCGGAGATTCTGGCGGAGGCGCATCCTCCGAAAAACAGACAGGGGTTTTGCATCTGGTTTACAGGGCTGCCGAGCAGCGGGAAGAGCACGGTGGCGGAAGCGCTGATCACGCTGCTGATGGAGCATGGACGCCAAGTGACGATGCTCGATGGCGATGTGGTGCGCACGCATTTGTCGAAGGGCTTGAGCTTTTCGCGCGAGGATCGCGATACGAATATTCTGCGCGTGGGGTTTGTGGCGGCGGAGATTGTGCGGCATCACGGGGCGGTGATTTGCGCGGCCGTGAGTCCGTACCGGAAGACGCGCGACGAGGTGCGCGGGATGATGGAGCATTTCGTCGAGGTGTATATCGATACGTCGGCGGAGGAGTGCGAGCGCCGCGATGTGAAAGGCTTTTACGCGCAGGCTCGGGAAGGGAAGATTAAAGGCTTCACGGGGGTGGATGACCCTTATGAAGCTCCGCTCGCGCCGGAGATTCGACTGTCGACGACGGGAGTTACAGCGGCACAGAATGCGGCGCGGATTGTGGAGTATCTGGCGGGGCGGGGTTTGTTAGGGCGTTAAGTCGTCAGATTCGCGGGATGAGATTTCTGCAAGCAACAGTTCGACACGATCGGTAGTCCAGGTCGCGACACCTGAGCCAAAGAAGTCCGAATCTTCCGTCCAGATGGGGCATTCCAAAGCGAGAGCGGCGGCCAGTACGGGCCAATCTTCTTCATCACGCTTCTTCAGGCGCTGGCGGGCGGCCATCTCAAACGGGCCATAGATTTCGCTATCGACACACATGATTAATGTTGCCAATTCAGCGAGAACTGCCACTGTGAGTTCAGGGTCAATGTTCCTCTTTCGCAAGATACTCGGAAGATGCTCGCGAGCTTCGGAAATGGCGGAGTCGGGGGCAAAGAATCGCACCTTCTTATAGTGAGTTTCGAGGAGTTTTCGAACGCGGCGGCCGAGCACGGCGCGAATGAGGATATTCGCGTCCAAGACAATCATTTCAAGTTTTGGGCCTTTCGGCGGCTACGACGTGCCTCCTGAAACTCGGCGACAACCTCCTCCTCCGTTACTCCGCTCGCTGCAATCAGGGCGTCCAGCTTAGCAGCGGCTGTTTGCAAAGCTGCCAAGTGGGCAGAATCTTTATTAGGGCAGGCGGGGATGTAATAGCCCACCGTTTCCCCATGTCGAGTGATAGCTACCGGAGCGGAGGACTCGAGGAACGTAGCCAACCTTTCCCGAAATTCTCTAATGCCAACTTTTTGCGCTCGCATGGATCTGTATATTGTGTACACAGGATAACACAATGGGGGGCAGCCGGTTGGAAAGTGCCAAGACAATCGGATCACGGGCGGGCAGGCGGAGGCGCATGCCCGCAACGGCGGGCGGTGATGACGGCTTCTCCGCACCAGTTGCGGAGGGGCGGGGCGACGGCGAGGATGGCACGATCGATTCCTTCTAACGTGCGGACGGTGGCTCTTGCCCAGGAGTTTTCGAAGCGGCCGCGAAGGAGACGCTTGGCCATGGCGAAGAGATTTTTCGTTTCTACGCGCACGTCGGAAAAGTAGGGGGAGAGCACCTGCAATTCGGCGTGAGACATGATGATCTCTTCGCCTTGCTCGGCAGCTTCACCGATCATCGCGGCGTGGAGTTTGCGGGCGGTGTTGAGGAGCGGGTTGCCGCCCCACGTTTCACAGAGCACGAGGCGCGCTCAGGGCTTCATGATGCGTACGAGTTCGTCTACGGCGCCTGGGTATTTCAAGGTGTGATGCAAGGCGGCGCAGGCGAAAACGATATCGAACTCGGCAGTGCCCATCATGCTCAGAGAACTCGCATCGGCGGCGACGCCACGAACGCTTACATTGGAGGCTTGGGCGCGCTTCAAGCCTAGCTCGATTGCGGCGGGGGAGAGATCGAGCAGCGTGACGCGAGCGCCTTCGGTGGCCATCCAGAGACCGAAGTCGGCGGGGCCGCAGCCGTAGTCGAGCACCTGCTTGCCGGCGAGCGGTTCGGACTCGAGGGCTTGCATGGACGCACGGTACAGCCAGCGACGCTCATAGAAGGGATGCGACGGGTTGTCGAGATTGCCTTCGAGAACCTTGCGATCGATTCGCAGCGCGTGATCGGGAAGCGCGAGAAATTGCGCGTACTGCGTATCGTAAAACTGGCGCTCGCTGTCGGAGGTGACCATCGTCAATCCTGCCGCACGATGGGCATGCGCCAGCCGGTGCCGAAGGCGCGCGAAGTGACCTTCAGAACGGGGGCGGCCTGCTTGCGTTTGAACTCAGCGATGCGGACCAGGCGGAGGACGCGGCGGACGGTCTGCTCGTCGAAACCTTGCGCGATGATCTCTTCTGCAGATTGCGATTGCTCGACGTGCAGCTCGAGAATCTGGTCGAGCAGTTCGTAGGGCGGCAGGCTGTCCTGATCGGTCTGGTCGGGGCGCAGTTCCGCGGAGGGCGGCTTGGTGAGGGTGCTTTCAGGGATTACCAGGCCGCGGCGATTACACCAGCGCGAGACGCGGTACACCATCATCTTGGGCAGGTCGGCAATGACGGCGAGACCGCCATTCATGTCGCCGTATAGGGTGCAGTAGCCTACCGACATTTCGGATTTGTTGCCGGTGGTGAGGAGCAGCGAACCGAATTTATTGGAGAGCGCCATCAGCAGATTGCCGCGAATACGCGATTGGATATTTTCTTCGGTGACGTCGGGCTGCCGGCCGCGGAAGGCATCGGCGAGCGTCGATTCGTAGGTCTCCATGATTCCCGAGATGGGCAGTTCCATGGTGCGGATGCCGAGATGGCGGGCGAGCTCGACGGAATCGTCAACGCTGCCGCGACTCGAGTAGCGCGAAGGCATCATGACGCCGAGGACGTTTTCCGGTCCCATGGCATCGGCCGCGATGGCGGCGGTGAGTGCGGAATCGATGCCGCCGGAGAGGCCGAGCAGCACCTGGCGGAAGCGCGTCTTACGCGCGTAGTCGCGGACGCCGAGTACGAGCGCGTTCCAGATCTCGGCTTCGGGCTCAAAATCGTCCGGGGCGATGGTGTTGGGTGGGTTGGTTCCGGCGGAGAGGTCCACTATGAGGATGTCCTCTTCGAAACCCTTGGCGCGGGCGAAGAGCTGGCCGTCGGCGGTGAAGGCGGCGCTGCGTCCATCGAAGATCAGGTCGTCGTTGCCGCCCACCTGGCAGGTGATCATCAGGGGCAGGCGATACTTCTTCGCCATGTGGCTGAGCATGTCCTCGCGGAGGGCCTGCTTGCCGACGTTGAATGGGGAAGCGGAGAGATTGACGATGGCTTGCGCTCCCGCTTTGGAGAGGATTTCGATGGGGTCCTGATGGTAACGGCGGCGCTTCCAGAAATCGCGATCGTTCCAGACATCCTCGCAGATGCTGATGCCCAGGCGGCAGCCCTTCAGGTCGAGGATCTGCGGGCCGTGGGCTGGCTCGAAGTAGCGGTCTTCGTCGAAGACATCGTAGGTAGGCAGGAGGGTCTTGTGATAGGCATGGCCGACCGCGCCATCCTGTACGAGAACCGCGCTGTTGAAGAGCGGACGGCCCATGTCGGAGGGATTGAGGGTCGCGACGCCGACCAATACGGGCGGGCCTCCGGCGAGTTCGGCGGCGATGTGCTTGAGCTCTTGAGCGCCACGCTGGATGAAGCCGCGGCTCATCAGAAGGTCGCGAGGCAGGTATCCCATGAGGGACAATTCGGGTGTGACCACCAGGTCGGCGCCGAGCGTTTGTGCCTGTTTGACGCCGCGCACGATGAGCGCGGAATTACCACTAATATCGCCGGCCGTCGGATTGGTCTGAAGCAGCGCAATGCGCAAACGGAACCCCCTCAACCCAGTGTATCTATCCTCGCTATGCTAGAGACGAAATGGACATAAAAGCTTTGCTCGATACACCTCCGTGGGAATGGCCCGAAGATGCGGGAACCACGATCCGAAGAGTCCTGCTCGATGAGAAGGCGAAGGAGTCTGAGCGACTGGGAGCAGTTGAATTGGCCGGTAACATTGTCGCGATGAGCGATGAGATGGCGGCGGCCTTGCTTTCCGTGCTGCGGGATAAGAAGGCGCCGGAACGATTGCGCGGTCTGGCCGCTATTTCGATGGGGCCGGTTCTGGAACAGACCGACCTGGAGGGATTCGACGATCCTTTGATGGATCTGGATCCGCCGCCCATTAGCGAACCTGTGTTCCTGACGATTCGTAAGGCCCTGCATGAGGCCTATCTCGATACCAGTAATCCGAAGGAAGTGCGGCGACGGGCGGTGGAAGGATCTGTTCGTGCTCCGGACGAATGGCATCCGGCTGCGATTCGCGAAGCCTACGCGAGCGGCGACCAGGAATGGGTGCTGACGGCGGTCTTTGCGATGCGTTATGTGCGCGGCTTCAACGCGCAGATTCTGGAATCGCTGAACAGCAAGGACCCGGAGATCCATATGGAGGCGGTGGAGGCGGCGGGCAGCGGAGAAATAAAGGCCGCTTGGGCGCATGTCAGCGCACTCGTGAAAAATAACAATACACCGAAGCCTTTACTACTTGCCGCGATTGGCGCAATAGGACTGATCCGTCCGGAAGAAGCGAAACCCCTGCTGGTGGAACTGCTGGATTCGGAGGACGAAGGGATTTCCGATGCAGCCGACGAAGCGTTATCGATGATGGGCGCTTACTCCGAGGACGATGAAGACGACGAGGAGGATTAGACTCTGGCAGTCATTGCTGTCACAAACGTGCCGGCGGCGGCGTTCCCTTTGAAGAGGGATCCATGATTTCGAAGCGCCTTCTTACCGTCTTATTCCTAACGTGCTTGCGGGCCGCCCACGGGCAGGCCGTTTCTTTTGATACCGCCACAATCCGGGTCAGCCCCGTGGGGGCGAAGGGAGGCGAAGGCGAGAATCTGACCATCAATCCAGGCGGCGTTTCGATGCGCAACGTAACGCTTCGCTTCTGCGTGCAGTGGGCCTACGGATTGAAGCCATTTCAGGTAGGGACACCAGGCTGGATGGAGTCCGACCGCTACGACATCGTTGCGAAGTCGGCGGGTCCGGTGGCGGCGGAGCAACTTCGCGTGATGATGCAATCGTTGCTGGCGGAGCGATTCAAGCTGACGCTGCACCACGAGACGAAGGAAATGTCGATGTATGCACTGTTAGCTGGAAAGAAACCGAAGCTGCAACCGGCGAAAGGCGAAGGTCCGGGTGTGATGAAGCCGAATGGCGGGGCGTTGGAATTTCGCAATATGACGATGGCGGAACTGGCGGAACGGCTGCCCGCACGGCCCTTTGGGATTGGACGGCCGGTGGTGGATCAGACGGAGTTGCCGGGCAGGTACGATTTCGATTTGAAGCTGGCCGACAACATGGTGGAGCTTAAGAGCAATTTAGAAAAGCGCGAGTTGGAAGGTGACACTTCCATGTTCGCGTCGGCGCTGAGTTCGCTGGGTCTTAAGCTGGAGACGCAGAAAGGGCTGGTCGATACGGTGGTGGTCGATCATGCGGAGAAGGTGCCGGTAGAGAATTAGGGGCGCACCGCAAAACGGAAGGCCCTCCAAAATTATCCCTGCGGCCGGTTCTTGGCCTGTTCCATCGCGATTTGATTGATGTGAGAGAGCGCCCTGGCACCGCTCGCACCTTCGATGGCCTTCACCGCAATGTCCTGCACCTGCTGCTTGGCATCGGCAAGTTGCTTTTCCAGAGTCGCGATCTGCGCCTGTTGATGACTCACGGTGTCTTCAAGCGTCTTCACACGCAGCTCGCCGAAACGCTTCTCGGCTTCGGCGTCCTTCTTCATGATCAGGATTTCCTGCTGTAGCCGCGCCTCCGATTCGCGGCGCGCCCGTTCGGCGGCAGCGTTCGCTTCCGCTTCCAGCCGTTTCGGAAATGCCTCGGCTTCCTTGCGTAGCCGCGTGAGTTCCTCTTCTCGTTCTTTCAACGCGGCTTCGCGCAGTTGCCAGCTCTTTTCCAGTGCTTCCTGTTTTTCGGAGTTTTTCTTTTCCTGGAGACGGATCTCTTCGTCGTACTTGTCCTGGGCCTTTTTCCGCTCCTGCGTCTTCTTGTACTCGAAATCCTCGGCTTCCCGCTGGCGTTGCTTTCTGAGGGATTCTTCCTGTTCTTTGCGATCGCGCTCCACCCGCGCCGTTTCCGCTTCCCATTCGGCGCGCCGGGCAGTGATTTCGGTTTCGAGCTCCTGTTTCTGGCGTCCGTAATCCTGGACCAGTTGATCGACCGCTGTGGCGGCGACATCGATCTTGTGCAGACGATCGATCTCCTTGCGTTCAAGTTCGACGGCCTCGCGCACCGTGGCGAGAAGCTGGACTTCATCCGTCAACTTGGCCGACAAGCCGGCGAGCGCTTTCGATATTTCGAGACCCAGGCCGGAAATCCGTTGGACCGTGGACTCGACGGTGACCGCTTCTACCGCCTCACGCACTTCGCCTTCGTGGCGTCGGGAAGCCTCTTCCATCTTGGGGTCGGCGGACTCGCGGGCATTTGCGGCTTGTTCCTGAATTTCCTCGAATTCACGCTGGACTTCGGTCTTGGTGCGCTTGGGACGGACAGGGGGCTTGGCAGTTTTAGCTGGCATGGGGAACTCCGAATTCCTGAGATTAGCAGAATGCGGTCGCGGGAATACTACCGATAGACGAAACGCAGGAGAGCGGCCAGTTGTTCTCCCGATTTCATCGGTTCCGGTGCTTCTACCCGGGCGAGAGTGATGGTCCTGAAGTCGGGCGCCAGCGTGAATTGAAAAGACACTCGAATCCGGCACGGACTTTTCACTCCGTCCATGCAGTCCTTTCGGTCAATGGGGGGAACGCCGCTCGCTTCGAGCGCCTCAGCCGTTGTAGTGGAGTGGAATTCTGTCAGCATCTCGCCCTCACCCATGCCGGTTGTGGCCGCGTCCCATGTGCCGCCTGGAAACGCAGCATCGAAGGTCTCGCCAATCTTCTTTGTGGTGGACGGCAGCGATCCTGCTTTCACAATGGCCAGGATATCCTTGCTTTCCGTGTTTTTTGCGCAAGTGGCAAGCAATAAGGTGAAGATCACGATTAGAGGGGCGCGTTTCACGAAACTCACTGTAGCCGATTTCCCGGTCAGAATAACGGACCGTTTCAGACGTATGGCTTCACCGTGGTCGAATCTGTGGCAACGGGCCGATGGAGAGTTAAAAACGGATGGTTACTGCCGATTGGCAAACGGAATTGCAACTTCGATGTAGTTACCTGGCAACGCAGCGTTCACTGCGGCAGCAATTTGTTCCATGTGCAAGCGAACGCGTGACCATTTTGTAGTACTCGTCAAAACAACAATGGCAATTCGTCGATTTTTGAGGTTTTGCTGATAGCGGATCCGGCTGTCCGTCGTGAGCAACAGGTCGATTCCGTCCTGCTCGGCAGCCTTCAATAAGGCACCATTGCTCAGGCGTTCCCATCCTTCGCAGAGGCCGTAATCGACGCATGACCGATCAACGCGTGGGCGAGGCCTCGTGGTGTTCCGTGGTCAAAGAGGATGAGCATCAACAGGGGGCGGAGGCTGCGGCGTTCTTAAGCTCTGCGCCACAAAATCAAGAACGGCCGCAATCTGTTCACGAGTAACATCAAACTGTTCCATCACTTCTTCGACACTCAGGTCTTCGAGATTTTCGATGACCGTTGCCACAGGCAGGCGGGTGTCGCGAAACACCCACGCGCCGCTCACCTTGCCTGGAATGCTTTCTACCGCTGGGCATTGTGACCAATCTAGCGTCGCCATAGGCACCTCATCCCCCATCGTACCTCCGACAACGCGAAGTGCCGTTGAGATTGATGCGATGGATGCGGCCCGGGGAAAGGGCAACAGTTTACATAATTTTCCGAATATTGGAGGTTCGGATAGGATCCGATACCTGACTTAAAACCAAAGCCGCGTCAATGCGAGCACCCGGGTTGCTTCCACTCGCAATCAACCCCTGGAGTGCATCCCACCGGTCGCGAAGTGCGGGACGTTCCGAGGAGTGACGGTAAATTCAACCGGCCTGCCCGGAGCAAGTTGCACCAGTCGCCCAGAAGCAGAACGGACGTTCGGGTTCAACAGATTCGACTGGACGGTGTACTTGTCGTAAATAGGGGCTCTATACCAGCCATCGAAGAGGATCTGTTGTTTCAGGACCTGTCTGCCCTCAAGGGTAACAATCGGAACTGGACCGAAATACATACCGCAGCACTTGTTCCGATCGCTAGGCACCCGTTGGACAGGAATACTCAATCCGGTAGGTAGAATGACGGTTGCCTGAACGCCCGAACTCTGGCCTTGGCCGAGATTGATGTTGATCGGCTCGGTGAGAAGATTCTCAATCTCCATATTGACCACGAGCGGCTCGCCAGGGCTGATCACTTGCCACGGCATGGAATCGTATTTCGGCGATCCCCGTATCCTGCGCAAGCAGAGAGGGTAACGACGCTAACTAAGCAGATCAAGAAACTCACAACATCGCGATGGATGCGGTTCATAGTTTCCCAGATGGGCACCGTTTTCAGCCATCTTTTTTAAACACGACAAAATACATTCTCGTGTTTAAACGTCGCCGGAATGCTTGAACGATTTGGGGGGGCAAGACGCCCCAACTCACCTACAGTCTTACGATCTTTGGCGAGTGGAAAGCTTTCAGTGCATTCCGCGAATCGACGATCAGCGAAGCATTGTCCACCAGTGACTTGTAGTCGAAGGAGGAGTGGTCCGTCACGATGACCACACAATCGGCATCGGCGGCAGCCGATTCGGGGGCGGCGGTCAGATCCAGGCCTTCTATTTTGAGCACCGGGACGTGTGGGTCGCTGTAGCTGATAATGCCGCCGCGGCGGCTGAGGAGCAGCATCACATCCAGGGCGGGGGACTCGCGCATATCGTCGATATCGCGCTTGTACGCCACTCCCATGATGTGGATCTTCGAGCCCTTGACGGGCTTACCGGCGTCGTTGAGGGCGTTCTGGATTTTGTCCACCACGAAGTGGGGCATCTGGCCGTTGATGTAGCCGGCCAGCTCGATGAAGCGCGCTTCAATGCCCGCCTGCTTGGTCTTCCAGGAGAGATAGAACGGATCGATCGGAATGCAGTGACCCCCTAATCCGGGGCCCGGATAGAAGGGCATGAAGCCGAAGGGTTTGGTTGCGGCGGCGTCGATCACTTCCCACACATTGATGCTGATGCGGTCGCACATCATGGCGATCTCGTTGACCAACCCGATGTTGATCATGCGGAAAGTATTCTCGAGCAGTTTGACCATTTCGGCCACCTGCGTCGAACTCACCGGAACGACGTGCTGCAGAGCCTGCGAGTAGAACTGACGGCCCATTTCGGTGCAGACGGGAGTGCAGCCGCCAACCACTTTGGGAATATTGGAAGTCTGGTACTTGGGATTGCCTGGGTCCACGCGTTCGGGCGAGAAGCAGACGAAGAAATCGGTGCCCACCTCAAGTCCGGATTTCGCGAGCAGCGGCAGCACGACTTCATCGGTGGTGCCGGGGTACGTGGTGGATTCCAGAATGACGAGCATGCCGGCATGAAAATGCTTGGCGATCTCCTGACAGGAGGAGACGATATAGCTCATGTCGGGGTCTTTGGTTTTCCGCAGGGGTGTCGGAACGCAGATGTTGATGGTGTCGAGTTCCAACACTGCTGAGAAGTCGGTGGTAGCGCGGAGTTTGCCGGATTCCACCAAGGGCCGCAGCGTAGAGGTAGGGATGTCTCCGATGTAAGATTCGCCGGCATTGACCAGCGCGGTCTTTTCGGGACTGATATCGATGCCGGTCACGGTGAAGCCGGCCTTGGCAAATTCTACCGCGAGGGGGAGGCCAACGTAACCGAGGCCGACGATACCGACACGCGCACGGCGTGTCCGGATCTTTTCCTCCAGGATGCTGGCTGTGGCACCCACTGTTAGGTCTAATTGGGGCATGGAAGTGTTATTTTCTCACGAACAACGGTTTTGGAACGGTTGTTTTTCATTTGGCCCAGTACCGTTACCGGTCCACTCAAGCGGAGATCCCCGCGGCTGAACCGGCGGCGACCAGCGGACTGGAAGGCATGTTCTTCCGAAGGGCTGCTGCGCGATGCCATTTCGCGGTACGGCGAATGCCGTCTTCGACGGAAATTAACTCCTGAACGTTCAATTCCTCACGGGTTCGCTGCGTATCGGGAACGTAGCGTTCCGCCGGAGCGCCGGGGCGGGGAGTGCCCAGCACGCGGATCTCGGTGGAAGGTTCGAGTTCAGCGGCAACCGTAAAGGCTAATTCCGCGATGGTTAATTCACGCTCCGCCCCCACGTTATAAGGACGGCAGGATTCGCCACGAGCCAGGATCGTCCACAACCAGACGGCCAGGTCGGCGGCGTAGAGGTAGGAACGATAGGGGGTGCCGTCGCCTCGGATTTCGATGGGCCGCCGGTTCAGGCAGTCGTGGATGAAATTACCGATCGCGAAATGAGTATCGAGCGGAAGATGCGGGCCGACAAACGCAAAGCAGCGCGCGATCGGACAGGCTAACGGATTGGCCTGTGCGTACAACACGGCGAGGTGTTCGGCGAGGCGCTTGGACTCCGCGTATACCGCGCGTGGGTCGGTGGGGTCTGGCCCGCCCTCGTAGGTTTCCGGAACACGGGGCAGAGTGGAAGGTTGAGGACCGTAGACGGCACCGGAGCTGATCATCAGGAAGCGGGCGGCTTCGGAAGCGACGGCGAAATCCAGGGCGCGGCGCGTGCCGTTCACGATCGTATCAAGCATCAACAGGGGCTGCTCGCGGCAAAGGGCGGCGCTGGCCTCGGTGGCACCGTGAATCACGTGTGAGAAATGACCGGCGGGAAACGGGAAAGAGCGAATGTCGCCGGGTAGCAGGCGAATGGCGCGGTGCGATGCCAGGTGCGGGGCCTTTCGGCGAAAACTCTCCGGGGCGCGGGTCAGCACCGTCATGGAGGCGTCCAACGACAGGTGATCGCAGGCCCAGGCGAAGCTTTCGAGCAGCCAGCAGCCAAAAAAACCGGTCCCGCCCGTGACAAAAATGCGAGCGCCTTTAAGGCGATTCCAAACGTCGTGGGTGTGCTCCAGAACGTGCTGCAAATCGGGGGCTAGGGGATTGGTCATGACCGTAATTCGCACATCTAAAAGGAATTATAAAAGGTGCATCAGGTAGAAGCAGCTTCTCTTTCGTTCACAGCGCTGACTATCCAAGGATATGAGCCATTCGCGGGACCGGAGGGCTAAGCTGAGTGAATCGCCAGGCTCGGGGCTTTCATCCCCGTGCGTGGCGAAGTACGTAGTCCCGTTCGAGGCCGAGAAACTGCATGGAAGAGTATCAAAACTTTAATGGAGAGGCACTGGAGTTGGTGCGTGACACCAATATTCCGGAAGCCAAGTCAATGCTGGACCGGATTCTGACGCTCGTGAATCCGCCGATTGCCCTGAAGGCGAAGCAACTGGGCGGGAATTCGCAGCAGCCGGTGATCGATAAGGTGCGCAAAGCCGTGAAGAATATCTTCGGCATCCTGCTGGACGCGGATATGCAACCGATGGACGACACTGACGAAAAGAATCTCGCGAAACTGCGGGACAACGTGCAGAAGGTTCGCTTAAGCTTCAATCTCCCTTTCCCGAAGGTCTACCAGGACCACGACTCGATGCTGGCGGCATGGGTCTCGAACAACTTCGGCGACCCGACGGTGAATTTTTCGCCGATGTATTTCGACAAATTGTCGAGTCTGGAGCAGGCGGTAACCCTGGTGCATGAGCGGGCGCATACGATTCTAAAGATCTCGGGCCATCCCGGTACGGGCGATAGTCCAGTGTGCATCGTGCCGCATGAAGGCAAGAAGCTGGGCTTCGCGGTCGCGAGCCGCAACGCCTACTGCTATGAGTGGCTGGCGATTTCGCTGCATCCTCAATACGATGCGACGCCCTATCAGGATTTGTGTAAAGCCAACTCCATCAGCGGCCACGTGTCGAATTAGAGAAGCACTCGAATCTTGGGCTCCCAGCCCGCCATCTATATCATGTGAATCCCCATAGACTTTAGGGGGATGCTTCGATACCATAGGATAACCCGAGGGCGGCATGACCTTCCTGATTGGATTCATAGTGGCGGTGGCAGTAGGGCTCACGGGCGTGGGCGCCGGGTCGATTACCGCACCGGTTTTGATTCTGATGTTCGGGACCTCGCCGGCCGACGCGGTGGGAACCTCACTGGTGTATTCAGCCTTGATTAAGCTGGCGGTAGCGCCGGTGTACTTCTGGCGAAAACAGGTGAGTCTGCGGATTCTGGGGTTGCTTTGCGCGGGGGGCGTTCCGGGTGTTTTGGCGGGCGTCTACCTGATCGATGCCCTGGACGGCAAGCGGTATGAGAGTTTCCTCCTGATGCTGGTAGGGGCCACGGTAGCATTCATGGCCCTTTTCAGCCTTTACCGCACCTTAGGCAGGAATGCACCCACAGTGGGTACGGATCGTCCGGCCTGGCTCCCCTGGATTGGCGCAGCGATCGGTACGGAAGTAGGATTCTCCTCGGCGGGAACGGGTGCGCTGGGTTCGCTGGTGCTGCTCAATCTGACCTCGCTGGCGCCTGCCCAAGTGGTGGGGACCAGCATTCTCTTCGGGCTGATTCTTTCGATGATCGGCGGCGGTCTGCATCTCTCCGCCGGACATTACAACGGCACGATTCTCTGGCAATTGCTGACGGGCGGCCTGGTGGGCGTCTTCGTCGGAGCGAACCTTTCCAAGGTGCTGCCGGCGCGTCCGCTGCGGATTGCGCTGTCGCTCTGTCTTTCCGGCCTGGGCATGCAGCTCTGGTGGAAAGGCTTCGCGTTCGCCGGGTAATTATCCCTTCCCATAACTGATTGCGGCGGCGATCCGTTCGCTGGCGTGGCCGTCTCCATAGGATTGTGGATGCGCGCCCAGCGGAGATATTCCTCTTGATTGTCGAGCAGGATGGTTGGTCTCGTTGACGATCTTGCGTGGATCGGTGCCGGGAATCGACGGCTTCGGGCGCTTGGTGCAGTCGCGCATGAACGAGTACGGGCTTGTCGAGCGCTTCTTCCTGAATGCCGCCCGAGTCGGTGATCAGAATGGCGGAACGCCGCATCAAATCCACGAACCGGTGTAGTCGAGCGGGTCGATGAGAACGACGTTGGGACGGCCACCCAATCCGCGCGTCACCGGATCGAGGACGTTGGGATTGTGGTGGACGGGATAGACGATCTGCACGTCGGGCCGCTGGGAGAGTTCGACGAGCGCTTCGATGATATGGAGGATGCCTTCGCCAAAGCTTTCGCGGCGATGGGCGGTAACGACGATCAGCTTCTTGCTGGAGTCGAGCCAGGCCCACTGTGGGGTTGGGATCTCGCCGCGTTCGAGGAGCCCGGCCACATGCAGCACGGCGTCGGCCCGGAATTGCCGGTGACGGAAATGCCGGCGCTCGGAATGCCTTCGACGAGCAGATTCCGGCGAGCACCGTCGGTGGGCGCGAAGTACAGCGTGGCGAGACGGCCGGTGACGAGGCGATTCATCTCCTCGGGAAAAGGCTGGGCGAGGTCGCCGGTGCGCTGGCCTGCCTCCACATGCGCTACCGGAATGTGGCGGTAGAAGGCGGCCATCGCTCCGGCCATGGTGGTGGTGGTGTCGCCCTGGACGACAGCCATATCGAACGGATGTTCGGCGAGCAGCGGGTCGAGTGCGGAGAGGGCGCGAGCGGTGATCTGGGAGAGCGTCTGACCGGGGGGCATCAGGTTGAGGTCGAAGTCGGGAGTGACTTGAAAGCAGGCGAGCACCTGATCGAGCATGGCGCGATGCTGCGCGGTAACGCAGACCTTCACCTGGAGTTCGGGGTGGGATGACCGCATGTAGCGGACGATGGGGCAGAGCTTGATCGCTTCGGGGCGTGTGCCGAATATAAAGAGGACTTGCTTCACGTGAATCTTTCAGTGTAGCGTCCATGAGGCGTTCACTAACGTTCTGGAGGTAGCATAGAAACGATGGACCTTGCGGAAATTCAACACGCGATTGAAGAGTTGCCTCGGGAACAGCAGACGGCTCTTACGGCATGGCTCGTCGAACGGGACAACGTTGAATGGGACGCCGAAATCGAACGCGACTTCGCGCCCGGTGGCGCTGGGATGGCGCTTCTCGACGAGATGAAAGCCGACGCCCGGAATGGCAAATTTCGCCCCTTGGACGAGGGGCGACCACAAAAGCGTTGATGAATGGCATTCCAGTCGTTCGCGTCCGAGCAGTTTTGGCGACTCTATAGCGGATTGCCGCACGAAGTGCAAGAACTGGCTGATAAGCAATACGAACTGTTTCGACAAAATCCCTTTCACCCCTCACTTCATTTGAAGCAGGTAGGCGAGATCTGGACGGTACGGATAGGCCAATCGCACCGCGCTATTGGCTACCGCGAAGGCAACATTTTCCGATGGGGCTGGATCGGCTCGCACGAGGCATATAACAAACTTCTGAAGCGCATGAAGTAATTGGGCAAGGGAATACGATTTCCCATGCCAGACTCCACGAGAAGGGAGTCAGTTCCGATGCTGTCAACGGCGTGGCGGTAACCGCAGACGGACGGCTGGCGGTCTCTGCGTCTTGGGACAAAACACTGAAGGTGTGGGACCTGGAGAGCGGACGGGTTTTGGCGACATTTTCCGGCGAAACTATGATGCTTACCTGCGCGTTTGCCAGCGAAAATCGGATCCTGGTCGGCGACTACGCCGGCAAGGTTTACGATCTCATCTTAGAAGACCCCGCTTAGTGCAAGATCACCGGGAAGGCAGCGACGTCGTTATTCGCGTTGGCATCCGCGCCCTGGAGATTTTCGTTCACCAAAGCGGCCTTCACGGAGAAGATAGAGTGCGGCGTTGTGCTCGCGGGACGAAGCGTGTCGGGGCCTTGGGGCTGCAGTTGGAAATTCATGGAGACGACGCCGCCGCGGCCCGGAACAGAGGACACCGGCATGGTGCAGCGCTTGCCGACTACCACCATATCCACCACACCTTTGTGCGCCATGATGTCGGTGCAGAGGGCATTCGCAAATTGCTGGATGTCCCACGCGGCGCCATCAAAGCGCAGTTCGACTATGACGTTGGATGCAGGGACACCGAGGGTGCCGAGATTGAAGACGTCCACGCGGAAGTTCTCGGTGGCATTGCGTCCCAGCACGGACTTTTGCATGGCGGTCTTCACCGCCAAATCGACATTCACGTCCTCCACGTTCGCGGGGTTCGTTTCGATGGAATTGCAGGAGACACCGAATCCCGATACCGCACCGGTCGCCGTGCGATTGGCGATGAGCGATTGCACGTAGCCGCCGACCCCACACGAGACTACGCCAGGAGGCGGAACGGTATTTTTGGTCGCTTCCTTTTCGACTACGCTCTCCTCGGGCGTGAAGAGCACGGTGCGATGCACTTGTCCGGTGGTGAAATCGGGGAGCAGTTCGCCACACAGCGGGAAGGGCGAGATGATGCCTTCGACGAACTGCACTCCGGCGAGCGCCGTGCCCGACGGACAAAGATAGCGTTGCGCGGAATCCGACTGCTGCCCGGAGAGCGCACCAAGAGTGGTCGTAGTCCAGAAGCCGATGCGTCCGGCATCCGCGCAGAGAATGCGGAAGCCTGCGGAAAAGACGTCATAGCCTACCGCGACGGTATTGCTGGCGGCCGTGCAGGTGGAGAGGTTATTGGTGGCTGGATTGACGAACGTCACAGGCGGCGTCGCCAGCGTAATCCCGGTGTGGGGTGCAGTGTAATGCATGGACGCGGCGGACGCGCTCCAGGCAGCAAGAGTCAGCATCAGGCAAAGTGCGGTGCGTTTCATGGGGGCGATCTCCTTCACGAATCGATCGTAGAAGCGCCGCTTCGGAAAGCCATGGAACGTTTGTAAAAGTTGTGCGGAGGTGCGATTTTGTGGCCTCCACAAATCTTTTACAACCTTTCCATCGGCATGACGAGACGGGGCGGCATGATCGGTTCAGAGGAGTTAAGAAATGCGAACCACGACCCTGACCCTGATGTTCGCGATGGCAATCGCGGGAACTGCACTACAGGCCGAGAGGCTGTCGAGCGGCTTGGAATTCAACACGCCGAAGGACTGGACGGTGAAGGCGAACGATGCGGCTGCCTTGTTGACGCCTCCCGATCTGGTGATGGAGGCGAACGGAAAAGATCCTTCCGAGCTATACCTGGTGCTGCAACTTCCCGGGCTTCAGAGCCCGCAGGATCCGCAATTGGTCTCGTCGGTGCAAAAGTATTTCCCGGCCAACGCGAATGTACACATGGCTGGGGCTCCGCAGGGTTTCCGGGCGGTAGGCGGTCAGGGCATGATGTACCGTTACGACGCGGTCAGCGAAGGCGTCGCACTCAACATGCGGATCTATGCGGTGGGCCTGCCGGGCGGCGGAGTGGCGGGTGTGCTGGCGATTGCTCGGCCAATGCTGATGCTTCTGCGGGAGACGTCGCTCTCATCAGTTGCGATGAGTCTTACCCGGCAGAGCGGCGTCGCTTCCCCAAGTGGGGCGCTGGCAACGCAGTGGGATCAGAAGCTGCGCGGGCGGAAGCTCTATCAGTTCAGTGCCTATTCGAGCAGCTATGGGTCGGGCGGGATGAACAGTCAGAAGTCGCTGCTGCTGGGCGTGAATGGTGTGTACGAGTTTCGGAGGTCGAGTTCGGTGTCGATCGATGTGCCGGGAGCGAGTGGCGGATCGGCCTCGCGGAATGGCGCACAGGGGCGGTGGCGGATTTACGAGCAGGGCGGGAATGTGGTGTTGGAATTGGCTCCGTCGAGCGGGGCTGCTGAGACGATCGTGCTGACGGCGAATGGCAGCAAGACTCTATTGAATGGGCAGCGGTGGCTGGTGGGGGATTAGGAATTTCGCTTCAAGCGAATATTTTGTAACGTTTGATTTGTGGTGGCTGACGATGGAGGAACTTCGCACCAGGCAGAAGCGTGGGAAGGCAATGGTGATCATTAATCATCGCCAGGGCAACCGCTCCCTTGCGGTCGCGGCTCGGTAACGGTAGCGAAACTACCGAACCGCGACTGCGAAGGAGCGGGTACATTCTAGTTTTTCATCCCATGTTGTGGCCCCGGCAGGGGCCATGAAGAACTTCCTTGAAGACGCCTCTGCCCACGGTGAAAATCGGTAACAGCACGGAAGCTACCAAACTGCGGAATTACTAAACCAGCGGCAGACGGAGACGGAAGCGAGCGCCTTTTTCGGAGGGCAGGAGTTCCAGGTCACCGGAGTGCTCGAGCATGGTCTGACGCGCCAGCGCCAAGCCCAGACCCAGGCCGTTCTTTTTTCCCGCAGTGACGAAGGGCTGGAAAAGTTGGCCTCGAATTTCGTCGGGGATGCCGGGGCCATTGTCGCTGACTTCGATCTGCACATTCGCGCCGTTGCGCGAGGCGATGATCGCGATCTCGCCTCCGTCGGGCAAGACTTCGAGCGAGTTGGAGATCAGATTGATCATCACGCGCTCTACCCGCGAGCGCTCGCACAGCACCATCCACGATTCGTCGGCCGACTGGCGAATCGTCACGTTCTTCTCCGCGGCCTTGGCCTGCTGCGATTCCACCGCGGCGGCGACCAGATCGATCACGGCGCATGGCGTCCGTTTGCCGGGCTCTGCTCGCGCTACCTGCCCGATCTCGGAAAGCATCGACTCCATGCGCCGCGCCGCCTTATGAATGTGGACGGCGGTTTGCTTCATCTGCTCGGCGGGGAGGTCGAAGTCGGAGATCATTTCCGATCCGCCCACGATCGCCGCTAGCGGATTGCGCAGGTCGTGCGCGATCGAGGCGGCGAGACGGCCGATCGCGGTGATCTGTCCGGTGCGCACCTGTTCGGCGCGGGCATCTTCAATCGATGCGGACATGTGATTGAAGGTACGCGAGAGCACGCCCAACTCGTCATGTGAATCTTCGGGCACGCGCACCGAGTAATTCTCGAGCGCCACCTGCTGTGCCGCCTGATTCAGCGCACGGACGGGGCGAACGATGCGGCGCGCCAGCAGATAGCTCAACACCAGCCCGATGGTCATCGCGACCAGCCATGCGATCACGACGGTACGTTCGAGTGTGGCGACGCTAGTCTCGACGGCATCGAAAGAACGGACCGCCCACAGTTCGGCGAGGGTGTTGCCTTCGCCGTCTTTGAGAGCAGTACGGCGAATGGCGAAGTGCTCGGGATGCGCGGACACTTCTGCGGCGGCGGTTGTGGAGAGCACGGTGGCGCCGTTCACGCGGAGGAGAAAATCGCTGCCCCCAGTGCGTTCCTTCAAATTACGCAGGGTCTGTTCGGTGACCGGATGGGCGGCCAGCAGAATATTCAGGAGCGCGGGATGCGCCCCGGAGTCCACATAGAGCGGCGTGATCACCACTTGCCACACAGCGCCGTCCCACGTTGCGAACGCCGCGCTCTGCCGGGGGAAGGCCTGGCGGGCAGGGTCGAGTAATCGTGTGGCAATCTGTTGACCGATGTTGAGAGCCGGCGGCGTCAATCCGCCAACCGAGGCGATCACCGTGCCGCCGGGGTCAGCTACCGCAAAGGCCGCAGGGGATGCATCGGAATGGCCGACTTGCGCCCGCGCCCACATCTCGCCGGCCGTGTCGCGGATGGTGGGCGCATCCCTGGTGCCGAAGGCAGAGCGCACATCTGACATGGAAGCCAGAAAAGCACTCGCGGTCGAGAGATGCTCGGCACGCGATTCGAGCGAAGCATCGATGGTGCCCAAGCCTGCGAGTACTACCTGCTCCACTCCATCATGCAAGGCAGTGGAGGCCTGGCGTTCGAAGAACCAGCCCGCCGCGGCGAAGAGGAACGTCACAGCCACTACGGTAGACAGGTAGATCTTGGCCAGCAGCGAGAAGCGCGCGGTCATTGTTTGCGGCCCGGGTACTGATCGACGATCACGGCGGGATAGTCCTTGCCGTATTTGTTCTTGTGCGGCGGCACGAGGTAACCCGCTTCGGAGATCGCGACAGCCGGCAGCGCGACGTCGTCCTCGCCGATGGTGAAGGTCTTCTCGAGCGACGTCAGCACATCCGGCAGCGCCCGCTCATGGAAGAACTTCAGGCGATACTCGCCTGGGGGAGCGGTTATGCGGAAGGCGCCCTGCGCATTCGTGACGGCAAAGTAGGGAGTCTCGAGCACCACGATGATGGCGCTCATGGTGGGGTGAATGTTGCAGAACAGGCGGACGATGCCGGGACGCGTGAAAGTGAATTCGCGTGAGGTGCCCGGCGCGTGCAGTCCGACATCGAAGGCCTGCGCATCGTAATTCGAAAAGGCATTGTGAAAGAACGGGTCCTGATTGGGGAACGTGACTTTGGAGCCAACTCGCAAGGCGACCACATGCGGTACGAAGGTCTTGCTCTTATGCGCGACGGAAGCCGGAGTCGTGGAAGCCGGCGGCGTGCCCGAGGTTGGCTCCAGCCAGACCACCACGCCCGAGTCATCGAGTTCGCGCTTGCCGGCGAGCTTCGAATCCGTCAGTTTGACTTTCCCCGAGACGGTAGCCGACCAGGCCACCGCCACGAGGCTAAAACAGATAGCCCAGCGCCAGGTCATATCGATTCATCAATTGAATACCGGAAAGCCGGTAAGTCGTCCGAATCTGCATGATCTCAGGTCCGAGCACGACGTTGGGCGCGAGGTGGAAACGGAAGTTCGCGGCGTAGGAGAAGTTGCGCGCCACGCCATTGGCTGGTACGTCGCGATTGAAGTCGTCCTGCATGCCGCCAATTAGATTTATGTCCATGCGCGTAGAGGCGTGCAGGGTGAACTGCGTCCAGCCTCCGCGGCTGCGTACGCCGAAAGCGCCTCCGGGCCGCAGGGCGAATGCCTGATGAATGCCCGCGATTCCGAGATTGGTCAGATCCTGGCCGGTAAAGGCGAAGCCCGTCCAATCCACCCGGGGAGCTACCGGCACCAGCCAGTCGATCGATGCCGCGTAAGATTTGACACCCGAGCCTGCTACTTGCGACTGGCTGAGGTGGAAGCCGGGCGCCAGTTCGAAGCGACGCCCACTGTGGGTGTTGTGGAAGAATTCGAAGCGACCCTGCAAAGCAGGACGCGATGGGGCCAGCTTCACACCGGTCGCGACGGCGGCCAGAGTCTCGTTGGTCTGATAGACACCCATGCGAGCGCGCAACCCGGTCGTATCGGTGAACTGAACGCGCTCTTCATAGCGGATTTGCGGCTGCCAGAGCCACAGATTTCCGCTGTTGGCGAGCAGAGGAACACCCAATTGCGAGAGAGAATCGGGGTCCCGCGGCGAGAAGATCGGCTTATCGATGGCGAAGGTGAGGGAGCGCGAGGTCCAGTTCAGGCTGATATTGGCGGTGCGGATGCGGGCCAGTTGATTCTGGGTGTTGAGCGTGCCGCCGAACAGATCGAGTTGCAGCTTCCCGGTGACCTGCGAGCCCCACAAGCCTTTCGGCGCGGAGTATTGAAAAGCCAACTGGGTATTGCGGAAGGTGCCGCCGGCGTTGTGTTGCGAGGGGGTGAGCGCCGACACCATGGGCAAGTCCACGCCGCCCGTGTGCCCGGCATACAGGAACGTATTCATCAGTACCAGGCCCGAGATCTTCAGCGGGAAGCGCTCAGCCGCTTCCACTTTGCTGGTATCGAGATCCTCCACCCGCTGGTTGAGGATTTCCACCTTCTCTTCGACAGGCGTTGAGGGTTTGGCGGCCTTGAGTTCGAGGACCTGCTGACGAAGACTGTCGAGCTCCCGGTTCAATCGCTGATTGTCCTGCTGCAACTGACCGAGCTGCTGCAGAATCTGGTCGAGATTGGCCTGCTGTCCGTAAGCAGCGGCGGAGAGCATTACACCAAGCGCAAGTTTATGCCATGCCATAGAAAGATCTCAGCAATGATAGTACGGTTTTACGAACCTCTCCGGCTGAGAATGGCTTGGTAATGAAGGCGGTAGCGCCGTACTCTAAAGCACGTCGCGGGAGTTCGGGATCGGTCTCACCACTGACTACCAGGGCACCGCAGACAGGCCACTGGCCGCGTTTGCGGAGAGCGGTGAGAAGCTCGAAGCCGCTCATGCCTTTCATGCGAAAATCGGTTACCAGGACATCGACGGGCAGGTTGCCCCACTTCGCCAGTGCGTCTTCGGCGCTCTCTGCGACATCCACCTGCGCACCGGGAATCGTACCGAGTGCGATCGCGAGGATGGCACGCGCCTCGTCGGCATCATCTACGATGAGCAGGCGCGGCATAGGGCGATAAATGAAAAACGCACCGCTGAGCCGCGGAGCACGCTGAGATAACGCAGAGAAATGCAGAGAAAAGATATCCTCCTCCGCGGCTTCTCAGCGATCTCTGCGTCTCGGCGGTGAGCGGCATGGCGATCAGGCGACGAATCGATAGCCGACGCCGTGGACGGTAAGAAAGTAGCGCGGCACGGCCGGGTCGGGCTCCAGCTTTTGACGGAGTTTGACGACGTGCGAATCGACGGTGCGGGCGGTGGGTGCGGATTCAAAGCCCCAGACGTCTTCGAGAATCATCTCGCGGGTAAGGACGCGGTCTGGGTTGCGCAGGAAATACGTCAGCAGGTTGTACTCGGAGGGTGTAAGCCCCACTTCGTTACCTTTATTGGTCACGATGCGGCGTTCGGTATCGACTTCGATGTTGGCGAAGTTGCGAACGGTATGGTCGGGCGTGCTGCGGCGCAAGACGGCTTTCATGCGAGCCAGCAGTTCACGGGCGCCGAAGGGCTTTACCAGGTAATCGTCGGCGCCTAATTCCAGCAGCAGCACTTTGTCGAACTCTTCGCCCGCTGCGCTGATGACGATGATGGGGGTATTCAGGCGGCCGGCGCGAATTCGTTTGCAGACCTCGGCGCCATCCAGTCCGGGTAGGCGCAAATCGACCAGGATGATGTCGGGCTTTGCCAGGAAGACGCGTTCCACGGCCATACGCCCGTCGGCGACTTCTTCTACCTGATAGCCTTCATTGGTGAGCAGCGTT
>Ga0105240_10004036_pt1 | contig 22588 bp, 18 predicted proteins | sample KBSC54metaG_FD_80426 | JGI IMG/M metagenome (GOLD analysis project Ga0105240, IMG submission 80426) | Corn rhizosphere microbial communities from Kellogg Biological Station, Michigan, USA - KBS C5-4 metaG | ecosystem: Host-associated > Plants > Roots > Rhizosphere > Soil | place: Michigan, USA... | reverse complement strand
CCTATCGGTTGATCATGCGAGGATAGTCCGGATGGAAAAGAACAAAGCGCTCGATGCCGCGCTTAGCCAGATCGAACGGGCGTTCGGCAAGGGTTCGATCATGCGCATGGGCGCCAAGGGCGGCAGCGAACCCATCGAGGTAATCTCTTCGGGATCGCTCGGGCTCGATCTGGCGCTCGGGATCGGCGGCCTGCCCCGGGGGCGCATCATCCGGCACCGTCTTCGCATCTGGCGAACGGCGGGCCACGAGCACGAAGGAGACGGGCCATGCCCTCACCAGCAGACCGCGAGAAAGCCCTCGAAACGGCTCTCGCACAGATCGACCGCCAGTTCGGCAAGGGTTCCGTCATGCGCCTCGGCAGTGACGAGCGCGCGCCGGTCGCCATCATCCCCACGGGCTCCATCGCGTTGGATGTCGCGCTCGGCATCGGGGGTCTTCCCCGCGGTCGCATCGTCGAGATCTACGGCCCGGAGTCCTCGGGCAAGACCACGCTCACGCTGCACGCCATCGCGAATGCCCAGAAGAACGGCGGCATCGCGGCCTTTATCGACGCAGAGCACGCGCTCGATCCCGAATACGCGAAGAAGCTCGGCGTCGACATCGACTCGCTGCTCGTCTCGCAGCCCGACACGGGTGAGCAGGCGCTCGAGATCGCCGACATGCTCGTCCGCTCCGGCTCGATCGACCTGATCGTGGTCGACTCCGTCGCCGCGCTCGTGCCCCGTGCCGAGATCGAGGGCGAGATGGGCGACTCGCATGTCGGCCTGCAGGCCCGCCTGATGTCCCAGGCGCTTCGCAAGCTGACCGGTGGGCTCAGCCAGACCGGCACCACGATGATCTTCATCAACCAGCTCCGCGAGAAGATCGGCGTGTTCTTCGGCAGCCCCGAGACCACCTCCGGCGGCAAAGCGCTCAAGTTCTACGCCTCGGTGCGGCTCGACATCCGTCGCATCGAGACCCTGAAAGACGGAACGGAAGCCGTGGGCAACCGCACCCGGGTCAAGATCGTCAAGAACAAGATGGCGCCGCCCTTCAAGCAGGCGGAGTTCGACATCCTGTACGGCGTCGGCATCTCGCGCGAGGGCAGCCTGATCGATTACGGCGTCGAGCACGAGATCGTCCGCAAGTCGGGTGCCTGGTACACCTACGACGGCGACCAGCTCGGTCAGGGCAAAGAGAACGCGCGCAACTTCCTCATCGAGAACCCCGACGTGGCTGCCGAGATCGAGAACAAGATCCTGGCCAAGCTCGGCATCGGCGAGGCAGGCAAGGCGGCTTCGGCTGCTGCGGCTGCGGAGCCGGTCGCGGTCGTCGCGCCCGTCGCCAAGGGTGCGGCAGCGAAGGCGCCCGTTGAGAGCGCGCCCGCCGAGGAGTCCTTCCCGGAATCGATCGACGACGAGCTCGCGGCCCGCATGGCCGTGGGCGAGTAGCCGTCGAGTAGTCGGCGAAACCACCATGGAGCGATCCGACGGGACGCGACGCCCCGCACGACAGCACGGCCTGGCGCCGGTCACGTACCTCGCCGGCGCTCGGTCGGGGCAGGTGCCACCGGCCGATCAGAAGCCGGCCGATCAGCCGGCGGTCGACGGGCCGGCGGTTGTTGCGGGAGTCCGCCCGTCGGATCGTCTTTCTGTTCCTGCTCCCGCTCCTGCTGCGCGCGAGTTGCCGAGTCTGGCGTCGGTGTTCGGCCAACCGGAGGCCGAGATCGAGGCGGAACTGTTCGAGCGGCGCGAGGCCGACGAGAAGGCCGCGTTGGCAGACGGTCGTGCCGAGGCGCGCGCGTCGGCCAAGGCCGAGCGCATCAGCATGAACGCCCTGACGCGTCGCGGCATGTCCCAACGTGAAGTCGAGCGCAGCCTTCGCGCCCGCGACCTCGACGACGACGCTGTCACCGCAGAACTCGAACGGTTGGCGGGCGTCGGCTTGATCGATGACATGGCGCTTGCGCAGAATCTCGTCGGCATCCTCCAAGAGCGCAAAGGCCTCGGTCGTTCGGCGATCGCCGCGGAGCTCACTCGTCGTCTGCTCGCCCCGGCCGCCATCGAGTACGCGCTCGAGCTCGTCGACACCGGCGATGAGCTCGGCCGGGCGCGCGAACTGGCCGTCAAACGCGCAACCCAACTGCGTTCCTACGACCACGAGACGGCCGTCCGGCGGCTGAGCGGGTTCCTCATGCGACGCGGCTACTCGGGCAGCGCGGTTCGCGCCGCGGTCGAGCATGCTCTGCCGGTGTCCCCGAACGCGGGATCGACCGTCCGCTTCCGCTGAGACGTGATTCCTTGGCGCCTCCGGGTGGTCCACACAGACGTAGGCTTGAGCGCACCATGACATTGCTTGAGACGTCGTCCGCACCGAACGGTCCCGCGCGCCCGCGGACGTACGAGGTGCGCACCTTCGGGTGCCAGATGAACGTGCACGATTCCGAGCGCCTGAGCGGTTCGCTCGAGGCGGCCGGGTACGTCCGCGCCGAGGGCGCCCCGCCCGACGTGGTGGTCATCAACACCTGCGCGGTGCGCGAGAACGCGGACAACAAGCTCTACGGAACACTCGGCCACCTCGCGAGCACCAAGCGCGAGCACGAGGGCATGCAGATCGCCGTCGGCGGCTGCCTCGCCCAGAAGGACAAGTCGGTCATCCTCGACAAGGCTCCGTGGGTCGACGTGGTGTTCGGCACGCACAACATGGGATCGCTGCCGACGCTGCTCGAGCGCGCTCGCCACAACGGCGAGGCGCAGCTCGAGATCCTCGAGTCGCTCGAGGTGTTCCCCTCCACCCTTCCCGCGCACCGGGAGTCGACATACAGCGGCTGGGTGTCCATCTCGGTGGGGTGCAACAACACCTGCACCTTCTGCATCGTGCCGTCTCTTCGTGGCAAGGAGAAGGATCGCCGCCCCGGCGACATCCTGAGCGAGATCGAACTGCTGGTCGACGACGGCGCCATCGAGGTGACGCTGCTCGGTCAGAACGTCAACTCCTACGGCGTCGAGTTCGGCGACCGGCTCGCCTTCGGCAAGCTGTTGCGCGCGGCCGGCCAGATCGACGGACTCGAGCGCGTGCGCTTCACCAGCCCGCATCCGGCCGCCTTCACCGATGACGTGATCGACGCGATGGCCGAGACGCCCAACGTGATGCCGCAGCTGCACATGCCGCTGCAGTCGGGATCCGATCGCATCCTGCGGCTCATGCGTCGCTCCTACCGCTCCGAGAAGTTCCTGGGGATCCTCGATCGCGTGCGGGAGCGCATCCCGAACGCCGCCATCACGACCGACATCATCGTCGGATTCCCGGGCGAGACAGAGGAGGACTTCGCCGAGACGCTCCGCGTCGTCGAGCAGGCGCGGTTCGTGTCGGCGTTCACCTTCCAGTACTCCATCCGCCCCGGGACCCCGGCCGCCACCCTGCCCGACCAGGTGCCCAAAGAGGTCGTTCAGGAACGCTACGAGCGCTTGACCGAGCTGCAAGAGCGGATCTCGGCAGAAGAGAACGCCAAGCTGATCGGTACCGCGGTTGAGGTGCTGGTGGCTGCCGGCGAGGGCCGTCGCGACGGCGCGAACGCGCGCATGTCCGGACGGTCGGAAGACGGACGCCTGGTGCACTTCGACGTGCCGGCCGGCAGCGAACTCCCGCGTCCAGGTGACGTGGTGAGCGTCGTCGTCACGCGAAGCGCACCGCACTTCCTGATCGCCGCCCCGGCCGCGGGCACACTGCCGGTGCGGCGCACGCGAGCCGGCGACGCCTTCGACCGTGCAGAGGCCGAGTCGTGCGCCGTTCCGGCGCACAGCCCGGCGAGCGAGGGTGCCCCGCGCGGCGCGGTCAACATCGGGTTGCCGAGCCTTCGGCCGCCTCGCTGAGCCCCGGGACTCCGAGCAGCACCATGCCGACGACTCCGCTCGTTGCGATCGTCGGAGCGACCGGCACCGGAAAGTCCGAACTCGCGCTCGACCTGGCCGAGTCGCTGCGCGCCGAGGGCCGGCAGGCAGAGATCGTGAACGCCGATGCCATGCAGTTGTACCGCGGCATGGACATCGGCACCGCCAAGCTCCGCCCCGAGGAGCGGCGCGGCATCCCGCATCACCTGCTCGATGTGCTCGATCCGCGGGAGGAGGCGAGCGTCGCCGCGTATCAGCTGCAGGCGCGCGCCGCGATCGACGCCATCCTGGCTCGCGGCGCCACCCCGATCCTGGTCGGCGGCAGCGGGCTCTATGTGTCGAGCGTGCTCTACCCCTTCCGGTTCCCGGGCACCGATGCCGCGGTGCGCGAACGGTTGGAGTCCGACCTCGCCGCCGACGGTCCGGGGATGCTGCACAGGAGGCTGCAGGCGGTGGATCCGGTCGCCGCCGAGGCGATCGGCCCGCACAACGGAAGGCGGCTGGTCCGCGCCCTCGAGGTCGTGACGATCACCGGCGAGCCGTTCGGCGCCGGCCTGCCGGGCGAGGACGAGCTCTGGCGCCCGACCCTGACGATCGGGTTGCAGCTCGACCGCGACGCCCTGATCCAACGACTCGACGCGCGCGTCTCCCGGATGTGGCGCGACGGGTTGGTCGACGAGGTCGCGGCCCTGCGCCGTGCGGGGCTGGGCATCACGGCGGGTCGCGCGATCGGCTACGCGCAGGCGGTCGCTCAGCTCGATGGCATCCTGTCCGAGGCTCAAGCGATCGAGCAGGCCGAGTCGCTCACCCGGCGGTACGCGCGGCGCCAGGTGGGGTGGTTCGGGCGGTACCGCACAACCCACTGGATCAGTTCTGGCGACTCCGAGCGCGTTGCGCTCGTCCGGGCGGCGCTCGCCAGCGCCTTCGGCGCGAGCGACGATAGCCTGAACCCGTGAGCACGGCACTCCACTTCACCAAGGGTCACGGCACCGGCAACGACTTCGTGCTGTTCGCCGACCCCGATGGCAGCATCGACCTGGATGCCGATGACCTCGCCGGCATCGCCGACCGCCACTTCGGCGTGGGGGCCGATGGCGTCATCCGCGCGGTGAAGTCGTCGAAGCTCGACGCCGGAGCCGACGCGCTGGCCGAGAATCCGGCCGCCGAGTGGTTCATGGACTACCACAACGCCGACGGAAGTCCGGCGGAGATGTGCGGGAACGGCATCCGGGTCTTCGGCCTGTTCCTCATCGAGAACCGGCTGGTGAAGCTGCCCGTCGGCGCCTCGATGGCCGTGGGCACCCGCGGGGGAGTGCGCACCCTGACCCGCACGGCAGACGGCTTCGAGACCGACCTCGGACCTTTCGTCGTCCTCGACGCCGAGGCGATCGTGTCGGCCAAGAACCTCGCGATCGATCGACCGGGCCTTCCGGTGGGCGTCGGCAACCCCCACGTCGTGGTCGCCCTGGCCGACGACGACGAGCTCGACGCCCTCGACCTGAGCGAGCCCCCGGTTGTCACGCCGACCCCGCCCGACGGCGCGAACGTCGAGTTCGTGGTCCCCGCCGAGCCCCTGGTGGTCGGCGGGATCGGACGCATCAGGATGCGCGTGCACGAACGCGGCAGCGGCGAGACCCTCTCCTGCGGCACCGGTGCCGCGGCGGCGGCTCTCGCCATCCGCCACTGGGCGGGACCGAACGCCCCCGATGTGTGGCGCGTCGAGGTGCCGGGCGGCGTGGTCGGCGTGAGGATCCTCGAGACCGACGATGGGCAGCATGTCGCCCTGAGCGGACCGGCCGAGCTGGTCTACGTCGGCGATCTGACGATCTGAGCTCACACGCGCGGCAGGGTGATCTCCTGCGTCATCCCCGTGCCGCTGCGGCGACGCGCGCGCAGCACGCGGTACCCCTTGTTCGTGGCGGCTCGGGTGACCGCGAAGTCCTGGGGAAGCTCGGCCTGGAGCCAGCGGTGCAGGGAATCCGAGCCGAGGTTTCGCTGCACGACGAGCCAGGCGTCCGTCCCCGGTTCGAGCCGCGGCAGCCAGCTCAGCATCATGGCGTGCAACTCGTTCTTGCCGACCCGGATCGGTGGATTCGACCAGATGGACATGAATGGGACGTCAGCAGGAACATCGGCGGGCGTCACGGCGTTGACATTGTGGAGGCCGAGCGACTCGGCGTTGCGGCGGACCAGTTCGAGGGCTCGTTCGTTGACGTCGACGGCCCAGACGGTGGCGCGGGGGGATTCGAGTGCAAGGGTGAGGGCGATCGGCCCCCACCCGCAGCCGAGATCGAGCAGATTGCCGCCCGGGGGCGGTGCCGGGACATTGCCGAGCAGCACCTGGGTGCCGGTGTCGATCCGCTCGGGACTGAAGATCCCGTTCGCGGTGGTGACGTCGAGCTGGCGGCCGGCCAACTGAACGGAGATCGTGCGGGGGACCATGGCCCCTCCTGGGCTCGCCGAGAAGTAGTGGTCCGGGGGCGCCATGCAGAGAACCTATCGAAAACGAGGAACTAGGGTTAAGCGATCATGAGCGCGAACGACGATCAGATGCTCGACCGCGTGCTCGCCAGCGAGGATGCGAAGGCCAACGGCGTGCGCCATTTCGGCGCCGACGGCGCTCTGGGGCGCGCGCAGGCCTTGCAGACCGAGGGGCTGGACCTCGATATCGACGACGCCGGCATCCCCGACGACATCGACGGGGAGCAGTTCGATCGCGAGGCCCGTGCATCGCTGCGGCGCGTCGGCGGTCTGAGCACCGAACTCGAAGACGTCACCGAGGTCGAATACCGCCAGCTGCGGCTCGAGAACGTCGTGCTGATCGGGGTCTACTCCGGGCAGGGACTCGAGGACGCCGAGAACTCGCTTCGCGAGCTCGCCGCGCTGGCCGAGACGGCGGGAGCCGTCGTGCTCGATGGGCTGCTGCAGCGACGGCCGCATCCGGACCCCGCCACCTATCTCGGGCGGGGGAAGGTCCAGGAACTGGCCGCGATCGTCCAGTCGCTCGGGGCCGACACGGTCGTGGCCGACACCGAGCTCGCGCCGAGTCAGCGTCGTGCGCTCGAAGACGCCGTGAAGGTGAAGGTCATCGACCGGACCGCGGTGATCCTCGACATCTTCAGCCAGCACGCCAAGAGCCGGGAGGGCAAGGCGCAGGTCGAACTCGCGCAGCTCGAATACCTGCTGCCTCGGCTGCGCGGCTGGGGCGAGTCGATGTCCCGCCAGGCCGGTGGCCAGGTGGGCGGGGCCGGCGCGGGAATGGGAAGCCGCGGCCCGGGTGAGACGAAGATCGAGCTCGACCGCCGCCGCATCCACACCCGGATGGCCCGGCTGCGCAAGCAGATCAAGGGCTTCGCCCCGGCCCGCGAGGCCAAGCGCGCCAACCGCGACCGTTTCGAGGTGCCCAGCGCCGCGATCGTCGGATACACCAACGCGGGCAAGTCGAGCCTGCTGAACCGGATGACGCGCGCCGGCGTGCTGGTGCAGAACCAGCTGTTCGCGACGCTCGACCCGACCGTGCGGCGCACCGAGACTCCCGACGGGCAGCTGTACACGCTGGCCGACACCGTGGGATTCGTCCGCAACCTGCCGCATCAGCTGGTGGAGGCGTTCCGCTCGACGCTCGAGGAGCTCGGCAACTCCGACGTCATCGTGCATGTCGTCGATGGCGCGCATCCCGACCCGGCCGCGCAGCTCGCCACAGTGCGGGACGTGATCGGCGAGGTGGGCGCACGGGACCTTCCCGAGATCGTGGTGTTCAACAAGAGCGATCTGGTGGATGACGACCAGCGTCTGCTGCTCCGCGGCCTGGAGCCCGATGCGGTCTTCGTCAGCGCCCGGACCGGCGAGGGCATCGACCTGCTGCTCGACCGCATCGCGGCGGCGCTGCCGCATCCCGATGTCGAGCTGGAGCTGCTGGTGCCGTACGACCGCGGCGACCTCGTCTCGCTGGCCCACGCCCGCGCGCGCGTGATCGAGACGCGGTACGACGAGCGCGGAACCTGGCTGACCCTGATGGCGACCCAGCGCGTGGCCGAGCAGCTCAAAGCCGCGGTGACGGCCGGGGCCCCCGCGACGGCGTAACACTCCGTAGCGCGTCCGTTCGGCCGGGGTATGTCGCCCGTTATCTAGTTAGCCTGAACTCAGCGTCGCTCGGACAGGACGCGGTGCGAAAGCCGAGCCCGGCACCCGCTCCAGACGGCACGCGGCGAACCGCCGGTGCCGAAGGACGGACGAGGCGTGCAGACTCGGCGGCATCCGGTCGGACTCGGGTTCGGCTCCGCTGACCGTGTCGGCTCGGCCTCCCCATTTCGCGAGGAGTCCCGCATGACCACCATCTCTCCCTTCCCGACCGGCACGATCCTCGGGTACCCGCGCATCGGCCCGCACCGCGAACTCAAGCGGGCGGTCGAGGCGTTCTGGGCGCATTCGATCGACGCCGAGGAACTCGAGCGCACCACCGCCGAGCTGCGGGCGGCGACGCGCGCGCGGTTGGCCGCGCTCGGCCTTGATCCCGGAGGCTCCGCGATCCCCGAATCGTTCTCGTACTACGACCAGGTCTTGGATGCCGCGGTGACCGTGGGCGCGATCCCCAGCCGGTTCGCCGACCTGCTCGACGACGGCGGGCGTCTGGACCTGCACGGCTACTTCACCCTCGCCCGCGGCGAGGGCGATCGCGCTCCGCTGGAGATGACCAAGTGGTTCGACTCGAACTACCACTACCTGGTGCCCGAGATCGGCCCCGAGACCGTCTTCTCGCTCGCCGGCGACCGTCTGGTGCGGGAGGTCGTCGAGGCGAAGGCTGCCGGGTTCGTGACGCGTCCGGTCATCGTCGGGCCGGTCACCCTGCTCGCTCTCAGCAAGCCGGCCGACGGCGCCCCCGAGGGGTTCGAGCCGCTCTCGAAGCTCGACGAGCTCCTGCCGGTGTACGCCGAGCTTCTCGACGAGCTCGCGGCCGCAGGTGCCGAATGGGTCCAATTGGATGAGCCCGCCCTGGTGAGCGAATCGCTCGCCGTGTCTCCCGCCGCGCTGAGAGACGCCGCCGCGACCGCCTACTCCCTGCTCGGAGCCGATCGGCCCCTCGGCATCCTGGTCGCCGCGCCGTACGGCTCACTCGGCGAGGCATTCGCGGTGCTGGACGCGTCGCCGATCGACGCGATCGCGCTCGACCTGGTCACAGGCTCTCTGCCGCTGAAGGTGACGACCGACAAGGTGCTCGTCGGGGGTGTGATCGACGGCCACAACATCTGGCGAGGCGATCTCGCGGGTGCGTTCGACACGCTGGAGGCGCTTCGGGCGGTCTCGCCCCGGGTCGCCGTCGGCACGTCGACCAACCTCTTCCACACGCCGCACGACCTCGCCGACGAGACGGCCCTGCCCGAGCAGCTGAAGAACTGGCTCGCCTTCGCCGACCAGAAGGTCGCGCAGGTCGCCCTGCTGGCGGCGGGGCTGCGCGACGGGAGGGCCGGCATTCAGGCGGAACTGGATGCCGCATCCGCCGCGCTCGACGACCGTCGCCACGCTCCGGGCGTGCGCGACGGGCTGGTGCGCGCCCGGGTCGCGGCACTCGAGGAGTCGGCGTTCCACCGCGGCGACTACGAGACCCGCCGCGCGGTTCAGGAGGCCGAACTCGGACTCCCGGCTCTGCCGACCACGACCATCGGCTCGTTCCCGCAGACCGGCGCCATCCGCAGGGAGCGCTCGCGCTATGCGAAGGGCGAGATCGATCGCGCCGAGTACGAGGCCTTCCTCGAGCGCGAGATCCGCGACGTGATCGAGTTGCAGGAGCGCATCGGTCTCGATGTGCTCGTGCACGGCGAGCCGGAGCGCAACGACATGGTGCAGTACTTCGCCGAGCAGCTCGACGGCTTCGCGGTGACGCAGAACGGGTGGGTGCAGTCGTACGGGTCACGAGCGACACGGCCGTCGATCCTGTGGGGCGACGTGTCGCGTCCCGCGCCGATCACGGTCCGCTGGTCGACCTTCACCCAGGGTCTGACGAGCAAGCCCGTGAAGGGGATGCTGACCGGCCCGGTGACGATCCTCGCCTGGTCGTTCGTGCGCGACGACCAACCGCTCGCCGAGACCGCCGACCAGGTCGCTCTGGCCCTGCGCGACGAGATCCTGGACCTCGAGGCCGCGGGGATCACGGTGATCCAGGTGGACGAACCCGCGCTGCGCGAACTTCTGCCGCTGACGAGAGCCGAGCAGCCTGCGTACTTGGACTGGTCGGTGAGGTCCTTCCGCCTGGCGACCTCCGGCGTTCGCGACAGCACCCAGATCCACACGCACCTCTGCTACTCGGAGTTCGGTGTCGTTCTCGACGCGATCGACGGCTTGGATGCCGACGTCACCTCGATCGAAGCGGCTCGCTCCCGCATGGAGGTCGTCCCCGAGCTCCAACGGAACGGCTTCGGCCGAGGCGTCGGACCCGGGATCTACGACATCCACTCTCCCCGCGTGCCGAGCGTCGACGAGGTCACGGAGCTTCTGGAGATCGCCGTGGCGTCGATCCCGCAGCGTCAACTGTGGGTGAACCCGGATTGCGGGCTCAAGACCCGCGGCTACGACGAGACCGTCGCCTCGCTCGAGAACATGATCGCCGCGACGCGCGAACTTCGTCACCGAGTCGCAGCCGCGTCGTAGGGCAGGCTCGAGGCGGCGGTGCGTCGGGATAGGCTAGGAGGGGTCGTGCGTCTGGCGCGCGACACGGAGCGACAGCCGAGCCCGGCACCCGCCCAACCGGAGAAGCGCGCTCGCGCCACCGTTGGAGGGCAGATGGCCGGACACGAGATCGGGGATGACCCGGTCGACCTCGACGTGCCCGCGACGCCCGGAGCGCCGACGTATTCGTTCGAGCTGTTCCCGCCCCGCTCGCCCGCGGCCGAAGAGGCGCTGCAGGTCCATCTGGCCCGCCTCGTCGCGTCACGCCCCGACTTCATCTCGGTCACCTACGGAGCCAATGGATCGAGCCGCGATGTCTCCCTCGGCGTGCTCAAGCACCTGCTCGAGAACACCACGGTGCCGCCGATGGCGCACTTCACGGCGGTCGGGTCGTCGTTCGCCGAGGCGTCGCAGCTGGTGCGCGAGTTCCTGGATGCCGGCGTCACGAGGTTCCTGGCGCTGCGCGGTGACCCTCCGCGGGGCGTGCCCGACGACGAGTCGGTGCTGGGTGACTTTCGGAGCGCGAGCGAGCTCGTGCAGTTGATCCACGGGGTCCAGCGCGAGCGCGAACCGTTCGTGACGCACGAGGTCCGCGGGTTTCCCGGAGCCAAGCGCATCGGAACCGGCCGCAAGGTCACGATCGCGGTCGCGGCTTTTCCCAACGGTCATCCCCTTTCCCGTTCGAGGGAGCAGGACATGGATGCCCTGCTCGCCAAGGAGGCGGCCGGCGCGAACCTGGCGATCACGCAGCTCTTCTTCGAGGCGGACGACTATCTGCGGCTGGTCGACGACGCCCGCGCGGCCGGCGTCACCATGCCGATCCTGCCCGGCATCCAACCGGTGCTCAGCGAGGGTCGCCTGCACCGGATCCTGGAGCTGACTCAGGTTCCCATGCCGCGCCGGCTGCTCGACGAGCTGCGAGCGGCACCCGAGCCGGCCGCGGTCGGGATCGCGCATGCGGCCGCGCTCGCTCGGGAGGTCCTCGCCGACGGGGCGCCGGGCATCCACCTCTACACCTCGAACCGCTCAGAGGCACCACTCGCCATCCTCGACGACGTGGGCCTCCTCACCTCAAGGGAGATCCCCGCGTGACCGCATCATCCCCCCGTCTTCTTCTCGTGCTCACGGTTGTGGCGCCCCTCGCGCTGCTGATCGGCCTGACCGGATGCGCCGTGCAGACCGCGGCGCCGTCGTCGACTCCCAAGGCCCCCGCCACCGCGGCCGAAGGGCCGTGCACCGACGTCACGGTGATCGTGGACTTCGGAACCCTGAAGCACGACGCCATCAAGACCTGCGCACGGGCCGGCACGGCCGCCGAGGTGCTGAAAGCCGCGCACATCGAGACCGCAGGAACCGCCGACTACGGCGATGCCGTCATCTGCCGCGTCGACGCTCTGCCGTCGCCGGCGTCGGAGTCCTGCGCCAAACTGCCCACGGCGGCGTACTGGGCCATGTGGGTCAAGCCCAGCGCCGACGGGAAATGGGATTACGCCCAAGAGGGCGTCCAGACCCAGAAGCTGAACGCAGGCGAGTACCTCGGCCTGGTGTACACGACGGGCAGCGACTCGACGCAGCCGCAGGGCTGATGCGCCGCGACCGCCTGATTGCACTGCGAACCGCGGCCCTCGTGGCCGTGGGGTTCGTCGTGCTGCGGGTGGTGTATCGCATCATCTTCGGCGGCGGCTCCGGGTCGGGGCTCGTCATCGTCGATCCGCCGCGAGTGCCTTTGGCGGGCCCCTTCTCGGGCATCTTCCTGTTCGGCGCGATCACCACCGGGGGCATCGCGACCGCAGCGCTCAGCGCGCTGCCATTCGCGGCGCTCATCCTGCTCGCGGGGTTGATCGGGGTCGTCGTGGACCTGCGCGCGCTGCTCGTCCGCGGGTCGCACCGTGGACCGCTCCGGACGCTCTCCCGCACCCTGGTGATCGCCCTGTCGACCTTCCCGGCTCTGCGCGTGGCGGTGGCCAGGGTTCGCGTCGCCCGTCAGCTGCGCGCGGAGCGGTCGATGGCGTCCCTGCTGGTCCCGGTGCTCGAGCAGACGATCGAACGGGCGATCGCGTTGGGCGCTTCGATGGAGACGCGCGGATTCGCGGCGACCCGGCATCCGGACATCGATCGATCGCGCCCCGTCGTCATCGACGATGCGTCGCTGGGCTACGGGGCGACGTGGATCCTGGATCGCGTCGACCTGACCCTGGTGCCCGGCACCCTGACCCTGGTGACCGGGCCGACCGGCTCGGGCAAGACCACCCTCCTCGATGCGATGAGCGGGCTCTTCCAGCATCTGTCAGAGGGCCGGCAGGAGGGCACGATCCTGGTCGGGGGCGTCGATCGGGATCGCACCCCGCCGCGCGAGACCGCGGGGTTCGTCGGCGTCGTCCCGCAGGCCGTGCGGTGGTCGTTCGTCGCGTCGACCGTGTCGGAGGAGCTCGGATTCGCGCTCGCCACGCAGGGCCGCGCGGCCGAGGTCGTGCGGCGTCGGGTCGCCGACGTCGCGGAACAGCTCGACATCACGCACCTTCTGGACCGCCACCTCACGGAGCTCTCGGCGGGGGAGGCCTGCCTGGTCGCGATCGGCGGGGCGCTGGCATCCGATCCCGGCCTGCTGATCCTGGACGAACCGCTCGCCGAACTCGACACCGCGGCGCGCGATCGGGTGGTTCGGGTGCTGACGTGCCTGGCTCACGAGCACGGCGTGTGCGTGATCGTGGCTGAGCACACCCCGCAGCACTGGGGAACCGCGCCCGACCGCCGAATCGTGCTGCAGGCGGCGAGTCGCGAGGAGCCCACTGATGACGCCGAGCCCCGCCCGAGCCCCCGTGCGGAGACGAGCGTCACGTCGAGGCCCATCCTTCAGGCGCAAGCCGTCACCGTGCGGCATGGCAGCACCATCGCGGTCGACGCCGTCGATCTCGAGCTGTCGAGCGGCGTCATCACGGCTCTGACGGGACCGAACGGAGCCGGCAAGAGCAGCCTGCTGCTGGAGTTGGCGCGACCGCGCGCACGGAACTCCGTTCTGGTGAACGGCGACGACGTGGCCGGCATGTCGTCCGCGGCGCGCCGTCGCTGCGTCGCGCTGGTGCCCGAAGGCTTCGACGACCTGCTGTTCGCGACCTCGGTGGCGGCGGAATGCGCGCGGGCCGATCGGCGAGCCGTCGCACCCGGCACGGCCGCGGCGTTCCTCGCCCTTCTCGGCTTCGACGACTCCGACGGTTCCGACCCGGGGGCCGTCGCCGAGCTGCTCGAGCGCCACCCGCGCGACCTCTCCGCCGGCCAGCGACTGTGCCTGGTCATCGCCATCCAGCTGTCCGCTCGGCCGCGTGTGCTGCTGATCGACGAGCCGACCCGAGGCCTCGACTCGGCGGCGCGGGCGTCGGTGGGTGCCGCATTCCGGCGCATCGCCGCCGACGGCACGGCCGTGGTCGTCGCGACTCACGATGCGGAGTTTGCCGCCGACTACGCGACCCGCAGCATCCGCCTGGAGCGTGGTCGCATCACCGAGCCGATGAAGGCGATCCTGCGATGAGAGAACGCTCCCGCTCTCCGTGGTCCGCCTGGCTACTCGTCGCGGCCAGTGTCGCGGCCGCTGCCGGATTCGCCTGGCCGCTGCTCGCGGCCGCGGTCCCCGCTCAGGCTCAGGCGGCGGTGCCCGTCCTGTCCCTGGCGCTCATGCCCGCGCTGGTGGTGGCGGTGGCCCTGACCCTGGACCGGGAGATGTACACCGCGCGCACGGTCGCGATGCTCGGGGTGCTGACCGCGGTCGGCGCGGCCGCGCGCATCGCGGGCACGGGGGTCGCCGGGGTGGAGGCGGTGTTCATCGTGCTCATCCTGGCGGGCCGCGCCTACGGCGCCCGTTTCGGGCTGCTCCTGGGGATCTCGACCATCGCCCTGTCGTCGGTGCTGTGGGCCGGGATCGGTCCGTGGACGCCGTTCCAGGCCTTCGCGTGCGGCTGGGTCGGCGCCGGAGCCGGACTGCTCCCGCGCATCCGGGCCCGTTCGCCGCGCCGATCGAGCGCCCTCGAACTCGGGATGCTCGCCCTGTACGGCGTCGTGGCCGCCTACGCCTTCGGCCTCGTGATGAATCTCTGGTTCTGGCCGTTCGCGGTCGGATCCGGGTCGGGACTCTCGTATGTCGCCGGCGCACCGCTTCCTCAGAACCTGGCGTCGTTCGGTCTCTACTCGCTCGTCACCTCGACGCTGACCTGGGACACCGTGCGGGCCATCACGACCGTGGTCGGCATCGTGCTGGTCGGGCCCGCGCTGCTGCCCGCCCTGCGGCGGGCCAGGTTGGGTCGCGCGACCCCTACACCGAGAAGTAGCGCGCCTCGGGGTGATGGAACACGAACGCGTCCGTCGACTGTTCGGGATGCAGCTGCAGCTCCTCCGACAGCTCCACCCCCATCCGTTCCGGCCTGAGCAACTCGACCACCTTGCGGCGGTCCTCAATGTTCGGGCAGGCCGGGTAGCCCAGTGAGAAACGAGCTCCGCGGTAGCGCAGCTTGAACATGCCCTCGACGTCGTCCGGGTCCTCGCCGGCGAAGCCGAGGTCGGCGCGGATCCGCGAGTGCCAGTACTCGGCCAGGGCCTCGGTGAGCTGCATGGTCAGCCCGTTCAGCTCCAGGTAGTCGCGGTACTTGTTCTCGGCGAACATCTTCGCCGTGAAGGCGTCGACGGTGGCACCGGCCGTCACGAGTTGGATGCCGACCACGTCGACCCTGCCGCCCGGAGCCTGGGCGCTCTCCTTCGAGCGCACGTAGTCGGCCAGGCAGAGATGGCGGTCGCGGCGCTGCCGCGGGAAGGTGAAACGCATCCGCTCGGTGCCGAGAGAGCCACCGGATCCGCCGTCCGGGGCAAGCAACCCGGGGACGCCCAGCACGCCGCTGGGGTCGTCTCCGTGGTGGAGGACGACCATGTCGTCGCCCTCGGAGTAGACGGGGAAGTAGCCGTAGGCGACGGAGGCGTCGAGCATCCCCTCGGCGAGGATGCGGTCGAGCCAGTAGCGCAGGCGCGGCCGCCCCTCGGTCTCGACCAGCTCGTCGTAGCTGGCTCCGTCATCCGCGCGGCTGGGCTTCAGACCCCACTGGCCCATGAAGGTCGCGCGCTCGTCGAGGAAGGCGGCATAGTCGCCGAGCGCGACGCCGCGCACGATCCGGGTGCCCCAGAACGGTGGCGCCGGGATCGGATTGTCGGTGACGACATCCGAGCGCGCCGGCATGTCCTCGGGCTCGGTGACCTCCACGACGTTCCGCGCGTGGATGCGCTTCTTCAGCGGCGGGAGACCGACCGAGTCGGGATCGGCACCGCGCGCGATGGCCACCAGCGGCTCCATCAACGCGAGACCCTCGAACGCGTCGCGGGCGTACCGGACCTGGCCGTCGAACATCGACGCCAGGTCGTCCTCGACGTAGGCGCGGGTCAGCGCGGCTCCGCCGAGCAGCACCGGCCACTTGGTGCCCAGCCCGCGCGACTGCAATTCGAGCAGGTTCTCTTTCATCACCACCGTGGACTTGACCAGCAGGCCGCTCATCCCGATGACATCGGCATTGTGGGCCTCGGCCGCCTCGATGAACGCGCTCAGGGGCTGCTTGATCCCGATGTTGATGACCTCGTAGCCGTTATTGGTGAGGATGATGTCGACCAGGTTCTTGCCGATGTCATGCACATCACCACGCACCGTGCCGATCACCATGGTGCCCTTGCCGACGGCCTCGGTCTTCTCCATGTAGGGCTCGAGGAGCGCGACCGCGGCCTTCATCACCTCGGCGGACTGCAGCACGAACGGCAGCTGCATCTCGCCGCTGCCGAAGCGCTCGCCGACCACCTGCATGCCCGACAGCAGGTGCACGTTGACGATGTCGAGGGCGCTGAGTCCGCCGTCCATCGCCAGGTGCAGGTCGGCCTCGAGACCCTTGGCTTCGCCGTCGATGATGCGCCGCTCCAGGCGCTCGCCGACCGGCAGGGCCGCGAGTTCGGCCGCGCGGGCATCCTTGAGCGCCGCCGAATCGACCCCGGCGAACAGGTCGAGCATCGCGGCAAGCGGGTCGTAGGTCAGGTTGCCGTCGGCGTCGTATTCGCGGCGATCCCAGACCAGGTCGAGGGCGACCTTGCGGCGGTCGTCGGGCACCGACGCCAGCGGGACGATCTTGGCGGCATTGACGATCGCGGAATCCAGACCGGCCTCGACTGCCTCGTGCAGGAACACCGAGTTCAACACCGAACGCGCGGCCGGGTTGAGGCCGAAGGAGATGTTCGAAACCCCGAGGGTGGTGTGGATGCCGGGGTACTTGGCGGTGATCTGCCGGATCGCCTCGATCGTCTCGATCGCGTCGCGCCGGGTCTCCTCCTGGCCGGTCGCGATGGGGAAGGTCAGCGCGTCGACCACGATGTCGTCGACCCGCATGCCCCAGTCGTTCACGAGGGTGTCGACGAGTCGACTGGCGATGCGCACCTTGTTCTCGGCGGTGCGGGCCTGGCCCTCCTCGTCGATCGTGAGGGCGATCACGGCCGCGCCGTGTTCCTTGACGAGCGGCATGATCCGCCCGAACCGGGATTCGGCGCCGTCGCCGTCTTCGAAGTTCACCGAGTTGACGATCGGGCGGCCGCCGATCAGCTCCATGCCGGCCTTTAGGACGGCCGGCTCGGTGGAATCGACCACGAGGGGAAGGGTCGAGGCGCTGGCCAGGCGGGAGACCGCGGCCCGGATGTCGGCGACTCCATCACGCCCGACGTAGTCGACGCAGACATCGAGCAGGTGGGCGCCTTCGCGCACCTGGCTGCGCGCGATGTCGACGCAGTCGTCCCAGCGCTCCTCGAGCATCGCCTGACGGAACGCCAGCGAGCCGTTGGCATTGGTGCGCTCACCGATCGCGAGGTAGGAGGAGTCCTGGTTGAAGCCGACGTGCTGGTAGAGGCTGGCGACTCCGGGATCCTCTTCGATGGTGCGGGTCAGCGCTCGCGTGCCGCCGATGCGATCGACGACGGCCTTGAGGTGCGCGGGGGTGGTGCCGCAGCATCCGCCGACCAGGCCGAGTCCGAACTCCTTGACGAACTGCTCGTGCGCGGTCGCCAGCTCGTCGGGAGTGAGCGGATAGCTGGCCCCGTTCGCGCCGAGCACCGGCAGACCGGCGTTCGGCATGCACATCACGGGGACGTGCGCGAACTTCGACAGGTGCCGCAGGTGCTCGCTCATCTCGGTCGGCCCGGTCGCGCAGTTCAGGCCGATCATGTCGATGCCCAGCGGCTCGAGTGTGGTGAGCGCCGCGCCGATCTCGCTGCCCATCAGCATGGTTCCGGTGGTCTCAACGGTCACCTCGACGAAGATCGGCACCCGGATGCCGGTTTCGACGATCGCCTGCTTGCACCCGTTGACGGCCGCTTTCGCCTGCAAGAGATCTTGGGAGGTCTCCACCAGAAGGGCGTCGACGCCGCCCAGGATCAGTCCGCGCGCCTGATCGGCGAAGGTCGTCTTGAGGTGGGCGTAGGTCGTGTGACCGAGGCTCGGGAGCTTCGTGCCCGGGCCCATCGACCCGAGCACCCACCGCATCCGCCCGTCTTTCGCCTCGAAGGCCTCGACGGTGCGTCGGGCGATGGCGGCGCCGGCCCGGGCGAGTTCTTCGATGCGGTCGTCGATCCCGTAGTCGGACAGGTTCGACCAGTTGGCCCCGAAGGTGTTGGTCTCGATCGCATCGATGCCGGTGTCGAGGTACGTGCTGTGGATGGTCTCGACGATGTCGGGCCGCGTCACGTTGAGGATCTCGTTGCAGCCCTCGTGCTGCTCGAAGTCGTCGAGGCTGGGGTTGACGTCCTGCAGCATCGTGCCCATGGCGCCGTCGGCGATGACGACGCGCTCCTTGAGAGTGGCGAGGAGCTGCTCAGACCGAGCCGGGCGCGGGATGCCGGTGATGTCGAGAGACGACGCGACGGCGGGGGAGGGCATCCACCCAGCTTATTGGCGGCGCCGAGACGTCGCCGGGATCGTCGCCCGCGGCACGCGCCGCGACGATCCTGCTCGCGATCCTCTGGCTGATCATGAAGCGGGCCCGAAGGGCACGCTCAGCCTCCTGACCTAGCCTGACGGGATGAAGCTGGCGGTGCACGAAGCGGGGACGGGCCCGCGTACCGCCGTGCTCGTCCACGGCATCATGTCGGATCACCGTGCCTGGCATCGGGTCGGTCAGGAGTTGGTGGAGCGGGGCTTTCGGATCATCGCGGTCGACCTGGCGGGGCACGGGGGCAGTCCACGAGCGCGCCGCTACTCGCTGAGGGCATGGGCCGATGATGTCGTCGAGACGCTCGAGCCGCTGTTGACCGCGCGGCCGGATGTGATCATGGGCCACTCGCTGGGAGGTCTGGTCGCGAGCATGGTGGCCGATCGACTCGCGCCGCGCGCCGCCGTCTATGTGGACCCTGCGTTCGCCTTTCCGCGCGGGGTGCGGGGAGCGGTCATGAAACTCGTGTTCGCGGTGGCGCCGCGGCCGCGGCGAGCGGCTCTGGTGCGCTGGAACCCCAAGTGGAGTGCCGCCGACATCGACATCGAGTTGGCGACCTTGCGCGACTGGGACAAGCGGACGATCCTCGGCCTGGCCAGTACGCGAGGGCTCGTGCCGCCCCCGCGGCTGATCGCGCCGTCGCTCGTGGTCCTCGCCGAGAAGAGCCTCCTGATCACGGATGCGGTCGCGGCGCGGCTGCGGCGTCAGGGGATGACGGTCGAGACGGTCGCGGGCACGGGCCACATGGTGTTCCGCGACGAGCATGCGCGATTCATGGAGCTCATCGGCCGCTGGCTCGACTCGGTGGTGGGACCACCCGCACTCCGCGCGGTCGAACTCGGCTGACGCCGCGCTCCTTGTCGGACGCCGCACAGCGGCGTCGTTCGACGCACTAGATCAGACGGACCGCAGCACCGCGACGACCTTGCCGAGCACCTCGGCCTGGTCGCCCATGATCGGCTCGAATGCCGAGTTGCGCGGAAGCAGCCAGGTGTGGCCGTCGCGCTGCCGGAACACCTTGACCGTAGCCTCGCCGTCGAGCATCGCGGCGACGATCTCGCCGTTCTCGGCCGAACCCTGCTGACGGACGACCACCCAGTCACCGTCGCAGATCGCAGCGTCGATCATCGATTCGCCGACCACCTTCAGCATGAACAGGTCGCCCTTGCCGACCAGCTGGCGGGGGAGCGGGAAGACCTCGTCGATCTGCTGGTCCGCCGTGATCGGGATGCCGGCCGCGATCCGGCCGACGAGCGGCACCATCGCGGCGTCGGCGACCGAGGGGCCGGAGTTGTCGGCATCCGTCGACTCCAACTCGATGAGCACCTCGAGAGCGCGGGGGCGGTTGGGGTCGCGGCGCAGATAGCCGCTCAACTCGAGCTGGTTCAGCTGATGCGTGACGCTGGACAGGGAGGCGAGCCCCACCGCATCGCCGATCTCGCGCATGCTCGGCGGGTACCCCCGCGACGACACGGAGCGCTGGATCATCTCGAGGATGGCCTGCTGCTTCTCGCTCAGGCTGGTGCGGCGGCGGGTGCCGGCACGCTCCGGTACGTCTGCCTCGCTCATGTCTGCTCCCGATGTCGTGGCGATGTCTGTGTCGCGATGTCGGTGGGTGCTGATCGAATCAGCCCCATCGATCGAAACTGTATCCGCTTCGGCGGTCCGCAGCAAACATCTGTTCGAGTGTGTCGCAAGAGTCCTGCCGGAATCACTGTGAAGGACTTGAACATACGTTCGATCGAAGGTATGTTCGGAACACAGGTTCGCATCTGAGCCTCCGGCCGAGGTCCGGATGCGCAACCTGTCCAGCTTGAGTCAGTACAGACCAGGGGAGTCACGATGAGCACGGTCTCGATGAGCACGATGTCCCTGCGGAGTGCCGCTTTCCCGCAGCCGCGCCTGCGGATCACGCGTCGCGGGCGCGCCGTGCTGACGCTTCTCATCGCGATCCCGCTGGCGATCGGAGCCGCCGTGACGGGCGTCGGTGCCATCGGCGCCGCAGCCGGCTCGCACAGCAGCTCGGCGACTTTCCAGTACGTCACCGTCGAGTCGGGTGAGTCGCTGTGGCAGGTGGCCGAGCAGGTCGCGCCGAACGCCGATCCGCGCGAGGTGATCGCCGACATCCTCAGCCTCAACAACCTCAGCTCGGGCGACGTGCAGGCCGGCCAGCGCCTGGCCATCCCCGCGCAGTACTCCCACTGACGAGCTTCCCCCAACGGACGATTTCGTCCCCGCCGCCCGGCGTGCACCGACCCCCCTCGGTGCGGCGCCGGGCGGCTTTCTTGTCGCCGCGGGCGCCTGTTGTGAGCGCCGAGGGGCCCGTTGCCGGCGCCGATAGAATCGGCCGGTGGCTTCGCTCTCCGACCTGCCGATCCGCGACGACCTGAGAGGGCAGCACCCCTATGGGGCGCCGATGATCCCGGTGCGGTACGCGCTGAACGTCAACGAGAACACGCACCCCATTCCCGAGCCCGTCGCGCGCGACATCGTCGAATCGCTCGCGCGCGCGGTGTTGACGGTCAACCGGTATCCCGATCGCGAGTTCACCGAACTGCGGGAGAACCTCGCCGCGTATCTCGGACACGGGATCACCCCCGAGCAGGTCTGGGCGGCCAACGGGTCGAACGAGATCATCCAGCAGACCCTTCAGGCCTTCGGCGGCCCGGGCCGCAGCGTGCTGGGCTTTCCGCCCACCTACTCGATGCATCCGATCATCGCCGCGGGCACGGGAACGACCTGGCTGACCGCCGAGCGGGATGCCGACTACCGGATCTCGCCCCAGAATGCGGTCGCGGCCATCGAGGCGCAACGCCCTGACCTGGTCTTCTTCTGCGCGCCGAACAACCCGACGGGCACCCCGCTTGCTCTCGCCACCATCGAAGCGGCATACGACGCCACCGACGGCATCGTGTTCGTGGATGAGGCGTACGCCGAGTTCATGCCGCATGACGCGCCGAGCGCCCTGACGTTGCTGCCCGGGCGGGAGCGGCTGCTGGTCTCGCGCACGATGAGCAAGGCGTTCGCGTTCGCCGGCGCGCGGCTCGGCTACCTGGCCGCGGACCCGGCGGTCGCCGATGCCCTGCGGCTCGTCAGGTTGCCGTACCACCTGTCGGCGCTGACGCAGGCGGCGTCGATCGCGGCACTGCACCACGCCCCCGAGATGCTCGCGATGGTCGACGACATCGCGGCGCAGCGCGATCGGATGCTCGCCGAACTGCCCGAACTGGGCTATCGGGTGTTCGAGAGCCAGGCGAACTTCGTGCTCTTCGACGGGGTCGACGACCCGCAAGCGACGTTTCGCGCGCTGCTCGAGCGCGACATCCTGATCCGGGACGTCGGCATCCCCGGTGCACTTCGCGTCACCGCGGGCACCGAGGCAGAGACGTCGTACTTCTTGCAGTCGCTGGCTGAACTGGGACCAGGAGGCGCCCGATAGGCTTGCGGGCATGGCATCTGGGCGGACTGCGACCCTCGCGCGCGAGACCCGCGAATCGAGCGTCACCGTGACGATCGATCTCGACGGATCGGGCGTGTCCGACATCCACACCACCGTGCCGTTCTTCGACCACCTCCTCACCGCGTTCGCGAAGCACTCGCTGGTCGACCTGACCGTGAAGTCCTCGGGTGACACCGACATCGACGTGCACCACACCGTCGAAGACACCGCCATCGTGCTCGGCACGGCGATCAAGCAGGCGCTCGGCGACAAGACCGGGATCTCGCGATTCGGCGACGCCCTGGTCCCGCTCGACGACGCCCTGGCGCAAGCGGTCGTGGACGTCTCGGGGCGCCCGTACCTGGTGCACTCGGGTGAGCCGGAGGGCTTCGAGCACCACCTGATCGGCGGACACTTCACCGGCTCGATGATCCGGCACGTCTTCGAGGCGCTCAGTGTCAACGCCGGGCTGACCGTGCACCTTCGGGTGTTGGCCGGACGCGACCCGCACCACATCGCCGAGGCCGAGTTCAAGGCCTTCGCGCGCGCCTTCCGTCAAGCGGTCGCGCTCGACCCCCGCGTGGTCGGGGTGCCGTCGACGAAGGGCGCGCTGTAGTCGTGCCCGGTG
>Ga0105240_10004035_pt1 | contig 22590 bp, 17 predicted proteins | sample KBSC54metaG_FD_80426 | JGI IMG/M metagenome (GOLD analysis project Ga0105240, IMG submission 80426) | Corn rhizosphere microbial communities from Kellogg Biological Station, Michigan, USA - KBS C5-4 metaG | ecosystem: Host-associated > Plants > Roots > Rhizosphere > Soil | place: Michigan, USA... | reverse complement strand
CCCCCTCCGCCGCCCGAGGTGAAGGCGCCCGAGCCGCCCGCGCCCGTCGAGAAGCCGGTCCGCCAGCCCCCGCCGCCCAAGGTGAAGGCGCCCCCGCCGCCCGCGACGCCCACCCCGCCGCCGAAGACCGCCCCGGTGCGCGTGGTCGGGCTCAGCCTCGAATCGACGACGGAGGGCGGCGAAGGCCCGTCCTTCGCCGTCGGCAACACGCGCATGGGCGAGACCGACAAGCAGGCCAAGGCGCCGAAGGACGTGGGGCCCGCGCCGACCGGCACGTCGACGCTGCCCGCCGCGGGCGGCCCCACCCGCACGAATCAGGTGGCCAGCCGCATCCCCGTGGCCGGCGTGCAGTACGGCAAGCCGACCCCGCGCGGCGGCAAGCAAAAGCAGCCCCCCTACCCGCCCGTGCTGCGCAGCCAGGGCATCGAAGGGGACGTCACGGTGCTGGTGAGCATCGGCGTGAACGGCAAGGTGACCAGCGCCAAGATCCTGAAGGCATCGTCGTACCCCGAGTTCGACGAGGCGGCGCGCAAGACGGCGCTGGAACAGGAGTGGGAGCCCGCCACGCGCGCTGGCGTTCCGATGCCGTTCACTCTCAGTTATATCTATCGCTTCAGGCTCGAGGACGAATGACCATGCCCTCCCGTCGCGCGCTGCTGGCCCTGCTGATCGCCTGCTCGACCGTGGGCGCGGCCGGCTGCCGCCCCGACTTCGCGCCCTTCAACCGGGTGACCGCCCTGCGGGTGCTGGGCATCCAGGCCGAGCCGCCCACGCCGATGATCGGCGAGAGCACGACCCTGTCGGCGCTGGTTTTCACGCCCACGCCCGACCCGACGCTGACGTACCACTGGACCTGGTGCCCGCTGGCCGCGCCGTCCTCGCAAGGCTACGGCTGCCTGGTGACGGAGGCCGAGCTGGCGGCGTACGCGACGGCGGCGGGGCTGCCCCCCTTCCCCGCGTTCGAGCTGGGCGCCGACCAGACGGCCACCTTCACGAACAGCATCGATCCCAGGGCGTTCGCGTTCGTGTGCAGCAACATGCTGCCCAACGTGCCGACGACGAACGCCATCGATTGCTCGGCCGGGTTCACGACCCAGGTCACGTTGACGGTGACCAGCGCCACCGACAGCGTGACGGCGGTGCAGAACCTGAAGCTGCGGGCCGACGCGACCACGCCGGCGAACGCGAACCCGGCCATCACCGGGATCAACGCCGCCGTGGGCGGAATCTACGTGCCCATCGACGACACCGGCGCGGTGACCCTGCCGCGCGACGTGGAGACGCCCCTCAGCGTGAACGTCGACCCGAGCGCGGCCGAGATGTACCCCGACTCCACGAACGACGGCGCCCCCACCACCGAGCGCCTGTTCACCACCTGGTTCGTCGAGGCGGGGGGGACGCACGACCAGCGCACCAGCTACATCGCGGGCAGCACGGCGTTCGACGATATGCTGCGCAACGGCTGGACGCCTGCCGTCACCAAGGACTATCCGCAGCCCACCGCGCACGTGTTCGCCGTCCTGCACGACAACCGGGGCGGCGCCGCGTGGACCGGCGGGCTGGTCACCCTGGGGACGAGCCCTTGAATCGGATGAGCCGCGAGCCCCGACAGATGACCCGACACGTGGCAACGACGGCCTCCCGCGCGCGGTGCCGGGCGCTGCTGGTGGCGGCCCTCGCCCTCTGCACGGCAGCCGCCGGTGTAGCGCGCGCGCAGGACGGGCTGGGCATCCCCTCGCGCCCGCAGGAGAGTGCCCCCGACGGCGGCGTCGAGGCGAAGAAGCTGACGAAGCTGCCCAAGCAGACGAAGTTCGTCGAGGCCGAGTACCCCAAGGAGGCGCTCGACAAGAACATCGAGGCGGACGTCACGCTGCTGCTGGACATCAACGCCGACGGCAAGGTCGACTCGGCGGGCGTCACCGAGCGGGCGAACCCGCCCGGCCTGGGCTTCGACGAGGCGGCGATGATCGCCGCCCAGCAGTTCGAGTTCGAGCCCGCCGAGATGGACGGGAAGAAGATCGCGGTCCAGATCGGCTACAAGTACAAGTTCCGCCTGAAGCCGAAGGCGCCCCCACCGCCGCCTGCCGCGCCCGCGGCGGAGACGCCGGCCGACGCCGGCGCGCCGGCCCCTGCCGAGGCGCCCGCCCCCGCGCCGCCCGGGGTGGTGAACTTCTCGGGCATCCTGCGCGAGCGCGGCACCCGCCTGCCGCTGGCCGGGATGCTGGTGACGGTGTTCCGCGACGACGGCGAGAAGCCGCTGGGCTTCGAGGCCACGTCGGACATCAACGGCGCCTTTCAATTCTTCGACCTGACGCCCGGCGACTGGAAGATCCTCATCGAGCCGCCCGGGTTCTATCCCTACCGGACGACCGAGACGATCAAGGCCGGCGAGCGCGTCGACGTCGTCTATTACGTCGAGCGCGGGTCCTACAACCCCTACGACGTCACCGTCACCGCCACCCGCCCCCGCAAGGAGGTCAGCCGCACCGTCATCAGCGCCCAGGAGCTGGACAAGGTGCCGGGCACGTTCGGGGACCCGCTGGCCGTGGTGCAGAACTTCGCCGGCGTGGCGCGGCCACCGCCCCTCACCGGCCTGCTGATCATCCGCGGCTCGTCGCCGCAGGACTCGAAGATCTTCACCGAGGGCGCCGAGATCCCGCTCATCTACCACTTCGGCGCGCTGCGCACGGTGCTGCCCGTGGGCGTGATCGATTCGCTCGAGTTCTATCCCGGTAACTTCTCGCCCCAGTACGGGCGCGCCACCGGCGGCGTGGTCGACATCCGCATCAAGAAGCTGCAGCCGAAGAAGGTGGGCGGCTACGTCGACATCAACCTGTTCGACTCGGGGTTCTACCTGGAGGCGCCGTTCGCCGGCGACAAGGGCGGCTTCGCCATCGCCGCGCGCCGCAGCTACATCGATTTCCTGCTGAACGCCGCCGTGCCCAGCGACGCGCCGGTCAACCTGATCACGGCGCCCCGCTATTACGACTACCAGGTGCTGGGCAACTACCGCCCCTCGCCCGCCCACGACATCCGCCTGTTCTTCTTCGGGTCGGACGACCGCCTCGAGCTGCTGTTCAAGAACCCGGGGGCGCTGACGGCGCAGATCAGCAACAACCAGCTGTCGTTCTCGACGACGTTCTATCGCACGCTGATCACCTACAACTTCATCCCCAACGACGTCTTCGAGAACTCGTTCAAGATCGCGCAGGGCCGCAACTGGGTGAACGCCAGCTTCGGCCAGCTGCAGTTCGATCTGGACACCTACACGGCGCAGATCCGCGACAACGTGCGGTGGAAGCAGGGTCCGCACTTCACGCTGGTCAGCGGGGTCGACTTCCTGTTCAGCAAGACCGACGTGTTCGTGCGCGCGCCGCTGCCGCCGGTCGAGGGCGAGCCGCCGCAGATGCCCGACCTGACCATGACCCACACCACCGACCGCAAGGGCGTGCTGGGCCTGTCCCCCGCCGCCTACCTGGAAGGCGAGGTGAAGCCGGTCGAGAAGCTGCTGATCCTGCCCGGCCTGCGCCTCGACTACCTGACGCTGTCCAAGGAGGCGGTGCTGCAGCCGCGCGTCACCACGCGCTGGGGCGTCACCGAGAAGGTGACGTTGAAGGGTGGCATCGGCCTGTTCTCGCAGGACCCCACGCCCGATCAGGTCGACCCCAGCTTCGGCAACCCGAACCTGAAGTCCGAGAAGGCCATCCATTACTCGGCGGGGTTCGAGTTCAAGCCGCGGCCCTACGTCACCATCGACGCGACCGGCTTCTACAAGGACATCTACAACCTGGTCAGCCGCACCGATCGCACAGAGGTCGACCCGCTGACCGGCATGTCGAAGCCGCTGCTGTACGACAACGGTGGCAAGGGTCGCGCCATCGGCCTCGAGCTGATCGTGCGCCACGACTTCACGAACAACTTCAGCGGCTGGCTGGCCTACACGCTGTCGCACGCCACGCGCCTGGACAGCGGCGCCACCAGCTGGCGGCTGTTCGACTACGACCAGACGCACATTCTGACCGTGCTGGGCAGCTACCTGCTGCCGCGCAACTGGCAGATCGGCGGCCGCTTCCGGCTGGTCAGCGGAAACCCCATCACGCCGGTCACGGGCGCCGTGTACAGCGCCAGCAACGATCGCTATTACGCGACGTATGGCGCGGTGAACAGCGCGCGCCTGCCCCTGTTCCACCAGCTGGATCTGCGCGTCGACAAGCGCTGGATCTACAAGAGCTGGATCCTGGGCGTGTACCTGGACGTGCAGAACGTCTACAACCGCGCCAACACGGAAGACTTCGACTACAACTTCAACTTCCGGAAGTCGAACCCGCAGCAGGGTCTGCCCATCCTGCCCATCCTGGGCATCAAGGGGGAGCTGTAGATGCGGCCCGGCAGCAGTCGGCACGTGGGGCGGTGGACCCTGGCGGCGCTGGTGTTCGCGGCGCTGGGCGGCCTGGCGCTGGCCGGCGAAGGACGGGCGCGCGCGCAGGCGATCGAGGCGCCCGCCGCCCACCAGGGCTACTACGTCGGCTTCGGCTACCACGTCGGCGCCGTCAAGGTCTGGGAGGACAACTACACCTACGGCGTGTGGAGCGGCGGCGAGTTCTCGCTTCGCTTCGGCCAGCTGGTCACGCGCCGGTTGGGCCTGGGGCTGCAGTTTCACTTCGGCAGCGCCAAGGGCGACGGTCAGACCGCCAGCCTGTTCGGCATGGAGCTGGAAGGCCAGTGGGAGCTGGTGCGCAACCTGGTCATCCACGCCGGCACGGGCGTCGACACCATCAGCATCCGCGCCGACGGGGTGAAGAACGCGTCGCTGCGCGGAACCGCGGGCGCCGGCTACATCCTGGGCCTGGACTACAGCTGGTTCTTCACCCACCGCCTGACCGGCGGCTGGGCGGTCACGCCGCGCATCGAGGCGCGCTTCGTCCCCGGCGACACGGCGTCGGCCTTCGTCGGCACGCTGGGCGTCGAGCTGGCCTGGTGGTCGGGCCTGCCCCGCAACCAGCTCGAGCTGCCGCCCTCCGAGGCGTTCAAGAAGCAGTAGGGCGCGCGGAAACCGACGCTGGTCACGTCTGGATCGCCGCCCCCTGAGTTATTGTCGTCGCCCATGAAGGTCCTTTTCATCGGCGGCACCGGCATCATCAGCTCGGCGTCCTCGCGCCTGGCGGTGTCCCGGGGCATCGAGCTGTTTCATCTGCGGCGCGGGAAGACGTCGCGGCCCGTCCCCCCCGAGATCCAGATCCTGAACGGCGACATCCGCGACCCCGAGTCGGCGCGCCGCGCCCTGGGCGAGCATCGCTTCGACGCGGTCGTCGACTGGATCGCGTTCACGCCCGCCCACATCGAGGCTGACCTGGCGCTGTTCCGCGGCCGCACGCACCAGTTCGTGTTCATCAGCTCGGCGTCGGCTTACCAGACGCCGCCCTCCGGCCTTCCCGTGCGCGAGTCGACGCCGCTCGACAACCCCTTCTGGGCGTACTCGCGCGACAAGATCGCCTGCGAGGAGCGGCTGCTGCGCGCCTACCGCGAGGAGAAGTTCCCCTTCACCATCGTCCGCCCCTCGCACACCTACGATCGGACGCTGTTCCCCTGCCACGGCGGTTACACCGTCGTCGATCGCATGCGCCGAGGGAAGAAGGTGCTGGTGCAGGGGGACGGCACGTCGCTGTGGACGCTGACCCACCACGAGGACTTCGCGAAGGGGCTGGTCGGCCTGCTGGGCCACTCGCGCGCCATCGGCGAGGCCGTGCACATCACCTCGGACGAGTGGCTGAACTGGAACCAGATCCACGAACTGGTCGCCCAGGCCGCCGGCACGCGCGCCGACATCGTGCACCTGCCGTCCGCCGTCATCGCCAAGCACGACCCCGAGTGGGGCGCCAGCCTGCTGGGCGACAAGACCCACAGCATGATCTTCGACAACAGCAAGATCAAAAGCCTGGTGCCCGGCTTCCGCTGCGACATCCCGTTCTCGCGGGGGGCGGAGGAGATCCTGGCCTACTACGACGCGGATCCGGCGCGGCGGGTCGTCGACGCGAAGCTGGACGCGCTGACGGACAAGCTGGTGGCCATCGCCGAACGGGCTTACGGCGCGTGAGCGGACGCGCGCGGACGTTCCTGGCGCGCCGGGCGGTGATCGTCGCGGTGTGGGCGGTCGCCGGCTGCGGCACCACCACCGCCGTGCGGCCGCTGGGCCAGGGCAACGCCGACATCCACGCGTCGGTGGGCGGCCCCCTGGTGAAGCTCGACGGGGCGCCGGCCGCGGTGCCGATCGCCATGGTGGGCGCCGGCTTCGGCGCCACCGATCGCGTGGACATCAGCGGCGACGTGGACGTGACGGCGGCCGTGCTGGGCGTGGCCCACTTCTCGACCGGCCTGGCCTATCACCCGGTGCTGTGGTCGAAGCGGCCCGCCGTCCCCGCCGTCACCATCGCCGAGTCGGTGCACGTGCTGACGAACCTAAGCAACACCCGGGTCGCCCCGCAGACGACGGCCGTCGCCGCCTGGAAGCTGGGCGCCGGCCACCTGCTGTACGTGGGCGCGGACTGCGGCGTGGTCTCCGGCCGTTCGCTCGACGCCACCAGGATCCTGGCCGGCCCGCTCGTGGGCGGCGAGCTGAAGGCCACCGATCACCTGGGCATCGCGCTGGAGGCGAAGTGGCTGGCGCCCTATTACGACACCGCGCCCACCGCGCCCGACTGGATCTCGCCCGATTCGCGCGGGTACCTGTCGGTGCTGCTGGGCTTCCGCGGCTACCTGGACGGTGTGCCATGAGGATCTCGACGACCTTGACGAAAGCGGCGCTGGGCCTGCTGGCCGCGCTCGCCTGCAGCTGCAGCCCGCCCAAGCTGGACGACTTCCTGTACGATCCGGTGAAGGCGCCGGCCGGCGGCTATCAGCTGTCGACGGCGGTGATCCCGGCCGCGACGCCGGTGGTGATCCCTTCCGATGGCCAGACGCTGCAGGGCTACTTCATCCCCGCCGGCGGCGCCAACTCCGACATCACGCTGATCTACTTCCACGGTCAAGGCAACGACGTGGGGACGTCGTGGCCGCGGCTCGAGTACCTCTATCCCCTCGGCTGCAACATCCTGGCTGTGGACGTGCGGGGCTACGGGCTGTCGACGGGCAGCCCCGACGAGCCAGGCATCGACCTGGACGTGAAGGCGATCTGGGGCGCGGCCATCGGCACGTCGCCGGTGGACGGCCTCACCCCCGTCGCCGCTAGCCACGTCATCGTGTACGGGCGTTCGCTGGGCGCCGCGTTCGCCGTGCAGCTCGCGTACTCGCAGAGCGGCAGCGGCAGCCTGATGCCGCCGGGCGCGCTGGTGACGGAGTCGGCGTTCACGTCGGTGGCGGCGCTGGTTCACGACGGCGCTTACGTCGACCTGCCCCCTTCCTTCGTGGCGCGCGCCGCGTGGGACAACCTGACCAAGATTCGCAGCGTCGACTCGGACTACCTGGCCCTGCACGGCGCCGCCGACGCCTACGTGCGGCCCAGCTACTCGCAGGAGCTGCACGACGCCCACGCGGCGGTCCCCAGCCATGCCTCGGCCCTGTTCGTCGTTCCCGGCGCCGGCCACGACGACCTGCCCGAGCGGTCCCCGCTGGCGCGCTACCAGGCCCAGCTGACGTGCGTCGTGACCACGCTGGGCGCGACGGACCCGATGGCGCTGCCCAGGTGCCTCAGCCTTGTCCCGTGACGGGCGCGCCCTCGAACAGGCTCTCCCCGGCATCGGCCTCGATCGACGGCCCGTCCTCGTCGTCCAGCGCCTCGATGCGATAGTTCATAAGCAGGCCCATGACGATGTTGTGGGCGCGCTCTCGGATCTGGCTCTCTGTCAGGGCCAGTCCGTCCCGGCTCTTCAACACACGGAGGCCCGCCGACACATCGGTCAGCAAACGGGCCATGGTGAGATCGACTGCCCCGCGCACCGAGGAAAACCATCCTAGGGGCGAACCGCGAAGCCCCCAAAAAACTCGATCGTTTCGCCGGTGTCGCGCCGAAACCTGTGCGATGTCATCCGACACGAGGCCGCTGAGCGATAGGAGACACAGCGGCCGAACCGGATATATTGAGGAGCATCTATGTTCGCCTTGACCCGTGTCGTGAAGGATCTGCTCGCGCCCCCATCGATGACCACCCCAGGAGCGTCGGGCGGCGAGCGCGGCGCCGGACTGCGAGCGCTGGCCCTCGTGGCCCTGGGCCCCGCGGTCGCGCTGCCCCAGACGGCCCTGGGCGTGTCCGGGCTGCTGGCGGCGCTGGGGCAGCGGAGCGGAGCCATTCCGCCGGCGCGGCGCCAGGCCCCGAATCCCACGCTGGCGCTGAAGGCGCTGGCGGGGATCGTGATCAGCGAGGGCGCCGTCCGTGACGGCTACCTGTCCCTGCTGACCGCCACGATGGACCGCGACGTCGCCGACGACGTTCACCCGGCGTTCCTGGATCTGCTGGGGCAGGTGACCGACGACGAGCTGCTGCTGCTACGGCGGCTCGAGGGGACGGGCCCCTTCCCGGTGCTCTCCGTCTCGTCGCGGCTGCGCCACGGCGGCGCCAGCCGCATCGAGCTGCATCACTTCAGCCTGCTGGGCGAGCAGGCCGGGTGCCGCCGCCCCGAGCGGACTCCCGCCTACCTGGACAACCTGACGCGGCTGGGCTTCACCGAGCTGCGCCCCACGCGCGTCACCGACGACACGCGCGTGTTCGAGGAGCTGGAGAATCATCCGAGCGTGGTGGCCGCCCGCGAACGCATCGAGGCCCAGCCCACGGTGCGCATTGGGCCGCTGTCGGAGACCATCGTCGCCGACGTGCAATACCTGTCCCTGTTCGTCACGCCGTTCGGACAGCAGTTCCGCGCGGCATGCTTCTTCGTGCCCGTCTAGCCGTCTGCCTGGCGGCGGGCGCATCCGCCATGAACCTTCGTCTGTCCAGCGCGTTGCTCTTCGCCGTCATCGGGGCGACGGCCCCGGGGTGCAGGCGGCGCGCGCCCGAGCCGGATCGGATCAGCGTCACCGAGTCCATCCCGGCCACCGGCTGCCCGCCCCTGCCCCCCATCGCCGGCTTCATCGGACTGCGCGAGGGCGCGCTGATGACCGAGTGGCTGACGCCATACCGGGCCACCGGCTCGAACGTCTACTACTTGCAGCAGCTGTTCACGTACGCGCAGCAGGACGGCAACGCGAAGCTGTCGAACGCCGTCACCGAGGTGCTCGACGATCTGGTGTGCCTGTCGCTGCCCGTGGCGCGGCTGTGGGGCTTCAACGACGGTGACGACCGCTCGACGATCCGGAACGGACCGCATGACTTCCACGAGTCCGGCCTGCGTGGGCTGGACCAGGCGATCTGGGAGGCGAAGCGGCGAGGCATTCGCGTCATCGTGCCGCTGGTCAACAACTGGGCTGACTACGGCGGCCTGGCCGCCTACGCGGCGTGGGCCTCGAAGGAGGACGGCGTGGTGCACACCCACGATGACTTCTTCCACGATGCGCGGCTACGGCAGTGGTGGAAGGACTACGTGACCATGCTGGCGGCGCGCGTGAACACGTTCACCGGTGTCGCCTATCGCGACGAGCCCGCCATCCTGGCCTGGGAGATCGGCAACGAGCTGCGCTGCTCGAGCTGCCGGGGCACCACCCACTACGTCGACACCGTGCGCGAGCTGGCCGCGTTCCTGCGCCTCGAGTTCCCGCGGCACCTGATCGCCGACGGCGGCGAAGGCTTCGACGACGACCGTGACGCGTACGCGGGGCTGTCGAACGACTATCCGGTGCGCGGTGACGAGGGCACCAGCTTCTCGAAGCTGGCGGCGCTCGGCGAGCTGGACCTGCTGAGTTATCACTACTATCCGAAGAGCTACGGCCTGGCCTCGGAGGGGGACACACGCCTGTGGATCTCGCGCCATCAGGCCATCGCCGCCGTGTACGGCAAGGTCGCCTACCTGGGCGAGTGCGGCACGATCGAACCGGACGCGGAGCGGGCCGTCCGCTACGACGCCTGGCTGAGCCACCTGTTCGGAGAGAGCGGCGGCCCCCTGGGCCTGATGTGGCAGCTGTTGCCGGACGTGCGCGAACCGAACGACGAATTCTCGGTCTATACCCACCGGGACCGGGCGACCGCCTGGATCCTGTCGCGGTGGGGCGCCCTGCTCCGCTGACGCGGGGCGCCACAACGGGAGTCTGGCACCGGGGCGGCGTTACGTCAGGGAGACGACGGGCGGCCCAGGGTTGGCGCCCTTGCCCCCCGCGCGGACGCGCCAGTTTTCTGTCACCAGGCCGGATTTATGGGTATCATTTTCGTGTTTTCCGCATCGGGAGTCGCTTTCGACGCGGCACGGGCCTTGCCTAGGAGACCGGCTAAGCCCGCAACGCCACGGAAGGGAACCCATGAATCTGCAGATGACACGCAAGAAGCCATCCACCACCACGACCGTCTCGGCGACGGGGCTGGAGGCAGAGATCGCCCGGCTTGTTCGTCAGAACGCGACCTTGAAGCGTGAGGTCGCCAAGCTTCAGGTGTTCCGCTCGATGGCTTACCGGGATCCGCTGACCGGGCTGTGGAACCGCCGCTTCTTCGAGGAGCGTCTGCGGGAAGAGTTCAGCCGGTCCCGTCGTGCCGGGGGCGACCGCCGCTTCTCGGTCGCCGTCGTGGACATCAACGGGTTCAAGGAGATCAACGACGACCACGGCCACCAGGCGGGCGACGCCATGCTGAAGTGGGTGGGCGACTTCCTGAGCGCGCACCTGCGCACGCACGACGTCCCCTGCCGGACCGGCGGCGACGAGTTCATGGTGCTGCTGCCGGACCTGTCGGCGGCCGACTGCCAGCTGGTCATCGCGCGTCTTCGCCAGAAGCTGAGCGAGGCGAACGACGGTCGCGCCATTCCGGTCAGGCTGAGCATCGGCACCGCCAGCTACCCCGAGATCTCGGAGAGCTGCGAGAAGATGATCGACGCCGCCGATGGCGGCATGTACGAGGACAAGCGCGCGCAGAAGAGCGCGCGCGGCGAGAGCCCCCGCACGGCGCCGCTGACCCGCACGGGCCGCTTCCGCGTCGCCGGGTGACGTCGCCGGGCGGGCGCGCGCCAGCCTGTTACGTTTTCCGGTCGCGTGAGATGGACCGGTCCAGCATCGGGGCCTGCGCTAATTCCGGGCGGGTATCAGGAATGTTGACAAGATAGTAAGGCCAGCTGCCCTAACGCAGTGAGGCCTATCACCGCATGACTAAGATCGCTCTCGTCCTGTCAGCAGCATTGGCATTCGTCGCGTGTTCGAAGAACGGCTCGGGCGGAGCGGGGAGCGGTGGCGCGGGAACGCCAGGCGACAGCGGCTCCGGTGGCAAGGGTTCGGGCGGCGCCGCCTCCGGTGGCAGTGGTTCCGGTGGCAGCGGTTCCGGTGGCCGCACGTCCGCGAGCGGCGGCACCGTCGGCAACGGCTCGGGCGGCAAGGGCTCGGGCGGCAGCGGCTCCGGCGGTCGCGGTTCCGGCGGCAGCGGCTCCGGCGGTCGCGGTTCCGGCGGCAGCGGCCCGACCGGCAGCGGAGGTCCCTCGTCCGGCTCCGGCGGGAACACGTCAGCCGGCAGCGGCGGCGCCACTTCGTCGGGCGACAACTCCGTGCTTCAGCGAAACAACCACCTCTCGCGCGACGGGCTGTTCACTCAGCCCGAGCTCGCCAGGTCGTCCGTCATGGCGGCGACGAACGCCTCGATGGACGCCACGATGCCCTTCTCCGGCAGCATGTGGGCGTCGCCGCTGTACGTGGAGAACGGGCCGAACGGCAAGGGCGCCTTCATCGTGGCCACGACGGGCAACCAGGTGCTGGCGCTGGACGAGACCGACGGTCACACGGTCTGGATGACCAGCATCGGCAGCGCGCCGGCCGCGAACCAGTCGAGCGGCGCCAAGTGCGGCAACATCCACCCGCTCGGCATCATCTCGACGCCGATCATCGATCTGAACGCGCGCCGGGTCTACGTGGCGGGCGCCATCGGCACGACGGAGATCTCCGGACACCAGATTCACGCCCTGTCGCTCGACGACGGCACGGACGTCACCTCCGGGGGCTGGCCCGTGGACGTGACCAAGCTGGCCGCTGGTTCGACGTCGTTCGGTTCCATGGTGGCCTACCAGAACCAGCGCGCCGCGCTGACGCTGGTGAACGGAATCCTGTACGTGGCCTACGGCGGACACAGCGGCGACTGCGGCGAGTACCACGGCTGGGTGATCGCGGTGGACACCACGGACGCCACGAAGACCGGGGCCTGGGCCACCCAGGGTGACGGCGAAGCGGTGTGGGCGCCGGGCGGCTTGCCGTCCGATGGGAGCAGCGTCTTCGCGGTCACCGGAAACAACACCGGCCTCACCGCGCCGACCACGCACCTGGACAGCGAAGAGGTCGTTCGGCTGACCGGGATGGCCATGGTCGACAGGTCGTCGAACAAGAACATCTTCTATCCGACCCGCTGGCAGGCGATGGACGGCACCAACGACTACGACCTGGGCGCCAGCAACGCTCTTTATCTGGAGGTCCCGGGCGCCACGCCGTCGAAGTACGTCATCGCGCTGGCCAAGGACGGACACATGTACATGCTCGACGCCGGCAACCTGGGCGGCCTGGGCGGGCAGGTCGTCGACTTCAAGTTCGCCGGACCGACGGAGGGCATGCTGGTGCGAACCGTGCCGGCCGCCTACACCGACTCGGCGGGCGCGCATGTCGTCCTGACGACCGAGACGTCGGGGATCTGCCCCGAGGGCAATGCCATCAAGGGGCGCGCCATCATGTCGGTGCTGCTGCCAGCGGGCTCCCCGCCCGCGCCGCAGGTGGAGTGGTGCGCTTCGATCAAGATTATGAACAGCTCGTCCGCGCCGACGCCCATCGTGACGACGACGGACGGTCACTCGGATCCCATCGTCTGGATCGTGAGCAACAGCCAGCTGATGGGCCTGGACGGCGCGACCGGCGCGACGGTCTTCACCAGCGGCGACACCTGCCCGGGCGTTCGCCAGTGGACGTCGCCCATCGCGGTGAAAGGCCGAATCGTCGTCGGCGCCGACAACGCCCTCTGCCTCTGGTCGCCCCACTAGCGCCGGCTTCGGCTTCGCCGTCGGCTTCGGCGCGTCGCTTCGGGGCGTCGCTTCGTTCCGTCGCTTCGTTCCGCTTACGCTCGGGGGGGCGGGCGGGGCCAGGGGACTCCCCCCTCGGGTCGCTCGCCTACGTCGGCGGTGCTCGACTGCCGCCTGCGGCGTCAGTCTCCGCTCCGGCGACGCGTCGCTCGCTCGGGCTCCGGCTGGCAAGCCTCGCCGCAGACGGCGAGGCAGCGCCTGCGCACGCCCCTCGGAAGGAGTCCCCTGGCCCCGCCCGCCCCCTCGATGCTACCGCTCCACTACGCTCCTACGTTCTTCAAGCGACACCGAGCGGCCCATGATCTCGCAGGCTGCAGCCCAGGCATCTTGAGCTCGCGAGGATCAACAGCGATGGATCCTCGATCCTCGTCATCGCGGAGTCCGCGTTTCTCACGAGATTGGTCGCCGGCGATCTGCTCGGGGTTCTCTACGGCGCGAGGGTAGCCGTGGCGCCGTGATCGGTCCTTCGAAATATCGCCAGAGTCCACACAAGATCGGTCATCAGCTATGCCTGGACCCCGCGAGACATATCAGCTGAAATCACGTCGCCATGCTTCACTTCCGCGTAGTCATCAATAGCCGGCAATTCCGAGCGGCCTTCGATGGAGCTTGGAGAACGTGGGAGCGTAGTGGAGCGGTAGCATCGAGGGGGCGGGCGGGGCCAGGGGACTCTTCCCGAGGGGCGTGCGCAGGTGCTGCCTCGCCGTCCGCGGCGAGGCTTGCCAGCCGGAGCCCGAGCGAGCGACGCGTCGCCGGAGCGCAGCCGCCGCAGGCGGCGAGCACCGCCGACGTAGGCGTTCGCGTCGGGGACGGGCGAGCTTTGCTCGACCGTCCCCATCGCGGGAGGTGGGGAACCCTTTCAGGGTTCCACATTGAATGACCCGAGGGGGGAGTCCCCTGGCCCCGTCCGCCCCCCGAGCGTGAGCAGAACGAAGCGGCGCGCCGGCGCCGCCCTGATGAACCGCCCGACGGTCAGACCTCGAGGAGGATGCGCTCGGGGGTCTCGATGCAGTCTTTGACGCGGACGAGGAACTGCACCGCCTCGCGGCCGTCGACCAGGCGGTGGTCGTAGGACAGCGCCACGTACATCATCGGACGGATCACGATCGCGTCGTCGACGACGATGGCCCGCTTCTGGATGGCGTGCAGGCCCAGGATGCCGCTCTGGGGCGGGTTCAGGATGGGCGTCGACATCATCGAGCCGTAGATGCCCCCGTTCGAGATGGTGAACGTGCCCCCCTCGAGCTCGGGCATCTGCAGCTTGTTCTCCTTGGCCCGCACCGCCAGCCCAGCGATGGTCTTCTCGAGATCGGCGAACGACATCCGGTCCGCCTCGCGCACCACCGGCACCACCAGGCCCTTGCCGCCGCCCACCGCCACGCCGATGTCGTAGTGGTCCTTGTAGACGATGTCCGTGCCGCGGATCTCGGCGTTCACGGCGGGGAAGCTGCGCAACGCCTCGATGGCCGCCTTCACGAAGAACGACATGAAGCCCAGCTTCACGCCGTGCTGCTTGGTGAAGCGCTCCTGATACTTCTCGCGCAGCGCCAGGACGTTCGACATGTCGATCTCGTTGAACGTCGTCAGCATGGCGGCGGTGTTCTTCGCCTCCACCAAGCGGCGCGCGATGGTCTTGCGCAGCGGCGTCATCGGCACGATGCGCTCCTGCCCCTCGTCGGCCGAGGGCGGCAGCGAGGAGCGGGTCATCACCGGCTCGGGGGCCTTTCGCTCGTCGAGGGCACGCACCACGTCCTGCGTCTGGATGCGTCCGCCCCGGCCCGAGCCCTTGATCTCCTCCACGCTCAGTCCCGTCTCGGCGATCATGCGCCGGGCGGCCGGGCCGCCCCGGACACCGGCCGTGTCGACCGCCGCCGCGGCCGAGGCCGGCGAGGTGGGGGCCGTGCTGGCCACGGCGGCCGCGGGCGCCGCCGGCTTGGCCTTCTCGCCGTTGGTCGGCTTGGCCTTCGCCTTGTCGGCCTTGCCGTCGGGCTTGGCCGCGTCGTCGATCTCGGCCAGCACCTCGCCGATGGTGACGGTGTCGCCCTGCTTGCGCAGGATCTTCTTCAGCACGCCCGCGCCGGGCGAGGGGACCTCGAGCGTCGCCTTCTCGCTCTCGATCTCGACCAGGGGCTCGTCGATGGCGACGAAGTCGCCCTCGGCCTTCTTCCACAATCCGACGGTGGCTTCCTGGATCGACTCACCGATGCCAGGGACCTTCAGTTCCAGAGACATTTAGTCACCTTTCTATTCGCCTTGCCCGAACGCGTCCGTGATCAGCTTGGCCTGCTCCATCTTGTGCCGTTTCTCCGAGCCGGCGGCGGGGCTGGCCGACAGCGGGCGACTGACGCAGGTCCAGGGGAACTTCCCCAGCAGCAGGCCGGGCAGCTCGCGGTTCATGTAAGGCCAGGCGCCCATGTTCTTCGGCTCTTCCTGGACCCAGATCAGGCGCGTGCCCTGCCGGTAGATGCCCAGCACGTTCATCAGCTCTTCCTTGCGGAAGGGATACAGCTGCTCGATGCGCACGATGGCGATGTCGTCGCGCTTCTGCTCCTGACGGGCCGCCACCAGATCGTAGTAGACCTTGCCGGTGCACAGCAGGACGCGCCCCACCCTGGCGGGATCGGGCTTGGTGGGATCGGGGATCACGTACTGGAATTGACCCTCGGTGAACTCCTCGATCGTCGACACGGCCTGCGGGTGCCGCAGCAGGCTCTTCGGCGACATGATGATCAACGGCTTCCGGTAGGGGCGCAGCACCTGCCGGCGCAGCACGTGGAACAGCTGGGCGGGCGTGGTCAGGTTGCAGACCTGGATGTTGTCGTTGACGCTCATGTTCAGGAAGCGCTCCAGGCGGCCGCTCGAGTGCTCGGGGCCCTGCCCTTCCATGCCGTGCGGCAGCAGCATCACCAGGCCGCTGACCCGGTTCCACTTCGCCTCGGACGACACGATGAACTGATCGATGATGACCTGGGCGCCGTTCACGAAGTCGCCGAACTGCGCCTCCCAGATGGTCAGGCCCCCGGGCATGTCCAGGCTGTAGCCGTAGTCGAAGCCCAGCACCCCCGCCTCGGACAGCGGGCTGTCGCGGACCTCGAACGCCCCCTGCGTGCCGCCCACGAAGTCGCCGACATGCGACAGCGGCGTGTAGCGGCTGGCGTTCTCGTAGTCGACCAGCACGGCGTGCCGGTGGCTGAAGGTCCCGCGGCGCGCGTCCTGACCCGAGATGCGCACCCGGGTGCCCTGCGCCAGCAACGAGCCGAAGGCCAGCGCCTCGCCCATGCCCCAGTTGATGGGCTTCTCGCCCGCGGCCATGGCGGCGCGATCCTTCAGCACGGTCAACTTGGGATGGACGGTGAAGCCCTCAGGCACCGTCACCAGCCCCTTCGAGACGTTCTGGAACATCTCCTTCGAGATGTTCGTGGGCACCAGCGGCACCGAGGCGTCCGCGCCACCCTTCATGCGCGCCCAGGCGCCGACGTACTGCACCGGCTCCGACGACTTGCTGAGGTTGTTGGCCGTCTCCAGCTCGGCGTCCAGCACGTGTCGCCGCGCCGCGGCCATCTCGTCGGCGTCCTTCTCGGTCAGCTCGCCCGGCTCGCTGAAGGCGCGGCCCCGGTAGGCCCCCAGGAACGCCGAGTGGACCGAGCCCTTCTTCTTGATGACCCGGTACATGGTCGGCTGCGTGAACTCGGGCTCGTCGCCCTCGTTGTGGCCCCACTTGCGATAGCACCAGACCTCGATCAGCACGTCGCGATGAAAGCGCTGCCGGAAGTCGACGGCCATGTCCACCACGTGCGCGATCGCCTCGGGATCCTCGCCGTTGACGTGGAAGATCGGGATCTGCAGCATGCGCGCGACGTCGGTCGCGTACGTGGTCGAGTAGCCGTTCTCGGGCGCGGTGGTGAAGCCGATCTGGTTGTTGATGACGACGTGAACGGTGCCGCCCACGCGGTAGCCGGTCAGCTCGGACATGTTCAGCGACTCGGCCACCACACCCTGGCCGGCGAACGCCGCGTCGCCGTGGATCAAGATGGGAAGGGCGCGCTCGCGCACGCTGTCGCCGATGCGGTCCTGCTTGGCGCGCACGCGGCCTTGCACCACCGTGTTCACGAACTCCAGGTGGCTGGGATTGAAGGCCAGCGACAGGTGCACGCGCGCGCTGGTGCCGTTGGCGCCGTACACGCGGTCGACGGAGTAACCCAGGTGGTACTTCACGTCGCCGCTGCTGGAGGCGGCGCTGGAGGCCGTGCCCATGTCCATGAACTCGGCGAAGATCTGGGCGGCGGGCTTCTCCATCACGTTCGCCAGCACGTTCAGCCGGCCGCGGTGGGCCATGCCGATGACGATCTCGGTGACGCCTTGCCGGGCGGCGCGCTCGACCAGGCGGTCGAGCAGCGGGATGACGCTCTCGCCGCCCTCCAGCGAGAAGCGCTTCTTGCCCACGAACTTCGTGTGCAGGAACTGCTCGAACACCTCGGCGTCGACCACCTTCTCCAGCAGGCGGCGGCGCTCGGCGTAGCTGAGGTCCAGCCTGTTGCGCGTGCCCTCCATCCGCTGCAGCAGCCAGGTGCGCAGCTCGGTGTCGTGCAGGTGCGCCAGCTCGACGCCGATGTGGCGGCAGTACGTCTCGCGCAGCAGGGCGATCAGATCGGCCAGCGTCGTGCGATCGGGGCCGGCCACGTTCTCCGAGCTGAACACGTTGCCCAGATCGGCGTCGCTGAGGCCGTACGCCTCCAGATCCAGGCTGGCGCCGGCGTTCCGCTTCACCATGCCCAGCGGATCCAGGTCGGCGCTGAGGTGACCCATCTCGCGGTATCCCTCGATCAGGCGCTGCACGCGCTCGGCGCTGACCGACGAGGTCTTGCGGATCAGCGGGGCCGCCGCGGCCAGCAGCGCCGCCACCGCGTTCCCGCTGCCGTTGGCGTCACCGTTGACGGCCGCGTGGCCGTTGCCGCTGCCGTTACCGCCGTGCGAGGCGGCCGGCGCCGAGCTGACCTTGATCGTCGCTGGCGCGGTCTGCGGCGGCCGGTGTCCGTTGCTCCGGCGCGCGAAGATGCTGCGCGAGAACGACTGGGGCGGCGGAGCGGCGCCGGCCTCACCCGCGCCGGCTAGGGTCTCGAAGTAGGCGCGCCAGGCGGGATCCACCGAGCTGGGATCCTGGGAGAACTGGTAGTAGAGGTCCTCGACGAACGCCAGGTTTGCCGGGTTGACCATCGAATCGAAATCGATCGGGGTTTGGCTCATTGTTTTCGTACCACGCTGAGGGGCACAGTGTAGCGCGCCGACGGCGGACGTGGGAGGGCCCGGCCAGGGATCGGAAAGGCCCCGCCGCGGTGGGTGCCGCGGGCCCATCGCAGCGCGAAGCGACGTTTACTTCAGTTGCCGGGGCAACGCCAGCGGCGGCGCGTCAGTTACTTGACCAGCTTCAGGGCGACGGCGGAGGGGGCCCCGGGCCGGCCGGCGTCGCAACGCGCGTGGCGCCGCCGCTCCACGGACTTCTGGGACTCGAGCGCGCGGTCGGCCGCGGCGATCAGCGCGGCCGGTTCGTGGCCGTCCAGGGGCCACGAGGCGGCCCCCACGCTGACGCTGATGGGCAGGTCCCGGCGCGCGCCCGCCCGCATCACGGCGGCGCGCACGCGCGCGATCACGGGGCGGGTCCCCGCGCTGTCCGTCTCGGGCAGCAGGACCATGAACTCGTCACCGCCCGTGCGGCAGCACACGTCGGGGGCGCGCAGCGTGCCGCGCAGGACGCGCGCCGTCTCGCGCAGCGCCAGGTCGCCCGTGGCGCGACCGAAGCGATCGTTCAGCCCCTTCAGGTCGTTCATGTCGACGATCAGCAGGGAGCCCGCGCACCCGCGCGGCCGTTGCGAGCGGGCGAGCTCCTCGGTCAGGCGATCGGCCCAGGCGCGGCGGTTGGGCAAGCCGGTCAGCTCGTCGCGCTCGGTCAGTCCCTGCAGGCGCCTCAGCTCGCGAAGCTCCCGCGTCAAACGCAGGTTCTCCTCCAGCAAGCGGCGCAGCATCAGCCGCCCCCCGGACGGACCACCGCCGCTCGACGGATGACGGGCCGATGCGGGCAACGTGGCGGAGCGACGGACCATGAAAGCGGACTGAGCCTCGGATCGCTTTCGGCTCGCCGCGGCCACCCGATAAGGTGGAACGACGAAAAACTCGACGCCGATCGGCCCCAAAATGAAACGCGCCGGTCGGGACTACGATCCCGCCGGCGCGTCAGGTTTCCGTCACGCGGACGGAAGCGCGAGAACCTGCCTCAGGCCACCGCGTCCTTCGCGGCCTTGATGGGGCGCGCGCGGACGATCTTGCGGGCGGGCTTCGCCTTGAAAGTCGTGGGCTCGCCGGTGAAAGGGTTGATCCCCTTGCGGGCCTTGGTGGCGGCCTTCTTGATCACCACGAACTTCGCGAAGCCGGGGACCAGGAACACGCCGGTCTTCTTCAGCTCCTTGTAGCCGACGGTCGCGAGGGACTCGAGAACGCCCTTCACGTCCTTGCGGGTCAGCTTGTCGGAGTGCTCGTCAGCGAGTTTCGAGATGAGCTCGGACTTGGACATCACCTTGGCCATCAGATCTCCTTTTTCCGGCGGAAAGCCGGGGTGGCGGTTCTAGTGGCGACAGACTGTACGAGACAATCAGCGACGAGGGAAGAATAAAAATGCGCAATTCTCCGAGAAAAACGCCCGATCGCCGACGGCGTGCGCCGGTGCATCGGCGCTCAGGGCGCGCCGGCCCCGTCGGAGGGCGCGCCGGCCGGCGGCGCAGCGGTGACGGCCGGTTTGCCCGGGCGCATGGCGCGAGCGGTCGTGCGGCGCGAGGCGGCCAGCGGCGCCGCGTGCGCCGTCACCGTCGGAGCGGGCGCCCGGTAGCCCGCGAAACGCGGCGCTTCGGCCTCGGGGACCAGATGCACCGACAGCGTGTTGTCGCGATCGGTGAAGGCGCGCGTGTGCAACGTCAGGTACCCCGGCGCCCGCACCAGCAGATCGAGCGGGCCGCTGCCCCGCGGGCGGCGGATGTCGACCGGCCCCAGGCCGAAGTCCTTCACGCCCCAGATGACGTGCGCGCGCTGCGGCGGGTCCACCAGGACGTGGATCGTCACCAGATCGACGGGCGCGGCGTCTTCCGGCGCGCGGGTGGGCGCCGGCGGAACCTTGCGCACCTTCGTCGCCGTCGCCTTGACGGCCGCGGCGGCGGGCGCGGACTGCGGCGTGCCTCCGGCGCCTGGCAAGCCGCCCGCCAGCGACGGGACCTGCCGCGCATCGACCATGGCCGGGGCGCTGGTCGCGGCCCCTTCGTGACGGGGCGCCTCCGCAGGGCACGCCACCGACGAGCAAGCCGCCACGGCAACCGCGGCCAGCAGGCGCAAGCGCAGCACCGACAGGGACCCCGACGAGAGGCGCCCCCACGAGAAGGAACGCCACGAGAAGGAACCCCAAGAGAAGGAACGCGCCCCTCGGCCCGTGCTCGGGCCCTTCGCGCGACGGCGGACGTTCACGGCTCGGCCCCGGCCGCCTTGCTGTCAGGCGTATCGGCTGGCGCGGGTGGCTTCGCCGCCACGTAGTGCACACCCGGCTTGGGCACGTAGCCGGCCACCGGGGCCTGCTGCTTTCCGCGGATGCGCCCCTCCAGCGTCTCGACCGGGATGGGTGGCTCCAGCTCGTAGTAGAAGCCGCGGTTGGGCAGGCGCAGGTCGAAGAGCTCGCCCTTCCACCAGAACGTCCGCCGGTAGTCGAGGGGCATGGGCCCGATCACCCGATGGCGATGGTGCGCCAGCACGAAGCTGAACACGCGCACGGCCAGGTTGTTGTACAGGCGATGACAGCCGTGCGAGAAGCGGCCGCGCAGCGACAGGTAGTCGAACGAGCCGTGCGTGCGGATGCCGTTGTCCGAGAACGTCGCGCCGTTCGGGCCCTTCCGCATCGTCTCGTGAATGGCCGCCACCAGGCCGTAGGCGGAGAGGTACCCCGGCCCCGTCTCGTCGTAGTTCGTGGCGTTCACGAACGTCCCGTTCACCCGCTTCTCCTTCACAATCGAGCCGAGCGGCGACGAGGGCGGTGGGATCCACACCGGCGAAACGACCAGGTGGCGCCACACGCGCGGCCCCACGTCCGATGATTTGTAGGCGTAGTACTCCTGTCCGTCCGAGGCCAGCTCGGCCCGCCAGCCGCCGATCGTGGTGCGCCAGCGGCACAGCGGGACCTTCTCGCCGCGCCACTTCACGAACAACGTGAACACAGGGAAGCGCTCGCGCGGCTGTGGCAGGCGGTTTCCTTTCGCGTCGAACGGGAAGTCGTACCAGATGTCGCCGCGATCGATCTCGGCCGAGAGCTCCATCGGCTTGCTGGTGGTGTAGTACTCGGGACGCTCGGGGAAACGCACCGGCACGCGCAGGTCCTGGAACTCCGCCGCGGAGCGCTCCTGGAAGAAGCGGAGCGCGTCGTCGGGGGTCTCGAGATCCAGGGCCTGCAGCAGCCGCGTCGTCGCATCGCCCACCAGATCGGGCACCGGGTGGCGCTGCCCGTCGCTGTCGAGATAGCTCGCCGCCGCTCCATCGGCGTCCGTGGCCGAGCCGTCCTCGATGATGGCGCCGGCGTGCGCCGCCCGCTCGGTCAACACCCGACGCAGGGCCGCGAAGTCCAGGGTCAGGGGGTCCTTCGCCAGCGCCTCCAGCGTGGCGCGGTTCAGGTCGCCTTACGCCATCACGGCGTGCTTCATCTGAAAGTCGAGCACGGCCGTCCGCAGCGCCGTGTCGTAGCGCCCGGACTTGTGGCGCGCCGGGTCCATCAGCCCCTCGCAGACGATGCGCTTCTCGACCTCGGTGAACGCCGCCTGCTCCTGCTGCGCGCGCAGGTGCGCCTTCACGTCGCGCGCCAGCTTGGGATCGCTGTCGGCCAGCGCCAACAGGTCGGACACACCGGCCTTCGCGCGCGCCTCGTCCAGGCGCCGGGCGCGGGCCTCGTGCCGCGCCTGTTCCTTCCGCTCGGTGGTGGCGCCGAAGGTGGTGATCTCGTCGACGGCCAGCAGCTTCGTGCGGTCGACGTGCGTGCAGGCCCGCCCCGCGTCCTCCAGGAAGCGCTGCCGCAGGACGGAGAGCGACGGCGGGATGCCGAGCAGCTCGAGGTAATTTCGCTCGCCAGGCCCCAGTGGCTGACCGTCGCCGTCCGTCTTGTCGTTGCTGAGGCCGACGAACACGGCGCGGTAGCGGTTGGCCAGCGGCGCCCCGTCCGCTGCCTTCCCGTCGGCCAGGATGGCGGGCGCCCAACCGTCCGACAGATCCACGAGCGTGAGCCCCGCGGCCCGCGCGGCGTCCGCGTCGACCAGGCGGGGCTGGCCGTCGACGATCTGCCAGGCGCGGCGGTCCGGCGGCAGGTCGGCCGGCGCCGCCGGCAGCGCGTCGGGGTTGGCGCGCGGCGGGCGCCGAACCGCGACCGGGGCGGCGCCGCCCGCCCCCGCGGGCGCCGCGACGGGGG
>Ga0105240_10004034_pt1 | contig 22591 bp, 17 predicted proteins | sample KBSC54metaG_FD_80426 | JGI IMG/M metagenome (GOLD analysis project Ga0105240, IMG submission 80426) | Corn rhizosphere microbial communities from Kellogg Biological Station, Michigan, USA - KBS C5-4 metaG | ecosystem: Host-associated > Plants > Roots > Rhizosphere > Soil | place: Michigan, USA... | reverse complement strand
CTCGAATCCCTGAACCTCAAGAATAGGAATGCGCAGCGCATCAAGGGAGCGGCGAATGTAAGGGACCTGGCGGCGAAGGTCATCGGGCATCGATTCACGCTTCGCCTTGTAGCCGTCGTAGGCGACTTCTTCAAAAGCCTGGAGCTTCGAATTCCACTTGCGAAGAGTGCCGATATCTTTCGCACGCTCGTCACGAAAGACTGCGCCGCTGGGGTCGAAGACGGCGGCGAAATACTTTGGGTCGAAATCCTCGCGCAACTTGCGAATCATGTTGACAAAGACATAAATCGCCGCCGTCGGAAGTCCGGAACGCGTGGACATCGGCCTGCTTCGCTGCATTGCGTGATAGGCGCGAAAAATAAAAGACATCGCGTCGAGGAGAAAGACGGGCGGTTTGGCTTGATTCTGATTGGCAGATGAGACTGTGGCTGGCACTGTACGAGTTTAACAGCGGAGGTGAAATGGCACGCGCAAGCTTCGCCAGTGATTGAAACCCCTTGCAACGACAGATGCAGCTATTCAGAGCTAGACATCCCGGTTCGTCTCAAAGACGAGCGCTGAATAAGCACCCACAAGTAGAAGCCGGTCATCAGGAGCAGTGCGAGCGGGGCTGGGCGGGTAAGCAGGAGGTTCCCAAGCGCTGGCCTCCCTGCGGTTGGCATTGGGATCTGGGAAAGCAGCGGACTGATCAGGGCGATAGACAGTTCGCCGGTGAAGAAAAGCGCGAGAGTCGTGACTACGATTGCGGCTTTGCCAACTTTCCCTCCCTCAGCGAATAGCATCGCGCAGGCAGGGACCGCGAGCACTAGCAGCCGCGCGTCATAAGCACGGTGGTAAGTCACAAGCATCGTAAGCGGCACAATCACGGCGAATGCAAGCCAGGCGAACGCTAATGCGCGCGGTGAAAGGAAGATGCAAGCCGTCCACAAGAGAAGAAGGAGCCCGCAAACAAGAAATGTGACGGCGTTATAGAAACCTGGACTGTCCTGAATTAGAGCGACTGTCGATTGCAGGTTAACGATCTTCTCAATAGCGCGATCGCGGCTTGTAGGTCCGTCGGGGCCGGGATCGTTATTGCCGCCGTGTGCTGCCATCGTGGCCATGTTTGTTCGCAGTTCAGGAAGCCAGTTCGGAACGCTTATTGAGACCCAAAGCACGGCAGCGAGACTAAGCAAGGCAGTGATGGCGAGAGTCTGCAGCGCGCGCACGCGGAGTTTCCCGCCAGCTATAAAAAAATAGAGCCACACCAGGCCGGCGTCATGGGGCTTCAGGGCAAGGCTTATCGAAAAGCAGAGCACCCCTGCCAGAATGAATCGATCTTTGAGAAGGCACCAGACGGCGATGAGGCAGAAAGCTACAACGAGTCCTGCAGGGTTTCCGTTGCCGAGGACTATGGCACCGCTCACAAGCGACATCGCAATCAGCGCGGCGGAAAGGACTGGAGCATAACTCGAACTCATTTCCCAGATCAGAAATGAACCAAGGATGAAGCTCGTGGCAGTGACTAAAGACCAGAGTAACGATGAAATTCCGAAGGGCAGCATCGCAAAGGGAGCGGTGATCAGGAGAGTTGCCGGCAGGTTGACGTATTGAGTTAATGAATGACCGCGAAAGTGCAAAGCCGCCGGCGTGCCAAGATCCCGTTGGTAAAAGTTGAATAACTGGTCCTGATTGTAAGGATCACATTTATGAAGGAGACACCGTGAGCCATAGACGACGGCCCTGAAGTCTTCGCGCGAGTCCGACGCTGAAAATTGCAAGGCAAAGCCAAACAGCAGAAACACAGCAGCACCGAGGGTCAGCAGATACAGAGCGTCCTTCCTCGAACGGCGCGCGTCGTTCAGTCGAATCGTGGAGGTCTCGAGCTGTTCTGGCATCGTCCGAGTTTAGCACTGGCAGTTTTGCAGATTTCGAAGGGATCGGGTCATTCGGCGGACGCAACGAGCTTCTCGTATTGGGCGATTTGCGATCGCGTCTCGGCAGCAATGTCTATACCGGATTTCCGCTGACGGTACCATGATAGCGTCCAGTCGAGCGCTACCTCCAGGTTGAGTCGCGGCCTCCACCCGAGTTCCATGCGGGCTTTGCTCGAATCGAGCTTCAGATAGTGCGCCTCATGAACGCTCGGCGTGTTATCACGAATCCAGCTAGCGCCTGTGCCCCATCGATCAACTAGCCGGTTTGCGATCCGTTCCACTGGCCACGCATCGTCGTCGACAGGGCCGAAATTGAATGCAGTCGCTGCCTCGGGGCGCCCCTCCAGCAGATGTTCAGCGAGAGTGAGGTAGCCCAGTAAAGGTTCTAGAATATGCTGCCAGGGGCGAATGGATTTAGGACGACGGATCAGGACTGGCTTGCCAGCTTCGAATCCACGAATGAGATCGGGTATGAGGCGATCTTCAGACCAGTCGCCTCCGCCTATTACATTCCCGGCACGTGCTGTGGCAATTGCGACGCGATGATCCGCTAGGCGGCTTACTGGAAAATACGAATCCCTGAACGCGGCGACGACTATTTCAGCTGCCGCTTTACTCGATGAATATGGATCATGCCCCCCGAGAGGGTCAGTCTCACGATAGGGCCACGTCCATTCGCGATTCTGGTAGCACTTGTCAGTGGTAACGCAAACGACTGCCTGTACACTGGGCGATTTGCGGACCGCCTCCAGCAGATTTGCGGTGCCCATCACATTGGTGCTGTAGGTGCCAAGCGGATCCGCGTATGAGCGACGTAGCAGCGGCTGTGCTGCGAGGTGGAAAACGACTTCAGGTTCAAAGTCAACGAGGGAAGCTTCGAGCTTCGGGTAGTCCTGTACGTCGCCGCGATCGTCATCGAGAATTTCAGCTACGCGAGCATCGGCGAAAAGGCTAGGTTCGGTTGCTGGATCGAGAGCGTAGCCACGAATATGTGCACCTTTGCCGGCCAACCAGACTGCGAGCCAACTGCCCTTGAACCCGGTGTGACCGGTGAGGAAGACGCGACGGCCTCTCCAGGGATTTACCAGCTCTTCCATGGAGCTCTCCCGCTCGCCCAAAGTTCTTCCAGTTTCTGCTTGTCCCGCAATGTGTCCATGGGCTGCCAGAAGCCGCCGTGGAAGAACGCCTGCACCTCATTTTTCCCCGTGAGCTGTTGGATAGGTCCGAACTCAAATGTAGTCGAGTCATCGGGAATTTCGGCAATGACTTTAGGCGATAAGACAAAGAAGCCGCCGTTAACCCATCCGCCTTCTCCTTCAGGCTTCTCGCGAAACGCGTGAACAGCGGTGCTTTCGACGCTCAAGCCTCCAAATCGAGCCGCGGGATGGACTGCGGTTACGGTCACCAGCTTGCCGTGGCTCTTGTGGAACTCGATAGAAGCGGTGATATCTACATCGCTGACGCCATCGCCATATGTCATACAGAAAGCGTCTTCCCCGTCAAGATAACGAGCAATATTCCGTAGGCGGCCGCCGGTGCCGGCGTTGTCGCCAGTATCGACCAGGGTGACACGCCAAGGCTCGGCCACACTCTGATGCACTTGCATGCGGTTCTCGGCCATGTCAAAGGTGACGTCAGACATGTGGAGAAAGTAGTTCGCGAAGTATTCCTTGATCAGATATCCCTTATACCCGCAGCAGATGATGAAGTCGTTGATCAGGTGCTGTGAGTAGATCTTGAGGATGTGCCAGAGAATTGGCCGTCCGCCGATCTCAACCATCGGCTTCGGACGCACGCTGGTTTCTTCGCTCAGCCGAGTGCCAAGGCCGCCAGCCAGAATAACTGCTTTCATCTCATCCCCTTGCTGCCGGCAAGACGCGCGGGAGCGGCAGCTTGAATCAATTGGGTACCTTGGTTGCTTTCCTTGAGTAATACACTACAACGCTCTTGAACGAATTGGGTATGCTGAGAGGTGTACTTTCGTACTCCCCCAATGACCAACGGCAGTGAACGGCTTCGGCAGCAAATCCTGGAACTCACGGCGCAGTATTTTGCTGAGGCCTTCCCTGAACCCACGTTTCAGCCTGGCGTCACACCTGTTCCTGTATCCGGAAAAGTCATCGACGCCGAAGACATCAGCGCAGTCGTCGAGTCGGGCCTCGATGCGTGGTTCACCACTGGGCGTTTTGCAAAAGATTTCGAGCGCGAGCTGGCGCGATTTGTGGGCGTGCGCAGCGCATCGCTTGTGAACTCAGGATCATCGGCTAATCTCGTTGCATTGTCGGCACTGACTTCGCCAAAGCTGGGCGATCGCAGGTTGAAGCCTGGTGACGAGGTCATCACAGTCGCCGCTGGATTTCCGACTACCCTGAATCCCATCATTCAGAACCAGCTCGTACCTGTATTCGTGGATGTTTCCCTGCCGACTTACGAGATTGATGTAACGCAGCTCGAAGCAGCGCGGAGTGACAGGACTCGCGCCATCATGGTCGCGCATACGTTGGGGAACGTCTTCGATCTGGATACTGTGACCGCCTTCGCCAAAAAATACGACCTGTGGCTAGTCGAAGATTGCTGCGACGCTCTGGGGTCCACATGGAAGGGCCGGCACATCGGCACTTTTGGCGACATCGCAACCGTCAGCTTCTACCCTGCTCACCACATGACTATGGGTGAAGGCGGCGCCGTGCTCACGGACAAACCTAATCTCCAAGTCCTGATTGACTCGTTCCGGGACTGGGGTCGTGATTGCTGGTGCGACACCGGCAAAGACAATACTTGCGGCAAACGATTTGAATGGGAGCTGGGAGCTCTGCCCTGCGGTTACGACCACAAATACATCTACTCGCACATCGGCTACAACTTAAAAGCAACGGACATGCAGGCCGCTCTTGGCGTATCGCAGATCAAGAAGCTTCCACATTTTATCGAGCGCCGCAAGGCGAACTTCAAGCATCTCTATGAAGCACTGAAACCACTGGAAGACGTATTGCTTTTGCCCGAGGCGACCCCGGGGAGTGATCCTTCGTGGTTCGGATTTCTCGTTGGTGTGCGGGAATCTGCACCGTTCACACGAAATGAGTTGATCCTCGCCTTGGACCGAAAGAAGATCGGAACAAGATTACTGTTCGGCGGCAACCTTATTCGCCAGCCCGCGTACGAAGGCTGCTCGTATCGAATCATCGGCGATTTGAAGAATACCGACTTCGTGATGAACAACGTGTTCTGGATCGGTGTTTACCCAGGCCTGACGACCGAGATGCTGGATTATGTCGCAGGGAGCATTCACCAGTTCGCAACGGAGGACAAGAGCATCAAGGTCCTACAGCCCGATCATGCGTGATCCCAAATGAAGCTTTCCGACTACGTTTTCAGCCAACTCCGAACCTGGGGCGCTCGCCACGTGTTTCTAATCACTGGTGGCGGTGCGATGCATTTGAATGATTCAGTCGGTACAAGCGGCCTGCATTACATCTGCACACATCACGAGCAAGCTGCTGCAATGGCCGCTGAGGGCTACGCGAGAATCACCGGCGTTCCAGCTATTTTGAATGTGACGACGGGTCCGGGTGGAATCAATGCATTGAACGGCGTGTTCGGCGCGTGGACAGACTCAATACCAATGATGGTTATTTCCGGGCAGGTAAAGCGCGAGACCTGCATGTCCACTTACGGGGTTAATGATCTTCGTCAGCTCGGTGACCAAGAGGTAGACATTGTCCGGATGGTCGGAGGCATCACCAAATATGCAGTTTTGGTCAGTGATCCGGAATCTATTGCGTATCACCTTGAGCGGGCATGGTACCTGACGCAAAACGGCAGGCCAGGACCCTGTTGGCTGGATATCCCCGTAGACGTACAGGCTGCGGACGTCAACCCTGATACCCTACGTCACTATCGGCCGTCTGAAGACGAGCTTCTTTTTGAACCCTCGGCAGTTCAAGCACAGGTCCGGAATGTACTCGAACGAATTGAAAATTCCAGGCGGCCCGTTGTGTTCGCCGGTAGCGGAGTGCGAATCAGCGGCGCGCTTGATGAATTCGACAAAGTCATTCGGAAGCTTCGAATTCCTGTGGTTACAGCCTGGACTCATGACCTCATCGCAAGTGACGACGAGCTGTTCTGCGGGCGACCGGGAACAATTGGCGAGCGCGCAGGCAACTTCACTGTGCAGAATGCAGATTTGGTCCTGATTCTCGGATCGCGCCTGAACATTCGTCAGGTGAGCTATAACTGGCCATCATTCGCACGCCAGGCGTTAAAGATCCAAGTGGATGTTGATGCAGCGGAGTTGCGCAAGCCTTTTGTTCATCCGGATGTTCCGATCCACTGCGAGCTGAAAATATTTCTGAGTGAGACAGCCCGGCAGTTGGAAACCTCTTCCTATCAGGCCCGACATGAAAAATGGCTAGCGCGCGCTCGCGAGTGGAGAGATCAGTACCCTGTTGTACAACAGAGGCAAAGAGTTAGCGGGCCTCCGCTGAACAGCTACGACTTTATTGACAAGCTCTTTGGAATTCTGGCCGACGATGATGCAATTGTCTGTGGCAACGCCACTGCCTGTATCGTGCCTTTTCAGGCGGGCAAGCTGCTGAAGGGCCAGCGTCTGATATCGAATTCCGGCGCTGCATCTATGGGATATGATCTGCCAGCGGCGATAGGCGCAGCGGTTGCGCGCAATGCGAGAACGATTTGCATTGCAGGTGACGGCTCGCTGCAGATGAACATTCAAGAACTTCAGACGGTTGTGGGCTACAACCTCCCGGTAAAGATCTTCGTCCTCAATAACGGCGGCTACCTGTCAATTCGCCAGACGCAGACCGGCTTTTTCAAAGGGCGCAAGATCGGCGAAAGTCCCGAAAGCGGCATTACTTTTCCGGCGATGAATAAGATCGCAGCTGCATACGGAATACCTTCATTTACGATTGAGAAGGCTGGCGACCTGGCAATCATCCCGCGAGAGCTTGACACTCCAGGGCCGACTCTCTTCGACGTTCATCTCGATCCTTGCCAGGAGTTCGAGCCCCGCCTGCGTTCCCGAATACTGCCTGACGGCAAGATCGTTACGCCAAACCTTGAAGACATGTATCCATTTCTGTCCGAGGAAGAGCTGTCAGAGAACATGTTGGCGAAAGACGAAAAATGAGCGATCTTCTTCCCAAGGCCATAGCGTTTGATCTTGACGGCACACTCATTGACTCGCTCCCGGGGATTCAATTTTCTATTGATTCGGCAATGGCACGCTGTGGTGTCCGGCAGAGGAATATCGATCTCCGCAGCATCATTGGCCCCCCCATACGGGTGATTCTCTCCTTGCTAGCTGATGGAACTGAAGCGAGCCTGGATGATCTGGAAACCGCGTTTCGTCGCAGCTATGATTCCGATGGTTGGACCAGAACCAAGCTTTTTCCGGGAACGGCGGCAGTTTTGGCCACCTTGCAGGCTGAAGGAATTCGGCTCTTTGTGGTGACCAACAAGCCTCGTCACATCTCGATGAAGATTTTAGAGCAGGCGCAGATTGATCGGGTGTTTGAGGGCATCATCACTCGTGATTCGCGCCAACCTCCTTATTCGAACAAAAGGGAGATGCTCGACCACTTGCGAAACTGTTATGGTCTCTACGGACCTGATTGCCTGTTCGTCGGAGACACCGAAGAAGATGGCGTCGCTGCCGCGGAATCCGGCCTGAAGTTCGCACTCGTAACGTACGGATACGGTACGATCAGCGAAACACATTCTTTCCCCATCTGTTTCCAGACCTCGGATTTGTCCCGACTCTCGGAATTGCTTCAAGTGGAGTTTGCGCATGATTGATAAAGACATCTTTGAAGATCTGTTTGTGCTCGAAATTGCGAACAATCATCTGGGAAGCGTGGAGCGCGGCCTCAAGATCGTCGGCGAATTCGCGCAAGTAGTGCGCTTTAACAATGTGCGAGCGACCATGAAGCTCCAGTTTCGTGACGTTGAGCAATTCGTCCACCGTGATTTCCGCGACCGAGATGATCGATATATCCAAAAGACCCTGAGCACGCGGTTGACTGACGAGGAATACGCTGCACTGGTGAAGGCGATCAGGCAGGCAGGATGCATGCCGACGGCAACACCGTTCGACGAACGCTCCGTGGATCTTTGCTGCGAACTAGGCATTCAGATGATCAAAATTGCCAGTTCCGACCTGAACGACTGGATTCTGATCGAGAGGATTGCAAAGACCAAGAAGCCCGTAATCATCTCCACCGGCGGCTCCTCGTTGAAGGATTTAGACGATATCGTGACCTTCTTCGCGAACCGTTCTATTCCGCTGGCCATCAACCATTGCGTTTCGATCTATCCAACGGATGACTCCAAGCTGGAGTTAAACCAGATCGACTTTCTAAAGAATCGCTACCCCAATAACACGATCGGCTTCTCGAGTCATGAGTACTGTGACTGGTCGAACTCGATGCTGATTGCCTATGCAAAAGGTGCCCGTACATTTGAGCGCCACATTGACATTGAAAGTGATGGCAAGAAAGTATCGACCTATTGCAGCCTTCCGCATCAGGTCGATCAGTGGTTTAAGTCATTCCACAAGGCCCGCGAAATGTGCGGCGCACCAGGCACGCAGAAGAGAATTCCTCCAAAGGAAGAAATCCAATACCTTGATGCGCTGGTTCGCGGTGTCTACGCGAAGGAAGACTTGCCGGAGGGACATCTGCTTGCAGACGAAGATGTATATCTTGCAATCCCGCTCCAGAAAGGTCAGCTTTCCTGTCGGGAGCTGATGAGGGGAGAAGTCCTCCTGAAGCCAGTAAAGAAAGATGAGGCTGTCCGAGTCGATGACATCGAGAGTCCTTATTCTCAAATTCCATCGCTTCGGCAGGTAATTTATAACCGTGGGATAGATCCAAAGTAGTCACAAGCCATCCGAAGTGAATTCGCAAATGCCAAGCCCACTCGAACGCGACCTGGAGATGGTTCGGAAGCGAACCGAACATCTCTGGGAGCCGATGCGGGGGCAGCAAGTCTTTCTGACCGGAGGAACCGGCTTTTTTGGTTGCTGGCTCGTCGAGAGTTTCTGCCATGTGAACCGGGCGTTGGACCTTGACGCACACATCTCAATCCTTACGAGGAGTCCCGAGGGATTCGCTCGCAAGTGCCCACATCTTGCTACAGACCACGCCGTCAGCTTGCAGGAAGGTGATGTACGCAACTTTGACTTTCCTGAAGGCGACTATCGCTTTGTCATCCATGCAGCGACCGAGGCGAGTGCCAAGCAATCGGCGGAAGCGCCGCTGGAGATGCTCTCGACGATCGTTGAAGGTACAAAACGTACGCTCGAGTTTGCCGCTTCTCACGGTACCCAGGCATTCCTGCTCACGAGCTCTGGCGCTGTGTACGGTAAACAGCCGGGCGAGATGACACATGTGCCGGAAACCTATCTTGGTGGACCCGATCCACTCGACGCTGCCAGCGTGTATGCAGAAGGCAAACGATTGGCGGAACAGCTCTGTTCGCAGTACAGCAAGCGATATGGAATTGGAGCAAAGATCGCGCGGTGCTGGGCGTTTTGTGGGCCGCATCTGCCGCTCGATGCGCATTTTGCTATTGGGAATTTCATTGGGGATGTGCTTGCGGGACGCACGATCGAAATAAAGGGAGACGGAACGCCGCGGCGATCATACCTGTACGCGGCGGACCTGGCCGTATGGCTTTGGACCATGTTGTTTCGAGCGCCGGAGTTGGTGCCATTCAATGTGGGGTCGGCGCAAGACCTTAGCATCCTTGAACTTGCTGAGTTGGTGACACGGACCGTGGGAGCGAACAAGGAGATACGGGTCGCGCAGAGACCGGCGCAGGGGGCGGAGCCAGCACGGTATGTCCCTTGCGTGGATCGGGCGCGCGAGCTGTTAGGTTTGGAGGCCTGGACGCCGCTCGAGGATGCGATTAAGCGGACGGCAGACTGGTATCTACATCGCGCCGCCTCGGGATGAGGTCGAACACCGCTCAGCAGTTGATGCGTTCCTTTTCGGTGACCAGGGGTCTGCGGAGAACCAGAGTGTGAATGGAACCTACGTACTCACCGATGATCCCGAGCGCTATGAGTTGAACTGAGCCTAGGAAGAATAGGCCTAGTACAACAGGGGCGATGCCGACGTTGAAGTTGGCCCAGAAAACCAGCTTGTAGACGAGGTAGAACATGCCCATCAGGAAGCTGATGAAGGCTGAGATGAAGCCTATGAAGATGACGAGCCGCAGGGGTACCTTGGATAGGTTGGTTATACCCAGCATTGCGAAGTCATAGAGGCTATAGAAATTCTGGCTGGTGATCCCCCTGGCGCGGCGGTTCTGGTTGTAGTGGACCTGGGTGACCGGGAGGCCGAGTTCGGCGATCATTCCGCGGAAGTAGGGGTAGGGGTCGCGGAAGTCGGCTCGGATCTTGTCCATCACGGAGCGGTCGTAGAGACCGAAGCCGGTGAAGTGGGCCAGGATGCGCACGTTGGTGAGGCGCGCCACCAAGCGGTAGTAGGCGGTGCGGAGGCGATACATGATGGCGCTCTCGTCGCTGGTGTTTTTGATGCCTGCGACGATGGGGGCTCCCTGCTCCCAGGCGTGGATCATGTCTACAAAGAGCTCGGGGGGGTCCTGGAGATCGGCCACGAGGACGCCTACGGCGTCGCCCTTGGATTGCAGGAGGCCGTGCATGCCGGAGCGGTCGGCTCCGACGTTGCGGGCGTTGACGATGACTTTTACGGTGGGGTCTTCGGCGGCCATCTGGCGGAGGACGGCTACCGTGTTGTCCGTGGAGGCGTTATCGACGAAGAGGTGCTCGAAGCGGTAGCGGGGAAAGCCGGCGGCGACGGCCATCAGGCGGCGATGGACCTCGCGGACGTTGAGCTCCTCGTTGTAGCAGGGGGTCATGATGGTGATCAGCCGGGGGGGCACTGCACCGCTGCTTAGCTCTGTTGTTTGTGGGTTTTGCCCGGGGATCAATTCATTGGACATGGCTGCTTTGAGGGCAGTCTAGCACGGGAAAAGCAAGGGTCAGTGGTCAGGGATCGGTGTCAGAACCAGCTCCGCACACGTTTTCTTGCATGTAATACAAAAGAAGGGGTTTGCTGCTACGTAATACATGCGATGGGGTTTAGGAGCTCGGCTTTGTTCTGCGCCTTCCAGCGAGCCGCCTTTCTGTTTCCCTTAGTTTTCACAGATACTAGATATTTATAGACTTATGGCCATCTAATACATGGAAAGGCGCTTAGGGAGCGGCCTTTCGATTCTAGTGGGCAGCAATCGATTTTCTTTCCTGCTCCCGCCGTTCCAGATTGCGCCCATAGATACCTGTTTTCTGTAAATTCCTCAAAACAGGATAGTTATTTGTAAAGTCCTACAAACAATGGGTTTGTGGGTCATGGTGCCTGGATCAACTATCGATTCTCTGCCCTGTTTGCCGTTCTGTGTTTCTCCAACGCCATTACCTGTTTTTTTGTAAATTCCTCAATACAGAATGGTTATCTGTAAAGTCCTACAAACAATGGGTTTTGTGGGTCATGGTGCCTGGATCAACTATCGATTCTCTGCCCTGCTTGCCGTTCTGTGTTTCTCCAACGCGACCTGTTTTTTTGTAAATTCCTCATAACAGGACGTTTACTTGTAAGATACTGCAAACAATGGGTTTGCGGTCTACTGTGTTTTGATCGCCCGCCCGGTGAGGTTCGGGCCACTTCTATTGTGCGCTCAACTGGAGAAATGATCGGCAATCTAACGACATTGACCGCCAAATTTACTGGTCTTCAACGACTGGGGAGGCTAGCAGAATCGGATTTTGTAGGCACCGCAGGTTTCGCAAGGCGCGAGGGACAAAGACGGCGGTTGCGATGCCGACGATGGGTACGTATGTGAGAAACGTGGCCCAGGGCACGGCGACGATACCGAAGCGAAGAGTGAAATAAACCTTCGCTGCAAGGCATGCGACTCCGAACACGGAAGCCACAATGATCTGGAATCTCATTATGCCTGCACCATTCAGAAACATGGCAACTGTGCCGCCGCAGCATTCGACGACGGTCCACACCGCCAGCCCGAGAAGTAGCAGCCAGGGTGCTTTGACGCTGGGACCGACCCACCATTCCATGATGCGGTGAGCCGTGAGCAGCAAGGTGACGGACGCGACGGACGCAAATATTAGAACGAGGCGCAAAGAGCGACCAAGTGTGCGCCTCACCCAGGCAATGTCATCGCGCGAGATAGCTTCAGCGTAAGCCGGCCACAGAGGTGTGACCAGCATGGCGACCAGAACGGAGATGAGAGAGAACATCCGCTGCGGGATCGCGTAGTCAGGGACGGTAGCTGAACCGAGTGTGCGGGCGACGATGAAGCTATCGGCAGAGAACGAAACTGCAACCACCAGTTGAAGCACGAAGAAGAGCGTGCCAAAGTTGGCAATGGATGAGATCACATCCTTAGAAACGAACTGGTAACGGGGGAGCAGGTCGGGGCGGCTAATCAGGAAAAAATGGAACCAGTTGAGGGCGGTGGCAACGACGGGAGCACCGGCCAACGCAGCAACCAAGACGGGCAAACCGGCATGAAGCAGAACTGCAGAGATGACGCCTGCAAGGCCGAGCAAGCTTCCGCATATCTGCCAGAAGTTTGTACGGAAGCCCTGCTGGAGACCCAGTTGGGTGCGTTGCACGATGTCCAGCGGTATGTTCAGGATGAAACAGCACGCGAAAATGAGGAGCGCCGGTGCAGCCTCAACGCGGGCTTGAGGCGAGGTGACACGGAAAACGCTGGCCCAGGATATCCAGCCGAAGGAAGATGCGAGGAGCACGAATAGTAGAAGCGCAATAAGGCTGAGGATCGCAAAGCCGCTGGATATCGCAGCACGAATTCGGTCGAAGTCATCTTTTCCGGAGGCCTCGGCCACAGTATTGAGAACTCCGTTGCCGATTCCGAAATCAGCGAAGTTGGCCATGGCAAGGATAGAACTGATGGCCATCCAAAGCCCGAAACGTTCGTTGCCCAGGTAGTGAACGGTGAGGGGAATGGTGATTAGAGAGGTGGCGATTTGGACGCCACGAGCGACTACCGCTGTCCCGCTTGTAAGGGCCGCACGGCGATTCCGCTCCTCCCTCCTTTTGCCAGTACCTTTCGCTTGCGGTGAGAGCCCAAGATCTCGGAGTTCCCCCAGAATCGTCGATTTCAAATCCATCTGGGCATGGCTCCTGGCAAACCCCTGGTCTCTTTCGCAGCTTTCACCGTCGCCGACTTTGAAGCCGGTGGTTCTTCGCGAGAATATAGCACCGGGCAAGGTCCCAAAACAGCATCGAAGGCGTTGTCCATCGGTACCGACCAGTGGAGGCAGGCATGGCGAGGAAGTCCAGCATCAGAGAGACGGAGTCCAGCCACTTTAAATGTCCTTCCACCATCCGCGCTCTTGCACGCCTACCACACTCTATATGGTTGGTGAGATCAATGGGAACGGCGCGCGTTGGGTCAAAGAGGAATCCGTTCTCTCCTGAGACAATGTACTCATTCATGGTGGGTGCATCTGGTGCTACAACGCACATTCCCCTTGCCATGGCCTCCAGAAAACTGATCCCAATGCCCTCTCTCAATCGCGGCGCTATGAATACATTGCAACTTGATAACAGGCGCACGTAATCCTCGTAGCTACCACCAGCACTGACCCTCAAATCCCTTACGATTTCGATGTTGAATTTTTCAAGGTCCTCAGGGTCCGGTTCATCAAAGGAATAACCGGGGTCAGGGTCATCTTTCAACACGATCTTTTCAATGTCATTCCCGGCAAGAATCTGCCTAACCAAAGGCCAGCTGATCTCGCTCACACGCTGCCACAAAAACACGGAAGGTTTTGAGTAGCCGACCACCTGCTCAGAAGCCTCAGGGAAGTATTGCATCCGAACGGAATCAATCCCTACACGTTGTGCGATTTCATGAACTGCGTTAGAAAAACAGACTACCTTGAGGCCTAACTGCAGCAGTACTCGCCAGCCCAGACTCGAAAGATTCCAGGCGTCGTCATACATTGGTGCCCAGACAACGTTCTTGCAAGACAGGCGCACGATATTGCGGGCCAAGGGCAATACTTGCCAGAGGAGAACCACATCAAAATTCCCGCCGTTTACGACATTCGGATCGACCGCCGCACCCCCCCGCCACACCTCGTCGAAATAGACAGTGACCTCGTAATCCCGACGTAGAATCTCTAGAAAAAACTCCGAGCTCCGAGTTGCCTTGTGAAAGGAGTGGTCGATGAACACGAGCTTCTTCTTGGGGTGAGCAGTCATGGTGTCATCTTCAAACATCAGGCGTATCAGCGGTCGTGAAATGTCGTGCTCTCCTAAACACGTCCAATTCACACCGACGCACTACCTCCGCAATGTCGTCGTCCTCGCCGTGGAAGATACACAGGTCACAATACCTACCGCTTTTCCGTCCTGAAAAGAACTCATGCAACTCCGAAAGCAGTCTTTCATTTTCAAGTTCGCACGAGCACATGAAATCACCAGTGTTTTCGTACACGAGCACACGCCGATAACCAACTTCTTTCAGCTTGCCAAGCAGTTTCAACCCCGATGACCCATAGTCGCGCTGTAAGTCGGGATCGTACTCGAAGAACAGTACAGGCTTCTGGCGGGAAATCCAGTTGTAGGCACTGTTCAGGATGGCAATATCCATTCCATCAGTATCAATCTTCAGTAGCCGCGAACCCCGAAATGACGGGTGTGCCTCTAGGATTTGGTCAAATGATTTTGTTTGTATCGACTCTCCATTGTTCGATTGGGTATGCACTAGTCTTGCCGTTCCATCGTGGACGACAGCTATAAGAGATTCCCCGCTAGTTCCAATGAACGACTGCTCTACAACCGAAGTGGGGCGGTGCCCCGCCACGTTGGCCCTCAATAGCTCGACAAACCTCGGGTCCCCTTCAATGCACAGAATCGGCACATGGATTCGGCTATGGATCAGGGCTGCGGTGTCTCCAACGTTCGCGCCTACGTCGATGATCTCGAGATCACCGTACTTCGTAGAGAGTTGGGCCGCGATTCGGCCGAGGTTATCTGAATACATTGGCAAGGTTCTGCGGTATATCGGGAGGTCATGCGAAAACGGAAGGTGTAACTTGGTACCGCAAAAATCGTATTCGACTACGGGATCGCTGATGCGGACCAACATTTGCCGTGCACGGAGGAGGGCTGACCAGCGCACGCGATCAAGCCAGGTGCGATCCTTGGTAGAAACCAAAAGCTTGAGTAGTAGAGTTGCGCCTCGTGACACTTCATGGCTCATGGTCCCCATCACCTTTATCGACGACTTCCAACAGATTGGGGCTTAGTTTTAGTTTTGGAAGCTTTGTCCATGCGGTAGAGAATGCCCTTGATCCATGTGCGCGTGGGTGCCAGGGCTCTCCAGACGACGGCAACTAGGGCGTAGAACTGTCCCATGTTTTTCTTTACGACGCGATAGATCTCCCGGTCAGCGGCACGCGTCTTTGATACCCCGATGGATAGGCGCTCGGCGACGACTTCATTAAAGAAGGCGGTCTTCATGCGGGACTTCAGAATCATTTTTTGATTGCAGTCGAAGTCGGCGAGAAAAGGAAAGCTCAGGTCGTAGCCGGGATGACTGGTACGGCGGTAAAAAGTGCCCTGGTGACTGATGGAGTTATCCAGGAACAGACGGAATCCGGGGCGGGGAGGAAAGTTACCCCAGCCAACCAAGTTCACGCTGAAACAGGCAATGTCGGTCCCCGCCGCGAGGCACTGCTTTAGCTCTGGAACGGGGATGTGTTCGAGGCGGTCACCCGCGTTGATGTGAAGGATGAATTGGCCGCTTGCGAGAGAGATGCCCTTATTCATGGCGTCATAGATACCGGCATCGGGCTCGCTGATCCAATAGTCGATCTGGTCATCAAATTTTCTGAGCAGATCGACGGTGCCGTCGGTTGAGCCGCCATCCACAATTATGAATTCCGCCTCCGGTCCTTTGCGTTCCACGACGTTGTGGAGGAGGGGGAGAAGTTCCTTTGAGTCCCGAAAGACGACAGTGATGATGGAGACGAGAGGAATATCTGGTCGCGTTTCGCGGAGGCGTTTCCCTCCTTGCAGCCGGCTTGTGGAATTGGAGTTCGTCAGCGGGGCCATCTCAAATAGGGTGTGGGCTTAGGCGCGATTGTAAGGTTTCAGGATTGGAACCGGCAACTCAGTCCTTTCCGTCATCGCATGCTGCGTCGCTCTGATTCATCGCGTTTAGCTTTGTTTCTCGCCGAGGCACCAGACTACTCCTTCTTTATTTGCTCGGGCGTCGAGGGGGTAGAAGCCGGAGGCGAGGAGGCGGCCTCCGCAGTTTTGCATGAGGGTGGTTAGGGACTGTTCGGTGTAGTAGTTGATGTGCTCGTGCATCATGTAGAGGGTTGCGGGCTGGAGGATGTGGGGGGCGAGTCGCGGAGTGGCGGCGATCATGAAGGGTATTTGAGCGAGGCGGCGGAGGATGCGGCGGGGGCCGAGGGCGTTTTCGCAGGGGGTTTCAAGGAAGACGAGGGAGCCGGCGGGGGCGGCGTCGAAGATCTGCTGGACGAGGGAGCGGGGGAAGCCGACGTGCTCGAGGACATTGCTGTTGAGGATGAGGTCGGGGCGGCAGGAGGCGGGGTCGGAGACGGCGGTGACTCCGGGGGCGGGGGCGGCTCCGGAGATGTCGTAGAGGAAGAGCTGGGCGTCGCCGAAGAGGCCGAGCATGAGGTCGCCGTGGTCTCCGCCGTGGTCGAGGACGCGATGGATGGCGCGTCCCTGGAGATGCCGGCGGAAGATGGGAGCGAGCTTGGCGCGGCGGGAGTCGTAGTGGGATGGGGAGGCGAGGTCGGCGTTGAACTTTGCGGTGTACCAGGGCTCGAAGGAGCGGCGCATGTGGAGGTACTCGTCGGAGCGATAGCCGACGTATTCGCGGGCAAGCTCGGCGTCGTCGGGGCGGGGGTTGTAAAAGACGAATCCGCAGGACTGGCATTGGACAAGGTCGATGGTGAAGGGGTCGCGCTTCCAGATGCGCGATGCGATGAAGGGCGCGACGAGTGCCGGCTTGAGCTTGCGGATCTGTCCGTCGCAAATAACGCAGGCTGAGACTTCAGTCATTGAGCGCTCCGCTGGGTGGCTGTAGTCATGATCTTCTGCTTTCTACCGGCAGTCGAGGGCGCGAAACTCGGGGTCGGCGACTATGGGGTTGAGTTTCCAGACCCAGCTGACGGGATTGTGCCAGACGGGGTCGTAGATGTTGACGGCCAGGTACTGGATGCTGTGTTTTCGGCAGGCCGACAGGGCTTGCTGGGCGGTGGCGTTGCGGAAAAGCGGAGGGATGTCGGCGAGCATTGCGGGGCAGCCGCTGGGGTCGCCGCCGAGCTCCGCCCCGCACCAGAGCCCGTCACCCGCGATTGCGGTCTGCCGGTTGACATTGGCGTAATCGACATTCTTCCAGAAGTTCCAGTCGTCTTGAGGGTTGTACTGAACAACAGCGTTGATGGGGATGCGGCGATTGAGCTCACCGTATCCGATGTTGGCGATGAAGGCTTTGTGCGGCAGGGCGGCGACGTGGGGGTTTGAGGCGGATGCGGCGCCCCGGTCGGCGATGGGGAGCAGGAAGCGGAGGACGACGACTCGATAGCAGGACCCTAGGACTCCGATGAGAATAGCCAGGGAGATGACGGAAGCCAGGAAGCGCGAAGGCTGGATTAGCGACATATTGGCGCTGGAGGCTGCGGCGGAGGTTGGCTCTCTCTGGCTGAGCTTTGACGCGATGAGGATTTCTGATGCGAGAAGGAGTAGTGGGTACTGGATGAAGAGGGCAGAGTGAATGCCAAAGTCGTTAACGCTGATGACGGCGGAACGGAGGAACGAGGTGATTGGCAACGTAACAAGAATCATGAAGAGGAGAGTCCGATGTGCTCGGGAAAGCCGTGCTTCGGCTCTCGAAGGCAGCAGGCGGCCGCGCCACGCAGCCCGGAGGAAAACGACCAAGACGATGGTGTAGAGGCCTAGTTCGAGGGCGATCCCCGGCAGGAGGAGAATGAGTTTAGCGACTGCGCGTGCAACGGCGGGACTCGAGGCAGAGATGAAGTGAGCAAGGCGGTCGGGCGGAATCGTTTCGCGAACGCTAAGAACGAAAGGGCTGCTGCCGGACATCTTCGAGTCGGAGTGGGTGATCTCTCGGAGGTAGGGGAAAAGCAAGACGAACGAGATCGAACCACCGGCGAAGAGCTGGAAAGATGATCGCCAGGCGCGGTGCAAGGCGATTTGCCATGACGACCAACAGACGATGATGAGGAAGAAGGCGAAGGTAGTGTAGACCGAAATTCCGAAGGCACTGGCGAGGGCCATACCAATGAAGATGATGTTGGCGGCCCAAGACACGCTGAAGGAATTTGCGTCCCTGGAGGAGATCCACGCAAGCAGGAAGGCAAACATGCAGCAGACCATCCCGACGAGATGGTGGGGGTAGAAGAGTGGGAAGCTGACGAGGTCGGCAATCTGGCCTGGGTACCACACGTCTCCCGGCGGGGGAATGCGCAGGACTAACATGTTCCAGAAACTTATGCAGAGCGAGAAGCCACCTACCGCAGGAAGGAGCGTGGCAATGTAGAACTGGCGACGAAGACGGTCCCCCACCTCCAGAAAGTATTTGAGATACAGGCCTGTCAGCGCGGTAAGGGCGAAGCCAGACCAGATGCATCCTGCGTTGACGATGGATCGCATTGGCAGGCGCGAAAACTTCGCAACTACAGCACAGTCGACGAGCCAGAAGTAGTAATAGCGCAGATTTGCGGCGTGCTGATAGAAGTAGTGCGGATTGGCCGGTGGTATCCCGGTACGCAATACGCTGTTCGCCCAATGAGTGCGGGGGCCAATGTCGTAGAAAGCCAGGCTGAAATAGAGCCGCTCGCCGCTCTGGAAATCGACAAAGGAAAAAATCTCAAATGCAATGAAGCAGATAGTCAGCAACAGGATGGTAACCCCTACCGGGCGAAGGCCGATGAGCCACTTTTGCGAGGAGCCCCGAAGACGAAGATACTCTTGAAGGAGCACAGCGAAGGAGGCTAGCGCGCTTAGCAGAATCAGAATCGCGGCGATCTTCAATGAAGCTAATCGTCCCACGAGGACCGAAGCGATGGTCGAGAGTGCGATTGAAAGCGGGACACTCCAGCAAAGGCGTTCAACCATCGGGCGCCGGCGGAAACTGTGAAGATCGGTAAGCCATGCGGCGAGGTAGCCGGTGCAGATGGTAACTGGCACGAAAGCCACGGTTGCGGCGAGGGTGGTGAAAATTTGTTCGGCGGTGATGTTGGGGACAGATTGCATCTCAGTCACCTCCAATTTTCGGTCGAAGGGAGCCTGGCGTGCGGTCAAGACACCGGGAGACGACAACGGGAACGCGCCGACATTGCCACTGATAAAAGATGGCAGCCATCAGCAGCACAAGCGGACCAGGGCGGGTAAATACAAGACAGAGCAAGTGGCTCAAGAAGCCTGGTTGTGGAATAACTATGCTGCGTGTGAGCAGGATGCGGAGGGCTGAGAAGATGTCTCCGTTGATGAGAATGGCAGCAAGCGTAATGGTGAAGGCCACGCTGCCAATGCGGCCGGCTTTGCTCCAGAGATACGCGCAGGCAGGGATGGCAATGAGAATCAATTTGGCGTCGTGCTGGAAATGATACGTCGGCAGCATCGTGAGCGGAGCCGCAGCGGCGAGGCCGAGCCAGATGGCAGCGCCACTGGGGCGGGAGGACATGGTACGCCATGCCCAGAACAGAAGAAGCGGGGCACAGATGCACCATGTGATCCCGTCCCAGGTATGTGGACTCGCAACCAGAATGCTGATGGCTGTCTGCAACTGAACGATGCAGTCCATGTTCTTGCCGGCCATGCCGGCTAGCCCAGGATCGACGATCCCTCCGGCGCCGGAGAAGGAAGCCATGTTCGTGCGTAGCTCGGTAAGCCAGTGCGGGGCAAGATGCGCCACCCATAGCAAAAATGGCAGGCTTAATACGATCAGAACGGCGAGCGATTGAAGAGCCCGCTTGCGAAGAGCGGGAGTGGCGAGAAGAAAGAAGAGCCAGACCAATCCAGAGTCGTTTGGCTTGAGGGCGAGACTGAGGGCAAGAGAGAGTACACCGACCCAAACGAGGCGGTCGCGATAGAAACACCACGCAGCGATGATGCAGAGACTGACGGCGATTGCGGCGGAGTTGCCGATCATCAGGAGCCAGAAGCTCCCTGCCAGGAGAAGCCCACAAAGCATCCCGGAGATAATAGGCGCGAAGTCCGCGGCAACTTCATAGATAAGCACGGCTGCGAGTATGAAAATTCCTCCGCAAAGTGTCATCCAGACGACTTTGCCGGCAGTGAAGCCGAGCAGCGCAATGGGCACCGTAAGAATGAACGCGGTGGGCGGGTAGAAGAAGCGTGTCTTCACTTCCCTGTCGAGCGCGGGTTCTGATGGCCGCTCGCGTCCCTCTGCATTGTAGAGGCGAAGTACGTCCTGTTCGCTGTAGGGGTCGCCATGCTGGAGCAGGCACCGAGCACTGTAGTACACGACTTTGAAGTCGCCCTGCTCTATGAGCGCTACACGCGCCCACGAAATACCAATCACAAGGAATGTAAGGGCGCCGAGGCACAGAAGAGCAAGCCCGTCCCGCCGAGCTTTGCCGTCTGCAGTCCTGATCACTGCGGACCTCGTGGGGCCAGGATCGGTTCAGGGGACTCTACCTTTGAAGGTCGCAGGTAAACCCAGAGGAAGACTACGGCCATCAGCAGCAGGGCTAATGGCGCCGGGCGAAGGATCGGCAACAGTAGGACTCGTGCGGAACTCGCCGGTGCAGCGAAGTGGAACGAGCGAACCAGTACCGCCAAAAACGCCAGAGGCAGATCGCTGGTGAAGAACACGGCTAGTGTCGAGACAGCAAGAGCCAGCTTGTGCCAACGATCGTCGTGATTCAGCATAGACACGGCCGGAATCGCAAGCAGCAAGAGCTTCGCATCATAAGGACGGTGGTACGAAACGAGCATGGAGAGCGGAACGAGACAGGCTAGTCCGGCAAGAGCTTTCGATCGCAACTGGCTGGAGCGTAATGCCGATAAGAGCCAGGCGAGAATCAAAACTCCGCAAATGAGGTAGGTAGCAGGGTTATAGAAGTGCGGATCGTCGTAGAGAAGGCTGAGTGCTGTCTGCAGATCGATGATGATATCGGCGCTTCCCTGCCTACTATTTGAGGCAGGGCCGGGATCGCTGATGTCACCGTGCGCTGAGGTGGCCGCGAGGTTGCCTGCCAGTTCAGCGCGCCAGTTCGGAGAAGATCGCGAGACAACGAGCACCGCGGGTATGGCAATGAAGAGAACGAGAGCAGCGGCCTGCAGAGCGCGTTTGCGGAGCAGCCCGCCAGAGACGAGGAGCCAAAGCCAAACCAGACCGGAGTCATGAGGCTTGAGCGCCAGGCTGATTGCAAGAGCAACAACGCCTAACCCTACGAATCTCTCCTTGAGAAAGCACCAAACAGCGATCACGCAGAGCCCGACGACAAGGCCCGCGGTATTGGCCACCGTGAAGAGGACCTGGCAATTCGCCATTATGAAGCAGATAAGAAACAGTGGTAGGCGTGAGTCATTTTTGGCGACCAAATCATATGTGAGCACAGCCGCTAGAGTCAGGCTGACGGCGATGGCTGCGAGCCACAGCAGATGCGATAAACCCCAGGGAAGCAGCGCCATGGGAATAAGAAGAAACAGTGTGGTCGGCAGGTTGACGCATATCATTACCGCCCTGAGAAAGAGCGTCTTGTGAGCAGTATCCCGCGGGAGAGCCCCGCTCTCAGCCATGTACGTCCGAGAGAACTCGTCGGGATTGTATGGGTCGACCTGATGAATGAGGCAGCGCGCGCCGTAGTAGACGGCACGATAGCTGGAGGTGCCGGCGCCGGAACTCTGATCGAGTAACCTTCCAGTGAGGATGGAGAAGGCGCTGCAGAGCAGAATCAGGATCACACTCTTCGAGCGCACATTCGACATGATCGAATCCATCACACGGATCAGGAATGATTCGGAGCTTCGGAGTAGATCTGCTGAGTAACCTTGCGCCCTTTCGCATCGAAACGAGGCAAATGAATGATGCCAAGTTTGTGTGCCACGAAAGACAGGGTGGTTCCAACGACGCCAATGCCGTACTCGATGCTGCGCTTCAGGTTGATGGATGAGGCTTCTTCAAAATACTTGGTGGGGCAGGAGATTTCGCCAATTTTGAATCCGAACATCACTGCCTGAGCGATCATCTGGTTGTCGAACACGAAGTCGTCAGAGTTCTCGAGAATAGGCAGAGACTCCAGCAAAGGCCGCGAGAAGGCGCGAAAGCCAGTGTGGTACTCCGATAGCTTGACGCCGAGGAATATGTTCTGGAAGGCGGTCAGGATCCGGTTGGATATGTACTTGTAGATCGGCATGCCGCCGCGTAGTGCTCCTCCTCCGAGGATGCGAGAAGCAAGCACCATGTCGTAGACGCCGCTGGCGATCATTCCGGCCATGGCGGGCACCAGCAGCGGAGTGTACTGGTAGTCGGGGTGCACCATGACGACAATGTCAGCGCCGGCAGCAAGCGCCTCGCGATAGCAGGTCTGCTGGTTGCGGCCATAGCCGTAG
>Ga0105240_10004032_pt1 | contig 22596 bp, 19 predicted proteins | sample KBSC54metaG_FD_80426 | JGI IMG/M metagenome (GOLD analysis project Ga0105240, IMG submission 80426) | Corn rhizosphere microbial communities from Kellogg Biological Station, Michigan, USA - KBS C5-4 metaG | ecosystem: Host-associated > Plants > Roots > Rhizosphere > Soil | place: Michigan, USA... | reverse complement strand
GGCCATGGCCCGGATAGTTCGGCGGCACGGTATGGATCACATTGCCCTTGAACCAGGACAGCGGCTGCGTGGTAGCGAGGTTGTTCACGCCGGTGGGGTTGCTGCGTGGCTCGATCGGGCCGCCCATCATCGTCATCGACAGTGGCGTATCTTCGCCGCGCGCTGCCAGCAGTGAAATCGCAGCGAGCACAGGCACGGTCGGCTGGCACACCGAAATCACGTGTACGCGCCTGGCGCCTATGTGGCGGATGAATTGCTCGATGTATGAGACATAGTCGTCGAGATGGAACGCACCATGCTCGGCCGACACCATGCGCGCATCGGTCCAATCGGTGATGTACACCTTGTGATCGGACAGCAGCGAACGCACCGTATCGCGCAATAGCGTGGAATGGTGTCCCGACAGCGGTGCAACCACCAGTACCGACGGGTCGTTCTTCATCTGCTCGATGATGTCCGGCTCGTCGCTGAAACGCTTGAAGCGCTTCAGCTGGCAGAACGGCAGCTCCATCGCCGATTGTTCGACGATCGCAATCGGCTGGCCGTGTGCAACGACGCTATGAATGCCGAACTCGGGCTTTTCGTATTCCTTGCCCAGGCGATACATCAGTTCGTAGCCCGCCGCCGCGCGCTGCGCGCCAGGCAGGTTCGATAACGGGCTGCTCTGATCGGAGAGCATCCGCGCGCTCGCTTGGGCGAAATAACTCAGCGGGCCGAGGATGGCGCGCTGCCACTCATGAATCTGATAAAGCATGGGCGGGACCGGGGATGTGCAAAGCAGCAGTTTAGCCGGTTTCGCCGAGGGGTGTTGCGCTGCGGCAAGATTGTCTCAGCGGTTGATGCGACGCACTTCCGTCCCGGCCAGCATGTCATGCAGCGCGCGCCGCCTCCGGTCGACCAGCGCGACGGCGAACCAAAGGGCCCAGCCGCCGAGCGAGGCATAGATCGCTCCCCGCATACCGATCACCGTTTGCAGTTCCAGCAGCCATACAGGCAGCCAGGCAACGATCAGGCGGATCAGCGCCTGCCGCCATGACAGCGGCGTGCCAGATGTCGAGGCCACGCGAATGCGCCATGGCCGCATGCCGAGTGTTTGCCCTCCACGCAGCCACGACACCACGAAATACGCACTGATGGTCAGGTACTGCAGCGGCTGAAACCACCAGGTGAGCGCATGGCCCTGCGCATCGAACAGGCGCCCGTGCGTAGCGATCTGGCAGACCAGGCCCATTACCGCGGCGATGGCGATGACCGCCAGCAAGTCGTAGAGCAGCGCCAGCAGTCGGCGCCACAACGGGCAGGGCAGTGCATTGGCGATGTCGTCAGTCATGGGTTCGCTTGCGTCTTGAGCGCGGGGTGTCCAGCATGTCGCGCATGGAACAAACCGCAAGTATCGCCGAAGCCGACCAGCGCAGCATCGCCGCGTTCATCGAACGCGTCTGGTCGGAAGACGGCCTGGCCGACCGCACGCTCGAAGCCTACCGTCGCGACCTGGAAGGCCTGGCCACCTGGTTACTGGGACGGCAGCGCAGCCTGCTGACCGCGCGGCGCGAAGATCTGTCTGCTTATCACGGTGCACAACCGGTCGCGGTGCGCTCGATGGCGCGTCGTCAATCGTCGTTTCGTCGCTATTACGGCTGGTTGGCGCGTAACGAGAGCAGTTTCGACGATCCCACACTGCTGATCGAGCGCCCGCGCACGCCTCGCAGCCTGCCCAAGGCACTGGCCGAGCGCGAGATCGAGGGCCTCTTGAACGCGCCGGACCTGGATACGACGCTGGGCTTGCGCGATCGCGCCATGCTGGAGCTCATGTATGCCTCCGGCCTGCGTGTTTCCGAACTGGTCGAGCTGCCACTGGCGTCGCTCAATATGCGCCAGGGCGTGCTGCGGGTTACCGGCAAAGGCGGCAAGGATCGGCTGGTGCCGGTGGGCGAAGTGGCGCTGGAGCGCATCGAAAGTTACTTGAAGACGGCACGCCCCGTACTCGCCAAGGGGCGGCAGCCGGTAGCGCTGTTCCTGAGCAAGCGCGGCGAAGGCATGACGCGCCAGATGTTCTGGACGCTGGTAAAGCGCTACGCGGTGACGGTCGGTATCGCGGCCAAGCGCATCTCGCCACATGTGTTGCGCCATTCGTTCGCCACGCATCTGCTCAACCATGGTGCCGACTTGCGCGCATTGCAGATGTTGCTCGGGCACAGCGCATTGAGTACCACGCAAATTTATACGCTGGTCGCCAAGGAAGGGCTGAAAAGGTTGCATGCGCAACACCATCCACGCGGCTGACGGTGCCTGTGTAAGGCTTGGTTACAACGCAGATGACCGGAGCGTAAAGCCGCGAAACTGTCACACCTGCCAAGCCCCATTCAGCCTAATATGCGAGAATCCGCAGTTACCGCGCCCCCGGCGGTGAATGGATGCACGTGAGGTTTCCATGTCCAATGACTCCCTACTCAAGAAGCTGGCCCTTGGCCTTTCCCTGGTTGGCCTGACGTTCTCCGCGCTGGCCGCTGACGACGCTGCCGAAGCGGTCGTTCGAAAGGCAGTGTCGAGCCTGGCCCCCGGTGTGCAGGTCGACAAGATCGAGCCTGCGCCGCTGCCAGGTTTCTACCAGGTCATCGCCTCCGGTCAGCTCGTTTACGTCAGTGCCGATGGCAAATACCTGCTCAACGGCGATTTGCTCGATCTGAGCACCAAGAAGAACATCAGCGAGCGCGCCTGGGCGGACTTCCGCAAGGTCCAGCTCGACAAACTGCCTGCGTCGCAGCGCATCGTGTTCGCCGCGCCCAATCCGAAATACAAGGTCACCGTATTCACTGACGTGAACTGCGGTTATTGCCGGGCGTTGCACGAGCACATCGCCGACTTCAACAAGGCAGGTATCTCGGTCGAGTACGTCGCGTGGCCGCGCGAGGGCGTGACCAGCACCTCCGGCGCTCCCACCGCGACCTACACCGAGATGGTCAACGTCTGGTGCGCTGCCAACCCCAAGATGGCCTTTACCGAGGCCAAGCAGGGCAAGGAACCCAAGGCCGCGACCTGCACCAATCCGGTCAAGGATGAATTCGAGCTGGGCGTGAAGCTCGGTGTGACCGGTACGCCAACGATCGTGGCTGATGACGGACGCGTTGTAGGCGGATACGTCACGCCGGATCAGCTTATCAAGGCGCTCAGCAAGGGCAAGGGAAGTTGAAGTAGCTGTCTGCCAGTGCTATCAAAGAAACGCCGCAGGAAAGCGGCGTTTTTTTAGCATGGAGATAGCTATGAAGGATGCTTCAGGGAGCTGTATTCGCAACTGTTTGTTGGCGTGTGTTTTAGTCATTCCTGCAAGTTCGAAAGTGTTGGCCGGGCAGGACGCGGCGACGAATCTTGCATTGAATTTCGAAGTCAGGAAGGGCGACATGGTTACCGTGGAATCACAGATGTTGGTGACCCCGGGTAACAACGCTGAGATGGTGCTTTCGGGGAAATACGGTGGTGAGTACAGAATCGAAGCAAGCCCCCGGTTTGCCATGGATGTTGAAGGCGTAACCGTCGCGTACCTTCAGGCAAGGCTGTTTGAGAAGGACAGGGATGCCTGGAAGCTCCTTGCCTCGCCCGAGCTGGTGGCTCCGCTGGATCGGCCAGCTGGCACGGAAATCAAGTTGCCCGCAGCCGAGGACGGGTCCACGACCAGCTTTTCTTTTGAAGTGATGAAAGTCGAACAGCCCGAGCTTTGGCTTAAACAAGCCAGTGCCAGGCATGCTTCGCTTTTCGAGCGAGGGGCCATATAAGTCCGCGTGCCCCGTTGCGGCACGCTTTACGAAGGGAGGCATCCCTGGAGGCCCTGGGCCAGGGCGATAGAAGTCCCTCTGGCCGTCGGCAAGACCTTCAGGCGTGGCGGCAAATCCAATAAAATGAATAACTTGCTCTCGCTGCCGTTTGCTGTCTTGCAGCATGGGGTAGAATGGGCGTTTTCGCTGCCTCGCGCGTCAAGCGCCATTCCCCGCAATGATCGTACTCGACGGGCAGAGTGCCCTATCGCCGTTTCGCCTTGAACGTCTGAATGCCCGCCTGGATGCCTTGCATCGTGGCGCGCGTGTGCAGGCTGCCTGGCATGTCTATTTCATCGACACCGATACGCCGCCCGAGGGCGAGCAGCGCAAGCGCTTGCTGGAGGTGCTCGAAGCAAAGGACGCCGCGCCTGAATCGGCTTCGCTGTGGGTGGTGCCGCGTCTTGGCACGATCTCACCCTGGTCGAGCAAGGCCACCGACATCCTGCACGGCGCAGGTTTCCAGGTGCGTCGTGTGGAACGCGGCATGGCCTGGCAGCTCGCGCACATGCCTGAGGCCGGCGCGCGCGACTACGACGCGGTCATGGAGGTGTTGCACGACGCGATGACGCAGTCGGTGCTCACGCAACTGGACGATGCCAAGGGCTTGTTCCTTGCCGGCAAGCCCGGCGAGCTGGTGCATATTGCCCTGGGCGGCGATGCGCGCGCTGCACTGGCCAAGGCCAATAGCGAGCTGGGCCTGGCGTTGGCCGACGACGAAATCGATTATCTGGCTGAGCGCTATGCCGAACTGGGTCGCGATCCCAGTGATGCCGAACTCTTCATGTTCGCGCAGGCCAATTCGGAGCATTGCCGCCACAAGGTGTTCAACGCCAGTTGGACGCTCGATGGCCAGCCGCAGGACAAGAGCCTGTTCGGCATGATCAAGAACACGCACCAGCATTCGCCTGCGCATACCTTGTCTGCATACAAGGACAATGCAGCGGTGATCGAAGGCAGCGAAGGCAAGCGCTTTTTCGCCAATACCGATGGCGTGTGGCGTGCGCATCGCGAACGCATTGATTACGCGATCAAGGTGGAGACGCACAACCATCCCACCGCAATCGCTCCGTGGCCGGGCGCCGCCACCGGCGCGGGCGGCGAGATTCGCGATGAAGGCGCGACTGGCCGCGGTGCGAAGCCCAAGGCGGGCCTGACCGGATTTTCGGTCTCGGACTTGCGCATTCCCGGCCATCCGATGCCGTGGGAAGTGGATCGTCCGTTGCCGCCGCGCATGGCCAGTGCATTCGAAATCATGCGTGACGGCCCGCTCGGCGCCGCTGCATTCAACAACGAATTCGGCCGTCCCTGCCTGGGCGGCTATTTTCGTACCTACGAGCACGAGACCGGTGAAACCGGCCTGCGTCGCGGTTACGACAAACCGATCATGATTGCCGGCGGCCTGGCCAATATCCGTGCCGATCACGTGCAGAAGCGCGAGCTGCAGCCAGGTCACAAGGTGATCGTGCTGGGCGGCCCGGCGATGCTGATCGGCCTGGGCGGTGGCGCGGCATCATCGGTGGCGTCGGGTACGTCGAGCGCGGAACTGGATTTCGCCTCCGTGCAGCGCGACAACGCCGAAATGGAACGCCGTTGCCAGCAAGTGATCGACGCATGCTGGGCGCGTGGCGACAACAACCCGATCGTCAGCGTGCACGACGTCGGCGCAGGCGGTCTGTCCAACGCGATTCCCGAACTGCTCAACGATTCCAATGTCGGTGGCCAGATCGATCTGTCGAAGGTGCCGTGCGACGATCCGCAGCTCTCGCCGATGCAGGTGTGGAGCAACGAATCGCAGGAGCGCTACGTGCTCGGCATCGACGCATCCGATCTGGCTGAATTCGAAGCCTACTGCGCGCGCGAGCGTTGCCCGTATGCCGTCGTGGGCGAGGCCACTGCCGAGCGCGTGCTGGTCGTGCGCGACCCGCGCCGCGACCTCACAGTGATCGATCTGCCGATGGATGTGCTGTTCGGCAAGGCGCCGCGCATGCATCGCGATGCCAAGCACATCAAGCCGCGTGTCGACCTGGTGCCTGATCTCACCGGCATCAGCATGGACGAGGCGCTGATTCGTGTGCTGAAGCTGCCGACCGTAGGCAGCAAGAACTTCCTGATCACCATTGGCGACCGCACTGTCGGTGGCCTGTGTTCGCGCGACCCGATGGTTGGCCCGTGGCAGGTGCCGGTGGCCGATTGCGCCGTCACCATTGCCGATTTCGACGGTTACGTCGGTGAGGCCATGGCGATGGCCGAGCGTGCGCCGGTGGCCCTGCTGAGCAGTGCGGACGCCGCGCGACTGGCGGTGGGTGAAGCGATCACCAACCTGGCCGCAGCATCCATCGCGTCGTTGGGCGAGGTGCGCCTGTCGGCCAACTGGATGGCGGCGATCAATCACCCGGGCGAGGACGCCGCCCTGTTCGATGCCGTCAAGGCTGTCGGCATGGAGCTGTGCCCGGAGCTCGATATCTCCATCCCGGTCGGCAAGGACTCGCTGTCCATGCAGACCGTGTGGAAAGACGGCGAGACCAAACAGCGCACCGTGTCTCCGGTATCGCTGGTCATCACCGGCTTCGCGCGCGTCGACGACGTGCGTCGCACGTTGACGCCGCAGATTCGCCTTGATCGAGGCGATTCGGAGCTTTGGCTGATCGATCTGGGTGCTGGTCGCGATCGTCTGGGCAGCTCGGCGCTCACCCAGGTGTTCAATCGCGGCGGCGGCGTACCGCCGGATCTCGAAGACGCCAAGCAGCTGAAGGCGTTGTTCGATCTGGTGCAGGAAGCGAACCGTTCGGGCTTGCTGCTTGCGTATCACGACCGTTCCGACGGCGGTGCGATCGTCACGTTGTTGGAAATGGCTTTTGCCGGACGCTGCGGCCTGGAAATTCAGCTCGAAGGCTGGGGCGAGGCGACGTTGCGAGCGCTCTTCAACGAAGAGCTTGGCGCGGTGATGCAGGTGGCCAGTGCCAACCGCGAAGCATTCGAGGCGCTGTTGGTGAAATACGGCCTGGCCGGTCTTGCCCATCGCATCGGCCGGCCGAAGGAAAAGCTCGGTATCAAGCTTTTCCTCGGTGGCGACACCTTGTTCAAGTGGAACTGGAGCACGCTGTTTGCCGCGTGGAACGACACCAGCTACGCCATGCAGCGCCTGCGCGACAACCCGCAAAGTGCCGATGCCGAGCGCGAATGGCGCCTGGACGATGCCGATCCGGGTATCAGTCCCAAGCTCAGCTTCGATCCGGCCGACGATATCGCCGCGCCGTTCATTGCCAAGGGCGTGCGTCCGCGCGTCGCCGTGCTGCGCGATCAGGGTGTCAACGGCCAGGTCGAAATGGCAGCGGCCTTTACACGTGCCGGGTTCGATGCGGTCGACGTGCACATGTCCGATCTTGCCGCCGGTCGCATCAAGCTGGCCGATTTCCGCGGCTTTGCCGCATGCGGCGGCTTCTCCTTTGGCGACGTGCTGGGTGCGGGCCGCGGTTGGGCGACATCCATTCTCTATAACGACTACCTGCGCGCGGAATTCGGTGCTTTCTTTGCCGACGCGTCCAAGTTTGCGCTCGGCGTATGCAATGGTTGCCAGATGATGGGGCAGCTCAAGGACATCATTCCCGGTGCCCAGCATTGGCCGAAATTCCTGCGCAATGCATCCGAGCAGTATGAAGCTCGCGTGGTTACGCTGGAGGTACTCGACTCGCCGAGCATCTTCCTGAAGGGCATGGCCGGCTCGCGTATTCCCGTGGCCGTCGCGCATGGCGAAGGTCGTGTCAGCTTCCCGCAGGTGTGCAGCCCGTCGAAGGCTGGCGGTGCCTTGCGCTTCGTCGACAATCGCGGCCGTCCGACCGAAGACTATCCGCTCAATCCGAACGGGTCGCCCGGTGGTCTCACCGGTTTCACCGCTGCCGAAGGTCGTGTGACGATACTGATGCCGCATCCGGAACGTGTGTTCCGCACCGCGCAGATGAGCTGGCATCCGGATCCCTGGGGCGAGGATTCGCCGTGGATGCGGATGTTCCGCAACGCACGCGTCTGGTGCGGTTGAGCCCTTCGATCCATCAACAGAAACCCGCTGCCTCATGCAGCGGGTTTTTGCTTTGAGGCACCATGAGCGACGCATCGAACGCACTCAAGCAGCTGCCTAGCAGCCTCGCGTGGCTGGCTGTGCAACTGCTGCTTGTCGTCGCATGGGTCGCCTTGTTGGCGTATCTGCCATGGTGGAGCGTCCTGGCGTTGTTGCTGGCGCTCGATGCGATGTCCGTCTGGTGTGGCCGTCGCGCGCTGGGCACGGCTGATCAGTGGCTGGTTTTTTATGGTGCTTTGGGCTTGATCGGCTTGGCGATATCGCTGGCGCGGGCGATCGGTGAATCGTGGTGGGCGTGGCTTATCGGCATCGCCATCGCCGGTGTCGGCTTTGTGTGGAAGTTGTACCTGATGCAGCGGTTTGACCTGCCGCATCGCACGTCGACGACGGAGGCCGCCAAGACTGGATCCGTAGCGCCGCCGAGGGAAACAATCGAGCCTGCGTCATTACAGCCGGTGTATTGGCTGGATGCCGATGAGGCGAGCACACGCGCCGGACGTGAGGCGATCTGGCAGCGTGGCGAGCCGGTGTATCTGGTCAATGGCGAAATCCGCTTCGGGCCGGCGACTGGCGATTACCTCTGGCCCGACGGCGCGGCAGTCACCGGCCAGGCGGGTAGCCGCTACGCGGTCAGTGACGATGGGCGCTGGTTTGTCGCCTCGTCACCGGTTGGGTATCCGGGGAGCTGTGATTATCTCTACGACCGCACGAGCCGACTGATGTACGAGTTGCCGTCGTGGGAAATTCGCGGATGGAGCGAGCACGGCCCGTGGCTGGGCAAACGGGGCGAGGCATCGATGGCGCTCGATCGAACCGGTGTCGTCGGCATGGACTATCTGCCATTGCGTGACATCTGGCTGCCACGGGGCTTTTTCTCCGAATTGCCGTTGACACGTCAGACGTTTCGCGCGCCTGTGGGACAACACGCCGCGGCGCTCGACATCGCGCTGCCGGACCGTCTGCTCGATGATGACGATCCCTTGGCGTGCCTGCGTCGGCCCTGGTTTCGGCTGGAAGTCGACGGCGAGGACAGCGGCCTGCGCCTGTATGGCATCCATGCTCAGCCCTGGTCTGACGACGGCCTGACGTTGCGTGTTTCGGCGTGGCTTGCCGACGCGCCGTACGCACTGACCGAGCCATGGCATTGGAGTCTGGCGACCGGCTGGCTGCGCGACGATCCCCCAACTGGCCGATAATCCTCATCATGACGCCTGTGTTCGCTCAGCTTCCCTGGTATGTGCGCGTGCTGCTTGGCGCACTGGGAATGGCGCTGTGGATCGGCCTGTTCGCGTTGCCGCCCTGGTGGCTTGGATTGCCGTTGCTGCTCGCGCTGGCGTTTGGCGCGACAGTATTGGCGGCCCGGCGTCACGAATGGGCGCTGTGGTGTCGGCGCGGCTTGAAATGGGGTCTGCCCGGCTGGCTGTTTGCCTTGCAACGAGCGCTGGGTGGCGACCTCCTGGCTTGGGGTGCGGCCTTGCTTGGAGCCTTGATCGGCTTCTCGTTGGTCGCCCTGCTGGAATCCCTGTTGGACCATCGGGTGAGGCGAGCGCCGCACGCCGCACCGCAGCCAGAATGGAGCGAGCTGGCCATGGCACCCGTCGGCCCGACGGCCCATATCGTCGAGCTCGAACCCGTGCGCTGGCAGGACGCCAGAGGGCGACTGGACGACCCGAGGGGCGACTCGGTCGACTACAGGTCCGGTAACGATGAAAGCGGCAGCTACCACTTCGGGAGCGGGCGAACCCTGGAGCGTCTGAGTGCGCGCTGCGGCTTCAGCCCACGGGGGCGTTGGTTCGTGGCCAGTACGCCACAAGGGCGAGGTGACCTGCTTTGGGATCGCCAGGCCGACAAGATGCATCGGCTGCGCGGTTGGCAGCTCTACGGCTGGGAAGGTGAGCAACCCTGGCTGGCGCGGGGCCTCGATGGCGTACCTACGGGCCTGCATGAAGTGCTCGGTGACAAAACAACCCTCTGAAGCACGTGCCTCATGACTGGGCTATCGCGCATAATTGTTAGGTGAGTACCCCCGGCACAAGTCTCGGCGCGCCCCCCGCCGTCAGCATCATCGTCGTTTCCGCTGATAGCGGCGCGTCGTTGCGCGAATGTGCGCGGCGCGCGCTCGCCTGTACGTTGCCGTTGCAGTTCATCTTGATCGATAACGACTCGCACGACGGTGTGCCACAGATGATCGAGCGCGATCATCAGGGCGACACACGCCTGCTGGTGATCTACAACGGCGCCAATCTCGGTTTCGGGCCGGCGATCAACCGTGCCGCCGTCAAAGCTACCGGCGACACCTTGCTGGTGCTCAACCCCGATTGCCTGCTTGAAGACGACAGCCTGCAGCGCCTGCTCGATCATCTCGAGCAAACGCCCCAGGCCGGTATCGTCGGCGCGGTGGTCTGCGATGAGAGTGGTCATGCCGATCCGGCGTCGTTTCGCCGCGACCCGTTGCTAGCGCGATCGCTGCGTACCTTGGTTGGAGCCGAAGGCGAGGGCGTCAATATCTCAGGGCCGGCACCTGATCGCCTGGTGCAGACAGAGGCTGTTTCCGGCGCATTGATGTTGATTCCGCGCGAGGTGTTTCGTCGTCTCGATGGTTTCGACGAAGCTTATTTCCTGCATTGCGAAGACCTGGACATCTGTCGTCGCGTACGTGATGCCGGTTACGAGGTGTGGCTGGCCGGCGATGTGCGTGTATTGCACGGCAAGGGAACATCTAGCCGGCACCGGCCGGTTTTCGTCAGCTGGCACAAGCATCGCGGTATGTGGCGGTGGTTTCGCAAGTTCGATCCGGCGGCGCGCAATCCGCTGCTTACCATGGTTGTCTGGCTGGGCATTTGGGCACACTTCCTGGCGAAGATTCCGGGCCAGTGGTGGCGCCTGGCTACGCGTAAGCAGCGCGTGGCTGCCGACGTAACAGCATGAGCGGACCCCAGGCACGAGGTGCGACCCTCGCAACACTGGGCCTGATGTCGGTCACCGCGATCTGGGGTTCGACATTTTTCCTGATCAAGGACCTGGTGGGTCGCCTGCCAGCGGCCGACTTTCTCGCGGTGCGCTTCGCGATCGCGGCGGCGGCCATGGTGCTGCTGTTCTTCAGGCCTCTATTGCGCCTGACCGCGCGCGAATGGTGGCAAGGTCTGTTGCTGGGTGTGGTCTATGGGGTTGGCCAGCTGTTGCAGACCAACGGCCTGGAGCATACCGATGCAAGCATCAGTGGCTTCGCAACCGGCATGTACGTGGTATTTACGCCTTTGCTCGGCACCGTCCTGTTGCGTCAGCGCCTGCCGTCGGTCACCTGGGCTGCGGTGCTGCTATCGGTAGGTGGCTTGGCCGTGCTTGCGCTGCGTGGCCTGACCGTGGGCTACGGTGTGTGGGTCACTCTTGCTTCGGCAGTGTTGTACGGCTTGCATATCATCGGGCTCGGGCAATGGTCCAGGCCGGGGAGTGCGTTTGCATTGTCGACCGTGCAGATGCTGGCGATTTCGGCGATCTGCCTGCTGGCCACCTTGCCCCACGGACCGCACCTGCCGACCGACGTCAACGCATGGATAGCGGTCGTGTATATGGCACTGGCCGCCGGTGCTGGCGCGATGCTGGTGCAGACCTGGGCCCAGGCCCATTTGTCCGCGACGCGTGCGGCCATCGTGATGACGCTGGAGCCGGTGTTTGCCGCCGGTTTCGCGGTGGCCTTTGGTGGCGAGGCATTTACCTGGCGCATGCTGGTCGGCGGTTTGTTGATTCTTGCCGCCATGTACCTGGTGGAGTTGGCGCCACGCCGAAAAGCTGAGCTTTCCGCGGAAATACTGCATCACGAGGTTTGATGCTCGCCAGCGTGATGCAGCGGGGTGAGTACTCGCGGTAACGCCGCCACCGCAGCGTTGCCAACTCAAGCCTTGGTCTTCACCGGCTTCTTTCGCGGCTGCATCGCAATGCGCACCAGATAAATCACGATAGCGATATTCCCGATCAATACGGCGAGCTTGATCCAGTTGAAGCGCTCGAACACTTCATAAAGCTCGACGGGAATCAGCGAGCCGGTAGCAATCACCGTAAACCACTCCGCCCAATGCTTGCGCAGCCAAAGGCCAATACCTTCGGTGGCGAAGATCGCCGCATATGCCAATGCCACCAATCCGATCGCGACAAACTTGCTCGGACCCCAATCCTGCAAGGTGGTGACGAGCTTCCAGCGCAAGCTGTTGCTATCGGTCAGGGACAGATGTTCCAGCCATGTCACCAGGCGCGCAAAGTTCTCCTCGCGATCCAGATGGAAGGCGAAAATGGCAATGGCGATCAGGCCGACCGTCTTGACCGCCTTATAGATCGCAATAATGCGCAGGCCGAGATTGTGCTGCGGCTCGATCGGCGGGATCGGCTCAGGATGGGTCTGGGACATGGAATACCGGATCAGCGGGGGACCACTATTGTCCCGGCCGGGGCGTGAATAGGGAATATGCCAGGAGGAGCTGGTGAATAGCGATCAGGAGTGAGAAACGAGTGGGACGACGGCGAGCCCACTCTTTTCTCACTCCCCATTTACCTGGAACCGGCCCCAAGGGGGGTCAACAGCACCGGCCGCCCGTTCCCTTGTAACGGGCGACCTGTCGCTCGCGGAAGAACTCCTTGTAGCTGGGCACGTCCCGTTCGGGGTGGTGTTCGCGCAGGTGTTTCACATAGACGTCATAATCAGGAACGCCGCAGCAAAGGCGGGCGGTTTGTACCGCCCATTTCCTGATGGCTTGCAGGTCGATGTTCATATCGGCTCCTTCAGCGTGCCACGCTGGTGGCGGCCACGTAGGGTTCTTCGTGCGCCGTCGGATGATTTGCGCGCCATGCCAGGATCATCGCGCGCAGCGCGAACAGGGTCATCGTCACCACCAGCAGGATAAACAGTGCGGTCAGCGCCATATCTACCCGGTTATTGGTGATGATGCGTTGCATCTCCTCGGCGGTCTTGGCCGGTGCGAGCAGCTTGCCCGCCTGCAAAGCGTCGGCGTATTTCTGTGCCGCGGCCGTGAAGCTGATCGGCCCGAACAGCTTCTGCCAGCCGGCGGTCAGCGTGCAGGTCACCAGCCAGATGGCGGGGATACCCGGCACCCATACGTAACGCTCGCGCTTGAGCTTCACGATCACGACCGTGGCAAGCATCAGCGCGATCGCTGCCAGCATCTGGTTGGCGATACCGAACAGTGGCCACAAGGTATTGATGCCGCCCAGCGGGTCGACCGCACCCTGGTACAGGAAATACCCCCACAAGCCGACGCAGATCACCGTGGCGAGCAGGTTGCTGGTCCACGACTCGGTCTTTTTCAGCGGTGCATGGATCAGGCCGGCAATTTCCTGAATCATGAAACGGCCTACGCGTGTACCGGCATCTACCGTGGTCAGGATGAACAGGGCTTCGAACAGGATCGCGTAGTGGTACCAGAAGGCCATCATGCCTTCGCCCGGAATGATCCCGTGCAGCAGTTGCGCCATGCCCACCGCGAGGGTCGGCGCACCGCCGGCGCGGCTGAGGATGCTGGTTTCGCCGATGTTCTTGGCGGTATTGAGCAACTCGTCCGGCGTCACCACGAAGCCCCACTGGCTGATCGTCGTTGCCGCCTGTTGCGCGGTGGTGCCGATCAACGCACCTGGCGAGTTCATTGCGAAGTACACGCCCGGGTGCAGCGACGAGGCGGCGATCAAGGCCATGATTGCGACGAAGGCCTCCATCAGCATGCCGCCATAGCCGACCATGCGTGCCTCGCCTTCATTGGCGAGCAGTTTCGGCGTGGTCCCCGAGGCGATGATCGAGTGCCAGCCCGATACCGCGCCGCAGGCGATCGTGATGAACAGGAACGGGAACAGATTGCCCTGGAACACCGGGCCGGTGCCGTCGATGAACTTGGTGACCGGCGGCATCTGCAAAGTCGGTGCTGCCAGGAAGATCGCCAGGGCGAGCAGAGCGATGGTGCCGATCTTGAGGAAGGTAGACAGGTAGTCGCGCGGTGCGAGCAACAGCCACACCGGCAACACCGAGGCACAGAAGCCATAGGCGATCAGCAGCCAGGCCAGGGCCTTGGGATCGAAATCGAAGGCCGATGCCCAGCTCGAGGTCGAAACGATCGAGCCGGACCAGATCGATACCAGCAGCAGCACCAGGCCAATGATCGATACCTCCAGGATTCGCCCCGGCCGGAACCAGCGCAGATAGATACCCATCAGCAGCGCGATCGGGATCGTGCAGGCCACGGTGAACGTGCCCCAGGGACTATGCGTGAGCGCCTTGACGACGACCAGCGCCAGCACCGCCAGCACGATCATCATCAGCACCAGCACACCGAACATCGCTACTACACCGGCAACCGGTCCCAGTTCGTCGCGCAGCATGTTGCCGAGCGAGCGGCCATCGCGGCGAAGCGACAGGCCCAGGATCATGAAGTCCTGTACGGCACCGGCAAAGATCACCCCGAAGATGATCCAGAGCGTGCCAGGTACATAGCCCATCTGTGCGGCGAGCACCGGGCCAACCAATGGGCCGGCACCGGCAATGGCGGCAAAGTGGTGGCCGAACACCACCCACTTGTCGGTCGGGACATAGTCCAGGCCATCGTTTCGCAACACCGCAGGGGTGGCGCGACTGGGGTCCATCTTCAGTACTTTCGTATCGATGAACTTGCTGTAGAAACGGTAGCCGATGACGAACAGGCCGATCGATGCGGCAACCAGCCAGATCGCATTGATCGGCTCGCCCCGGCGTAGTGCGACGACGCCCAGGCACCAGGCGCCGACAATGGCGATGACGGCCCAGAGCAGCTTGGCTGCTGTGCCGTTGTGAGTCGTGGTTTGCATGTGTGGAGCTCCCCGGGAGATGCCGTAACAGGTTCGTCCCGGCAGTGGCGGGGGTCAAGCCACGCGGGCGTCGCCAGCATTAGCCATTGGTCGAATAGGTGGCCGGCGGCTTTGGCGCTTCGCAACATTCGGGTAACACCGCACCGGCGTAAACTCAAAGCCCCGCATCGCTTAAGGAAGACCCATGCGCCCGACCAAACGTAGTGTTGCCACCGGCCTTGCGCTTGTTCTGCTGATCGCGCCGCTTGCCGGATCGGCATTTCAATTCAAGGATTTGCTCAACAAGGCCAAATCGGCCACGCAACAGCAAAGCACGTCCGGTCAACCCAATGGCGTGAACCTGCCCAACAGCGACGTGGCAGCCGGTTTGAAAGAGGCGCTCGCCAAGAGCACCACCGACGCCATCAACAGCCTGGGCCGCAACGACGGTTTCTGGAACAACCCCAAGGTGCGTATCCCATTGCCCGGCAAGCTCGAACAGGCCGGCAACCTGGCGCGCAAGATGGGACAGGGTGCGAAGGTGGACGAATTCCAGCTCAGCATGAACCGCGCCGCGGAGAAAGCCGTGCCCCAGGTCGCCGACCTGTTTGGCGATGCGATCCGCAAGATGACCCTCGACGATGCGCGCGGCATTCTTACCGGCGGCGATCACGCCGCCACCGATTATTTCCGTCGCGTCGCCGGTCCCGCCCTGACCGAACGAATCCGACCGATCGTGGCCAAGACCACCGACAGCGTCGGCGTCACGCAGAAGTACAAGGCTTTTACCTCAGGCAGCGGTGGTGGCGGGTTGGGCGGCAGCCTAGGCAAGCTGGGTAGCCTGGGCGGCAAGGGCGGCGGCTCCAGTTCGCTGGACCTGGACGACTACGTGACCAAGGAAACGCTGGATGGCTTGTTCGCCACGATCGGCGACCAGGAAAAATCCATTCGCGACAATCCGGCACAGCAGACCACGTCGCTGTTGAAAAAGGTGTTTGGCAAATAGACTTTCCGAATCAACGGCGAGACTCAAGAGATTCCAATGATCCACGAGATTCTGAAAATGGGCGATCCTCGGCTGCTGCGCATCGCGCCGCCGGTGCCGCAGTCGATGATCGGTAGCGCCGAACTGGACACCTTGATCGCAGACATGTTCGAAACCATGCATCACGCCAGCGGCGTGGGCCTGGCCGCGCCGCAGATCGGCGTCGATCTGCAGCTGGTAATTTTCGGTTTCAACAGTTCCGAGCGTTATCCCGACGCACCACCGGTTCCGCAAACCATCCTGATCAATCCGGTAATCACGCCGTTGTCGCAGGATATGGAAGAGGGCTGGGAAGGCTGCCTGTCGGTGCCAGGCTTGCGCGGCGCGGTCAACCGCTACACCTTGATCCGCTACGAAGGCATCGATCCCAAGGGCGAGCGCATCGAACGCACCGCGGAAGGTTTCCACGCGCGCGTGGTGCAACATGAATGCGACCACCTGATCGGGCGCCTGTATCCCTCGCGCATTACCGACTTTGCCAAGTTCGGATATACCGAAGTGCTGTTCCCGGGCATGGACCCGAATGCCGACGACTGATGACCATCCCGGAACATGGGGCCTTGCGATGCGAAGCGTATCGAAGGCCATCTGCTCCTGGTCATAGTGCGGTGATTAAGTGATCGGGTAGTCCGCCAGTGCCAGGGGATGGCAGGGTGGCGTGCACCGTTGGTATACGGTTTCCAGACATGGATCGCAGTGCGCGCGACGAGGCGCTGCGATCATGGTCGTTCGGGCTGTTGCATCGGAAGTGTCGGGACAAGGGATTCAACGACAGGGTATGAATGGACGAGGGGCTTTGCTTTGAGCGCATTCACATGTCCAGGTGATGCCGACTAACAGTATGTAACGGATCTTGCCGATGGATCTTTCGTGGTCCATGGATGAATTTGCACGCTCATGCCGCATGGGCGTGCTGCATTTGCCGCTTTGACGATTATCTACATGGATATTGATTATGAATACGGTTGCCTCACCACCAGTACCGAAGAAGTTGCGTGACATGCTCGTGTCATACCCCGGTCATTTGGCAAAGCTGGATCGGGTATTGCATGACGCGGTATCCCACCCGTCCGCTGGCGTGCCGGTTTTCGAGCAGGCGTTATGGGCCATCGAAGGTGCGCTCAGTTCCTTTGTCGGCGACGCCCAGGCGGAGCTCAGCGCGGCCGAGGCCTCCGGCAATCAGGCCAACATCGAACGTGCCAGCCAGAAACTCAAGCTGATGCAGAGCGCAACGTTCAAGCATGTATGGGTCGGCGACCAGGAGCTCTGGGCCTATTTCCACGGTGCGTCTGACAAGGGTGTTGTATGACCGAGCTGACGAAAGAGGAGCACGACAAGATTTTCAGGGAGCAGATCGTTACGCAGCTCAATGATGTGGCATCGCAGGAGCAACCGAAGGCCATCATTCTTGCGGGTCAACCTGGAGCTGGTAAAGGTGGCTTGGTAGCTACCGCTACCGCACAGTTCGGCGGACAGGTTGTCGTAGTCGACCCGGATCAGATGCGCGATTTTTATCCGAATGTGCGCGCGTTGAAAGCCGACAGCCCTTATGCATGGGCCGATGAAACCCATGCGGATGCCAGCAAATGGGCGGGAGAATTTCGCACCGCGGCGATCGATCAGAAAAAGAATCTCATCATCGATACCACGCTGGGCAAATACGAAAGCGCATCAAAGCTGATCGGTGAGCTGCGCGATAAGGGTTATGAGGTCGAAGTGCGCGCTCTGGGCACGCACCGGCTCGAAAGCGAGCTTGGCGTGGAAGCGCGCTTTGCCAAGACCATGGCGGTTGAAGGGCACGGACGGTATGTGCCTGCCGCGATCCAGGAGCAGGTCTACTCCAAATTGCCTGACAACCTGGACAAGCTGCAAAGTACCGACAATGTGCGGGTTCGCATCTTCAATCGCGAAGGCCAGGAATTCTACGACAGCTCGAAAGACCGCACTGCACCGAGCGAGACACTGCAGGCTGTGCGCGCTGGCAGGTTGGATGACGTCACGCGGTCCACAGACATCGCCCGGGGCTGGCAGCAGCAGGTAACCTGGCACGAGGGTGCCGAAAAGTCGCTGCCAAGTGTTCACGGAATCGAGTCGAGAACGATCGCAAAGTTTGTCCAGGAGCGCGAGACGTTTGGGGTTGTTGAGCGCTTGAACACGGGGGCTCGCGAAGCGCAGGCCAATTTGCTCAGGGTCGCGCCGCCGGTCGCCAGTGCTTCGCAGTCGCAGGGGCCGGCTCATGATCGTGGTCCGGGTCCGGGCCCATCAAGCCCAGGTGGTAACCCTGGTCCGAGTTCTTCAAGTCCGGGCGGTCAGCCGGGCGCGTCCGGCGGCTCGACGCCTCCGAAACAGTCCGATACGCCCACTGCTGGCGGCGCTTCGCATTCTCCTTCCGGTGGCACGGTTCTCGGCCTGGACCACGCCTCGCATCCCGATCATGCCATCTATAAACAGGCCCTCGGTCTGGTGCATGAGTTGGACAAGTCCAAAGGGCACACGCCCGATGCACACAGCGACAATCTGGCTGCCGCGCTGACGGTGGCGGCACGCAACAACGGGATGGAGCGAATCGACCGCATCGCGCTCGATGATAAGGGGGCTACGGTGGTCGCCGCTCAAGGTCAGGTAGCCTTGGGCAACTTCGACAAGTTCGCGCGCGTCGAGACCATGCAGGGGTTGAATACGCCGCTCGCGCAGAGTTCGGCAAAGTGGCCGCAAGCCATGGAAACGTTCAAGCAGCAGCAACAACCGCAGTCGCAGACGCAGACACAACAGCAGCAGGTTCAGACGCAACATACCGCAAAGGTATGAGCCTCGCCGGCCCGCGGGATGATATCCCGTGGGCCGATCCTCGCCTGCGGCAATGCAGGCTCCAGGCGAGCCTCGAGCCTGGTTTCGCCACAGCTGATGGGAGCGAAACGGCCGCGGACTTGGCTGTCTCCATTCGCCGGCAGTATCCCGGGCGATTTTTAAGGTAGCCCGGGAGATTGTCACCGGTAGTAGTGGCAAAATTTCTGGAGCAGCGCGAAGAATTTGGCATCGTGCATCGCACCACCGAAAGGGCTGTCGAAGTGCAGACGAATCTGCAGGCCAAGCTATAGGGCAGTGGTTGGCCGATGCCATGTCGACAAAGGCCGCCGGCATCCCGGCGACCTTTTTGCATCGTGCAGCTGCTGCAATCAGGGGACCTCGAAATGCAGGAAATAGATTTCGGGTGACGGTATCAGGCCATCCTGCCTCGCCGAGAAATAGCGTGCTCGTTGCGCATCTGGAGAAAGACTCTCTCGGAGCTTCAGGCCGGTGTCCTGGGCGCGCGCGATAAATGCCGCGGGATCGAAGTCGCTGATCATCGGCTCGCCACGCTTGCGCGTGAAGCGTTCGGTCTTTTCGAACGCGGTGAGGTAATCCGGTGCGATGAATTGCCTGCTGACCCGGATGTCGAGCACCAGTTGCGAGCCGGGGGCAAAGTGCCTGGCGATGTCGCCGAGCAGGGCGAACAGCGAGGTCTCGTTGATGTAGTAGGACACACCGAGCAATGAAATGAACGCGGTCGATCGAAACGGAAAATCGTGCGCGCCCAGTGCATCGGCCACGGGCGTGGTCTGCAGGTCGGCAGGAATAAATCGAACGTTGTCGGGGATAGGTGTAGCCAACGTCTTGAGCTTGGCCAGCTTCTGCGTCTGGCTGTCCGGATGGTCGATTTCCCAGATAGCCAGGCGATCCGGGGAGTGAGTCTGCCGCAGGGCGTAGGAATCCAGGCCCGCCCCCAGGATCACATACTGGATAGGGCTGTCGCTCAACGCATGGTCGAGCTTTTCTTCCACGTAACGTGCTCGCGCCAGGATGTTGCCTTGCACTGGTCGTAGTGCAGCGAGCAGGCGGTCAAATACGAGCCAGCTAAGCATGCGGCTGCGGCAAATGCGCCGCCAGGCCGCACTGGTGAGTTCGATGGCCCACGGGTCGTCCAGTATCAGCGGCGCGTCGTAGATCCGGTGCCGGGCGCGTACGGCCGCGACGGCTTCGGCGGTCTTGCTGGCTTGTCCCTGTTTCACGCCATCACGCCCAGGCGTTCGTACGGCCCGCAGTTGGCCTCGTGGCTGATATCGCGCCCGGCGAAGAAATCCTCGCAGAGCCGGCTGACGGTATCGAATTGCTCAAGGTTGGCCAGGTGATCGGCATGCTTGATCAGCGTGTATTGCGCAGAGGGCAGCAGTTGCGCCACTTCGCGGCAGTATTCCGGGCGAGTGTAGTTGTCGTATTCGCCGGTAAAGATCAGGAATGGCAGATGGGCGCAGTTGCTGTAGTTCAGATGCGGCGTGTTGATCATGCGCAGGGTGTTTTCGACATAGTTCTTTCGCCGCACCGCGCTCAGCTTGGAGATACCGATGCGCAGCAGCTTCTGCGCCAGCCTGCTGTTCTGGATCTCGTCCTGCCTGTCCGTGCACAGGAACATGCGGGTGAACAGCGCAATGGCCTGTTCGCGGTCTTCGCTTTGCATGATCCGAATCGATTCGAGCGTGTCGTCCATGACGGCGTCGGGGATCCGTTTCATGGTGCCGGCAAGGATGACCCGGTCGACATACTCCGGGTACTTGTTTGCGAAGATGTAGGTGATCGGCGTGCCGTAGGAAACCGCCTTGATATGTACCCGCGTAATGCCTAACGAATCAAGCAGGTGCTTGAGGCAATCGGCGAGAAATTCCATCGGGTAGCCGCGCGGCAGGGTATCGCTTTCACCCATGCCGGGCAGGTCGCAGACGACGACGCGAAAACTGCGGTTGTAATAATCGAGGTAATTATCCCAGGAGTTGAGGCTTTGCAGAGCCCCGCCAAGAATAATCATCCATTCGCCCTGGGGTTTGTCGCCCAGTTTGTACCGATAATGGAATCCGCGGAAATCAAGTTCGCCAAGAAGGGCCATGTGCCGCTCCAATAGACGGGCAGTCAGCAGCGTTGATGATTGGGTTGTTTCCAGGTGATTGATAATGGCCTGGGACGTTCTGCGTTCAATATTCGTGTGATTGGATTAAATATTCTTTTCCCACGATTGAATTGTGATTCTCGTCAAAATAATGCATGTCTTTATTAGATGTTCGCTATTGAAGGGTGAGGCTGTCTTGCTGTTGCAGTGGGTTCGGGCAGGACTTTTTTGAATATCTTTGGCGCAGAAATCTGTTTCTTGCCCTACAAGGAAATTTCGATTCGGGCACGGCCCTTCAATGGGCCTTTGTCTATCCTCACATAGGCAACCCGCCCTCCGGCTCACGCGGTCAAGTATCCGGAGCACGATGGGTAGAGGGTTGCGTTTTACACTCGGTCACAAGGAACCTCGACCATGATTCGCAAAACCTTTCTTGCGGCAGCGATCACTTTCGCAGCGTGCATTTCCGGCTCGGCCCTGGCGGCAGGGGCGCCTGCCAGTGAAGCCATTGAGCCCGGCGCCCGTTATTTCGCCTTCGTGATAACCGGAGCTCCGCATCGGGAGCCGCACGAATTTATCTTCAAGACCACCGATCCGGTATTGCAGGACAAAATCGACTTTATCCTGGGTGGATCGCCTCAGGCCGAGCAGCGCGTGACGGGAAAGGTCGTTCTTGGCCGTGCCGAGTACAACGAGGCGTGGCCGTTCCATCTCGATCCCGACTCGATCTCTCTCGTTGGCTGGAGCATCGAGGTGTGCGACGCCACGCCGATGGAGATCGAGGACCATCTCTCCCAGGTAGGTGGTGATTTCCTGCCCAACAACGAGTGGTGCCCCTGGAGCTCGCGCCTGGTGCGCGAAGTGAAGATGTAAGGGAAATGGCCGCACCGTGGACTGTTTGCCCACGGTGCGGCGGCATGGGGCGTTGGTGTTAGTGCCCGGCCTGGGTATGCTCTGGGGTATGTCGGGTCGACGCGGGCATCCGCGATCGACGGGGAGCAGGCGATGGGCGGCGCGAACTCGGGTTCGTTCGCCATGAGGGTGTCGCAGCTTTCTTTCCACGTTTTCCGCCCAGCCGAGGATCTCTATTTGTGAGCGCAAACCTTCCGCCCGTCGACGATAACCGTACTGAGCTGACCGTTCGCGGCGTGATACTGGGTGTGGTCATCACGGTGGTATTCACCGCGGCTAACGTTTTCTTCGGCCTCAAGGCAGGCCTGACCTTTGCCACCTCGATCCCGGCAGCGGTGATTTCGATGGCGATCCTGCGCTACTTCAAAGGCGCAACGGTGCAGGAAAACAACATCGTGCAGACGATCGCCTCGGCGGCCGGCACCCTGTCCTCGATCATCTTCGTGCTGCCCGGCCTGATCATGATCGGCTGGTGGACCGGCTTTCCTTACTGGGTGTCGTTTTCCATCTGCGCACTGGGTGGCATTCTGGGCGTGATGTATTCGATTCCGCTGCGACGTGCGCTGGTGACGCTTTCGGACCTGCCTTATCCCGAGGGCGTGGCTTGCGCCGAGGTGCTCAAGGTCGGCGGTGGCGAAGACGCCAGCGAGGACTCCGATGCGGAGAACAAGGCCGGCCTGATGGCGATGGTGTGGGGCTCGGTGGTCGCGGCGGTGTTTGCAGTGATCGTGCAAACGCGCGTTTTCGCCAGCGACGTGGCGCAGTACTTCAAGCTCAACGACCGCGGCTCGGTGACGGGCTACGATTTCAATCTTTCCTTCGCGTTGTTTGCGGTAGGCCACCTGGTGGGCCTGTGGGTCGGTGTGGCGATGCTGATCGGCGCGATCATCGGCTGGGGCTGGGCGGTGCCGCATTACTCGGCGCTGGCCGCCGTGGTTGGCGCAGCGGCGGACGTTGCCCAGGACACCTGGAACCACAAGGTGCGCTTCCTTGGCGCCGGCACGATCGGTGTCGC
>Ga0105240_10004031_pt1 | contig 22598 bp, 21 predicted proteins | sample KBSC54metaG_FD_80426 | JGI IMG/M metagenome (GOLD analysis project Ga0105240, IMG submission 80426) | Corn rhizosphere microbial communities from Kellogg Biological Station, Michigan, USA - KBS C5-4 metaG | ecosystem: Host-associated > Plants > Roots > Rhizosphere > Soil | place: Michigan, USA... | reverse complement strand
GCCGACGAGACCGTGGGCGACATCATGGTGCGCGCGATCGTTGCCTATCCCGACGAGACGCTGCGGGCGGTCGCGAACCGGATGGCCGACCTGCATGTGTCGCGGCTGCCGGTGGTCGACCGCGACGATCCTGCTCGGATCCGCGGCCTCGTCACCCTTGTCGATCTGCTGGCCGGGCGCCGCAAGGACGTCCACGAAGAACGGCACTCTGAGCGGATCCTGCGGTTGCGCGTGCGGTCGGCCCGGCCGGTGGACGACGCGGCGCTCGACGTCGAGCCGGCGGCCGTCGAGCCGGCGGACGTGGACGCCGAGGTCGCAGCGAGCCTGGCCGCGCAGTAAGGCTCGCTCTCCTTCGTCGAGAGAAGGGTTGTGGCCGGTTTTGGGCGTCAGCAAGCGACCACAACCCTTCACTCGGCGCATCGGTCGCGCGGGCGCGGGCGCGAATCTCACCTACGACTTCATCGCGGACGCCGGATAGCGCCGTACTCGTCGGCATTGCGCGCCGCCTGCGCGCCGGCAGCCCGCAGCCAATGCTGGACCTGCCCACGAGCGTCACCTTGCGTTCCAGCCAACGACGTAAGAGCCAGGACGCCGACGATCGGCGCCCAAGCCGTCGTGACCGCCGACCCGCAGATCACGACCACTGGCGTGCCGTTTGCTCGGGCGCGGGCGGCGACGTGCCCGACCACCTTGCCGTCGCGACTCGTGTCGTCCAGCAAGCCCTCGCCGGTGATGATGAGATCGGCGTCCCGTAGCGCGCGGTCGAGGCCGACGAGATCACCAATGACTGCAGCGCCCGAAGTGATACGGGCCTGCCAGAAGGTGGCGAAGCCAAAGGCGGTCCCGCCGGCGGCGCCCGCGCCGGGCGCCGCCGGGTCGCCGTCCGACAACTGCGCGAGCCTGGCGAGGCCGCCGTCCAGAATCGCGACATCGTCCGGCGTGGCGCCCTTTTGCGGGCCGAACCGGGCGGCGGCACCGTTCGGGCCGAGCAGCGGATTTCGCACGTCCGAGAGGATTTCGACCCCGCCGGCTGGTGGTGGTCGAAGGCCGTCGCGGTCGATGCGGGCGAGTGCGGCAAGCGCACCGCCGCCGTCGGCCAACGGCTGATCGTGGCTGTCGTAGAGCTCGAGACCGAGGGCGCGAAGTGCACCCGTGCCGCCGTCGGTCGATGCCGACCCACCTACGGCGATCGCCAGCCGGTGCGCGCCCGCATCGAGCGCCGCCGCGATGACTTCGCCCACCCCTCGGGTGTGTGCGCGGAGCGGGTTGAGGCGCCGCAAGAGCGGGAGACCGCTCGTTGTCGCAAGCTCGACAGCACCCGTGCCGTCTGGCAGCAGTACGAACCGGCCGTCAACCGGGCGGCCGTCGGGGCCGGTGCACCCGCGAACCGTGCGGGTCTGCGCGCCGGCCACGGCTGCGGCGAGAACACCGAGCGTGCCTTCGCCGCCGTCCGCCATCGGAATGAGCGTGAGGTCGTCGTGCGGGCGCACTTCGAGCCAACCTTCGGCGATGCTCGTGGCGGCTTCGACGGCGGACGTGGTGCCCTTGAACGAGTCGGGAGCGATCACGATCCGCATGCGGCGAAATTACTTGCTGACGCCGCCGATGAGTTGTTGGCTTGGGCGTCGTCTGACTAGCGTGAGCACGCGGACTACGCCTAGGAGGCGCAGATGAGCGGTGTACGGGTACTCGTCGGCACGCGCAAGGGCGCGTTCATCCTCACGTCGGACGGCAAGCGCGAGAAGTGGGACGTCAGCGGCCCGCATTTCGCCGGCTGGGAGATCTACCACGTCGCCGGCTCGCCCGCGGCGCCCGACCGGTTGTACGCGTCGCAGTCGAGCGGCTGGTTCGGGCAGGTGCTCCAGCGGTCGGACGACGGCGGCAAGTCGTGGGAACCGGTCGGCAACCAGTTCGTGTACGACGGCGTGCCCGGCACGCACCAGTGGTACGACGGCACGCAGCGGCCGTGGGAGTTCGCGCGAGTCTGGCACCTCGAGCCGTCGCCGAACGACCCCGACAGCGTTCTTGCCGGCGTGCAAGACGCCGCGTTGTTCTCGTCTAACGACGGTGGCCGCAACTGGCAGGAGCTGTCGGGTCTGCGCAACCACGACACCGGCCCGTCGTGGCAGCCTGGCGCCGGCGGGCTCTGCCTGCACACAATCCTGCTCGACCCGGTCGACCCGGAGCGGATGTTCGTGGCGATCTCGGCGGCCGGAGTGTTGCGCACTGACGACGGCGGCAAGAGCTGGAAGCGCATCAACCGCGGGCTGAAGTCCGGCGAACTTCCCGACCCCGATGCCGATGTCGGCCACTGCGTGCACAAGCTGGCGATGCATCCGTCGCGCCCGCAAACGCTCTTCATGCAAAAGCACTGGGACGTCATGCGCACCGACGACGCAGGCGACAACTGGTACGAAATCAGCGGCGACCTGCCGACCGATTTCGGTTTCACGATCGACGTGCACGCCCACGAGCCGGAGACGGTCTACGTCATCCCGATCAAGAGTGACTCCGAGCACTACGTGCACGAGGGCAAGATGCGGGTGTATCGCAGTCGCACCGGTGGCAACGAATGGGAGCCGCTCACCAAGGGCCTGCCGCAAGAGAATTGCTACGTCGACGTTTTGCGTGACGCGATGGCGGTCGACTCACTCGATTCGTGCGGCATCTATTTCGGAACGACGGGTGGTCAGGTCTACGCGTCGGCCGACGCCGGCGACACGTGGGCGCCGATCGTGCGTGACCTTCCGCCGGTGCTGTCGGTCGAGGTGCAGACGCTGCCGTGAGCACGACCGTGCGCGTGGTGCTCCCCGCGCATCTGCGCAACCTGGCGCGCGTTCACGGCGAGGTCAAGGTGGACGTCGACGGGGCCGTCACCCAGCGCTCGGTTCTCGATGCGCTCGAGGGCGATTTTCCCATGCTGGTAGGCACAATCCGCGATGGCGTGACGAAGAAGCGCAGGGCATTCGTGCGCTTCTTCGCGTGCGAGGAAGACCTGTCGCACGAGTCGCCCGACGCTGCGTTGCCCGAACGCGTCGCCTCAGGCGCTGAGCCGTTCCTCGTGATCGGAGCGATGGCCGGCGGCTGACGAGTTCAGCTGTGGAAAATCGCCTGCAACGCCAGACTCGACCCACCGACGGTTAGCCAAAGCGCGCCGCCGAGCGCGAGCGGGCGTAAACCGCTGCGACGCATCTCGCCGAATCGGGCGGAAAGTCCTACGCCGACGAGCGCCACGGTGATCAGGAACGTCGCGATGCGAGACAGGTCGTGATGCCATCCGGCAGGCACCAGGCCCACCGTATTGGCGACGGTAGCGAGTAGGAAATAGCCGATGAACCATGGCACGAGTTGCCACCAACGCGGCATCTGCGCGCCGAGCGGGTCTGGACATGTCCTGCTGCGTCTCGCCTCGCGAACCGCAAGCCACGCGCAGATCGGCACGATCGTCAAGGCGCGAGTCAGCTTGACGATCACGCCGTAGCTACTGGCGGCGGCGCCGTATGTCGCCGTTGCTGCGACGACTGACGAGGTGTCGTTGATGGCCGTGCCGCCCCAAAGCCCGAACGTGTGCTGCGACATGCCCATCGCGTGGCCGAGCAGAGGGTAAAGCAGAACCGCGAGCACGTTAAAGGCGAAGATCGTCGAGAGCGAATAGGCGACCTCCGTTTCGGCCGCACCGATCACTCGCGTGACCGCACCGATTGCGGAAGCACCGCAAACCCCTGTGCCCACACCGATCAGCGTGCGCAGGTCGCCGTTCACCCGCAGTAGCTTTCCGAAGAGTTGGGCGCCGAGCAGGGCCAGGCCGAGCGTTCCGAGCATGACCGGCAACGAACCGACGCCCGTCCGGACAACATCGTGCAGTGATAGTTGAAAGCCGAGCACCACGACCGAAAGCTGGAGGAGTTGGTGTGACGCGATTCTGGCCCCTGGCCGCATGATCGGCTGCGCCCGAGTGACGAGTGAAAGCACCATGCCGAAGACGATTCCGAACGCCGGACCGCCGAAGACCGGAACCAACTGTCCCAGCGCGAAACTCATCGCGCCGACAGCGATGCAGGCACCAAGACCGGGCAGCCACTGGGTAGCCGCGCCGCGGCCATTTTGGTCGCGCACGCGCGAGGTCGGGCGAGGCGCCAACGTCTGCACGGCTTCTACCGTGCGGCATGCCGCCGTCCAGCAGTAGTCGACAGCTAGCTATGGAGGCATAAGCTACGGATATGCCCCTGAGCAAACGAACCCCGGACCTGGAATCGCTCGACCTGCTCGTGACGATTGCTGATGCAGGCAGCATCGGGCGCGCGGCCGAGCGGCTTGGACTGAGTCAGCCGGGCGCAAGCCTCAAGGTGCGTGCTCTCGAGAGGCGGCTTGGTGTCGCCATGCTGGATCGCAGCACCTCGGGATCTCAACTCACCGCCGCCGGGTCGATCGTCGTCGGGATGGCACGCCCGCTTCTCACACTCGCGGCCGACCTCGCTAGCGGTGTTGCCGTGCTGCGTGGCGAGCAACACGACCGCCTCGATGTCGCCGCGAGCATGACCGTGGCCGAATATCTCTTGCCTGAATGGCTCGTCGCTTTGCATGCCGAATTGCCGGAGACGTCGGTCGCGCTTCAGGTCGCAAACTCGGCCGCCGTCGAGGAACTGGTGCGTAACCACGAAGCGGCAATCGGCTTCATCGAAGGGATGCATGCGCCTCGGCGGCTTCGTTCGAAGCGCGTCTGCGACGACGAACTTGTGGTCGTCGTCGGTTCGGCGCATCGGTGGGCGAAGCGCGCGCGCCCGATTTCGGCCGGCGAGTTGGCCACTACCCCGCTCATCTTGCGCGAAGAGGGATCGGGCACGCGGGAGACCCTCGAACAACTGATGGAGACGCACGGCGGTCTCGCGCGGCCGGCGCTCGAACTCGCGTCGACGACTGCGATCAAGGCCGCGGTGGCGACGGGCGGCGCACCGGCGGTCGTGAGTCATCTGGCCGTTCGTCACGAGGTCGCCGAGGGTCGCTTGGTGCGCGTCGAGGTCGCGGACCTGTTGCTGCGGCGCTATTTTCGGGCGATCTGGTCGGCAGCACGACCGCCGAAGGGGAGCGCTAGCGCGCTCATGACGCTGGCTACGCGCAGCGGCCGTCGTCGTTCTATCGGCGCCGCAGCGACGCGGATGGGCTAAGCCATAGGCGCCAACGTAACCGTGCGGGTGAACGTGTAGAAGTCGCGCGCTGCCTTGCCTTGCTCGCGCGCACCATAGCTCGAGTCCTTGGTCCCACCGAACGGCAGGTAGTAGTCGACACCTGCTGTGGGAGCGTTGATCTTCACGAGTCCGGTGTCGATGGCGTCGACCAGCGTGAGCGCACGGTCGAGATCCTTCGTATGCACGCCGGTAACGAGCCCGTACTTGACGGAGTTGACCAGGCCCACGGCGTCCGCGACCGTTGCGACCCGGTGCACGGTGCAAAGCGGCCCGAACAACTCCTCCTGACAAAGCCGATGGTCGGGCGCGAGGCCGTCGATGATCGTGGGCGCGACGTACCAGCCGTCGTCGTAGGGTGCACCGCCTCCGGCGACGACCCGGCCGCCGTCGCGGCTCGCCTCGGTCGCGGCGTCGACGATCGCGCCCTGTGCGTTTTGGTTGATGACCGGTCCGACGACCGTGCCCGGCACACTAGGATCGGCCGGCACGAGGCTGCGGGTAGCTTCGGTAAAGGCATCGAGGAAATCGCTACCGCTGCCGACGACTATGACTCGCCTGGTCGCGGTGCACTTCTGCCCGGCGTAACTGAACGCGCCGCTTAGGATTTGCGCCGCTGCAGTCGCGGGCTCGGCGTCGTCAAGAACGACCACGGCGTTCTGCCCGCCCATTTCGGCCTGCACGGGGATTCCGCCCTGAGCCGCCTTTGCCGCGACCGCTGCGCCGACCCGGGCGGACCCGGTGAAGGAAATGCAGTCGGACGACGCGATCAGGGCGGAGCCGGTCTCTGCATCACCGGGCAGAACGTGGAAGAGGCCAATCGGTAGCGAGGCCTCGAGGATCTCGGCGAGCCGGATCGCAGTCGCGGTGGCCGCGGGAGCGGGCTTGAGGAGTACGCCGTTGCCGAATGCGAGCGCCGGAGCGGCCTTCCACAGCGGGATCGCGACCGGGAAATTCCACGGTGTGATCAGACCGGCGACGCCGTGGGGCCGATGGTCGGTGAAGAGTAGTCCACGGGCCGAAGGTGCGTAGAGCTCGCCACTCGGGTCGAAGACCTGCTGCGCGTAGTAGCGCAAGATCGCGATACCGCGGTCAACCTCGCCCAGTGCTTCGTCGATCGGCTTGCCGACCTCCCGAACGACGAGTTCGGCAACTTCGGCGCGGGCACCAGACAGCGCATCGGCGGCCGCTTGGAGTGCTGCTCCGCGCGATCCGGCGGGTAGTCGAGCCCAACCGTGAGCCGTGCGCCGAGCCGCGTCTGCAGCCCGGAAAACACCGTCGGGCGAGACGCTTTCGACCTCGGCGACGACATCGTCGGGATGTTGGGGCGAACGGCTCATGACGGTGGAGGAACTCATCGCGGCATTCTCACAGAGTTAGTAGGGAGACAGCGGAACGCATGGACGACCGGGCCTGAGTACGGCGCGACAGATGAACCCGAGCCCTGCGTTGACCCACTCTATGAGTGTCCGCTACGGTAGCCGACAGTGGCAAGAGGTCAGACCTCTGAGAGGAGAGCGATGTCCGCGAAGAATGGATCAACGCCGGGGTTCTTAGCCCACCGGGAGGGTGACAGCGTTGCCGTCGCGGTCGTCGACCTACCCGCCGGGCCAGCCGACGGCGGCTATCTGCACAGCAGCGGCGACTTGCACGTCGAGCTGACCGAGGCTGTGCCCCTGGGGCACAAGTTTGCATTGCATGACATCGATGCAGGCGCCGACGTCATCGAGTACGGGGCGCGCGTCGCGATCGCGAGTAAAGCGATCCACAAAGGAGAGCACGTGCACGTTCACAACGTGAGGAGCGCAAGGTGGCAGCACAGCGTCGTCAGCTAACGGGCTATCGGCGACCCAACGGGGCCGTTGGTATCCGCAACCACGTCGTCGTGCTTCCGGTCGACGACCTGTCCAACGCGGCGTGCGAAGCCGCCGCGAAGACCATCCCGGGCTCGCTTGCGCTACCGCACTCCTACGGCCGGCTGCAGTTCGGTGAGGATCTCGACTTGACGTTCCGAACGTTGATCGGAACGGGTGCCAACCCGAACGTCGCGTCGGTCGTCGTTGTCGGCATCGAGCCGAACTGGGCGAACCGGGTGGCAGAGGGCATAGCCGCGACCGGAAAGCCGGTGGAGACGTTCGCGATCGAGGGCAACGGCGATCTGCGTACGCACGAGAAGGTGGCCCGCGTGCTAGCGCAGTTCATGCGCGACGCGAGCGAGGTTCAGCGTGCGCCCGTCGAGCCCGGCGAGCTGATGATGAGCATCAAGTGCGGTGAATCCGACACGACGTCCGGCCTCGGCTCTTGCCCCACGACGTCTGAAGTCGTTGATCGGTGGGTCGCGGCTGGGGGCACGGTGCTGTTCGGCGAGACGACCGAACTCACCGGTGGCGAGCACTTCATCGCCGAGCGCTGCATCGATGACGACATCCGCAAGAAGTTCCAGCAACTGTTCGACAACTATCTTGACCTGGTCGAACGCCAGGGCGCCAACCTGCTCGGTTCGCAGCCCACTCAAGGCAACATCGCCGGCGGCTTGTCGACGATCGAGGAGAAGGCGATGGGCAACATCGCCAAGACCGGCACGGTCCCGGTTGTCGACGCGTTGCGGCCGGCGGAAGCCCCGACCCGCCAAGGTCTCAACTTCATGGACACGTCTTCCGCCGCGGCCGAATGCATCACCTTGATGGCGGCCGCCGGTGCAGTGATCCACCTTTTCCCGACGGGCCAGGGCAATGTAATCGGGAACCCGATCGAGCCGGTGATCAAACTCACGGCCAACCCGCGCACGGCAGAGCTCATGGCTGAGCACATGGACCTCGACTGTTCAGCCCTGTTGCGCCGCGAGTGCACGCTCGACCAAGCGGGCGATCAACTTCTGGACATCGTCGAACGCACCGTGAACGGTCGCTTGACGTGTGCTGAGACTCTCGGTCACAGGGAATTCGTGATTACGAAGCTGTACCCGAGCGCCTGAACGCGACCGGTATCGCCGCGCCCAGGGCGAGGTGCGGCGATACCGGTCGTCTCCAATTTGTTGAGTGGCATCGAGGAGAACTGGGTGTCTGTCGACCGAGATCAGGTCGTCACTGCTGCGGCTCCACCACCGGCAGGTGCGTACTCGCAAGGCATCGTCAGTGGCGGTTTCGTGTTCTTGGCTGGCCAAGGCGCGATTGACCTGGCGGGTCGCAAGAGCACCGCCCCGTTTCGTGAGCAGGCGCGCCTCGCGTTCGGCAATCTCGCCGCCGTCGCGCACGCCGCGGGCGCCGACCTGCGCAATGCAGTCCGGATCGGCGTTTACCTCCTGGACATGGACGACTTCGCGGAGCTGAACGAGATTTGCCGAGAATTCTTCGACGAGCCGCTTCCCGCTCGTACAACGATCCAGGCCGACCTTCGCGGCTTCAAGATCGAGGTTGACGCAATTGTGCGGCTCGGTTGATGTGCAATCAGCTCAAGAAGCGGCGAAAAACGTTCACCGTGATCTGCGATATGGCCGGGTCGACAGGCAACGACGCAGGGTAGTTGATCGATCCTGCTGAGAACACGGCGCCGCCGCTGTCGAGTTCGTAGTAGGCCATTTCCGCTCCGGAGCCCCCAGGGTTCGTGCCCTTCGCGAGCACCCGGGTCTTCGGCGGTGAGCTTGGCGTCACCTTGTCCATCTCATGACCAGACGCGCCGCCGGGGCAGCGAGTGTGCACGCTGTTGCGACCGAACAAGTCACCATCCCGCAGTCCGGTGCCCTCAAAGGCCCAATGGGCGGCGTCGGCCACCTTGTACGGGGCTCCGGTCATCATGCCGGCGCGGGTGAAGCCCACGCCGAGCAGCGTTGCTTCCGGTTCGACCAGCATGCCGAACCGGCTCTGCAGGCGCTCACGATCCGCATCGAGAATTCGTCCGTCACCGTTAAGTACGACCATCGTCTCGCGGTCCGGGTAGTCGACGGCGCAGTTGATGCCGTTGCCGCCGAGGTACATGAGGCGCCCCCCTCGGCCGACCCAATCACGCACGCGCTCGTACATGCGCCGCGACCAATACTCGGGATGAGCATTGAGCACGAGCACTCGGTAGGCATCGAGATCGAAATCGTCCCAGTGCAGTTGGACGTCGGCGTAAAGATCGTAGGCGATACCCTCGCGTTCCAACCATCCGAGCAACCGCCATTCGGCAGACGCGAGACCGCATGCGTCTCGCCCTGCAATGGGGTCGGTGATCCGCTCGGACAAGGGAAGGACATTCGCGGGCTCAGGCCGATCAAAGCTGAGCGGGGCGTAGCTGTCGAAGCGCCAGCTTTCGATCTCGGGTTGCGCGTAACGCTCGAGGTCCTGGCGCCGGTCGACCGGCGGCACCGGCGGGAGCTCGGCCGGAGAGATGTAGTTGCTGCGACCGCCGAAGTTGTTGTACGCGTTCCACGTCGTCGACGACGTGAGGACAGCGACCGCCGCGGTCGGCCGCTCCGGCGTGACGATCCACGGGAACGAGGTGAACCCGCCGTCGTCGCAGTGCACGTGGAAGTAGTACAAGCCCGAGCGAGCCGGTGCGGTGGCTACAAACGGGTCGCGCCAGCCGACACCGGTGCGTGTGTAGTCGCCGTCGGGCGTGATCTGACGGGTCGCGCGAGGCGCGTGACTGTCATAACCGAGTGCCGCGACGAGCTTGCGTTGCCAGCCGCAGTGCCATAGGTCGATGCGATAGCCGGCGCCGGCGCTGACGCGCACCTGCGATGTGCCGCCCGCCCGTACCCATTTGGGCCATGCGTAGCCGTACATTCGGTCGCTGAGGAGGCGAAGATGCACTGGTCGGCCCTCAACGGCTTCGACGACGGTGCGCTTCGGACCGTACCCGGAACGGCTGAGGATGACTTCGTACCGTCCGGGCGGTCCGTCGAAGTGCACGGCGCCGGATGCGCTCGACCGTGTCAGTAAGGATTCCTGATCGTTGACGAGCTCGACTGCAACATCGGAGATCGCTACGTAGTGCTCGTCGCTGACGTATCCCAATAACACCGCAACTCCTTGCGATCCAAGTGTTGACACCGCATTCTCGCCGTCAATAGTCTCGTTGTATAGACCGGGGTTCAGCATATTGAACTAGGAGCTTCCTTATGTCTGCTCGGCGACGCGTCCTCGGCACTTCTCCCACCTACTTCGTTGCGGCAGTCGCCGCTTCCTTGGTGGCCAGTCTGGCGGCGATACCTAGAGATGCAAGCGCGGTTCCCCGCGTGCCAGGAACAGTCGGGTGCCCGGACTTCGCGCCGGCCCTCGCTCTGAGCGACAGCTACAAGGCAAACGTCGAGCAAGCGCTCGCCTCGGGCCAGGACCTCATGGGTAACGCAGCGCTCGCTGCTCCAGGCGGCCCGACGTACGCGGCCGTCAAGGACGATCTCAAACCGCTGATGTACGCGTTCGCACCTGCCGCAGGTGGCAGTTACCTCGACGACTCCGGCGTTTATTACATTCCATTTGGGCAACCGACGGGCCTTGACGATCGGGGCAGCATCGCGTTGCACGTCGCAGACGGTAGCCAGATCATCTCCGATAAAGCGGGCAATCGCAGTCTGCGCATCTTCGTCGGCACCGACGGTGCCGAGCGTTACGGCGAATGCATCAACGACCTGGCCGAGCCGGCTCTGCACGACGGCTACCTGCCGGTCCTTGACACCAAATACACGGACTACAACGGGATCGGGTACGAGCAGGAGTCCTTTGCGACCGACATCCCCGGCACAGATCTCATCGCGAGCTACGTGAAGCTATCGGCGACGCCAGGCCGTTCGCATGAGAAGACAACCCAGTTCAGGTTCAACGAGTGCCCGGCCTGCAACCTGGTTCAGCAGGGCAACAGACTCGTCGACTCGGCCGGGAAGACGTACCTGTACTTCTCGCCGGGTGCTACCTACAGCGACGGAAACCTGCTGTACAACGTCGCGCTCAACGGGAACTCAGACAACAGCGTGTACCTCGTGCGGATCAATGAGGCCTCGGCCGACGCGCCGAATGTGGTTGCCGACGCAGCTGGCTATCAGCAGGCGCTTTCCGAAACCACCGACTACTGGAACGGGCGACTGTCGCAGGGTGCGACGTTCGACGTGCCTGAACCTCTCGTGATGAACGCGCAACGCAACCTGCTGATCCAGAACTTGCTGATGACCTGGCGGTACAGCATCGGCAACGCATACGAGGCGTTCTACCAGCCCGAGAGCAGCGGTACCGTCGGAACGCTCGGAGCATACGGTTTCACCGACGTCTACGGTGCCGCGCTTGACAGCTTGCTACCGCTGTCGAAGGGCGCAAATCGGCGGAACTGGGAAGAGGGCGAGAAGCTGCTTCACGCGGCCGACTACTACAACCTCACGCACGACAAAGCGTTCATCGAAACCAACGAGGCCGCCTACGAGGCGTACATGGCCGACTTTGCGGCACAGAATGCTGCCGACCCGAACCACCTTTTGGAACGCCAGCAGTACTCGAGCGACATCAAGCACGACGTGTACGGGCTGCACCAGATCGGCGTCGCGCTGGAAGGCATGAAGGCGATTCTCGGGGTGTGGAAGGACGTCGGTCGGCAGGATCTTGTCGACCAGTACACGCCGCTCGTCGACTCACTTAACACGACGTTCGGGAACGCCGTGAGCCAGTCGAGTGTGACAATGCCGGATGGCTCGCTCTTCACCCCGGCTGACCTCCTTGACGGAATGCAGCCGTGGGATCCGATTACCGCCACGACACTTGGTGGGTACTGGAACCTTGTTGCCTGGTATGGTCTCGCCTCCGGCGTCTACGCGCCTGGAAGTCCGCAGGCGCAAGGCACATTGAAGTACGCGTATGACCACGGCTCGCGGTTCCTCGGAATGCTTCGCGCCAGGGACAGCGCCGTCGATAACGTGTACGGCACGGAACAGATCAACTTCCTCGCAGACAATGACCAGGCCGACCAGCTCGTGCTGAGCCTCTACGGCAAACTGGCGGCCGGCATGACACGCGGTACGTTCGTGTCCGGTGAGTCCGACAACCTCGGCCCGCTCGCGACGAAATGGCCTCTGCAGACCGGCACCTGCAACAAGGCGTGCACGCCACCGCCCCCAGCAGAGGGCTGGGCCCCCGACGAGTACTACCGGGCGATGTACCAACCCCCGAACAGTGCGAACAACACGATGTTCCTTGACACTTTGCACCAGATGCTCGTGCATGAAGTCGACAGCGTGACGGCGACCGCGGATACACCTACCGGGCTGCAACTGGCCTTCGCCACACCGCGCGCGTGGCTCGACGCAGGCAAGACGATCTCCGTCAAGAACGCTCCTACGGCGTTCGGTGCCCTCTCCTACACGATCACGGCTCAACCGAACGGGCAGGTCGTGACGGCGAGTGTCAGTGTGCCATCGTCAACCCCGGGTCTGTTGCAACTGCGCCTCAGGGTTCCGGACGGCAAGTCGCCGATCTCGGTGCTCGTTAACGGCCAACCGTGGCAACACGTCGACAGCACGACTGGCACAATCGACCTGTCGGGCCTGACCGGCACCGTCGAAGTCACCGCGGTTTACGGTCCTGGGCTCCACGCCGGTGCATAGCCGAGATCGGAGACTGAGCCGCCGCGATGGCAACTAAGGTCGGCGTCGGTGACATACGCTCGGCAGCGGCTGCTGTCGGTCTCGCCGATCGCCCGGTCTGCGTACACGCGTCGCTGAAATCGTTCGGAAGTGTCGATGGCGGCGCAGACACCGTAGTTCAGGGACTGCTCGAGGTCGGCGCGACGTTCGTCGCGCCGACCTCGACGTTTCGCTTCTGTATGGCGCCGAAGCCCGCTGGGGCGCGGCAGTGGCCCTTCAACTCCGAAGACGACGGCAGCATCCCGGCTTCCGGCACCGCTCCCGTCGCGCCGTATGACATCGGTGCCGAGTTCATCGACCCGGCGATGGGGATAATCCCTAAAGCGGTTCTTCGACGCCCGGGGCGCGTGCGCGGTTTCCACCCGCTCAGCTCGTTCACAGCCGTGGGGCCGGATGCTCAACGCATCATTGCGCCACAGACGCCGACGGAGGTTTACGCCCCTCTCCAACAGCTCGTCGCACGCGAGGGTGCGATCGTGTGCATGGGTGTGGGGCTCGACTCCTTGACGTTGCTCCACCTAGCCGAGCGTCAGGCCGGCCTGCGGTTGTTGCACCGTTGGGCGTGGCTCGCCGAGGGCGGCGTGGTTGAGGCCGTGCATGGCGGTTGCTCGCGTGGGTTCGAACGGCTGGCGGACGCCGTCAAGGACGCCGAAACCACCATCGTCGTCGGCGAGAGCTTGTGGCGGGTCTTCGACGCGGCCGCGCTCTTGGCGCTCGCGACCGAAGGCTTCTTAAGCGACCCGGGCGCCGGGGTCTGCGGAATCGAAGGCTGCGTGCGGTGTCGCGACCAACTCGCATACGCGTTGAGCCGGCGGGTGGGACAGGAGCCGCGGTGATGGCGCCGCTGCGGCGATTGACAGTGCCGGTCGGCCACGCCTACCGTGCTCAGGATATGGAACCTACATTCAGCCTGCCGAACTAGGCCGCGACGATGATCGTCGACGTCCACACGCACTTGTTCTGGTACCCGGAGTATCTCGGGGAAGCGCTGGTGCGTGAAGCCCTTGCGGCAAAGCTCGTCAAGCTGGAGCAATCGGGTGGGCGGGCCTATGCCAAGAGCCTAGATCTGCACTCCAACGACGCGCGGCCTGAAGACCATTGGAACGCGACAGCCGACGCCGACAAGGTGATCGTTTTCGGATTGCGGGCAAAGGCAACCGGCTACGCGATGTCGAATGACGTTGTCGCCGATTACGTTCGGCAACATCCCGGGAAACTCGAGGGATGGGCGTCGATCGATCCCACCGATGCGGACTGCCTCGACCAGCTTCGATACTGCACTGAGCATCTCGGGTTACGCGGCCTGAAGGTCGGGCCCGTGTACCAGCACTTTGATCCCCAGGATCCGGCCTATTGGCCACTGTTTGCTGAATGCGAACGGCTTGACCTCCCGGTCATGGTGCACATGGGAACCACCTACCCGAGCACGGCCCGTCTGGAATACGCCAATCCGCTGCTGCTGGAGAGGCTCGCGATGGCTCACCCGCGACTGCGGATGATCATGGCGCACCTCGGACATCCCTGGGAGGAAGATGCGATTGCTCTTGTCCGCAAGACACCGAACCTCTACGCCGACATTTCGGCACTGCATTTCCGGCCGTGGCGATTCTGGCAAGCGTTGACGACGGCTGCTGAGTACGGCGTGACGCACAAGTTGCTCTTGGGCTCGGACTTCCCGAACGGTACGACGCGCGACGCGATCGAGGGCCTGCGCTCCGTGAACGACATCGTCGATGGATCGTCACTCCCTCGATTCCCAGAGGCGGCCCAAGACGCGATCGTGCACGAGAACTGGAAGCGCTTTTTCGGGGCCTCATGACCGATCTCGTCCGCATACTCCTCGTCGGTTGCGGTGACATCGCGGTGTCACAGCATCTGCCTGCGCTGTGTCGCTCACCGAATGCTCGAGCCGTAGCGGCAGTCGATCCCGATGACGGACGCCGGGCCCTGGTGGCGCGCGAGTACGGCGTTCCGACCTTCGCCACGATCGACAACGCGGTCCGGAGCGTCGGCATAGACGCTGCGATCGTGGCGACACCGCCTGACGTCACATCGGAGGTATCGCAGGTCGCCCTGCGGTTAGGCTTGCATGTGCTGTGCGAGAAGCCGATGGCGGTGGATCTCGCGGACGGCGTGCAGTTGCACGCGGCCGCCATGAAGTCCGACCGCGTAGTGCAGGTCGGCTTCACCAACAGGTTCTCGCCACTTGTGCAACGGCTTCGCGACGCAATCGTCGCAGGGCGTCTCGGAAGCCCACTCGTCTTCACGCTCGGCGCGTACGACGAGCGCTACGACGCCTCGAACGTCACACACCTAGGCCGGATGAACCGGTTCCTCACGCGCGCGCCCGCCTTCGTGCACGAGGGCGCTCATCTGGCCGACTACGTCGCCTTTCTCACAGGCTCGTGGCCGACCCGCGTCGCGGCGTCAGGGCGCCGCACCAGCCCCGACCTGTCGGGCGAGAACTTCGTTGCCGCGAACGTCGATTGGGCGAACGGCGACCTGGCGAGGCTCGAGGTCGGCTGGCTCTTTCCAGCGTTGCCCTCAGGGCATTTCCGGGTCTTGGGGCCGCACGCCAGTGCCGAGATCATTCGGCGTGAGGGCCGGCTCGTTTTCGACGACGGTGTCCATCGCGAGGAACACTTGTTGGGCGAAGGCTGGAATCCCATCTGCTTCGATCGCCAGCTCGCGCATTTCGTCGGTGCGATCCGAGGCCAGGTGCTGCCCGGACCGACAACCGCCGACGGGCTGGCAAGTCTCGAGCTCGGCGACGCCGTTGTGCGCTCGATGCGCGACCATGAGGTCGTGGAGATGGCTCCGGGGGTTGCCCCGAAACTACGGCCCATGCGACGAGGAGGAGCGGGATGACGCAGCAACCGACCTCGTTCGCCCTCTCGAATCGTGACCAACTCGTCGCCTCCGCATCCGACATGGTGCTCGTGCCCGTCGGCGCATGCGAGCAACACGGCCCACACCTGCCGACCGGCACCGATTTCATGCTCGTATCAGAAATCGCCGAGCGCGCAGCCCGCCGGCTGGCTGTCGATGCGCGCGTGCTCGTCACACCGACCTTGCCGTTCGGCTACTCCCGTCACCACTTGCCTTTCGGCGCGACGATCTCGGTGACGGCCGCGACCCTGGAGCGATTTCTCACCGATATCTGTGAGTCAATCGTGACGGTAGGGTTTCAGCAGATCTTTTTGATCAACGGGCATGGTGGCAACGCCGACATCGTGAACGTCGTCGCTCGCGAGGTGGCACTCACCCAGGGCGTTAGGGTCGGTGCCGGCTCGTACTGGACGATGGCCTGGGACTCTCTTGTCAGAGCAGAGGCACACTCCCGCAATCGGCTGCCGGGCCACGCAGGCGCGTTCGAGACGTCGCTCTTGATGGCGTTGTGGCCGGATCTTGTCGCGCCCGAGAAGCCACACCGCGACGGTGAGTTCAACTCTCCCGCTGCTGGTTTTCATGGCGCGTATCTCAGCGAGGACCACCGCAACTGGGCGCGTATCAACGGCTACAGCGATAGCCCGGATCGGGCGACGGCCGACAATGGGCGTCGATGGTTGGAGGCGACCATCGCTGGCGTCGTGACTGCGTTGCGGGCATTCCAGGCCGGCGCCGCCGGCCCGGCCCTGGCGCCAGACCGGCGACCTGACATCCACGACTAGAGGGGGACGACATGGCGACTACATCGCAGCGTGACGTGCAAGCTGGGCCTGTCGCGACGCGCGACGGCGCACGCGGCAAGTACTCGACGCCCGCGGTAGAGAAGGCATTCGCGGTGCTGGAGTTGATATCACGACAGGATCACGGCCTGCGCATGGTCGATGTCGTCACAGAGCTCGAACTCCCGAAGAGTAGCGCCTTCGTACTGCTGAACGCATTGGAGCAGCTGGGGTACCTCTCCCGTGACGATGAGGGCCGCTATCGCTTGAGCCTCAGAATGTTCGAGCTTGGTATGCGGGCGATGCGCGCGATACGCGGAGTTGACCTGACGAGCCTCGCGGTACCGCACCTGGAGCGATTGCGTGACACGACCGAGATGACGGCGCACCTCGCTCGCCGGGATCACGCATCGGTTGTGTATCTGCTGAAGATCGACGGGCCCGGAGTCGTGAGGTTCGACACGTACGTTGGCAAACGTGCGGCCCTCCACCTGACGGGCGTCGGCAAAGCGATCGCGGCGTATCTGCCAGACGCGGAAGTCGACGAGCTCGCGCGCGATCTCGACTTCACACGCGGGACGACGAAGAGCCCCAAATCGCTGCAGGCGCTGAAGTCGAACCTGAAGAAGGTTCGCGTGACCGGATACGCGATAGACGACGAGGAGGAGGTGGCGGGAGTGAGGTGTGTTGCCGCACCTATCCGGAACCATCTCGACGAGGTGATCGCTTCGGTTGGTGTGGTCGGGCTCGCGCACAACATCTCGGGTACCGCAGTGTCGCGGGTGGCTGCTGCCGTCAAGGAGACAGCCAGAGCAATATCACTTCAGTTGGGTGCTGCCGAGCTGTCGGATCACTGACGCGCCAGGTTCTCGCCGCGCGCCAGCTCGAGTTGCATGTGCGGCGGAGAGCCGATTCTCGCGTGATCGCCGTCCGGATGCGTGACGGACATTGGCGGCTCGACTCGATAACGACTCGGGCCCGAACTATTGACAACGTAGCGCGCGGCGGCATACTCAGCGTAAGTACAAAACCGCGGTTCCGTATACTGAACTGAGAGAAATCGAATGTCGCAGCCCTTCGGACACGAATTCTTGGCGTACCTGTCGGATCTCGGTGTCCTCGCAAAAGGCACCACCAGAACACATCCGACGTCGCCGGCGAGGTTTCCCGATGGGTCCGCGTACCACATCGAGATCCCATCCGTAGAGGGCCCGGAAGCGTTACGAATGGTGCTCGCGACGGCAGACGAGCTCGGGGTGCGGGTGCATCGCATCAGCCAGGGGAGCGGCATCATGATGCAAACCGATGCCGAAATTCGCGAGATGGTCGAGATCGGCAACCAGCACGACGTGGAGATCTGCCTGTTCGTCGGGCCGCGCGGTGAGTGGGACACGGGCGTACAGGCGTCATCGAAGGGTGGGCGCGCCGTTGCGCCGACATTGCGCGGCGCGGAGCAGCTGATCGCCGGCATCGAGGATGTCCGGCACGGGTGCGAACTCGGCCTGCGATGCGTGCTGGTCGCGGACGTCGGTCAGCTGTGGTTGCTCGGAAAGATGCGAGACTCCGGCCTGCTTCCGGCCGACCTTCGCATCAAGGTGTCAGCGTCGCTGCCGGCGTCGAACCCGGCGACCGCCCGGCTCATGCAGGATCTCGGTGCCGACACGATCAACGTACCCGTTGATCTCTCGGTCGCTCAGCTTGCTGAGCTCCGAGCTGCGATTGATGTACCCATCGACATGTACATCGAGGCGCCCGACGATTTCGGTGCGCCGTTGCGCTACTACGAGGTCCCGGAGATCGTCCGGGTGGCGGCGCCGGTGCATCTCAAGTTCGCCGTCCGCAACTCGAAAGGCATCTACCCGTACGGCCACCACCTGCGCGACCACGCGCTCGACACGGCGCGGGAGCGAGTTCGTCGCGCCGCTCTTGCCATTCAGATCCTCGAACGCACCAACCGGATCGACAGCACCGTCACCTCCGGCGACCTTGCCGGACACATCCCCACCTGACCCGGCCGTAGGGCTGATCCTCGGCTCGACCTTGGAAGGGAACGAGCTTAATGCGAAGGTCAAGAAGTCTGGTCGTGCTCCTCTCCGTCTGCGTCGCTGGCACACTGACGGCCTGTGGGAGCAGCGCTAAGAAACCGCCCGCATCGGGTAACTCCAGTGGCGGCGCGAGTGCCACCGCAGCCAATAACTCGACGAGCGCAAGTCCGAAGGCGGGCGGTACGCTGACGTACGGCTACACCGGCGGCGGCCTTACAAGTCTGAACCCGAATACCATCAATTCCGGTACCGAAAAACCGGTGGCGTCGTTACTCTTCGACGGCTTGACCCAGCTCGGGCAGGACGGCAGCACGCAGCCCGATCTCGCGACGTCCTGGACCGCATCGGCCGATCAGAAGACATGGACGTTCAAGCTGCGCTCTGGGGTGAAGTACCACAGTGGCAAGGTGTTCACCGCCAAGGATGCAGTCGCGAACATCAACTACGTCCTGGACAAGAAGAACGCCGCTTCTCAACGCAAGCGAATCACGGCCATCACCTCCGCGGTCGCAACGAATGACACGACGCTGACCATCAACCTCTCGGCTCCCGACGCCGTGCTCCCGAGCGCGCTGATGTGGGTCTATATGGCGAACATCGACACGATCGGCCAGGTGAACACCAACGGCGACGGCACTGGACCGTTTGAGGTGAAGGACTTCGTGTCCGATGACCACCTCGACCTTGTCCGGTTCGACGGCTACTGGGGTACCAAGCCGAGCCTCGACGGTATAAAGATCGTGCGGACCGCGGACGCGACGTCTGCGCTCACTTCGCTCCAGACCGGCCAACTCGATGTCCTGTGGGGCGTCGACCCTACCAACGTGGGAACTCTGCAGTCCGACAAGAACCTCACGTTCCTCAAGTCCAACTCGACGTCCGGCGTGACGATCCTCATGCTCGACACGACCTCGCCGCCCTTCGACAACATCAAGGCGCGGCAGGCACTGTCGTACGCGGTCGACCGGAAGAGCATGGCCGATGCGGGATACAACGGGATCGCCGACATCTCACCCGCAAACGATCCGATCGGATCGGGCAGTGCCGACTTCGCCTCAAGCCTCCCGACTTATGACTTCGACCTCGACAAGGCGAAGCAGCTCTTCGCCGAGGCCGGGGTCAAGGCGGGCGACACGCTCACCTTCTGGACACTCGCCGGCCGACGCGGTGAATGGACGACGATGGGCCAGATTCTGCAGGCTGACCTGAAGAAGATCGGCATCAACCTGAAGATCGAGCAGCAGGAGACCAGCAGCTGGACCGCGAAGTTCGCACCCGCGGGAAAGAAGTTCCCCAACACGATCGTGATGGACTTTCTCTCCTTCCCGCCGGTCCCGGCTTTCGCACTGCAGTTCTTCACCAGCGGTGGGTGCGAATGCAACTGGAATAACAAGGACTACGACGCGCTGATGGCGCAGACACTCGGGGCGACGACCGACTCGGCACGGAAGTCAGCTGAGGCCGAGATGCAGAAGATGTTCAACGAACAGGTTCCATCGGTGGTGCTGATGCAGAACGCGACACTCGTAGCGGCGCAGACGAAGGTGCAGGGGGTGTGGCTCGAAGGCGATGGGACACCCCGGCTGGCGCAAGCGTCGCTCAGCTGACGCAAACTGGGTTGAACCTGCTCCACCAGTAGGGCTCGAGGAGTCGCAATGCTGTGGTACGTCGGTCGGCGCGTCGGTATGAGCGTGGTCATGCTCGCCCTGACGTCCGTGCTGATCTTCGTGGTTCTCCGAGTGCTCCCCGGCGACCCGGTGACTACCTTGGTCGGCCAAACCGAGGGCATTGACGCCAGCCAGGTGGCGCAGATGAGGCACAGTCTTGGTCTGGACCGGCCGTTGATCGTGCAGTACGGATCGTGGGTGGCGGGATTGTTCTCCGGCCACTTCGGGATGTCGTACTTCAGTCAGCAGCCGGTTCAGACCCTGATGGGTGGCCGCATCGTACCGACGGTGGAACTCACCTTGGCGGCCCTGCTGATCGCGATTGTGATCGCGGTGCCGACGGCGATCTATGCGGCGATGCATCCTCGAGGCATTGTCGACCGCGCCGCGACGGCATTCGCCTCGTTGGGTATGTCCGTGCCGTCGTTCCTAGCGGCACTCGCACTGATCATCGTTTTCGCCGTGAAGTTGCGCTGGCTCCCAACCCGAGGGTACGTATCAATTTTCAGCGACCCGGTACAGAACTTGAAGCTGATCGTGATGCCGGCCGCGGCCCTCGCATTTACGGCGTGCGCCCCAATCCTGCGTTTCCTGCGAGGGTCGTTGGGCGAGGCCAGCGAAGCGCCGTACATAAGGACGGCTGAGGGGAAGGGGATGTTGCGCCCGACCGCGATTCGCAAGCACGCGACACCAAATGCCCTGATCCCAACACTCACGATCGTCGGCATGACAGTGGGCAGGCTGCTCGGCGGCGTAGTCATCATCGAATACATCTTCAGCTGGCCGGGCCTTGGCACCTTGATTGTCGATGCGGTGTTCAAGCGGGACTATGCGGTGTTGCAGACGTCGATCCTGTTTGCCGCGGCCGCGTTCATCTTCACCACGCTGGTCGTCGACCTGCTCTACGGCGTGCTCGATCCACGACTCAAGGCGTCAACGGCGGAGAGTGCCGCATGAGCACCACGAGCGTGGCAGAGACGCCCGCGGCTACGCCTCGCGAGGACGTCGCGGCGCTACCTCGCACGCAGCATCTGCTGAGTCGGCTGATTCGCCGGCCACTCGGCGTCATCTCCTTGGCAGTGCTGGTCTTGCTTGTCATCTCTGCGATCTTCGCCCCGTTGATCGCACCGCATTCGCCCGACACGATCTCAGTCATCGATCGGTTTCATGGGCCGTCATCCGCACATTGGTTCGGCACTGACGAACTCGGCCGCGACCTGCTGAGCCGGCTCCTCTACGGTGGCCGGATCGCGCTTGGGATCTCGTTCGGAGCAGCCGCTATCTCCACGATCCTCGGAGTCCTTTGGGGCTTCTTCGCCGCCCAAGCCGGGGGTTTGCTCGACGAGTTGCTGATGCGTACCGTCGACGTGGTCATGGCAATCCCGGTCATCTTGTTCGCTCTCGTGCTGGTTGCCGCTTTCGGGTCGCATCTCCCCACGCTGATTCTCATCATCGGGCTTCTTCTCACACCCGCGTCTGCCCGGCTTGCCCGGTCCGCCGTGCTGGCCGAAATCCGATCCGACTATTACCGCGCGGCAGTTGCACTCGGCATCCCGCGCGTGCGCATTCTTTTCGGTGAGCTGTTGCCGAACGCAGCGCCCGTCATTATCGCGCGCGCTGCGCTGGCTGCCGCCGACGCGATGATTATCGAAGCCAGCCTGAGCTTCATCGGCCTCGGCGTGCCGCCGCCGTCCGCATCGTGGGGAACGTTGGTCAAGGATGGCTACGCACAGATATTCCATGCCCTGTATTACGTCATCTTCCCCGGCGCGGTGATTCTCCTGGCGATCTGGGCACTGAACACGCTGGGGGACCAGCTGCAGGAGCTTCTCGACCCGCGAGCGTCGCGATGAAAGCTCCTACGCTAGGCACGACTGCACCACTCCTCGCGGTCGAGCAGTTGTCGGTTGGCTTCCCACGCAGGCACGGCGAGGCCGTGACGCCCGTGCGAGGAGTGTCGTTCTCCCTCGACAGGGGACAGCGGCTCGGAATCGTTGGCGAGTCAGGCAGCGGGAAGTCGCTCACTGCGCTCGCCTTGATGCGTCTGGTGCACGAGCCGGTAGCCCTAGGTGGGCGGGTGCTCCTCGATGGCACTGACCTGCTTGGCTTGTCCGCACGTGAGATGGCGCGGGTCCGTGCACAGCGGATGAGCCTGATCTATCAAGACCCGATGTCGGCCTTGAACCCGGTCTTCAGTGTTGGAAAGCAGATTGTCGAAGCGGTTCGGCTGGCTCATGACGTACCCGCGAAGGCGGCACGGAGCCGCGCGATCGCTCTGCTCGATGACGTCGGGGTGCCGGAACCCGCGCGCCGCATCGACAGTTACCCTCACGAGTTCTCCGGTGGCATGCGGCAGCGGGTGATGATCGCGATGGCGCTCGCCAGCGACCCCGATGTGCTTATTGCAGACGAGCCGACGACCGCGCTCG
>Ga0105240_10004030_pt1 | contig 22598 bp, 20 predicted proteins | sample KBSC54metaG_FD_80426 | JGI IMG/M metagenome (GOLD analysis project Ga0105240, IMG submission 80426) | Corn rhizosphere microbial communities from Kellogg Biological Station, Michigan, USA - KBS C5-4 metaG | ecosystem: Host-associated > Plants > Roots > Rhizosphere > Soil | place: Michigan, USA... | reverse complement strand
TCTGGAGCAGACGGTCGCCCTGGCAAACGATTGGGTCATGGCGGCGCTCGACTGCGGCGGTCGTTTTTGACGAGCGCTCCCGCGTGCGCGTTGTGGGGGCGGCCTTCGACGCCGTCTTGATCACATAACCCGGGCCGGATTCGAGCGTTCGACCACCTGGGGTGACAGCCGCGACGTCACTGTTCGGACTAGGTGCTTCCGCACGTGGCGCGGGCTCAGGCTGAAAGCCGGTGCGCGGAGCATTACCGGCCATTGTCGCGGCAGAGCCGTCATCAGCTTGCTGAGTAGATCCGGCGGCCGGAACCCTCGCCGAAGGCGTGGCGGGCCTTTCACTCTGGACCGTTGTGGCCTGGGCAGCGGATGGATTGCCCGCCGCAGCAGCCTCCGCCGAAGCGGTCGTGGAAGGCGCTAATGCCTCCGTAGACGCAGGCGGCGATGATGATGGCGTCGCTGGTGTGGAGGACGGTGTAGCTCCCGTGCCCGGCGGAGCAGCGATGATCTCGTCGAGCTTGATCATCCGCAACTCGCCCGTGTCCTTCACCCGAACTGTGAAGGTGCTCGTCTGCGGATCGGAGGCCACCACCTCCAGGCGGTTGTTGCGCTCGAGCGCCTGCCGCGCCCAGCTCATCTCGTCACCGCCGGCAGCCACGCCGAGCTTGCCGCACGCGGCGAAGCCCAGACTCAGCAGGGCGAGGCCCGTCAGGACGATAGATCGGGCCGGCGAGCGCCGGTATGTGACATAAGCCGCCATGTTAGTAATCTCCTTGCGCGCGGGCTTTCGCCCGCGCGTCCATACCCGGCACCATAAACCGCGCCGGGCGCGAAGAGAAGCAGCGTCTCTTTGCCGCGACTCAGTTGCTCAGCAAGACGACCAGGCGCTGCGCCGTGAACACATTCTTGCCAGCGTCGTACTGCCCAGTGGCCGCGATCGCCACGACCGTTGGCATGCGCGCTCCGGCGAGATCCGCCGCCAGCTGCGTGACGAACGTGCCGAACGTATTGAAGTTGTCCGTCTTGAATTTGCCGGCGTGACCGATCGCGAATATCTGGCCCATCCCGGTTTGGCCATTCGCCGCCCCCGCCACGATGCTCGGCGGCATCGCGAGCTTCGTCAGGTCGATCAGCTCGGGGCCCAACTTGATGACGTGCAGATTGCCGACATTCGTCAGGCTCAACTGCAGCGATGTGCTGGTAGCAGTGAGGCCGGTGAAGGCGGTAGCGGAGCCCGCGCGCCCCCAGTCGATGATCAGATCGGACGGCACGGCGGCGAAGTTTTCCAATGTCTCCGCCGCGAAGTCCGGCGGTGCCATTCCGAAGGAAGTCACGAACCCGAAAGCACGCGCCGGAGCATTCGTGGTCAGCCCCGCCTGAGCCAACATGCCGGTGTTGACGACGTACGCGGTCGGCGTGGCATCCATGGCAGCGCTCGTCCCGGTGCCGGCGAAATTGAACGCCGTAGTCGGCAATCCATCGAGCGATTGCAGCTTGAGGGTCACGCTTCCGGTGCCCATGGCGGTGACTGTTCCCAACAGCGGCGTAATATCCAAGCGTACTTCACCGGCCGTTGCATCGACACTGATGGTGCCGTTGGCTGCCTGAGTAGCCATGCCGAAGGCATCGATGTGCTGACCCACCGAGATGTTGGCTGCCGTGAAGGTTCCCATCTGCCCTTCCTCGGTCACGACGGTATTGGCGCCGACATTCACCGTGATGTCAGCCATCTCAAAATCGAAGTCCTCGTCCGGCTTGGTCCAGGTCGCATGGCGCACCGTCAGGGTGTTCTGGGAGCGCGCGATCACGGTGCCGGAAATGCGGTCCATGGCGGGGTTCTGCAAGCTAGTCCCCGCAATGACGCTCATCGCAGTGAAAGTGGCCTGGGTGCCCTGTTTCTGCAGTGACCCGAAGGCGGCGACCTTCGTGTTCGCAGCTAGTGCCGCCAGCGCGGTGAGACCAGCCGCACCGACATATGCCGTGCCATTGACCTGATAAGTCGTTGTCGCAGTCACCTGCGCAGTTACCTGGCCCGCGGACGCGGACTGCACCGCGAAGGGCTGCACGGCTAGCACGAAGTCATTTTGCATGGCATTGACGTTGACGACCGCCCCGCGGACGCGGATCTGCTTGGTGTCAGATGGCACTACGGTCGCCGTGAGCGTCGGGGCCACCTGCACCGTCTTGGCAGTGAGGCTCACCATGTTGGACGCAGCGAGATTGAAGTCGAACGCCAGTCGTCCGGTATTGCCCGGCGTTATGATGAGTTGATTGGTATTGTCGAGCTGGACGGAGACGGTCACCGTACCGGTGATTGCAGCCCCATTGGCATCGACTGGGGCCAGAGTCACGGGTTTTCCCGTGCCGTCGTCGGCCGTGATCTGCGCATTGGCAAAATCGAGTGTCAGTTTGGCACTGACGTAGTCGGCCGCCGGAATCTGCCCGGCGCTGAGCACCTCCGTGAGATTCACCAGCTTGGTGAAATCGACTTTCGTCGCGGCCGGAAGCGTCTCGACCGAGGCTCCGCCTGCCGTCTGCAACTGCAGGGAAGTCAACGTAACGATGTAGCTGAGGAAGTCCCCGGCGGCATCCGTGATTGTCAGGACAGAGCCCCCGCAACTACCGCTGCAAGCCATCGGGGTACCGCCCATGCCTCCCGGCGTGGTCGAGCCGGTGGTTCCCGTAACACCCCTGCCCATCGACCCGCTACTCATGAGCGAACCGTTGCCACCGCCGCAGGCCGCCAAGCCCAACGCGATGCAACAACCGACAATGAAAGGACGGACACGCAAGCGTCCCCGGGCCCTGCGGAGTAACGAAGTGAGCATGGAAAATCCCTCGCGCCAATTATGTTGCGCGGGAGACCGTACGGTCAGAGCTTGCGTTCCTGCAAACCGTCTGAAGCCACAGACATGGACGTCGTGCAATGCAGACGTAGCGCTTTCATCGAATCAAGCCGCCGTGTTGCAACCTAACTGAACGCCCACTGAACCTACGTTAACAGCGGCTGAACAGCAATCACCGCCGATCAACACGCCAGGCACTGATTCCGTAAAAAGGCTCGCAAGGAGCGTGTAGGCATACTCGTAGACGCAAAAACGCTGGCCCATTCGGGCCGAAGGCGACTTTTTGCCACATCAAAAAGAAAAAAAGCCCCGCATAAAGCGGGGCTCGAGGTGTTGCGCGGAATAGGGGGTCTTGTTCCGCGTCTTTCGAGATTCGCAGTACGCAGGGCGCGCACTGCGAATCTCTAAACCAATGTCGAAAGAGTACCGATGTTTTATGACAGATTCGATACCTCTTTCGAGAGGTTCTTACATGTCCATTCCGCCCATGCCTCCCGGAGGCATGCCGCCGCCATGGCTGTGCTCTTCATCCTTCGGAGCCTCAGCAATCATGACTTCGGTCGTCAGCAGCAGACCCGACACGGAGGCCGCGTTTTGCAAAGCCAGACGCGTAACCTTGGTGGGATCCAGGATGCCCTGTTCGATCAGATCGCCGAACTCACCCGTCGCGGCGTTGTAGCCGAACGAGCCCTTGCCTTCCTTGACCCGATTGAGCACAACAGCGGCGTCTTCGCCGGCGTTCTCGACGATCTGACGCAGAGGCTCCTCGATCGAGCGGGACAGAATCTTCACACCAACCGCCTGGTCCTCGTTGGTGACCTCGAGCTTGTCGAGCGCCTTCTGAACACGCACGAGGGCGACACCGCCGCCCGGCACCACGCCTTCCTCGACGGCAGCACGGGTCGCGTGCAGCGCGTCCTCGACGCGAGCCTTCTTCTCCTTCATCTCGATCTCGGTGGCCGCACCAACCTTGATCACGGCGACGCCGCCGGAGAGCTTCGCAACACGCTCCTGCAGCTTCTCCTTGTCGTAGTCGGAGGTGGCTTCCTCCGCCTGCTGGCGGATGGAGTCGATACGGGCCTTGATGTCAGCCGCCTTGCCGGCGCCGTCGATGATCGTGGTGTTCTCTTTCTCGACCACAATCTTCTTCGCCTCGCCCAGATCGTTCAGGCTCGCCTTCTCGAGCGTCAGGCCAACCTCGTCCGAGATGACCGTGCCGCCGGTGAGAATCGCGATGTCTTGCAACATCGCCTTGCGGCGATCGCCGAAGCCGGGTGCCTTCACCGAGGCGACCTTCAGAATGCCGCGGATGTTGTTGACAACCAACGTCGCCAGCGCCTCACCCTCGAGGTCCTCCGCGATGACCAGCAGCGGACGGCCGGCCTTCGCAACACCCTCCAGCAGCGGGAGCATTTCGCGGATGTTGGAGATCTTCTTGTCGGCCAGCAGGATCAGCGGCTTCTCGAGCTCAGCGGTCTGGTTCTGCTGGTTGTTGATGAAGTACGGCGAGAGATAGCCGCGGTCGAACTGCATACCCTCGACCACTTCGAGCTCGTTATCGAGGCCCGAGCCTTCCTCGACGGTGATCACGCCTTCCTTGCCGACCTTCTCCATCGCGTCGGCAATAGTCTTGCCGATCGACTCGTCCGCGTTCGCGGAGATGGTACCGACCTGGGCAATGTTCTTGGAGTCCTTGCAGGGCTTCGAGAGCTTCTTCAGCTCCTCGGTGCAGGTGAGGACCGCCTTGTCGATACCACGCTTGATGTCCATCGGGTTGCGGCCCGAGGCAACCGCCTTCAGACCTTCCCGGATGATCGCCTGCGCGAGCACAGTGGCGGTGGTGGTGCCGTCGCCAGCCTCGTCGGAGGTGTTGGACGCGACTTCCTTCACCATCTGGGCGCCCATGTTCTCGAACTTGTCTTTGAGCTCCACCTCTTTCGCCACGGACACGCCGTCCTTGGTGATGGTGGGAGCGCCGAAGCTCTTCTCGAGCACGGCATTGCGGCCCTTGGGGCCGAGAGTTGCCTTGACGGCATTGGCGAGGATGTTCACGCCCTTGAACATGCGGGCGCGTGCATCGTCGCTAAAACGGACTTCTTTGGCTGCCATTGTCGTGGATCCTCGCTTATTTGCTCTCGATCACGGCCATAACGTCTTCCTCACGCATGACCACCAAATCTTCGCCGTCGACCTTCACCTCTGTGCCGCTGTACTTGCCGAAGAGGATTTTGTCGCCGACCTTAACGTCGAGGGCACGGACATTGCCGTCCTCGAGAATCTTGCCTTTGCCGACCGCTACGATCTTTCCCTGCACGGGCTTTTCAGCCGCGGTATCGGGAATGAGGATGCCGCCCGGGGAGGTGCGTTCCTCCTCCAGACGTTTCACGATGACGCGGTCATGAAGAGGACGAATCTTCATGGGGGAGCTCCTTGAGAGTCGAATTTGGGTTTGGACTGATTGTCACGTCAGGCAGACGCTATTAGCACTCTCCTGGCGTGGCTGCTAATGATAGGCAGTGAATGTCCGATTTCAAGGCGGGCGGCGATATTTTTTCGGTGAGCAGGTGCACCCCCTGGCGTTCGCGAGCGCCGCGGGTGAGGCCGGCGCCTTCCCGGGTTGGCTGCCATAATCCGGCAAAAAGGCCGGTCAATCAGGGACAAAGGCCAGCGAATTGCGGTCTGGTTCACTCCCCCGAAGGCCCGATACCGGAAATCATCGCTTTGCCTATACTCGTGCTTGGAGCCTCCTCGGCCTCCCCCGCGAGTCATCGCCTCTCGCCAAGGGCTTGCTGCGCATGAACCCCATGAAATCGACGTTGATGAAACATATTGTTTTTGGAATAGCACTTCCCGCCGTAGTGCTCCTGTTGGGCGCGGGTTCCGCGAACGCGTTGGGCGCGGGCACGGACGCGAGATCTATTTCTCCCAAGGGAATTGACGCGATCCTGGGAAAATCAGCCGCCAAGGGCAATGGTGATGAGTTTTTGCCCCCGGACGAGGCATTCCGGTTCAGCGCCTTTCCTGACGGACCGGACCGCGTAAAGCTCATCTGGCAGATCGCCGATGGCTACTACCTCTACCGCGCCCGCGTAAAGGCAGCGACGACCAGCACCGAGGCACAGCTCGGAGCGCTCGAGATGCCGACCGGGGAGTTCAAGACGGACGAGTACTTCGGCAAGCAGGAGATCTACCACCACGAGCTCGTCGCCGGCGTGCCAGTCGCGCGCGCTAAAGCCGCACAATTTTCCTTGCCGCTGAAGATCACGTACCAAGGTTGCGCGACAGCAGGTCTGTGCTACCCGCCCATCACTAAGGAAATCACGGTGAGCCTCCCCTCGGGCACCGGTGCTGCCAGCGGCGGCAACCCGGGGAGTGCCGGCCACAGTGCGGCTAATGCGTCGGCCGGCGGGGGCAGCCCGGGCACGGCGGCGAATGCGCCCGCCAATGGCGCGACTGCCAGCGCAGCGACAGGCGGCGGAGCAGTCTCCAACTTGACGGCGAGCAATGAGCTTGACGGGGCTGCGGCTGCGGGCAGTGCAGCGGAAGAAAACGGCGCGGTTGACGGCAAGCCGGCCAGCGGCGCCGCTGCGAGCTCGTCCGGCTTTGTCTCCGAACAGGACTGGTTCGCCGCCCGCATACGGTCGGGAGGCCTCGTGACCATGCTGGGCTGGTTCTTCCTGGCCGGTCTGGGTCTGGCCTTTACGCCTTGCGTGCTCCCGATGGTGCCCATCCTTTCCAGCATCATCGCCGGGCAGGGTAAGAACGTGACAACCGGGCGGGGTTTTGCGCTCTCGCTCTCCTATGTGTTGGGAATGTCTTTGACCTACACGGTCGCCGGAGCTGTGTGCGCGGCCGCCGGGAAACAAGTGCAGACGGTGTTTCAACAGCCGTGGATCCTCGCGTTGTTCGCGGCCCTGTTTATTGCCATGGCGTTGTCGATGTTCGGTCTGTTCACGGTGCAAATGCCCGGTGCCATCCAGACGCGGATCGCCAATCTGAGCAACCGTCAGAGCGCCGGCACGTTCGGCGGCGTGGCTGTCATGGGCGTTTTGTCAGCGCTTATTGTGACCACCTGCGTAGGTCCGGCGCTCGTGGGTGCCCTCCTGGTCATCAGCCAGACAGGACAGATTGCACGGGGCGCGGCCGCGCTGTTCGCGATGAGTATCGGAATGGGTACCCCGCTTCTTCTCGTAGGGGCCTCAGCAGGCAAACTTCTGCCCAAGGCCGGCGCATGGATGGACACGGTGAAAAAGCTGTTTGGCGTCATGATGCTCGCGGTCGCTGATTGGATGCTCGCGCGCATCGTGCCGGACCGTGCATCGCTGTTGCTCTGGGCGATCCCGGCCCTCATCGGCGCATGGATCCTCTGGACGCACACCCGCAAGCTTTCGCCCGTGGGTTGGCTAACCCGCACTGCTGGCGTCGCCGCGGGGCTCTATGGCGCGGCTCTGATCGCGGGCGCCGCTTTGGGCGGCACCGATCCGCTCGCCCCACTGACCGCGCAGACCGCCACCAGTCAGCATGAGTTACCCTTCCGCCATATCAAGTCGGTCGCCGACTTGCAGCGGGAGATCGATGAGGCAAAGGCACAGGGACGCACGGTGTTGGTCGACTTTTCCGCCAAGTGGTGTGTGTCCTGCAAGGAAATGGAGAAATACACGTTCACGGATGCTGCCGTGAAAACAGCCCTGGATCGGACCGTCCTGCTGCGTGCTGACGTGACTGACAACGACGCGGACGACCAGGCCTTGTTGAAGCACTTGGGCGTGATCGGGCCGCCGACGATCGCGTTCTATGGTCTCGACGGGCATGAGCGCCCCAATTACCGCGTCGTGGGTTTCATGAAGGCACCCGATTTCGCGTCCCATGCACGCGAAGCGCTGGGCGGATGACGACCGAGCGGTCAGCGAGGGAATCCCCAGCGGGGACGACCGAGCGGTCAGCGACGACCGAGCGGTCAGCGAGGGAATCCCCAATGGGGAGGGAATCCCCAGCGGGGACGACATCCCAGGATCCGCCGCCCGCTGGCTCAGTCACTGGCATAGCCAAAGTCGCGGCTGCGCTTGCTCTCCTGGCAGCCGCCGCATCAAGCGGGTTCATCGCTTATCGCATCATGGCGGCGCGCGGGTCACGCTTGACCCCGATCCAGTATCCGAGCTCCATACATTCGATCGCGGGGCAATCGGACGGCTCGGCTCCCCCCAGCGCGAGGAAGATCCCCGAAGTACTCCCCCAGATTTCGATGCCTGACACCGGGGGCGCGGTTCACGCCCTCTCGGAATGGAAGGGCCGGCCGCTGGTCGTGAATTTCTGGGCGACCTGGTGTGACCCGTGCCGCCGGGAGATTCCGCTCCTCAAAAAGCTACGCCATGAGCGCTCTGCGCAGTCCCTCGAAGTTATCGGGATCGCGGTGGACTCGACGGACGCAGTGGTCCAGTACACACGCACGATCGGTATCGATTATCCTGTACTCATCGGCGAAAAGGATGGTTTGGCGGCGATCGAGGCGTTTGGGATGGATACGGTCTTCCCTTTCACCGTATTCGCGGATCGGCAAGGACGGATCCTCACGCTCAAGGTTGGAGAGCTTCACAGGGACGAGGCCAAGGTCATTCTGGACAGTCTCGACGACGTGGATTCCGGGAAGGTCGACCTGTCGGCCGCAAGACAGCGGATCTCGGCGCAATTGGCGCAGCTGGAGACGCGGCGCTGAGCGCACTCGCCGCGTTCTGGGCAGATCTGCGGAAATCGGCCCAATAAGTATCCCAATCGGCCCGAATTAGGTTACATTCGCGACCGTTTTCACCTGCGGAAATGTGCGCTACATGGCTCGAGTGCTGTTGCTGAACGGCCCGAATCTCAATTTGCTCGGCACCCGCGAGCCGGGCATTTACGGGGCCGAGACACTCGCGTCTATCGAGAAGCGCGCGGCCGAGGTGGCGCGCGAACTGGGTCATGAGCTGAGTGCCTTCCAGAGCAACGCCGAGCACGAGCTCGTCGACCGCATTCAACGGGCACCGGCCGATGGGGTGGCTTTTCTGGTATTCAATCCGGCTGCGTTCACGCATACGAGCGTCGCGCTTCGCGATGCGATCAGCGCCGTACGGCTGCCGTTCATCGAAGTGCACTTGTCGAATACCTATGCACGCGAGCCGTTCCGGCGGCATTCCTACTTTTCAGACATCGCGGTGGGCGTGATCGCCGGCCTGGGTGCCTTCGGCTACGAGCTGGCGCTGCGGGCTGCCGCGCGCCACCTCACAGAGCCTGGCAAGCCCGGATGATCGCGTTAGACGCTTGCCTCGAAGCAGGCAAAACCACGCTTTTGCCTGCGGCCGGACCAGAGCGACAGCCTGCGTCCGCTGAAAGCGCTGGCCCATCCCGGGCCGCAGGCGTATTTCAGCCCATTTAATTGATTGGAGCACTCCCGGCATGGACATTCGAAAAATCAAGAAACTGATCGAGCTGCTGGAGGAGTCCGGCATTGCGGAGATCGAGATCAAAGAGGGCGAGGAAGCGGTCCGTATCAGCCGTATGCCGACCGGAAACAACGCGCCCCCGAGCTATCCGCAGTTCAGCCACGTCGGGGGTATGCCGATGGCCATGGCCCCAGCGCTGGAGGCTCCTAAAGCGGTCAGTGCCCCCGCGGCCGAAGGCCCGGCGGCCAAGCCGAAACCCAACGAGCACGTCATCACGGCCCCCATGGTGGGCACCTTCTACGGCTCGCCCTCCCCGGGCGCGAAGCCGTTCATCGAGATCGGGGATGAGATCAAGGTAGGCCAGGTTCTGTGCATCATCGAGGCCATGAAGATGATGAATCAGATCGAGGCCGACAAAGCCGGCAAGGTGACTTCGATCATGGCTCGCAACGGCGACCCGGTCGAATTCGGCCAGCCGCTCTTCGTCGTCGAGTAAGCGCCACACCATGCTCGAGAAGGTCGTTATCGCCAATCGTGGCGAAATCGCGCTGCGAATTCTGCGCGCCTGCCGCGAGTTGGGTATCAAAACCGTTGCGGTGCACTCCACGGCAGACTACAGCCTCAAACACGTGTTGCTCGCGGACGAGTCCGTCTGCATCGGGCCGCCGCCGTCGAACGCCAGTTATCTCAACATGCCGGCGATCATCAGCGCTGCGGAAGTCACTGACTCGGTCGCCATCCATCCGGGCTACGGTTTTCTGTCGGAGAACGCGGATTTCGCCGAGCGCGTGGAGAAGAGCGGCTTCGTGTTTGTCGGACCCAAGGCGGAAACCATCCGCACCATGGGAGACAAGGTCTCGGCCATTCGCGTGATGAAGTCGCATGGCGTGCCTTGCGTCCCAGGATCCGATGGTCCGTTAGGGGAAGACGCCGACGAGAATCTCCGCGTTGCCCGCGACATCGGTTATCCGGTCATCATCAAGGCATCCGGCGGTGGCGGTGGTCGCGGCATGCGCGTCGTGCACAGCGAGGCCTCGCTTTTGAACGCAATCGGCATCACTCGGGCCGAGGCTCGCGCCGCGTTCGGAAATGACGCGGTCTACATGGAGAAGTTCCTCGAGCGCCCGCGTCACATCGAGTTTCAAGTTCTCGCCGACGGGCAAGGTAACGTGATCCACCTCGGTGAGCGGGACTGCTCCATGCAGCGCCGCCACCAGAAAGTCATCGAGGAAGCACCGGCTCCCGGCATTACCGCCCGTCAGCGGCGGATCATGGGAGATCGCTGCATCGAGGCTTGCCGCGCGGTGGGCTACCGTAGCGCGGGTACGTTGGAGTTTCTTTACCAGGACAATGAGTTCTACTTCATTGAGATGAACACCCGCATCCAGGTGGAGCATCCGGTCACGGAGCTCATCACCGGGATCGATCTCGTCAAAGCACAGCTCCTCATCGCCAGCGGCGAGCGCCTTCCCTACGTGCAGAGCGATGTGCAGATCCGCGGCCATGCGATCGAGTGTCGGATCAACGCGGAAGATGCCAAGACGTTCATGCCCTCCCCGGGGCCGATCCGCCTTTGGCACGCGCCCGGTGGCCCGGGAGTGCGCGTCGATAGCCATGTCTATTCGGGCTACAACGTGCCGCCCAACTACGATTCGCTCATCGGCAAGATCATCGCGCACGGCGATACGCGGGAAGCGGCGATTGCGCGTATGAAAAATGCGCTCGCGGAGATGGTGATCGAAGGCATCCGCACCAACGTCGCCTTGCACCAGGAGATTTTCAACCACGCGGCGTACCAGAAGGGTGGCACTGACATTCACTATCTGGAGCGCCGGTTGGGACTGCGTTAGTGCTCATTGAAGGGGCTGCGTGACCGCGTTCTTGGAGCTTTCCTTCGAGTTGGGCGCGCGGGACGCGCAGGAAGTCGAGGCTGCTTGCTTTGCCTGTGGAGCAAGCGCCGTGACTTTCGTGGACTCGCGTGATGACCCGGTTCTCGAGCCTCTGCCCGGGGAGTTCCGGCTCTGGCCGGCGACCCGGGTACAAGCCCTTTTTGTCGGCGATGCAGCGCCAGCGCTTCCTCTCAGCGCGGCCCTGAGCATCCCTCCCGGAGAAATCCAGACACGGATGGTCGCGGATCGTGCCTGGGAGCGGGAGTGGTTGAAGGACTTTCACGCCATGCGCTTCGGGAAGCGCCTGTGGGTTTGTCCGCACCACGAGAAGGTTGCCGATGCCGCCGCGGGCGATCCACAGCCGGTCATAGTGAAGATGGACCCGGGTCTGGCCTTCGGAACGGGCACGCACCCAACAACCGCGCTGTGTCTGGAGTGGCTGGACCGAGGACCAGTAGAAGGAAGCCGGGTCATCGACTATGGCTGTGGATCAGGCGTGCTGGCCATCGCGGCGGCTCGATTGGGAGCCGTCGAAGCCCATTGTTTCGATATTGACCCGCAGGCGCTCCTGGCGACCCGGGACAATGCGGAAGCCAATGCTGTGAGTGCGTGCGTCCGGCTGCATACTTCACCGGAATCGCTTCCACAGCCGGTGGAGATTCTTTTGTCGAACATCCTCTCCGGCCCACTTTGCGAGCTCGCGCCGCGATTCGCAGATCTGGTGCGGGTCGGCGGGGACTTGGTCCTGGCGGGCCTCATGGATAACGAGGTGTCCGACGTGACACGCGCTTACGACGCATGGTTTGATATACACCCTTTCGGACAGCGCGAGGGTTGGGTTGGCCTTTGCGGAAAACGCCGTCGTAACCGGCCCGGCTGAGAGCCCAGGCTCTACGAATGTATACCGTCTGCCCAAAGTGCGCCCTCACGCTCGTCGTCACAGCGGCGGACCTGCGCGTGGCGCAGGGTTATGTTCGGTGCGGGCGCTGCTCGAACGTGTTCAACGCCCTCGCGCGACTTTCGGAAGATCGAAGCGCGGCAGCCGCTGCTGCAGGGTCGCAAGCGGCCCCGGGGGCAGCTCCGCGTACCGGGGAACCAACGCCGGCGCCGGCCGCGCATCAGGGGGGCGCACAGCAGCCTGCACCACAGCAGCCAACCGCAACCAAGCCAGCAGCGCATCAGCCCGGAGCGAATCAGCCGGGAGCGCAGCCCGCTGAGCATCAGCCGGCGTCACATCAACCCCCATCGCATCAGCCGACCGCGTCATTTACCTACACACGGTCTACCGAGGCTCCCGCGCCAGCCGGACGAGCTGCGCAAACTAACGCGACATCTGCGCGCCCGACGCAACAATCCGCACCCAGCACCCGGCCGCCGCACTCCCCGGCCCCGCCCCCACCGCCTCCAGATGATATTGACGAGGACGCGATTCCTGAGGACGCATTGGAATTCAATCCCGCAGCCGCGGACGTAAACCAGGTCTTCGTTGAGGCTCCCCCGAATCCCGAATGGACGGCCGCTACGGGGACGTTCAAGGCTATAGTTTTGCAGAGCGAAACGGCCGCGGACGCCAGTGGCGCCCACACCGCACAAACAGCGTCAAAGCCGCCAACGTCGAAGGCACGAGCGCCGGGGCCGCCTGCCGCGCGTGCGACATTTAGCTCGGACGAAGAGGACGACATCGAGCTCGATGCGGATTTCCTCTCATCGACGGCGGAGATGCGCAGGCTCCAGTTGGGGTTGAACGACGCGGACGCCGACACCGGCTCAGTTTCCGGCGCGAGGGCGGCACAGGGCGCGAGGCCGGGCGCGGAGTCGGGCCCGGGCTCGAACATTCGGAGTGCGACGGGAACATCTGCGGCTCCGGTGGCCAAAGCAACGCCAGGATCGCGGGCGGCGGATGCTCATCCGCGCGCTCCGACCTATGCGCCGGCCGATGCGACACCACGCAGCCAACCGCACGGAACGGCCGATGCGGTACCACGCGGCCAACCGCACGCGACGGCCGATATGCAGGGACGCTCGTCGTTGCATCCCGCCGCGGACGCGCCACGCCCGGTCCCGCATCTGTCCGACACTCAACAGCGTCCGAAGCTCACCCAACCGGATACTCATGGCACGCGCGCGCGGTCAACCGCCGACACGCAATCGCAGCTGCAACCACGTTTCTCTCAATCGAGCGCGGACAGCGGCGTTTTTCCCGAGCCGGACGTCATATCGCGGGTGCCACCCCGCAAGACCGTCAAGGCTTTCGGGTTGGACTCAGTCGAGCCGCCCCCGGAGCAGCTCGCCTCGCTGGCCCGCTCCCGGATCGCGCCCGCGGCCCTGGAGTTGGAACCGCCACGCCGCTCCATACCCGGCTTTCTCACCGCCACCTCACCGACAATGTGGACCGCCGGAGCAGGCGCCCTGCTGTTTCTGCTGGTGATCCAACTGATGAACCACTACCGCAACGAGCTCGCGGCTACGAAGCAATTCAACAAGCCGATCACCGCACTGTACTCGGCGCTCGGCGTGCATCTGACTCCGAGTTGGGATCTGCACGCCTACGATGTACGTCAACTCGGAGCCTCGGTCGACGCGGAAAGCGCCGGCCAGATCATGGTGCGCGCGAGTATCAAGAACAGCGGGCACCAGGCGCAGCCCATGCCCCTGTTGAGAGTGACATTGCAGGATCGCTTCGGTAATCGAATCGCCGCCCGCGATGTGCCCCCCGGCAACTATCTTCCGCCCGCCATTCCACCGACCGCGTTTCTGTCAGCCGGCCAGCGTATCGACGCGGAAATGGCCTTCGTGGACCCGGGCGCCAACGCCGTAGGCTTCGAGATCGATGCCTGCTTGCCGGCGCCCGCCGGCGGTATCGCTTGCGCGAACGATCCAGTCTCCCGCTAACCTCCAAAGTCATGCCACCCGTGCAAATTGGACCGTATGTCCTGCCCTCTTCCGTCGTGCTTGCGCCAATGGCGGGCGTGACGGATCGGCCGTTCCGGATCTTGTGCCGTAAATTGGGCGCGGGACTGGCCGCGTCCGAGATGTTGACATCCGACATACGCCTGTGGAACACGCCCAAGTCCCGGCTGCGCATGAGTCATGAGGGCGAGCCTGAGCCACGGGTGGTGCAACTCGCGGGAGCCGATCCGGTGGCGCTTGCGGAAGCGGCCCGTCTCAATGTCGATCAGGGCGCGCAGATCATCGATGTGAACATGGGCTGTCCGGCGAAAAAAGTTTGCGGCAAGCTCTGCGGCTCCGCATTGCTGAAAGACGAGTCGCTGGTGGCGCGGATTCTCGAGACCGTTGTGAATGCAGTGAGCGTGCCAGTAACGCTCAAGATCCGCACCGGTTGGGATCACGCGAATCGTAACGGTGTGCGAATCGCGCGCATTGCGGAGAGTTGCGGAATTCAAGCACTTGCCGTACATGGGCGCACGCGAGCGGATTTTTATGATGGCGCGGCCGAGTACGAGACCCTGCGTGATATCAAATCCGCCATACAGATCCCGGTGTTCGCCAACGGTGATATCAACGCGCCGCAAAAGGCACGCGAAGTACTTGATTTCACCGGCGCCGACGGCGTAATGATCGGCCGCGCCAGCCACGGCGCGCCATGGATCTTCCGCGCTGTCAATTCGTTTTTGAGCGGCGGTTGGCCGCACGGCGAAAAAACTCACGCCGCACTCTCGCGCTCAGAGGTGCGTGATATTATCCTCGCGCATCTCGACTCCTTGTACGTCTTCTATGGCGAGGGAACCGGAGTCCGGATCGCACGCAAACATCTTGGCTGGTATTGTGAACAGTGCCTTCCGGATTCGGTGCAGGTCCGCCGAGATCTCATGGAGGCTGCGAGCACGGCTGCGCAGTTCGCGCTGGCGGGCAAACATTTCGATGAATGGGCGGGCGCGGCCGCGGAGGCGGCCTGACGTGGCGGTTTTTTGGGGGCTTCACATGACAGCAAAAAAGAAGAGTCGAGCTCGCGAGAGTGCTGCAACGAGAGTCAACGGTCGCGAGCTGCCGTTGCGCGGGCATGCCGAGCGCGCGCTGAGCGACTACTTCACCAGCCTGAACGGCCATCGGCCCGCACACCTGTATGATCTGGTGCTGCGTGAGGTCGAAGAGCCACTATTCCGTGTCGTGCTCGACTACGCTGAGGGAAATCAGAGTCGCGCGGCCGGCATTCTCGGCATCAATCGCGGCACATTGCGTAAGAAGTTGAAGCAGTTCGGGCTCGGGGGCTGAGGGGCACCCTGCGGCCATGTTGTTGCCCATTCGCCGCGCACTTCTGTCCGTTTCCGACAAGACTGGCCTGCTGGAGCTGGCACGCGCGCTTGCAAGCTATAACGTGGAGCTTCTGTCCACCGGCGGGACGGCACGCTTACTGAGCGATGCGGGACTGGCCGTGCGGGAGGTCTCGAGCTACACAGGCTTCCCCGAGATCATGGACGGGCGCGTGAAGACGCTTCATCCGAAGATCCACGGCGGTCTTCTCGGCCGCCGCGGGGTGGATGACGCGGTCATGGCCCTGCACCAGATCTCTCCGATCGACCTGCTGGTGGTCAATCTTTATCCCTTCGCGGAAACGGTCGCTCGACCGAACTGCGGCTACGCCGAAGCGATCGAGCATATCGACATCGGCGGGCCGGCCATGCTGCGCGCAGCGGCCAAGAATCATGAGTCCGTTTCGGTGGTCGTCGATCCGGCAGACTACGCGCTCTTGTTGGAAGAGCTTGCGGCTCAACGCGGCAGCACGACGCTGACACTGCGCTCGCGCCTTGCTGCCAAGGCATTCGCGCATACCGCGCGTTATGACACGATGGTGGCCAGCTATCTCGCCGAGCGTCATCCGGTAGCGGGAGACGGCCACCCGGCTGAGCGATTCGCCAAGACGCTGCCTTTGGTTTTTGACAAGGTCCAGGACCTGCGCTACGGCGAAAATCCGCACCAGGCAGCCGCCTTCTACCGCAGCCCGGTGCCGCAGGGCGCGAGCATTGCGACCGCGACCGTTCTGCAGGGCAAGGACCTCTCCTATAACAATATCGCGGACGCGGACGCGGCCATCGAGTGCGTGCGCCAGTTCAGCGAGCCCGCGTGTGTGATTGTCAAACACGCGAATCCCTGCGGCGTCGCGGTGGCCGCCTCGCCGCTGGAGGCCTACGACCGCGCTTATCGCACCGATCCGACTTCGGCTTTCGGGGGCATCATCGCGTTCAACCGCGAGTTGGATGCGACTACGGCAGCTGCCATCATCGATCGCCAATTCGTGGAGGTGCTCGCCGCCCCGGCGATCTCAGGGCCGGCGGCGCAAGCACTGGCCGCAAAACCGAATGTTCGGGTGTTGGCGCTGGGTGACCTGAGCCGCACTCCCGCAGGTGAGCTGGAATACCGCAGTGTCACGGGGGGACTGCTCACGCAGACCCGCGATACCGGCAGGATCGATGCGGCCGGCCTGAAGGTCGTGACCCGCCGCCAACCAACACAGGCCGAGATCGCCGACCTGCTCTTCGCGTGGCGCGTGTGCAAGTTCGTCAAGTCCAACGCGATCGTGTTTGCCAGTGACCGGAGCACTATCGGCATCGGCGCTGGACAGATGAGCCGCGTGTACTCCACGCGTGTGGCGGCAATGAAAGCGGCCGACGAGCGGTTGGACGTCGAGGGGTCGGTCATGGCCTCTGACGCTTACTTTCCCTTCCGCGATGGCCTGGACGCCGCCGTGGAATATGGCATTCGCGCGGTGATCCAGCCTGGCGGCTCGCGGAACGATGCGGAAGTCATTGCCGCCGCCAACGAGCATGGCATTGCCATGGTATTCACCGGTATGCGTCACTTCCGACACTGATGAAGGTTCTCGTTGTCGGATCCGGGGGTCGTGAGCACGCGCTGGCCTGGAAGTGCGCTCAATCGGTGCGCGTGAGCGAGGTGCTGGTCGCGCCTGGCAACGCAGGCACAGCTCACGAGCCGAAGGTCCGCAATGTCGATGTGCCTGCCGAAGATATGGCGGGTCTCGTCGCGGTCGCGCAGCGGGAGAAAATCGATCTCACGCTCATTGGGCCCGAAGGACCGCTGGTTGCGGGCATTGTGGATGAGTTCACCGCGCGAGGCTTGAAATGCTTCGGCCCCAGCAAAGCGCCTTCGCAGCTGGAGGGATCGAAGGCTTTCACAAAGGACTTCCTGCGTCGGCACGGCATCCCGACGGCGCGCTCGGCGACTTTCACCCGCGAGACGTTCGACCCCGACTACATCCGACGCCAGCCCGCAGGCCCCATCGTTGTGAAGGCGAGCGGATTGGCTGCCGGGAAGGGCGTTGTCATCGCCGCAAATGCAGCCGAAGCCATCGCCACTGTCGAGTCGATGTTTGCGGGGCGTTTCGGGAGCGCGGGACAGCAGGTGGTCATCGAGGAATTCCTCGCGGGCGAGGAGGCTAGCTTCATTGTCATGGCAGACGGGCAGCACATCGTCCCGTTTGCGACCTCACAAGATCACAAGAGACGTGATGACGGGGACCTCGGACCCAATACCGGCGGTATGGGAGCCTACTCACCCGCTCCGGTTGTGACGCCCGAAATCGATGCCCGCATCATGCGTGAGGTGATCGAGCCGACCATCCGCGGATTGGCCGCCGATGGCATGCCCTATAAGGGGTTTCTGTACGCGGGAATCATGGTCGCGCCAGATGGCACCCCGAACGTGATCGAATTCAACTGCCGGTTCGGCGATCCGGAAGCCCAGCCGGTGATTACCCGACTCAAGTCGGATCTCACCGTGTTATGCGAGGCGGCAGTGGATGGCAGTCTGCACGCGCACAGTGCGGAATGGGACTCCCGAGCGGCGCTCGGCGTGGTCCTGGCGGCGGACGGCTACCCGGACGCGGTCCGTAAGGGCGATGTCATCGAGGGGCTGGATCGCGCGGCCCAACTGCCCGGAAAGGTGTTCCATGCGGGGACCCGTCTAGAGGGCGGCAAGGTCGTGACCAACGGCGGCCGGGTGCTGTGCGCGGTCGGTCTTGGTGCAAATGTCCGCGAAGCGCAGCGGCAGGCGTACGCCTTGGTCGAGCCAATACGCTGGAACGGCATGCGCTATCGCCGCGATATCGGCTATCGGGCGGTGGCTCGCGAGCATGGCGCCCTGGGACTTCGCTGAGCCGCACCTCGTCTGCGTCGAAGTCCGACCCGAGGACATCGACGCCTATGACCATGTCAACAACGCGGTGTACCTCTCGTGGCTCGACCGTGTTGCCTGGTCGCATTCGGCAAAGTTAGGTATCAGTCTGGAACAATGCGTAACAGCCCTGCGCCGGGGGATGGCCGCGCACCGGACCGAGATAGATTATCTACGCGCCGCAATGTTGGGCGACCAGGTGTTGGTCGGCACATGGATCGCCGCTTCCGATGGGAAATTACGCGTCGAGCGGCGCTTCCAGATACGCCGCGCGGGGGATGGGGAGACGCTGGCTCGCGCACGGATCGATTACGTCTGTATCAACCTGGACTCTGGTCGCGCAGCACGGATGCCGGAAATGTTCCAACGCGCGTATCGCCCTACGCTCCCGGCTTAACCTGCACTAACTTCTAAGTAGTCCCCTGCTTTCCACTGTTGATTGCTGCACGCCGATAGGTGTAAACGATACACGTTGCCGTGAGCTTGACGCGTCGGCTCAAAAAGTCCCAAAGGGCCTTTCTTTCAGGCACCTAGACGCACTTAGTGGGTTTCCGCTTTGACTTCACATCGGACTGGCACGACAGTTGCAAGGTCTCAAAACACAATGGCTGGTGATTGGTAACGGGAGTAGGGAATCATGAGCGTCAATGGCACCGCCGATGGAATCTCGTCCTGGCTGGAAACGCAGTACTGCGCTTCCGTAGCGGCGACACTGCTGGCGCGCAACGAGTATTTCGAGCTTCTGGAAGATGCGATGATGCCGCCCGAGCGCCTGGCACACGCACTCACCAATTGGAAACAGTGTGCTACGCAGGCCGATGTGCTGGGTGGCCTGGTCGGTAACGCCTGAGCCGCTTCAGAAACTGACACGGAAGAAGGCTTCCGGTCCTTCGAGGCTCATGGCAAATGCGCCAGGGAAGTTTCCCGTATGCAGAGCGAGTTTGGCGCGGATGGAGGCGTAGCCAACACCGACGGTAAAGTTGGGTTTCCACCGATACTGCACGTCTTCGTGCGAGTCGGCGAGCCACCCGTCGAAGTTGCTGATGGCAGCGTGAAAGTATTGCGCGCGGGCGGTAATTGACCAGCGTTGTGAGATACGCAACGCGAAATCCAGGGGTATCGTCGGAAAGGCGCCGGCGCCGGAGACTTCCTGGCGTTGCTGGGTCGCATTCACCCGCGCCTGCGCCTGGGCCTCCAGCAAGGAGGCAGCCAACCCGGTACCGAGTTCCATTCGATCATTGTGGATGATCGAAAAAGTATAGGTGATCGTGAAAATACGCCAGTCGATCTGGCTGTAGAGCAATGACGTCGCCGCGAAGGTCTGATCACCAAAGCTGATCGTTTTCGCCAACTGGTGGGTGGCGTCACGGTCGACATCGAGGAAGTCCACCCGGAGCTTGTTGCGTTCACGCAGGCGGAACATCATCTCCACCCGTCCCTGGTTGAGGCGGCTATCCTGGCCCAGATCGCGCTCGGCACTGAGGTAGGACCCGACCGTACCAGCCGGTCCCCCATGCGGGTCGATGCGCACGATCGTTTTCACGTGAACCGGGTAGAACGTGCCCCGGACATAGAAACGGTCCGTGATGGGGCTCGGAGTCCTGTGCTTGGCATCCGGCGGCAGCGGCCGGCCGGAGTTGGGGTCATGGTCTGACGCCAGCGCCAGGGCGGCTTTCAGGGCGAACAACGCTGCCGCGGTGGGCGCGAGCCAGATGCGCATGCGATTAAGGTACTCCGGGGTCGGACATCCCGCGAATCTTAATGACTCGCACGCTGAATGTACCAGCGTCGCGATGCTGCGACTGTTAACTGGCTCCGCGATCGGAGCTGCGCGCCCACTGGGACGCGCCCGTGGCGAGTGCTCGGGCCCCGATATACGGGGCCCCCAGCCCTTATCGCTTCATGGCTTCGAAGAAGTCCCCGTTGGACTTGGTGTCCTTCATCTTGTCCAGGAGGAATTCGATGGCCGCCAGCTCGTCCATGGGATGGAGCAGCTTGCGCAGGATCCACATTTTGGCGAGCTCTCCCTGGTCGGTGATGAGCTCTTCCTTACGCGTGCCCGAGCGGTTGATGTTGACCGCAGGGAAAACACGCTTTTCGGAAATGCGCCGATCGAGGTGGATCTCGCTGTTGCCGGTGCCCTTGAACTCCTCGTAGATGACATCGTCCATCTTCGAGCCGGTATCGATGAGAGCGGTGGCGAGAATGGTCAGACTCCCACCCTCCTCGATGTTACGCGCGGCACCGAAGAAGCGCTTCGGCCGCTGCAACGCGTTGGCATCCACACCACCTGTCAACACCTTGCCCGATGAGGGCACCACGGTGTTGTAGGCACGGGCAAGGCGCGTGATGGAGTCGAGAAGAATGACAACATCCTTCTTGTGCTCGACGAGGCGCTTGGCTTTCTCGATGACCATCTCGGCCACCTGCACGTGACGTGCGGCCGGCTCGTCGAAGGTGCTCGAGACCACTTCGCCCTTTACGGTGCGCTGCATCTCGGTGACTTCCTCCGGCCGCTCGTCGATGAGCAACACGATGAGGTAGACCTCGGGATGGTTCGCCGTGATCGCCGTGGCAATGTTTTGCAACAGCATCGTCTTGCCCGCCTTGGGCGGGGAGACGATGAGGCCGCGCTGGCCCTTGCCGATGGGCGCCACCAGGTCGATGGTGCGGGCCGTCAGATCCTCGGTGGATCCGTTGCCGCGCTCGAGCTTGAGGCGTTTGGTCGGATGGAAGGGAGTCAGGTTCTCGAACAGCACCTTGTTGCGCGAGCTGTCCGGCGAGTCGTAGTTGATCTCGCCAACTTTTAGTAAGGCGAAGTAGCGCTCGCCATCTTTCGGCGGGCGGATCAGCCCGGAGATGGTGTCGCCGGTGCGCAAGTTGAAGCGCCGGATCTGGCTGGGGCTGACATAGATGTCATCCGGGCCGGCCAGATACGAGCCGTCGGAGGAGCGCAGGAAGCCGAAGCCGTCCTGCAGGATCTCCAGCACACCGTCGCCGTAGATGTTCTCCCCGTTCCGGGCATGCGCCTTGAGGATCGAGAAGATGATGTCCTGTTTGCGCGATCGGGCGAGGTTGTCCAGACCCATGGACTCGGCGAGCTTCACCAGATCATGGATCGGTTTCAACTTCAGCTCGGTGAGGTTCATCGAGCTGCGCGATTGGGTGAGCTCCGCGGGACTGATGATTTCCGAGTCGTCGGCCTCGAAAGCCTCCGGCTCGTGCATCATGTCATCGACGCGCCCCCCTCCGTTACCATTGCCGTTCGCCCGGTTGCCATCGCGATCACGATCGCCGCGGTTGCCGTGACGGGGTCCCTTGTTGTTGTTGGGCCGGTTACGACCCTGATTACCGAGATAGCCTCTCACAAATTACTGTCCAGAAATGCTGATAGTTGAGATTTGGACACCGCTCCGACCTTTTGGGCTTCGAGGGTGCCGTTCTTGAAAAGAATGAGCGTCGGAATGCCCCGGATACCGAACTTGTGCGGTGTCTGCGGGTTTTCGTCGATATTGAGCTTGGCGATTTTGACGCGGTCCTGATATTCGCCGGCGATCTCGTCGAGAATCGGGGCGATCATCTTGCAGGGACCGCACCACTCGGCCCAGAAGTCCAGCAGGACCGGTTTGTCCGATTTGAGAACGTCCTGTGCAAATGTGGCGTCCGTGGTATGCACGATGTGCGGGCTACTCACGCGGTTCAACCTCCGTCGAGGGCGGCAGTGTGAAAAGGTTGTCTTGTTCGGTTCTGAGGACTAAAGACGTCATGCGGGGCGGCAAAAGGCAGCGAAACCCATGCCAGAAACACCCGTCAAACGGTTACACTAACTCGTGAATGAGTATGAGTTCGCGCCTAATGGCCTAGTTGGATAAACTTGGGAACTTGGGCTGGCAGGTGCGGGTACGAATGGCCCGCTGTCTTGAGCACTTTGTAGCGCTTCCGGACCGCTTTTGCAAGGGCCGCCCACCTATTTCGAACAAGGCTGTAGACGTATTTGATGACTGACCCACACTCCAGTTCCCCTACATTCCAATCCCTAGGTCTGGCTCCGCCGGTCATGGAAGGCATCCGTGACGCGGGCTTTACCGTTTGCACACCGATCCAGGCACAAACGCTACCGATAGCGCTTGCCGGGAGGGACGTTGCAGGCCAGGCACAAACCGGGACCGGCAAAACGGCCGCCTTTCTGGTGGCGCTGTATCAAGCGCTGCTGACGCGACCGCCCGCGCATAACCGCGCACCCACATCGGTTCGAGCTCTCATCGTCGCGCCAACCCGCGAGCTTGCCGTGCAGATCCATCATGACG
>Ga0105240_10004028_pt1 | contig 22613 bp, 24 predicted proteins | sample KBSC54metaG_FD_80426 | JGI IMG/M metagenome (GOLD analysis project Ga0105240, IMG submission 80426) | Corn rhizosphere microbial communities from Kellogg Biological Station, Michigan, USA - KBS C5-4 metaG | ecosystem: Host-associated > Plants > Roots > Rhizosphere > Soil | place: Michigan, USA... | reverse complement strand
CTGCAAGACGAGCGAAGGCGCCGACGAGATTCGCTTGAGATTGATGAACCACATCATCCATGGCGCTGTTCAACGCTATCGCTTTTATAGGCCTGGTGCGCCGACCTGACGGCGTCGTCGCTCTATATAACAGATTGCCGGCGCATCGCGATGTCACTGCTCGGGCGCAGGTCCGCCCATCATTGGAGCGGGATCGTCGGACTTGCCCAGTTGGCTGCTGAGAAATCGCACAGCCTCGGTCAGGGCCAAAACTTCCTTTTCTCTCAATGCGTCGAGCTTCTCATGCAGCAGCTCGATTTCGAGTTCGGCCTTGATGTTGATCTGATAATCGGCGGCCGCATCGGCGCGGTCAATGTCCTGTTGCCGGTTCTGGCTCATCATGATGAAGGGTGCCGCATAGGCGGCCTGGAAGGATAGCGCGAGGTTCAACAGGATGAATGGATAGGGGTCCCACCGCTGCACATAGGCCGTGACGTTCAAGGCAACCCAGAAGACCAGAATAGTCGTCTGAATGATGATGAACCGCCATGATCCCATCGTGGCGGCAACCATGTCGGCAACGCGCTGCCCACTGGTCAATTTGCCTGCCGTGTCCGGCGAGCCGCGGAGCCTTTGCTCGCGGCGTACCTCCCGCAACTGGCGAAGCAATTCTGCCTCGTCCTCGTTCAGGTGATCGCGCTGTTTGTCAGCATTCGCCATCGTGACCTCCACTAACGTCCCTCTTGTGCCACCCCAGCGATGAGCGCCCGGACGAGCGGGTTGCGGCGCGACCGCACGGCAGAGCACAGGGCAGAATCCGTACGGACGGATCGACCTTGGACCCTCATGGCCAAGGATCAAGCACCGCAACATTTCTTTTGGTCACAACCCATTTAGCCTGACCGATCGTTGAGTGCATGAAGAGGATGTTTCCCATGGTGCATGTGCGATCCGGACCAGACCATTTCAGGGTTGGTGTGCGATGGGTGCTGCTCTCCTGCTGTGCGGCTCTGGCTGCCTGCAATGGGCCTCACGAGCAGGCCGGAAGGGATCAGGACAAGTCGGCTGCCCAATCCCGCGGAGAACCCTACCGCGGTAGCGGCCCAAACCAGCGGCTGGGCCAAGCACAGGACCGGGCCGATGATGCAGATCGACGACTTCGTGAAGCAAACGGCGAGGTGCTCAAGGCAAAGGGCCGTGAGATACGGCGACACGCCGACGTCGATGCAACCCGCCTGGATGAACAATCGAGAGCGATCCGAGACGCTGCCAATGTCCGGGCTCGTGCCGTGGAGACAGAGGCAGGCGCCGTGCGAAACTAGCGGCGCATACGGCCTCATGCTCGACATTGGTTGGGCTGCGGTCCGAGGCTCACTGCATGGTGGGTCGCCGATCCGCAGGAGAATGTCCTTACAGGCCGCAGCCGTGCCTTGCGCCTGAACCCCTTCGTACCCACCTTCCTGAGACACGCTCCTCGATGCAGCCACAGTGCTCCCTGCGAGCCGTGCCTTCCCGCTTAGACGGAGGCGTCACATGGACAATTCGCCTGATAACCCACATTCGTTTACCGCCTTCTCGTCGGCCGCTCAGGACGCGGCACAGCAGCGACAGGAGGCCGCATCGGTGGCTGCTCAAACAAATCGGGGGCAAGGCGGCGCCAACGCCGCGCCCAGCGAGATCACCACGCTGGAACGGCGCGTGCTGGCGCACGAACGCATACTCCAGGCGCTGATCGTCCGTCTTGCAGAGGACGATTCAGACATTCTGGTGCAGCTAAAAGCCACCTTCGGGAGCGGTCACGACCTCGGAGAATACGAACAGGATTACGTCTCGACCGATCACTATGGCGATCACTTCATCCGCTCGGTCGAGCGCGCGATCGCTACCCGCGACCGGCAAGCGGACGATTAATTCCCGAATGGAGCCGTTGCAATGTCCCTCACCGCCGCAGAACTTCTCGCCCAGAACCGCGCCGACGCAACGACGGAAGGCCGTCTCGTGCTGGCGCTGGAATTGATCGCCGATCAATTGAAGGAGGTGGTGTCGCTGCTTTCTGTTCCCGCAAGGGCGCAGGCGTCTCCCGCGTGCCAGACGCCGCAGTCCACCGACAGATGGGAAAACGAAGGTGGAAGCCTTAAAGCCCTGTCGAGCATCCCGTCAGGAGTGGTCCGCCACACTGACGAAACATTCACGGTCGGCAACTATCGCTATACGAACCTGGCGGACGCGGTTGCAGAAGTCGAACGGTCAGGCCAGCGGGGCCAATCCTGAGAAAACCCATGCACATCATCTACGCGGGGGTGCTGCGTAACCGGCAGGTACACTTTCCGCTTCGTCAGGGATCGGAGTTGATCCAGAGCCCCGGCAGCTACACGAGCGGGCCTCGCAACCGCGCCCCCCGCATCGGCGTCACTGCGGGAAACATCGCACCGCGCATTGTCGCACCGCTCCTGTGATCTCAAATGACCCCTACGCCTTTGTGGCTATCGGGACCGGCGTGCTCATTGCCCTGGTTGCCTGGTTACCGCTTGCCTTGAAAAGACTTCCGCTGTCCCTGCCTATCATTTGTATAGCCTTGGGAGCAGTCGTCTTTCGCCTGCCGCAGATCTCACTCGTCCCGCTGCCACAGCTTCATCCTGTTGTTGCCGAGCGATTGACGGAATTTGTAATGATCGTCGCCCTCATGGGAGCGGGCCTCAAAATCGACAGGATCATGGGCCAGCGACGCTGGGCAGTAACGTGGCATCTGCTGGGCGCCACGATGCCCCTCGGAATTCTCGCGGTCACCGGACTGGCGGCATGGCTTCTGGATCTGCCGTGGCCAATCGCCCTTTTGCTCGGGGCGTGCCTTGCACCGACTGACCCCGTCCTTGCGGCTGATGTTCAGGTTGGTCCGCCCAGGAGTGGTGAGGACGACGAGGTGCGGTTCGGCCTGACTTCCGAGGCCGGATTGAACGACGGGGCAGCTTTTCCGTTTGTACACCTCGCGGTCCTGCTGGCGGCTGCCGGATCTGTTGGTTCCAGCGATTTGGCCGAATGGCTATCATTCCAGGTGTTCTGGGCAATTTCGGGAGGGATCGGCTCGGGCTGGTTGGTCGGCCGCCTCTTCGGCTGGCTCACGTTCCGGGCGTCAACCAGGCACCAACTGTCGCGAACGGGCGACGGGCTCATCGCCCTGTCGGCCACTCTCGTGTCCTATGGGGGCGCGCAAGCAGTGCAAGCGTACGGGTTTGTCGCGGTTTTCGTGACAGCACTCACCATCCGCCACACCCATCGGGAACACGCGTTCCAATCCAGCATGCACACCGTAATCGAGCAGGTCGAACGGCTCGTCCTGATGGTTTTCCTGATCCTGTTCGGGGGGAGTTTGGCCCACGGGTTGCTTGCAGGGACAACATGGCTGGAGATAGCTTTCGCCGCGGCTGTCATTCTGATCGTGCGGCCGCTCACCGGCTGGCTCGGTCTGCTCGGTTTCTCCGCCGATCGCAGTGAGAAGCTGATGCTGGCCTTCTTCGGCATTCGCGGGGTCGGGTCAGTCTACTACATGGCCTACGCGGCCAATCATCTGGCCCTTCCTGGTTCAGATCGGTTGTGGGCCGTTGTCGGCCTTGTCGTCCTCTTTTCCGTGGTTCTCCACGGCTTTACCGCATCGACGCTGATGCGGCTGCTGGACAGACAGCAGGGACGAACATTCGCCGCTTGAAGATAGGGGTACAGGTGAGAAGGGTTGCGCCTCGGCGCGTCGCAAGGATCGCTGGTCGGCTACAGGCGCAAATGGCGTGACGTTCCTCGCCTCACGACTGCCGGAGAAGTCGCACTGTTGAAGGGCCGGGTCGTGAATGACAAGGACCCGGGTGCCGGGATCCGCATCGCGCACCTCGATGCGCGCGTTCAACTGCTTCGCCAGCGCCTCAACAATTCCGGTCCCAAGTCCGGGCTGAGCAGTTGGTGCCTTCCCTATGCCATTGTCTGCTACCGCCAAGGTCCAACCCACACCTGCGGCGGTGAAATCCACAGTAATTATTCCGTGTTGCAGGTGCTCCGGAAACGCGTACTTCAGAGCATTAATCACCAGTTCTGTGACAATCAGCCCGAAGCTTACCGACTGCTCTGGACTGGCCACATAATCGTCAATCGCGGTCGTGATCTTCAATGTGTCGGGTTGCAGGATCATAGAGGCGGCAATGCTGCCGCAAAGGTCCTCCAGGTAAGTTCCCAAGGGTACGCCGTCTGCCCCCGATGTGCTGAGCTGGCGCTGCAGTTTTGCGATAGCCATGACGCGCTGGTGCGCATCGTTCAGGTGTATCCGGGCTTCGTCAGACTGAACCTTGCGGGCGCCGAGCATCAGGACGCTGGCGATAATTTGCAGGCTGTTGGCAACCCGATGCTGCAATTCCTGCAACAGCACCTGCTTTTCTTGAACCAATTCATCCTTTTGCCGCGCTGTAAGCCGAGCCTCGGTCACATTGTTGACGGCGAGGAGCAGCCATGCCTCTGGATTATCGCCATAGGTGAGCCGCTGCGCGTTCAGCACGAGATGCTGCAACTCGCCATTGCATACGAGGTCGAGTTCGTAGGCATCTATCGCAGCCTTCCCGGCCATCGTGGCAGCAAACAGCAACCGCAGCCGTGGAATATCCCATTCTCCGGAACCGAGAGAAAAATACGATCTGCCCGACACGGACTGGGGATCAATGCCGAACATCCGACAGAACGTGCCGCTCGCCGTCTGGACTACCAAAGCTGCGTCCAGCAGTACCAGTGGCGTGCTGGAGGCAAGGACGATAGCCAAGCCGAGCTCTCCTGGTGGAAGAGGTGGCTGCCGCAAGAGGCTATTCATGACGGAATTCCTTCGAGGCTTGGTCCGTAGCAGTGAGCTGAGGAGATGTCTGAACGATCTTCCACAGATGGCCTGACAAGCGCTGCCAGCTTCCCGATTACCACGATCGCAACCGACCACCGAAATAAATCGGCTAGGTCTATCGGCTGGTGGCGCCGCCAAACTGCGGATCAAACCATCCAAGTGATCCGACAGGCAGCGCGGCAAGCCGCAGATATTCGCCCGCCTCTACTTGGGAAGCGCCCAAGGTGGTGCCACCCCACGTGCCGCCAAGCATCAGCAGCACCTCGGCGACGGCTAAGGGCTCGACCTCGCCTGCTTCTCGCACAGCCGATGCCCGACCGTAGCAGCCGCTCAGGTCCGGCATACAAAATTGCTGCGCGTGCTCCTTGGCCGCTACGCCGGCACTGTTCATCTCGCCCGGGTCCGATGCCATGCTTCAGCCGCTCTGGTCAGGCCGGCGCACACCAAGGGAGCGGCAGGTTTAGGCGAATTCGGCCATTCGGGCGAATTCCGGTCAACGGCATGTTCTGGTCGCAAGTAGCCGTTCAAGGGGTGGCCGCAGTCGGCCAATTCAGGACCGGCAGCCGCTACGGTATGAACGACTGCTTGTGCTAAAACCTGACTGTTCCATCGCACCAAGCCGCCCGAGGGGGCACCCAGCGATAGCCGTAGCGACCATATTGCCTGGCCAAGGCGACGATGTCCTCGGTGAGTGCAGCCTCGTCATCTGCCCCTCCGCGGCGTCTTGCGCTGTGTCGATCGATGTTGTCCGAGCACGCGGCAGACCCCTCGCTCGGACACCGGCATCATGCCCCGCATATGATCGATTCAGCGCCTGCGGCGCGCGGGGCTCAGAAGTTTCCCGAGAAGCATCCTGCAGGATCAGTTTGTCCAGCGTCAGGTCCGATATTCGGTGCATGGAAAGGGGAGTCGCGAGTTTGCTCCGTACGGTCCGTCCCGGAACTATGTCACGCCGGCACTCGTCGCCCAAGAAAGCGCTTATTGCGCTGCACAAATGTGTCACCCTTAAACAACGTTTAACTCCTCCAGTCTCAACAATGACTTAGGCCGGCTACCCCGTTCAAATGCGGCGAGTTGCGCCTGACGGAGGGGTGAATTTTGACATCGATGGCCTGCACCCGTGAGTTCGCCGCAGCCCAAAGCGCCGCGCTACCCGCCTTGGCAGAACTCGTCGGGACTGAGGCAGCACTCAGGGAAAGCGAAGCTCTCAATCGAAGCATCGTTGAGGCCAGCTCTGACGGGATCAAGCTGATTGACCTGGATGGATCCGTGGCGTTCATCAATCCCTCGGGCTGCAAGGCCCTCGGCATATCGGCGCCCTGCGACGTCGTCGGGCGCAAATGGGTAGACACCTGGCCGCTTACGACGAAACGCATGGCGCTCTGTGCCCTTCAGCAGGCTATGAGCGGGCAAGTCGCGCAGTTCACTGCGGAACGCGTCGCGATGGACGGTTCGGCTAAGTGGTGGGACATCGTTCTGTCGCCCGTTCTCGGCGCCAATGGCAAACCTGTGCGTCTCGTCTGTATCTCACGCGACGTAACGCAGCAGCGCCGCACCGATCAACAGGTTCGGTGGAATGCCACTCACGATCCCTTGACTGGCCTACCAAATCGCCGTCTGTTCAACGCAAGGCTAGGAGAAGCCGTTCTCGCCGCCGAGGCAAGCGGAGGCCGTGTAGGCCTGCTGCATCTCGATGTAGATCACTTCAAGAATATCAACGATGCACTGGGGCATGACGCGGGAGACGCGCTGCTCACGATATTTGCGGAAAGGCTCACAAGAGTAGTTCGGTCCGGAGACACGATTGCGCGCCTAGGTGGCGATGAATTTGCTCTAGTCTTACCCGGCCTGCAAGCCGATCAGGAAATCTCCGAAATCGTCCAATCGATCCTGCTGCGGATGAGAGAACCGTTTGTTTATGCAGACCGCGTTCTGGACTGCCGGGCCAGCATCGGCGCAAGCATATATCCCGCCCATGGTCGTTCGCCCGACGAGCTGCTCAAGAACGCCGATATCGCGCTCTATTCGGCAAAAGCCGCCGGTCGCGGGGGCCTCATGGTCTTTCAGCCCGAGATGCGTGCGGAGGTGCAGCGGCGATCCGCGATGATCGCCCGGGCCCGCGACGCGGTACAAGACGGTCGCATCGTCCCTTACTATCAGCCGAAGATCGACTTCCGGTCGGGCTGCGTAGCGGGCTTCGAGGCCTTGCTGCGATGGCGCGATCCGAATGGGCGGCTTCGCAAGCCGGCGGCGCTGGCCGCAGCGTTCGAAGACTTTGAAGTCGCCTTATCAATCAGCCAGCGTATGCTCACTCAAGCCGTCGATGATGCTGCACGATGGTTGGATCAAGGACTGGCATTTGGTCACGTTGCGATCAACGCTGCGGCCGCCGAGTTCCGGCAAGACAACTTCGCTGAGCGTGTCCTCGAATCGTTGAGTGCCGCGAGGCTTCCCACGCGCCGCTTCCAGGTCGAGGTTACCGAGACAGTGTTCCTGGGCCGTGGCTCCGAGCACGTCGAGCGAGCACTACATTTGCTAAGCCGGGAAGGCGTCACCATCGCACTGGATGACTTCGGCACGGGATATGCCTCGCTACGCCACCTCAAGCAGTTTCCAGTGGACGTTATCAAGATCGATCAGAGCTTCGTCCGTGACTTGCACAACGGCCCGGGTGACGCGGCCATCATCGACGCTGTCCTGAAGCTCGGCAAAAGTTTGGGTATCAGCACCGTTGCAGAGGGCATCGAGACAAAGGAGCAGGCCGCGCACCTTGCTGAGGCTGGGTGCAACTATGCTCAAGGGTTCCTCTATTCTAAGGCCGTTGCGGCCGAGCGCGTCCCGGCACTGGTGCGTGAATTTGCCGTTCGCGCTAGACCGGTGATCGGGCTGAAAGATGACGATCTTGCAATGCGGTATTCTTGACGCTAAAATTCTTGCCAGTCCTAACAATCATCCCCCCCCCGGGCCATGCTTGCATCACTTCTCTACGTTAGTCAGAGCGCATTGAGTCCCTGGCACGAACGCTCGCAGGTCGAGGACATCTTAACGGTGGCGCGTTCACGGAACCGGCAGCTCGGGGTGACAGGTGCGCTGGTATTCACGCAAGCTCGCTTCGCGCAGGTTCTTGAAGGGCCGAAAACCTCCATCGATGAGTTGATGGCAAGCATCTTACGGGATGAACGGCATCGCGACGTTGAAGTGGTGCTCACCGAAGACATTCCTGAGAGACGATTCCCGAGCTGGTCGCTTGCCTATAGTGGATCCTCGAAGTACGTGGATCGTCACATCAAGCCGCTGCTGCAGCACGAAATGTCCCCTGCAGATGTGCACGAGCGAGCCCGCAAGCTTTCCGACATTATGGTGCAGCTTTGCACCGCCCTAACGGTAAGTTCCGCCTAATCCAACAAGCGGACGGGGCGACTCGCCCGGCGCGGCTGAGAGGTCTGGTCGTAACCTTGCCTAGGCTGGTCACGGCGAACTAACGTTCATAGAGTGCTGTCAAACGCATTGCTCTGCCTGTGCCGACGGCCTAAGCACGCTGAGCGTTAACCCGCCTTAAACTCACAAAAGTTCGTACCCGCGGAACGCCTGCTCCTCGCCTGTATTGACCGCTCAGCAATGCATGAGGGTCGAAATGCTTGAATCACAGATTGGCCGCGGGCGCGCGCACTAAGCTTGATCTACCCGCAAGGGTGGCGACGAATGGCAAAAGCTTTGAGTAGCCCCTAGATTTCTGGACGCCTTCGATCCTAATTTTGAGGACAGGAGGCGACGATGGGGAAGCCCAACTTCAGTGATGAGTTCAAGCGTGATGCGGTGGCCCAGATCACCGAGCGTGGATATCCGGTGGCCGAGGTTTCGCAGCGGCTCGGTGTCAGTCAACATTCGCTCTATGCTTGGAAGCGGCAGCTGGGCAGGCAAGTGTCGGGCGATGCGAGCAAGGATGCCGAGATCCGCCAGCTGAAGCGCGAGCTGGCCCGGGTGACCGAGGAGCGCGACATCTTAAAAAAAGCCACCGCGTACTTCGCCCGAGATGCAAAGTGAGGTACGCGTTCATTGCCGAGCATCGCGATCGTTTCGGTGTGCGGGCAATGTGCCGTTGCCTCGCTGTGCAGCCGAGTGGCTACTATGCTTGGCAGAAGAGCCCGCTGAGCCAGCGGGCTCGGGAAGATGCTCGGCAGACAGCGTTGATCCGACAGGCATGGAACGACAGCGGCAAGGTCTATGGCTACCGCAAGCTGCACGATGACCTGCTGGATCACGGCGAGACCTGCTGCCCGAACCGCGTTGCCCGGCTGACCAGGCTGGCGGGCATCAGGGCGCAGATTGGCTACAAGCGTCGGCCGGGCAGCTATGGTGGCAGGCCGTCCCTGGCGGTCGACAACACCCTGGATCGCCAGTTTGACGTGGCTGCACCCGACCGGGCCTGGGTGACAGACATCACCTACATCCGCACCCTGGAAGGCTTTGCCTACCTGGCTGTCGTGATTGATCTCTACTCCCGCCGCGTGGTGGGATGGTCGATGCAGAGCCGGCAGACCACCGACGTGGTGCTGCAGGCGCTGCACATGGCGGTATGGCGACGAAAACCGAAGCACCGGGTGCTGATCCATTCGGACCAGGGCTCGCAGTTCACCAGCATGGACTGGGCGGCCTTCATCCGAGCTCACAATCTTGAGCACTCGATGAGCCGTCGCGGCAACTGCCATGATAACGCCGTCGCCGAGAGCTTCTTCTCGTCGCTCAAGCGCGAGCGCATCCGGCGTCGGACCTACAAAACACGCGAAGAAGCTCGGCAGGACGTGTTCGATTACGTCGAGATGTTCTACAACCCAGTGCGCAAGCACGTCAGGAACGGGATGCTGTCGCCCGTCGAGTTCGAACGGCAGCAGATTTTGAAAGCGGAAGGCGTCTAGAAAACTAGGGGCTACTCACTTCCTAGCTTCGTTGCGAAACCTGTCTGCGACCGGAGCGGGCGTATTTTGCCCGATAGAGTTGGACGTGAACATGCGCGTTACCATCTCGTGGGAACGCTTTGAAGTGTCCGCTGAGGTCGCGTGGACTAAATCAGGATTGCACGGGCTCCACTTCGACGTTCAGATTCCGCCGGAGCTGATCGCAGCATCGCTCAGGCTCGCGAGCTGCCCGAGGTGGACAGACGATTGCAACGACAAAATGATCTGCTCGAGCGCCCGGCTTACAGATCATCGCTGGCCAGCGTCGGTCCCGGTCCGCGGGTAGCCTTTGGCGTTTACGCGCGCCACGCCGCTCGTGCGGCTCACCTGCGGGCGGCGCACGCCGGGGGCAAACAATGGTCCGACGAGTGCCGCACCGCCCCATCGGCTGGCATCCGCCTCCGCGCGCCAAGACCGCGCCGTAGATCACGATGAAGCCGCTTCCATGGAGAAGAAGTAGGAGAAGCAGACCGGACATTTCTGATTGCCTGCGACTCCAAGCTGGCAGGTTGTCCGGTTCACGTTCCAGACGCCATGAAGAGCGTTCGCTTACAAGTAGCCCATCGGCGGCTTCAGTTACGAGCAGACGGTGGAATTGACCCAATTGAATGACCTATGCTGGTCGACACGTGTCGCAACCGTCTTCGGAGGGGGGTGTTTACTTCGCCAGTGACCGAGCGCGAAAGCTGCCGTCGCAAGTTGCTGCACAAACTAAACCACGGGCGTCATCGTAGATGCACAGCTAGGATTCAAACCGCTTGTGTTCGCCTTCATCCGTCAGGAAAGGGGGCATGATAGGGGGCATGTGAAGCGATCGCCCATTTTTTATCATTGATTTACAAGATTTTGTGAGTCACACACGAGTCCTCTTCTGGCAACATTTGCTCTTCCAGGGACGTCCGGAAGATGCCCCGGCGGAATCCCGGTCGCGGCGGTGGATTTCTGGCGTGCGGGCGCGGTGGCGGCCGGTGGCGGCGGCCGGACGGGTCTTTCGCGAGCGCCTGTCTGAACAGACGAGGATGCCGAGGCGCGACGCGTCCTATCCTGGCGATGGAGAAGGATCACTGGGAGAGCGCGGATGAAGGTGCTTGAAGGGCGGACTGCGCTTGTTACCGGCGCAGGGTCGGGGATTGGCCGGGCATCGGCGCGCCTCTTCGCCGAACGCGGTGCGCGCGTCGTAGTGGCGGATATCGATGGGGACGGGGGGCAGGTCACGGTCGAGGAGATCAGGCGTCAAGGCGGCGAAGCGCGCTTCGTCCGGGCCGATGTGACGAACGAGGCATCGGTTCGCGAAATGATCGATTTCGTGATCGAGGCCTATGGCCGGATCGACATGGCGCACAACCACGTGGGCCACGGCGGCCCGATCGGGAAGATCACCGACATATCGCTGGCCGATTTCGAGCGGTGTCACGCGCTCAACACCGTTTCCTGCTTTCTCTGCATGAAATACGAAATTCCCCATATGCTGAAGGCGGGTGGCGGTGCGATCGTGAACACCGGCTCGCTGGCCAGCCTGATCGGCACGCCGGCGATGAGCGCCTATGTCAGCGCCAAGCACGGGGTGGCCGGCCTGACCAAGACCGCGGCCCTGGATTTTGCGACCAGCAACATCCGGGTCAACGCGATATGCCCCGGCGCAACCGATACGCCGATGATGCGCACCGCTCTGGCGGCAGTGAGCATGACCGACCCGGAGATGATCAAGCAATGGGTGGAGCCGATCGGGCGGTTCGGCACGGCAGAGGAGCAGGCCGAGGCAGCGGTGTGGCTCTGTTCGCCGGCGGCCTCCTTCGTGACGGGCCACATCTTTCCCGTCGATGGCGGGCATATGGCGGGCAACCGGCCGAGCGAGTGAACTTCAGGTCGTGGGAAGGAAGGAATGCCGATGAGCAAGCGCATGGAGGGCAAGGTCGTGGTCGTGGTCGGCGCGACCCGGGGCATAGGTGCGGCAACATCGCGTCGGCTTGCGCAGGAAGGTGCCGTCGTGATCCTGGGCGGGATCAGCGTGGCACGCGGCGAGGCTTTTGCCGAGGAGCTGCGGGAGGGCGGGGGCAAGGCCGAATTCCGCCCCGCCGATCTTGCGAGCGGCGACAGCCTGCGGGACCTGATGAACGGCGTTGCCCATGACCACGGCCGCATCGACGGCCTGTTCAACAACGGGGCCGATCTCCACCTGCTCGAACGTGACGGCGATGTCGTGAGCACCGATCCCGAGATTTTCGCGCGGTCGCTGACGACCAATCTGACCGGCTATTTCCTCTCCTGTCAGGCGGCCATCCCGCATATGCTGAAGGGAGGCGGCGGGGCCATCGTGCAGACTTCGTCGCTGGCGGCTTCGCGCGGCGATTCCGCGATGGTGAGCTATTGCGCGTCCAAGGCGGGGGTCGATGCCCTGACCAGGCATGTCGCCGCCCGGTTCGGCAAGCAGAAGATCCGCTGCAACGCCATCCAGCCCGGCATGATCATGGTTGAGAACGCGGTGGAGATGGGGGATGCGCTGCCCCTCGAAATCATCCTGAGGCAGACCGCCAGCCCGCGCCTGGGAGAGCCCGAAGACATTGCCGGCGCGGCGACTTTCCTGCTTTCGGACGATGCCGCCTTCATCAACGGCCAGGTCATCCGCGTCGATGGCGGAATGAGCATCCCGCTGATGGGCAATTCCATAGCGCCGTCCTGAATCGGCAGCGCCCGGCGGGCCGGCTCGACGGGTGGTGAATGGCTGCCGCGGGCGCGCCCGCAGCCTCAGCCCGCCGGGTGCGGCCCCCGGGAATAGGTCGCGAGGTCGCGAACCGTGTCGTAGTCGATGCCGTCCGGCGGCACGAAGCGTTCGCGCAGGTTTACGAACGGACGGCGATAGGACGGGTCCTCGCGCGTCTGGCTGGGCACGCCGTTGGCAAAGCGATCCGGCGCCCATGTGAACGGCATCGGCGCGCCCGGAACGTTGCAGCAGCCGTCGATCGTGGCATAGCGGAAGGCGATCCGCCAGCCTTCCGGCCGCCGCTCCACCCGGTCGAGATAGCGGCCGAACGCGATCGAGTTGCTGCCATCGAGCAGCGGGCCGGTGAAGATCCAGTAGGTTTCCGTCACTGCCGTGTCCGCGTCGATGAACTCGCACGTCTGGTTGGTCGTATGGTGCAGCGTGGTTTCGATGGACCGCTTGTGCGAATCCCAGATCCATTCGAAAAATTCCTCGCGGCTGCCGCAGAAGCCCAGGTGATCGTCGATCGCATCGTCGGCATAGGCGGTGAACAGGATATCCTTGTCCAGCCGGTCATCCCCGCGCGCGAGGCGGATCGCCACGTCGCGCACCTCCATCCGATCACGCAGGTGCCGAACTTCGGCCTGCAGGGCTTCCACCGTGCTGCACAGCCGGTCGATCGTTTCCGCGTCGGTCATTCGCTGCCTCTCCATCATCCCTGCCGCCGGCCTGATTGTGCCGCCTGAATTACGCCGCCTGAATTACATGCCGGGCTTCGGCGCGTCAGGATCGATCAGCCGCATGACGCAGCGGCGGTGCGAGATGCGCCACCCGGCTGCCGTGCGGGTCAGCCGGTCATGATAGACCCCGGTCATCGTCTGGGCATCGGCGAGCACGATCACGATCTTGGAATCGCAGCGTGCCCCGTCCGGCCCGTCGGGTTCGACCACCAGGTTCGTCACGTGATGGCCCCACGGGTGCACCGCCGTGCCCCAGGCCTCCTTCAGCTCGTGCAGGCTGTTCAGCCGCACGCCATAGGGCTCCACCTCGAACACCGCCTCGGGCGTGAAGATCTCGCCAAGCCGCTCCCACGGCCCGCCGGCGGCGGAACATTCGTCCATGATGTGGCCATAGCGGCCCATCAGGTTGTAGATGGCAATGAAATCCTCGGCCGCGATCTGGTGCATCGGCTCATCCTTCCGGAAACGTGCGTTTCCCGTCCGGCGGTGGTGATGCGCGCTCCGCGCCCTGCCGCAATCGTCCGTGTGGCCTAGATGCGGCAATAGCCGCTGAAATCGGCGATTGGCGGGGCGAGGTGTTTGCCGCCAAGCGGGATTAATCCGAAAGGACGAGGCGACCGCCGAGGATCCGGATAAGACTCCGTCCCGGGAGAATTAAACATATGGCACTGCAGAAATTTCCGCGAATTTGCCCGACCTGCGAGGCCAGTTGCGGGCTGGTGATCGAAGCCGACCCCGAAAGCGGCGCGGTGACCCGGGTCTCCGGCGATGCGGCCCATCCGTCGAGCAAGGGCTATGTCTGCCCGAAGTCGCAGGCGGTCAAGGCGCTGCGCGAGGACCCCGACCGGTTGACGAGGCCGCTGATCCGCGATGGCGAGGGTTTCCGCGAGGCAAGCTGGGAGGAGGCGCTGGACTTTGCGGCGGCCGGTCTCAGGCGCGTCGTGGCCGATCACGGGGCCGGATCGCTGGGCATCTACCTGGGCAATCCCACGGCCCATGTCGCCGCACTGCAGATGGTCGGCGGTTCGCTGCTCGGCGCCATGCCGGCACAATTGACCGGGGCGGCCGCGATCGACAATTTCGCGCGCAACATGGTCGATGCCTATCTCTACGGCGACATCGGCAATGTTCCGGTGCCCGACGTCGACCGCACCGAGTTCTTCCTGATATTCGGCGCCAACCCGCTGGTTTCGCATGGAAGCATGTTCGGCGCCCCCGGCATGCCCGGGCGGCTCAAGGCGTTACAGGCCCGCGGCGGCAGGCTCGTGGTGGTCGATCCGCGCCGCACGGCCACTGCCGAGCTGGCCGACGACCATGTCGCGATCCGCCCCGGCACCGACGCGCTGATGGCCCTGGCGATGATCGACGTGCTGTTCCGCGAGGGGCTGGTGCGCCTTGGCCGCATGGAAGGGCACGTGTCGGGGCTTGACGAGCTGCGCGCGGTCGCGGCGCAGTTCCCGGCCGGGCGCGTCGCCCCGCTCACCGGCATAGCGGCGGAGCGCATCGTGCAGCTGGCGCGCGACTTTGCCGCCGCGGACCGTGCCGCCGCCTATTGCCGGGTGGGCATCAACACCCAGAGCTTCGGAACGCTTGGCGTCTGGGCGATAGACTGCCTCAACATCCTGACCGGCAATTGCGATGCCGAGGGCGGGGTGATCTTCCCCGAGGGCAGCCTGCCGGTGTTCACTCACGACCCCTATGCGGGCGATCAGCCGCCTCACGGCCGCTGGCATTCGCGCGTTTCCGGCGCGCCCGAACTGGGCGGCACGATGCCGACCCATGCGATGTGGGAGGATGTCGAGACGCCGGGCCCCGGCCGGATCCGCGGGATGACGATCATCGCCGGCAACCCCGTCCTGTCCAATCCCAACGCCGGCCGGGTCGCCGCCGCGCTGGACAGTCTGGAGTTCCTCGTTGCGGTCGACATCTACCTCAACGAGACGACGCGCCTTGCCGACGTCATCCTGCCGCCGGGCGATCACCTGCGCCACAGCGAGTTCACGCTGATCTGGAACAACTGGATGGTGGAGGACGTGATCTCGTGGTCGCCGCGGATCCTGCCGCCCGATCCCGACGAGCGCACCGACTGGAGCATCATCAACGGCCTGGCCGCGCGTTTCACCGGCATGGACGAGGCCGCCTACGATCTGCGCTGCGCGGTGGAATACCTGTCGCGGCAGGCGCCGCAACTGCCGCGCCTGCCCGCCGGGGCGGACATCGCCGGCCTGCTGGCCGAAGCGGACGGCGAGGACTGGCCGGAGCGCATCTTCGACATCCTGTTGCGCGGCGGCAAGAACGGCGACGGATTCGGCAGCCATCCCGGCGGCCTTTCACTGGCCCGGCTGCGGGAAAGCCCGGCGGGAATTTCGCACGGACCGATGAAGCCTGGACGCCTGCCGCGGGCGATCGCCACCCCGGACGGCAAGCTGGCGCTGGCGGCCGCTCCGTTCCTTGCCGATATCCCCCGGCTGGAGCAGGCGATCGAGGATGGCAGGTTCGCGCAGGGCCCGCTCCGCCTGATCGGCCGACGCGAGATGCGCTCCAACAACAGCTGGATGCACAATCTGCGGCCGCTGGTGAAAGGGCCGAAGCGCTGCACGGCGATGATCAGCCCGGCCGATGCCACACGGCTGGGCATCGGCGACGGCGACGAGGTGCGGCTGCGCTCTCGCGTCGGGGAGATCACCCTGCCCGCGCGCATCACCGATGAGGTGGGGACCGGCACCGTCTGCGTTCCGCACGGCTGGAGCGAGGCGCTTGACGGCTCGCGCCTGGGCCTTGCCCACAGCCTTGACGGAGCCAATTACAACCGGCTGAGCGACGATGCCGAATTCGACGTGCCGAGCGGCTGCGCCAGCTTCAATGGCACGCCGATCGTCGTCGAGCTGGCAAAGGCTGCCGTGCGGCTGGACGCCGCGTGAGCACCCTCGCTCCGGCCCGTGCCGAGGTTGAACGACTGGTCGCCCGGGCGGCTGCGGCGGGCAACCCGCCGGCCGGCGAAAGCTGGCGCGAGGGATTGCAGGTGTTCCTCGCCGACCTGGCGCGGTCGCGCACGATGCGGCCGGGCGCGCGCGAGGGGAGCGAAGCCTTCGTGGTGGCAACGCTCGAGGCGCGGTTCGCGCTGGAAGCTTGGCATGCCGCCCATCCTGCGGCGGCCGCGGCCCCGGTGACGCGCCCGTTGATCGTGCTGGGCATGCCCCGCGCCGGAACGACCTTTCTGGTCAACCTGCTGAGCCTCGATCCGCAACGGCGGATGCACTGGAACTGGGAGGGCAACCGCGAACTGCCGCCGGCCGAGGCCGCCCACCTGCACGACGATCCGCGCATCGCGGTGCGGGTCCGCGAAGTCGATGCGCTGATCGAGAGCGGATTCCTGCCGCTCAACCATCACGTCGAGCGGGGCGACGAGCCGACCGAGTGCTTCTGGCAGATGCAGCAGGACTTCAAGTCGTTCTCGTTGCTGGTCCATACCCAGATGCCGGATTACTTCGAGTGGTGGCTGCACCACTCCGACATGACGGCCGCCTATGCCTGGCACCGCCGCTATCTCCAGGTGCTGCAGAGTGCCGCGCCGGGGGCCTGGACGCTCAAGTTCCCCTCCCACGCGCTCGCTGTCGAGGAGATCATCGCCACATACCCGGATTCGCGGATCGTCTACACTCACCGCGACCCGATCAAGCCGCTCGGCTCGACCTGCAGCCTCGTTGCCCACCCGCTGTCGATGACTAACGCCGAGGTCGACATGGGGATGGTCGGTCAGCAGGTCTCCGGGGTCCTTGCGGCGAGCGCGGAGCGGATGATCGCCGCGCGCGACCGCCATCCCGACCATGCCTTCCTGGACATTCACTTCCGCGACTTCGTGCGGGACCCGATGGCGACGATCCGCGCGCTTTATGCGTTCGAAGGGCTGGAACTGACCGATCCGGTGGCGCAGGCGATGGCGGCGGCGATCACCGCCCATGACGCCGCCCGCGGACACGCCGGCGCCCACCGCTACGACCTCGCCGACTACGGCCTGACCGAAGCGATGGTCGATCGCCAGTTCGGCGACTACGTCGCCCGCTTCGGCATTGCACTGGAAAGACGCTGATGCACCAGTGGTTCCCCGACTATCCGACGCGCGATGCCGACATCGTCGACTACCATCCGTTCACCCTCGACGGGTGCCCGGTCCCGTTCCGCGGCCCCGCGTTCGATCCGCAGGCCGTGCCCGAGGGATCGTTCTTCACCTGCCTTGGCGCGGCGCAGACCTATGGCTGCTTCGTCGACCGTCCCTATCCCGACCTGCTCTCCGACCGTCTCGGCCTTGGCGCCCTGAACCTCGCGGTGGGCGGGGCCGGGCCGGGCTTCTACCTCCAGTATCCCGCGCTGATCGCCGCGATGAACCGGAGCCGTTTCGTCGTCGTCCAGGCCATGGCGGCACGCCACGAGGCAAACAGCCGCTTTGCCGCCGACGGCTATGTCGAGTACCTGCGTGACCGGGTGACGGGCGAGAGCCTCGATACCGTTTCGGCGTGGTGCCGGGTGCTGGAGGAAACCCCCGCCGCCGCTCCGCGCCTGGTGGCCGAAAGCCAGGCCAGCTGGCTGGAATCGATGCAGCGGCTCCGCGCGGCGATCACGGTGCCGGTGGTCTTCCTGTGGTTCTCGCAACAGAAGCCGACGGCCCCTGCCTGGCCGGAGCTGCTTGCCGAGGTCGGACAGCGGCCGCCCGTCGAGCTGGTCCACCGGATGTTCGGCGCGTTTCCCCAGCTGGTCGACGCGGCGATGGCCGAGAAGGCGGCGGCGATGTGCAGCGCCGCGGTCAGCTGCGTGAGCCAGCGGGGTGCAGGTGCGCCGCTCATCAACCGCTGGACCGGCCAGCCGATCGATCCGGCCGACTATGCGGGCCGCGGGGTCGAATATGTCGCGCTCGCAACGGGCCGCAACGATTACTACCCCTCATCCGAAATGCAGGAAGACGCGGCAGCCGCGTTGCTCGACGCGGTAAAGGGGTTCTGACCGATCAGACATCCCATTCCAGAACGAGGCGCGCCACGCAGTTGACCAGACCTGCGGCGTAACGGGGCGGTTCGGCCTCGCTCACGCGGAAATCGGGGATGGCCTGCAACCATTCCTCGATGAATATCTTCATTTCGAGCAGGGCGAGCAGCTGCCCCGGGCAACGGTGCGGGCCGGCGCCGAACGCGTTGTTTTCGCCCTGATCGCGATGGAAGTCGATCGTGTACCCGTCCGGAAAGCGGCGATCGTCGATCCCGGCGAGCAGGGTCGACGGAAAGACCTTGTCGCCCTTCCTGAACCGGATCCCCTTGTATTCGAAATCGCGCGACAGCGTGCGGGCGTTGGTCGCCGGGGCGAAGCGACGGATCATCTCGTAAACCGCGGCGGGGATGAGCGAGGGATCCTCGATCAGCTCTCGCCGGCTTTCGGGGTTGCGCGCCAGATGTTCCGCCATGAACCCCATGCTGGACGCGACGGTATCCAGCCCGCCGAACAGCACGACCGAGAGTATGCTGATGATGTCGTCATGCGAAAGCGGCTCGCCCTTCACCTTGCCGTGGACCACGGCGCTGATCAGGTCGGGCCCAGGCTGGGCGCGGCGCTGGACGGTGATGGGCACGATGTATTCCATCATCTTGCGATAGGCTTCGGGAACGGCTTCCGGCCCGCCGCGCGTGACCTGTTCGGTCAGTTCCAGGAGGTAGGGCGCATCGGCCATGTCGAGGTCGGCCAGCTGCATGAAGATGGCGATCGGCAGCTTGAGCGCAAAATCCTGCATGAATTCGCACGTCCCGGCGGGCTTGAAGCCTGCGATCAGGGTTTTCGCCAGGTCGCGCGTGGATTGCTCCAGTTCGTTGACCTTGCGGGGCGTGAAGAACGGATTCACGATGATGCGATAGCCGAGGTGTTCCGGGGGATTGGCTTCCAGCGGCAGGACGCGGATCGGCTTGACCCCTCCCGGCATCGATATGTCGTGCATCGAAAACGGATCATGGTTGCGCTGGACATAGTCGATGTCCTCGAACCGCGTGGGGAGCCAGTGCCCGCCGTGATAGGGGGTCCACACGAAGTCCGGGCTCGTCTGCTGCAGCGTGCGCCACGCGCCATGCACGTCACCTTCCCCGCCAGGCGGAGCGAAGATGTTGAAATCACGAACGGATTCGGGCGGAACGTTGTCAGGAACGGGAACCTTGATCGCCGCGGAGGTCATGTCCTTCATTCTCCCAAAGTCTCGCCAGGCCGCTGCCGGCTGCGAACCATCGCTTCGGGAGCGGTTTCAGGCGGCGGGGTTTGACGAGAACCACGCCGCGATGATAAAGAAACATTTCTTAATCGCAAGGTCAGAGAGCGACGCCGTGAAAATCAGGTTCCGAAACGCGAGCGGGGACATCCGGGAGGTGACGGCAAGCGCGGGCACCTGCGTCAAGGATGCGGCGCTGCAGGCTGAAGTTGCCGGCATCATCGGCGTGTGCGGCGGCTATGCAAATTGCGCGACCTGCCACGTCTATGTGGACGAAGACTGGTTCGACCGGCTTCCGCCGGTGGACGAAGCGGAAGATGTCATGCTGGACGGCACCCTCAGCGAACGAACGCCATTCAGCCGCCTGGCCTGCCAGCTGCTGCTGACACCTGAACTGGACGGGCTGACGGTGTCGCTTCCCGAGAGCCAGATGTAGAACGCAAATACGCGGAACCCGGAGATGCTTGCATGACCGTTGCCCCGACAGCCAGGCAAAGAGGCGCACTGCCGCTTCTGATTGCCGGTGAACGGCTGTTTGGAACGCACGGCATCGACGGCGTGTCGATCCGGCAGATCAATCTCGCCGCCGGCATGTCGAACAATTCTGCCGTGACCTATCACTTCGGCGACAAGACCGGCTTTCTCATCGCGATCTGCCAGTGGCGCATGCCGCAGCTGGTGAAGGCGGCGCGGGAGGAATACGACGCGATCGTGGCGGAGCGGCGCCTTAACGACATTTCCCGGCTGATCGAGGCCCTGATCAGGCCCTATGTCGCCATTGAGGACGAGGACGGCCGGCATCCCCACGCGGCCTTCATCAATCAGCTGTTGCGTTCGCAGCTAGGGCGCTCGGTCCGCCGGTCGCTGTTCGACAATTCGGACCCGACCGTGCTTGTCCTGCAGCGCCTCGCGACCCTTCACCCTCACCTCTCGAAAGCGCTGCTGCACTATCGCCTGCGCATCATGGGCACCGCGTTCTTCGATGCGCTGATCGAATGGGATCGCAAGAACCACGATCCGGACGAACCCTGTTTCACGCTGGATGGACTGATCCGGGAAATAGCCGGGATGGCGGCCGCCGCCTGCTCGCGAAACTGAACACCCATTGCCCCCAATACTTCCGAAAATCACAGGAGCGGAAACATGAATGATAATGTCGTCGTCATTACCGGCGTTCGCGGACTGGGCCTTGCATGTGCCCGCCGCCTCGGCGTCGGGAAGAAGCTTGTGCTTGCAGACAACAATCCCGAGGTTCTGGCCACCACCGCCCAGCAATTCGAGGACGACGGCTACGCCGTACAAACTGCGGTGGTCAACGTGGCCGACCCCAAATCGGTCGGTGAACTTGCCGAATTGGTCGCCAGGACCGGCCGGCTCGCAACGCTGATGCACACGGCGGGCGTCTCGCCCGGCATGGCGGACTGGGAAACGATCTTCAACGTGAACCTTGTCGGCACGATCCACGTCCTGAACGCGTTCAAGCCGCTGGCCGTGGAGGGCACGGTGGCCTTCGTCACCGCCAGCAATGCCGCCTATTACTCGCCGGTGCCGCTCGACGTGGAGGAAAAGCTCGCGCTGGCCCCGATCGAGGACCTGAAGGCCGTGGTCGAGAGCGTGCCGGGCCACGACACCGGGCTCGGCTCTTACTGGCTGGCCAAGCGTTCCAACCAGCTGCGCGTGCAGGCGCAGGCGGCCGAGTGGGGCGCCAGGGGTGCGCGTCTGCTCTCGATCAGCCCGGGCATCATTTCAACCGCGATGATCCGGCATGAACGCAAGCACGGAGCGCCGATCGACCAGACCATCGCCAGCCAGCCGATCGCGCGGCTCGGCAATGCCGAGGACATTGCGGCCGCCGTCTGCTGGCTTGCCGGCCCCGAAGCATCCTACATCACCGGCACCGATCTGCTTGTCGATGGCGGCATGCAGGCTTCGCTCCGCTGGTCGAAACTGTCGACCGAATACCTGGAGACGTTCAAGACCGATACGACCGCGTAATACAAAGGTACAAGGCCTGCTCCGGCCGGGATCCAGCCATGCGGATCCCGGCCAACGCGGAGGCCCCGTACCGCCCGGCGGCACCTAGGCTTTCGGCGCCCCCGGAAGGCGTCGGACGTACTGACCGGCGTTCATGCCGCCATCGACGGACAATTCCGCACCGCAGATGTAGGAGGCATCGTCGGTGCAGAGAAACACGGTGGCGCTGGCCACTTCTTCCGGTTCCCCGATGCGCTGCAGGGGAACCTCGGTGTAGTACTGGTTCTTGGTGTCTGCCGGCATTCGCTCCGGGTTGCCCATATCGGTGTCCACGCCCCCCGGAAGAACGGCATTAACACGCACGCCGCGATGGCCAAGCTCCATTGCGGCGGACTTGGTGAGCCCGCGCAGGGCCCATTTGGTGGCAGAGTAGATCGAAATCCCGTTCCCGCCTTGAAGGCCGGCAATCGAGGCGATGTTGACGATGGAGCCGCGCCCGGCTTCGGCCATCGCCCGGCCGACGTGCTTGATGCCCAGAAAGGCGCCTTTCACGTTCACCGCGAACAGCCGGTCGAAGGCTTCAGGCTCGAACGACATGACATCGGCATAGTGGACCAGGCCGGCATTGTTGACGAGAACGTCGATCCGGCCGTGCCGGGACAGCGTTTCCTCGACGAGCGCCTGCCATTCGCCTTCCCGCGCAACATCGAGTTTGCGATAGTCTGCCGCGCCGCCCAGCTCCTGCGCGAGTGCCTGGCCTTCGGCTTCGAGCAGGTCGGCAACGATCACGCTCGCCCCTTCCGCCGTCATCGCACGGGCGGTGGCCGCCCCCATCCCCCTGGCGCCGCCAGTGATGATCGCTACTTTTCCGTCCATACGGCCCATCTCGAACACTCCCAAGCTTCTCGGACGCGACGGTCCGCACGTTGATGTACCCGATCAGGCGTCGGCCAAGATCAGGTCCGATGCCTTTTCGCCGATCATGATCGCGGCGGCGTTGGTGTTCGCCGAGACAATGCGCGGCATGATCGAGGCGTCCGCCACCCGCAGGCCCGCGATGCCGCGCACGCGCAGGCGCGGATCGACGACGGCGTCCTCGCCAATGCCCATCGCGCAGGTGCCCACGCCGTGAAAGATGCCGTAGCCGTAGGTTCGGGCATAT
>Ga0105240_10004023_pt1 | contig 22633 bp, 15 predicted proteins | sample KBSC54metaG_FD_80426 | JGI IMG/M metagenome (GOLD analysis project Ga0105240, IMG submission 80426) | Corn rhizosphere microbial communities from Kellogg Biological Station, Michigan, USA - KBS C5-4 metaG | ecosystem: Host-associated > Plants > Roots > Rhizosphere > Soil | place: Michigan, USA... | reverse complement strand
TTCTGCCGATCGGCACGCTGGACAGCAATGCTCCGCGCGTTCTGGCTAAACAGGAAGATGTAGTTTTCCTGGGCGACTGGTGCACCCGTCAGATCATCTCCCATTCCGTGGATATCGTCAACCAGGGTGACGGCCAAGTCGATTTCAAGCTGTCCCTGCCGAATGGCATCAAAGGCGTGCAGCTTAGCCTGACCAGCGGCACCACCCCCGCTCACGTGCGCATCGATGTGGACCCCACCTTGTTTCAGAACGCCAAGGGAAGTACGACCATTCCGCTGACGATCACATCGGCCGGGGCCATCAATATTCCGTTTCCCGTGCGCCTGGTGATCAACACCCGCGATGTGAACCAGACCGGCAAGCTGGTGAATGTGCCGGGCAAGATTGTGGATATTTTGGCGGATCCCGCCCGGAATTTTGTCTACCTGTTGCGCCAGGACACCAACGTGGTGCTGGTGTACGACCGGACGACGCTGAAGCCGGTGATGTGCGGCGACAACCCATGCCAGCTCCGTACCGGTAACACACCGGTTTCGATGGCGATCACCGACGACCAACGCTATCTGATTGTCGGAAACGATCATTCCCATCTGGCCAATGTATTTGACCTGCATAATAACTTTGAAACTGAGAGCCCGATCATTTTCCAAGACGGGTATCCTCGCTCGATTGCGGTTTCTCACGGAGGGATTTGGGCCGTCGTCCGGGTGGTATCGCCGCCGGACGGCGTCACCTGTTCAGGAACGTCGATTACCAATCCGCTCTACCGGATTAATTTCGACGACTCCAAACGCGAAGTCAAGGCGCCGCCCACTCTCGGGGTGTACTGCAACCAGGTCCCGGCTGACTCGGTTCTGGCGGCGACTCCCTCTAGAAACTACATGCTGCTGGCGATGTCCGACGGGACCACGGCGATGTGGGACGGCGGAGCGGATAACTGGCTGGTTTCCCGCACCAACGGCACGGCGGCCGGCGGCGCGTTTGGCGCATTTGATGACCAGCAGTTCGTGGTGGATAACAAGGTGCTTGATCCCGGGTTGTTCCCCGTCGCTACGCTGGAGTCCACATCGGGAGGCTCCTCTGGCGTAGGAGTATTGATCGACGCCAACACCGGGCTTCGGACTACCAACGCTGGCGATTCAGCTCCCGGCACCATCGAGCGGGTGAATCTGGACACCCTGGAAACGTACAGCGCGAGATTGACCGCCGAGGCCCCAGTGGTTGTCTCGACGCTGACGACGACGCCAATCGGGCAGATCGGACAGACCATCCTCCCGTTCACCCGTACGCTGGCGGTTCCCGCCGACGGGCAAACGATTCTGATGCTGACGCAATCCGGGTTGACCGTAATCGCTCCGAATTTCGATGCCCCGACGCCGTTGCCCGTGGTAACCGGGCTGGTAAATGCCGCCGATGGCGGCGCGGATGTGGCCCCCGGTGGTCTCGCTCTGGTACAAGGCAACGGACTCGCGCCGCGTTCGGAAATAGCTAGCTTTTTGCCTCTACCCTCCACTTTAGGGGATGCTTGCGTCACGGTGGGAAATATCGCCCTGCCGCTATTCCGCGTTTCCCCCACGGAAATTCTGGCGCAGCTGCCCTTCGGTCTTAGCGGCGATGTGCCCCTGGTGGTGCGCTCGCCGGGCGGCATCAGCGATCCCTTCAACGCCCACATCCAGACTTTCGCACCGGCCATCTTCCGGACCGGGCAAGCCGGCGATCAAACCGGACTGGCCACTGTCATCCGGCAGAAAAACGACGATTTCGTGAACTTCACCAATCCCATTCACCCGGACGATGTTCTTTCGATTTATCTCACTGGCCTCGCCCAGACCTCGCCGGCGGCTCCGTTCGGCGACGCCGCACCAGCGGATCCCCTGGCGGTTACGACGACTCCGCCCACGGTTACGCTGGGAAATATCGGCCTGAATGTGCTGTTTTCGGGCCTGGTGCCCGGCGAGGTGGGCGTTCACATCATCAATGTTTCTGTGCCTCATGGGGTACCCGATGCGGTACAGACCCCTCTCACAGTCAAACAAGGTGGGTTTTCCACCACGCTCCAGGTTCGAGTCGTCAACCCGTAACAACGCGAAGAGGACAAAGGACAAAACATGCTGAAAAAACTTGCTTTGACCGGCTTACTGGCGGCAGGCGTGGCTTGCGCGCAGGAGTGGGAGGTGGGCGCCATTGGGGGTTACGGGTACGCTCCCCATCTCACAGTGAACAAGGGCAGCGCGAGCGCGGAGACTGGAATCAGTTCCGGCGGCGTGGTGGGTGTATTCGCCGGAGACGACATGTACAAGTTCTGGAGCGGAGAGCTGCGCTACCTGTATCGCTTCGACGACCTGAAGCTCTCTTCGGGAAACGTGACGACGCCGAATTTCGGCGCTCACACACATATCATTACCACCGATTTCCTGGGCCACTTTCGGCCCAAGGGATCGACCTTCCGGCCGTTTATCGCCTTCGGTGGAGGCGCCAAGGTCATGGTGGGGAGTGGAATCGAATCGGCCGGACAGCCCCTCGGCAGTTTCGCTGCGCTCACGGCTACTCATGAGATACTGCCGGTTGGCGACGTGGGCGCCGGGGTCAAAATCGACCTGCACAAGAATCTGCGATTACGCGTGGAGATGCGCGACTATATCAGCCCCGCACCCAACAAAGTGATCGCTCCCGCGCCGGGGGCAAGCCTGGGCGGAGTGCTGAATGATCTCCAGGGTATGGTCGGGCTAAGCTTGACCTGGTAAGACCGAACGATTCCGATCCGCGACAATTCTTCCTGATCGCAGCAATTGCTACACCCGCGGTCGCAGGTGAAGCGAAGAAACGCGGTCATCGCTCGTAATAGCCCCTCACATTGAAGCTGCACTTGTGGCTCTTCGGCCGCGGGGGTCCGCCAAATTGTCTCATCGACCTCATCGCAATCGAATAGTTTGTATTCGCTGCCGTCAAATCGGAAGATCAAATGAACGCTGATGAATGGGTCCCGAAATCGAGTTACGTCCAGGAGGTAAGCCTGCTTGGTCGAAATGCCCTGCCCCAACGCGACCCAGCTTGAGATTAGAGCCGAGCAAACGAGCGCTCGCGTCATTATTGAATCGCGTAATCCGTCCAGCAGAAGATGTCGCCGCTCTCGCTGAGGGGCACGATAATGGGCGGCACGGGCGCGGGATTGGCAAGCTGGTATTTCGGATCCAGAATCTTGGCGATTTGATCGCGCAGATCATCCAAATGCAGCCGGGTATCGCGATCGGTGGTTCGCGCGAGCGCCGCGCCGGCATCCGCGGCGATGGTCTTCAGCTCACCTCGGAACATGGGACGCTGATCGTCATTCACGCGTTGGGCCCCGTTGAGACGCGTCGACATCAGATCGAGATAGGCGCGCTGGAGATTGCGGCGATAGGCGTCAATTTTCACCGAAGGCGCATAGATCTCGCCGAAGATTCCCTTGCGCAGATCGCTCAGAAACTCTGACGGTCGGTATGCCGCGCCGCCGTCGATGGCTTCTTCTTCCACCAGGCGGTCGAAACGAGGCGTGGACAGCAAGGAATTCAAGACTTGTAACTGCGCAGTGCGGATCCGGGTGAGCGCGCCTGCCGGTTCGATCCGTCGCAGGACCTCCGGGCGCAACAGCATGGTGGGAGTCGCAAACGCATTCTCATTCAGGAATTTCATCGCGGCCACCTGGCGCGCTTTGGGGACCAAGTTGAACCGAACGCCGTCCTGGCCGCCGTGTTTCTCGAAGGAATCGAAGGCACCGACGATCTGCGTCACGTGACCCATTTCATTGGCCCACTGTCCGACCACCCGGCCGTAGACCGTGCGTAGGTCTTCCCAATCCTGGCCTTCGTGAGTGGTGGCGGCCAGCAGATTGTCCATCACGCGCTGGAGGTTCTTCAAGCCCAGGCCCGTAGAGTACACCGCATCGGCATCGCCCACGGCTTCCGTGTTCTCCCCGGAATCGGCGCCTTGGGCACGATCGGTACTAAAACGCAGCCAGGGCGTCTTCTCCTGCTCGCGCGCCCACGCGTTCAGCGTTTGGTTCTCGTCGTCTGAAGTCTTGGCGTTGATCGGCGCGTAAGCCCAGTGGATCGCCCACTTGTCATACGGCCCGATTCCCGGAATCAGGAGCTTCGGATCGATTTTGTCCTCGGGCTGCGCGACGTAATTGAAACGCGAGTAATCCATAATGGACGGTGTGTGGCTCATAGTTTTGAGCCATTCGGGATCGCGTAACTTCTCCGCCGGATACATGGAGCTGGCCTTCATGTTGTGCTGTAAGCCCAGAGTGTGACCGATCTCATGCGCCACAACGAAGCTGAGCAGATCGCCCATTAAATCGTCAGGCAAAGGTAGCTTGCTCGCACGCGGATCCAAGGGACCCACCTGCACGAAATACCAATCTTCCACCAGCTGTTGGACGTTGTGATAGAACTGAATATCTGCATTCAGGATCTCACCCGTGCGCGGATCCGAAATATGCGGGCCGCTCGCGTTTTCCGTGGTAGAAGGCAGCCATCGAACCACCGAATTGCGCACATCGTCAGGACTCCAGGTGGGATCTTCTTCAGCGGTCGGCGCTTCCTTGGCGATGATGGCGTGCTTGAATCCGGCGGCTTCGAACGCGGATTGCCAACTCTCGATACCCTTCTTCAGGTACGGCACCCAACGTTTCGGCGTAGCCGGATCGATGTAATAAACGATAGGCTTCAGCGGTTCCGACAGAGCGGCGCTCGGATCTTTCTTCTCCAGCCGCCAGCGAGCCACGAACTCGCGTTGCTCGGCGCGATGCTCGGGACGGCTGTAATCCATCGTAGAAGTCGTGAAATAGCCCACCCGCGCGTCGGCAAGCCTGGGCATCATCGGCTTTTCGGGAAGCTTCACCATGCTGAAGTGAACGACTACCGTTCCGGACCCCGGCCGCATGCCGGGTTGAGGACCACCGCGCCCACCCCCAGCCCCCTGTTGATCGACAGGCGACGTGAACGTCTGTGTGGACTCGGCCTCAATATTGGTCGGAAACGCGGTGACTTTCTCGATGTAACTGCGGCTGGCATCCATCCCGCGCCCCCGCACACGAGCGCGTGCGCTCATTTCCGGAACGTCGCTCAAGAACAGCCGCGTAACATCGATCACCGGCGCTTCACCTGGACCGAATGCAGCAATCGGAAACGACATAATGATGGAGGGATTATTCGCGGCGTGCACGGCTTTCGCGATCGGCTCACCAGAATCGGCCGTAATATCGTAGGTCACCTCGCGCAGGAATACGCGGTTTTCGCGCCGCTCCCAGCGGCCGACAAACTCGTTCACGGTCTGGCCGCCATAGCCCGCGCCGATCGTATTTTGCGCAATCTGACCGACGAAAAGAAAATCCTTGCCGAGCTCAGATGTGGGGATCTCGTAGTAGTACGTGTCTGTTCCACGCTCGCGCATCTTATGAACCTTGAAGATGCCTTCGGAGGTTTTGGCGTCCTTGGTGATTACACGGTCATAAGCGCGTGGTTCGTTGTTCGCGCCGCCGCCGCGTCCCCCGGGCGCTGCGGGAGCGGTTGGCGTCACCGCCGGTACATCCGCCGGCGGAGCTGGAGCGGGCTCGTCCTGGGCTTTTAAGAACGGAACGGCGAGACACAAGCCACTAAGAATGATCAGGCGCTTCATTGCGAAACCTCCAGGAACGTTCCGACCGGCAAACTTCCGATGGGCATATTCTATCAAGTTGTTACAGTAGATACTTATGAGGACGCGCCTCCTCTTGGCCCTGGTTACGATAATGTTGGCGGCCGACCAGAGCAAGACCCAGACCAGGACCATCACCGACGCCGAAGTCATGCGCGTGCATCGATCGACGCTGCTCATCGATACTCACAACGATGTTCCCAGCCGAACCGTTGAGGGATTCGAGATCGGCTCCCATTCCGGCACCGGACACACCGATATAGCCCGCCTCAAGGAAGGCGGCGTCGGGGCGCAATTCTTCGCCGTCTACGTCGCGGCTTCGTACGTGAATGGCAACCGGTCGGCCAACCGGACCTTGCAGATGATCGACACGGTGCGCCACGACATCATTGGACGTTATCCCGACGATTTCGTACTGGCGACCAGCGCCAAGGAGATCGAAGAGGCGCACCGGCATGGAAAGATCGCCGCCCTCATGGGAATCGAGGGTGGTCACGCCATCGAAGACAGCCTCCGGCTGCTGCGCGATTACTACGACCTCGGCGTGCGCTATATGACGTTGACGCACTCCAACACCAACAACTGGGCGGATTCCTCCGGCGACATCGATGACGCCAAGGTGAAACATCACAACGGGCTGACGGATTTCGGCAAGCAGGTGGTACGAGAAATGAATCGCCTGGGCATGATGGTGGACATTTCGCACGTCGCCGACAAGACGTTTTGGGATGCGCTGGAGACCAGCAAGGCGCCGATCTTTGCGTCGCATTCGTCATGCCGGGCACTGACCAACCACGCGCGCAACATGACGGATGATATGATCGTGGCCCTGGCCAAGAAAGGTGGAGTTGTGCAGGTGAACTTCTACTGCGGCTTCATTTCGCAGAAATTCCGCGATAACGATGCGGCCGACACCAGGGCGCTGGATGCACGAATAACCCAAGAGACGGCGGGCAAGAACTTGGGCGAGCCGGATCGGCAGATATTGTCGGAGAAGTTGCGCAAAGAGATGGGGTTGTCGAGAGCGACACTTGCTGACGTAGTGGATCACATAGACCATATCAGGAAGATCGCCGGGATTGACGCGATCGGCATTGGTGGCGATTTCGACGGCGTGAGCTGCACGCCCATCGGCCTGGACGACGTGTCGAAGTATCCCAATCTGACGCGTGCGCTGCTCGAAAAGGGATACTCAGCGGAAGACATTCGCAAGATCTACGGCGGAAATTTTCTGCGAGTGATGCGGGCCGTAGAGGCGGCGGCTGTCAGATAAGAATGGCCAAAATGAAAACAACCTGCCTGCTGATCGTTGTTCTGACGCTCACGGGATGCGTGAGAACTCTGCCGGGTCCCAAGATCGATCCGGCACTGGCGTCGCTCATTCCGCCCGACACCATACTGCTGGCCGGCGCGCGCTTGGACAAACTCGAGGAAACTCCGATTTATAAAAAGAGTCTAGCCAACCGCCCCGTTCCTGTGATCGACGATTTTCCCAAACAGATCGGCCTGAACGTCCGCCGGCAAGACTTGTGGGAACTGCTGCTGATCTCCGATGGTAAACAGAGCGTGGTCCTGGGACGCGGCAAGTTCTCCGACGAAGCCGAGCCGCGCATTGAGCGACCCGGTGCGCAGCGATTCGGCTATAAGGGCTTCAACCTGGTCGGCGATGAGCGCGAAGCAGTGCTGTTGGTGAGTCCTTCCGTAATCGGCGTAGGTCCCACGCCCGCGCTGCGGTCGCTGATCGATAACAAGGGCAAGAGCAACGGCCCGCCCTCCAATCTTGCCGCGCAGCTCAAGGACATGCCCGCCGAGGCGATTTTCTGGGCAGTCTACGGGGGCGGCGTAACGAAGCTTCCGTTTAACGCACCCGGAGACATGGCCAACGTCAACAAAATCATCGCGTCGATCCAATCGGGGTCTATCTACCTGGATTTGCGTGCGGGAGTGAACGGCTTAGCTACGGGAAATTGTGGCAGCGATCAGGATGCTAAGAGCCTGTATGATGCGTTCCGCGGGTTAACGGGTTTGGCGCGCCTCGCGGTTCCCAAGGACAAACCGGAAGAAGGCCGCCTCCTGGATGGTCTACGCGTCACGCAGGATTCTCACAAAGTCAATATTCACATCGAGGAGCCGGAGGAACTGGTGGGCACACTCCTGGACTTGTGGTTGGGGCGGGCGAACTAGTCACCCGCCCTCAACTGGCTCATTACTGGACTGCAGGAAGAGTATTGACGGGCACATCAAAGAGGCAATGAGGATGCCCGAACCCGCTTGTACTTACGCCGCCGGTGATATCGAAGATGATGTTGTCGGGACGATCGGGATCTCCCGAAACACCACCCACACCCTTCAGATGATCCAGGCCTAAGTAGTTGCGGACGCGCCATCCGATGTTGTGATCGGCGCAGGAAGTGTCGCCGCTCACACCCACAGCGCCGACAATCTTCTTAGGAGCGGCATAAAGGGCAAGGCCCCCTCCAAAGACGTTCACGCCGCCGATTTTGTCGCCCACCATAGGATCGTTGGCTTTGCCGAAATTCGACGACGGACCTTTATAGGCAACGTCGGTATCCACCGGATTACTCTCCTGGAGGCCGAAAAGACTGCCGCCAGGCTGTACGGCAGAATACAGGTTGGCAGTGGACAACGCCAGTCCGTGGGGAAACTTCGCGCTGGCGGTCGGATCTCCCAAGCTGAATGAATTCGCGGTATTCGCCTTCTGGGCCGAAATTGCGCGGCTGCCAGGCCATTGCGAACCGCGGTCCGATCCAGAAAACGCCACGGCGCAGACGATGCCGTCACGATCCACAATAGTCGCCCACATCTGCATGTCCAAGCCGCTCGATTCATCGGCGACCGCCTTCTTTAGTGCGATTTGCAGCGCCGCCTGGCTAGGCAGAGAGGAACAAGAGTTGTTTCCTCCGTTGTCGCTGTCTGCCCAAACGGTGGCCGGTCCGATGACCATGCATGTCAAAGCGGCTGCTAAAGTTGCAGTTCTTTTCATTGATAGATTCTCCTTATAGATGTCCTTGCACATCTCAGCGATTATATCTCTGGATTATCAAGATTGCGCTAGTACTAAGCTTATTTAGGGTGAACAAGATGAAGGAGAATGAGCTTATGCCGACGAAGCTGGGGCTTACAATTCTTTTGCTATCTACGTGCTCCGCCTATTGCGCCGATCTGCGCTACTGGATCGAACCCTGCACGCGTGCCGAAACATCCTGCCAGAAGTCCGACGTCCAACTGGCGGAGTGGGCGTTGCAGGCGTGGCAAGCGTCATCCGATGGGAAACTGCAGCTGGCAAAGACCGACCGGATGACGCAAGCGAACATCCGCATCCACTGGGCCGATTCCGAGCAGGGCCAGTACGGCGAGACTCGTCCATTCGTTACGGATTCGATGCGCGGAGCGGAAGTATACGTTCGCCCGGACTTGCGCGGGATGGGGCCGGACATTCTTGCCGCCGGGTCGCAGGATCCGCTGTTTCGAGACACCATTGTCTATCTCACCTGCCTTCACGAAGCGGGCCACGCGCTAGGGCTATCGCACACCGCCGACTTCGCGGACATCATGTATTTCTTCGGATACGACAAAGGCGATGTACGTGAATATTTCGGTCGCTACCGGCGCAAGCTCCACGACCGCTCGGATATCGTGAAGAACTCGGGCATGTCGATACAGGATCGAGCCAGGCTTATTCAGTTACTGAAGTAGCGGCGGTCTTGGGCGGCGGGATGGCATCGCCCAGGTTCAAGGAACCGCCGCCTTCGCTCACGTAGTTCCGATTCCAGCCCGGCATGTCCACGGTGACATCGCCCTTCACGATAGCCTGACAACCGAGACGCGAATTGAGCTGAAGATCGGCAGCCATATCCAGGCGATCCAATTCGTCGTCATCGGGCGGCGATAAATTTTCCTGCCCCGCCTTGACGTGCACATGGCAGGTGGTACAGGCGCAGACCCCGCCACAGGCGTGCTCCAACTGAATGCCGAAATTCAGGGCTACGTCAAGGATCGATTCGGGTTTGCCGTGCTCGTCATAGGGCAGCTTTCCCGATTCGAACTCCACCGTCTTGCCGATATTTGCGAACGTAACCTTGGGCACTACCTCCATTCTAGCGGCATGCGGCGAGGACAACCTCCTTGCCATACTGGTTCTTCATGTTTCATCTCCTGGAAAAACGGATCGCGGAGGCGTTTGCCGCGAAGATCGGCGCCCTATACGGCGTGAATGCTCCGGTTCAAACCGAGCAGCCCAAACAGGCGGCTTTTGGCGAGATCGCTGTGCCGGCGGCGTTTCAGCTTGCCCGGCAGCTGAAAAAGGCTCCGAAGGCGATCGCCACGGAGCTATCGAACGGGGTAGGCGCGATCGAAGGGGTTGCTGGAATCGAAATCGCCGGCAACGGGTATATGAACGTTCGCCTCGACCGCGGTTTTTACGGTGCGGCCCTTCTTTCGGAACGCGAGATGCGCGAAACGCGCATCGAGGCGGAAAAGATAATAGTCGAGCACACCAATATCAATCCGAACAAAGCTGCGCACATCGGGCACCTGCGCAATGCCATCCTGGGCGATACGTTCGTTCGCATGCTGCGCGCCATCGGACGCAGAGTCGAAGTACAGAACTATATCGACAACACTGGCGTCCAAGTTGCCGATGTAGTGGTTGCGTTCGAGCATCTGGAAAAGAAGTCGCCCACCGACGTCAAGGGTTTGATCGAGACCACGCGGTTCGATTATCTTTGCTGGGATCTGTACGCGCGGATGTCCGGCTATTACGCGGACCATCCGGAAGCGCTCGAATGGCGCAAAGCCACATTGCACGCGATCGAATCGGGCGAAGGAGCAACCTCGGAGTTGGCCCATCTGGTTTCCGACGCCATCGTGCGCGCGCATCTGGCAACCATGTATCGCCTGAATATCGAATATGACGTACTGCCGCGGGAAAGCGAGATCCTGCATCTGAAGTTCTGGGCTCAGGCATTCGAGCTACTGAAGGAACGCAAGGCGATCTATTTCGAAACTGAAGGCAAGAATAAGGGCTGCTGGGTGATGCCCGCGTCGGCGTTCAAGGAGAGTTCAGACGATCAGGAGAATGTCGAAGACAGCAAAGTCATTGTCCGCTCCAACGGCACGGTTACCTACGTCGGCAAAGACATCGCGTATCAGCTTTGGAAATTCGGACTGCTGGGCAAGGATTTCTACTACCGCAAGTGGCACGCTTATCCTGACGGTCGCGAGGTGTGGGCATCGACATCGGAGCCGCAAACGGGGTCGCCGCCCTTTGGCCGCGGGGCGCGCGTCTATAACGTGATCGACTCGCGCCAGTCGTATCTGCAGGATGTAGTCGTGGCGGGTCTGCGGGCGCTCGGATTCGAAACACAAGCGGAAGCCAGCGTGCATTTTTCTTATGAGATGGTCGCGCTCTCGCCGCGCACTTGCATTGAGATGGGGATTGAATTGTCCGAAGAGGACAAGAAGAAGCCTTACGTCGAAGTCTCTGGCCGCAAGGGGCTGGGTGTTAAAGCCGACGATCTCGTTGACAAGCTGATCGAAAAGGCGCTGGATGAGGTAACGTCACGGCACACGGAAGATCCGGAGCCGCAACGCCGGCGCGTCGCGACCCAGATAGCGATAGGCGCCCTGCGCTACTTCATGCTCAAGTACACGCGCAATTCCGTGATTGCGTTCGATTTTGCGGAGGCTTTGAGCTTTACCGGCGAGACGGGTGTCTATGTTCAGTACGCCGCTGTGCGCGCCAGCAAGATCCTGGGCAAGCTCACCGAGCGCGGCGAAGCGCTGCCAGATTTTCGGGCGGAGTTGACTCAGGATGCGATTAGGCGGCAGCTTGCGGACGAAAGACTCTGGCAGGCTTTGCTGACAGCTTCGAAAGCGGATGCGGCCATCGAACAAGCCGTGACTAGCGGCGAGCCCTCGCACGTGGCTCGCTATGCCTTCCAGCTCGCACAAGCGTTCAGCACGTTTTATCAGGATTTCCCGGTAGTCACGGAAACTGATAAAGAGAAGAAAACGTTCCTCCTATGGCTGACCACCTACTTCCGCGCGCAACTGGAACACACGCTGGGCGTGCTGGGAATCGACGTGCCGGAATACATGTAATGATCCCGGCACGATAAAATAAAGTTATCCATGACAAGTCAGAATTCCTTTGGCGCCGCGGGCACACTAAAAGCCGGCGGCTGGGAGTACGAGATATTTCGCCTTGCGGCGCTGGAGAAGGCGGGAATCGCGAAACTCTCGCGAATTCCCTACTCCATCAAGATTCTTCTCGAGAACCTGCTGCGCTTCGAAGACGGAACTACCGTCAAGAAATCCGATATCGAATATGTCGCGAAGTGGGATCCTAAGGCGCCTGCAACCGAGATCAATTTCCGTCCCGCGCGCGTGCTGCTTCAGGATTTCACCGGAGTCCCCTGCGTGGTCGACCTGGCCGCGATGCGCGATGCACTGACCAAGATGGGTGCCGATCCCAAGAAAGCCAATCCGCTGATCCCCGTGGATCTGGTGATCGACCATTCCGTACAGGTAGACGAGTTCGGCAACAGCGGAGCGTTCGCGGCCAATGCCCTGCTCGAATACCAGCGCAACGGCGAGCGCTATGCATTCCTGCGCTGGGGACAATCCGCGTTTCGAAATTTCCGCGCGGTGCCGCCGGATACGGGAATTGTTCACCAAGTGAATCTCGAATATCTGGCGCCTGTGATCTTCAACAACAACGGCAGCGCCTATCCGGATACCGTGGTCGGCACGGACTCGCACACAACCATGATCAATGGATTGGGTGTGGTCGGCTGGGGTGTCGGGGGGATCGAAGCCGAGGCGTGCATGCTCGGCCAGCCAGCGACGATGCTGCTGCCGGCCGTGGTCGGTTTCAAGCTCCATGGAAAGATGCCCGAGGGCGCCACCGCAACCGACCTGGTTCTTACCGTCACGCAGATGCTGCGCAAGAAGGGTGTGGTCGGGAGATTCGTCGAGTTCTACGGCGATGGCGTGGGCGCGCTGAGTCTTGCGGACCGGGCGACGATTTCTAACATGGCCCCGGAGTACGGCGCAACCATCGGAGTATTTCCTATCGATGACGCTTCGCTGGATTATCTCCGGATGACCAATCGGCCTCCGGAGCAAATCGAACTCGTTGAAGCTTACGCACGCGAGCAGGGGCTGTTCCGCGTCGACGGTGCGCCGGACCCGGTCTACTCCGACACGCTGTCGCTGGATCTCAAGACCGTGGTGCCGTCAATGGCGGGACCGAAGCGTCCGCAGGATCGCATCAATCTTCCGGATGTGAAGAAGAATTTCCTCGACTCGCTGGGTGCGGCACCGAAAACCAACGGGATCGTTCAGGATGGCAGCGTGGTGATTGCCGCGATCACCAGTTGCACCAACACGTCGAACCCTTCGGTGCTGGTGGCCGCGGGACTTCTGGCGAAGAAAGCGGTCGAGCGAGGCCTGAAGTCTAAGCCTTGGGTCAAGACCAGCCTAGCGCCCGGATCTAAAGTAGTCATTGACTATCTAACCGATGCTGGTTTATTACACTATCTCGAGGAACTGAAGTTCCATCTTGTAGGCTACGGCTGCACCACCTGCATCGGAAATAGCGGTCCTCTGCCCGAGGAAGTCGGGTCGGTTGTGACCAAGGAAAAGCTGACTGTGGCGGCAGTTCTCTCCGGGAATCGCAACTTTGAAGGACGCGTCAATCCGCTGGTGCGCGCCAACTACCTCGCATCGCCGCCCCTGGTGGTGGCGTACGCTCTGGCCGGGCGCGTCGACATGGACATTGCGAATGAATCTCTCGGCGAAGGTAAGGATGGCAAGCCCGTCTTCCTGCGCGATATTTGGCCGACGGACCAGGAAGTTCAAGCTGCTGTGAAGAAGTCGGTCAAGCGCGAAATGTTCGCCAAGCAGTACTCGCAGGTCTTCGAAGGCGATGCGCAGTGGAAGTCCATCAAAGTTCCAGCGGGCGATCGCTATCAATGGGATGAATCGTCCACGTACATCAAGCGCGCTCCGTACTTCGACGATCTGGTCAATCCAGTGACGCATGTGAAAGACTTTAGCGGCGTGCGCGCGTTAGCCGTTCTGGGCGATTCCATCACTACGGATCACATTTCGCCCGCAGGGAACATCGCCAAAGAAAGTCCGGCCGGGCACTACCTGATTTCGCTGGGCGTAAAACCAGGTGATTTCAATTCCTACGGCGCGCGCCGCGGCAACCACGAGGTGATGGTCCGCGGGACGCTGGCCAACATCCGACTGCGGAACCTGATGGCGCCGGGAACCGAGGGCGGCTGGACCACGCACGTCCCTTCCAGGGAGCAGATGTTCATCTATGACGCTTCCGTAAAATACCAGAAGGACGGTGTGCCCCTGCTGATCATCGCCGGGAAGGAATACGGATCGGGTTCATCGCGCGATTGGGCCGCGAAGGGTGTTCTGCTGCTCGGCGTGAAGGCAGTGATCGCCGAAAGCTTCGAGCGCATTCATCGTTCGAACCTCGTGGGCATGGGTGTTTTGCCGCTCGAGTTTCTGGAAGGTCAGAACCGCGAATCACTGTGCTTGACTGGTTTCGAGACGTTCTCGATCGAGGGAGTTCCGGCAGCGGTCGATTCGTGCGGAAAATCGCGCGTCAAAGTGACGGCTGACGGCAAAACATTCGAGGCGATCGCGCGGGTAGACACGCCCGTCGAATCGGAGTATTACCGCAACGGCGGAATTCTGCCGTTCGTTCTGAAGCAACTCGCGTCACGATCTTAAGCCTGGGGGGCGCGAGCGGCGATTTCCTGAAGAATTTCCGCAAGCTTAGTGTCCTCTAGGGGGCGCGACAGCAGGAACCCTCCGCGAGGTCCTAGACTTTGTGCGAGCTGAGGATCGTAACTATCGGCGATCAGCACAAACGCGGGAATAAAAGCTCGGTGCCGATCGTGAAACTCGGTCCACCCGCCCCTGCCCGCGCGCACCGCCCAGAGGACCGCGTCGAATCTCAGGCGCTGGACGATATCCCCGGCGCCTTCGGCTGATGACGGCACCACGCGATGACCCTTCGATCCAAGCGCGCTTACCAGCCCGCGCTGCGCGGACATTTCGGGATCCACCAACATCAGCGTCAAGGTCCGCGATAGGGGCTGGCTGGCCGAACGCTCTCGAGTGAGTTCAGAGTCATTGGACTTCGGTGCCAACGGCAGTTCAATTTCGATTCCCGCCGATCCCGGCCGGCGCCGCAACCGGGCGTCGCCTCCGTGGTTTCTCAGTATCCCCAGGCACACTTCGAGCGTAGGACCGCCGGCTGCTCCCGGCGACGCAGCTTCGACGAACGGGTCGGGCTCAGCATCAGTGCCGAACGGCGGCGAGTAATCGATTTCCACCAGCGCCCTGCCTGCGAGCACGCTCGTTTTGACCGCAATGGTCTTAACCGGGGACTCGGCCGCGCGCTGCTCCGCGTAAACCAGGACGTTCAGGCACACTTGTTCGATCTGACTTGGGAATCCCGCGATCTCGGCCGGCTCGGGACTCACCTGAGACTGATGGCGGAGGCCGAGCACCCGCCACTCGGGTTCGCGAAATCGAGTGAGACTTGCCACCAACCCGTTCAAATCCACTCGCTGTGGCGTCGACTGATCGTGGCGCGCGAAGGATACCAAGCGCCACACGATTTCGGATGCGCGATTGGCTTGGGCGGATAGCCGTTGCAAATCTGCCTCCGGAACGGGTCTGCCGGCCAAGGCAGATAGAGACTCCGCCAACCGAATGATGCTGTCCAAGGGAGCGCGGAGATCGCTGGCGACCCCGGATATCAGCTGTCCGGTAGCGGCCATTTTCTCGCTGCGAAACAGTTGCTCCCGCATCGCGTGCTGATCCTGCAGTTTTAGCGATGCCGCCGCCTGGTTGGCCAGGTGATGTACCGCGGCTTGTTCCTCAGGCTTGAAGTAGCCCAGCTTGTGGTCGTTATGGACTTCCAGGACACCGAGCACTTCCTTTTGCGCCATAAGGGGCATGAACAGGGCAGCACGTGGCAGGCTCATTTTAGGGCCTACTTTGACCAGGGGGCTGCGCCGCACGTCGGGAATGTTGAGCTGGGTCCGGTTGCGGAAACACACCACTGCCGCGCTCGCGAGACCTTCCGGCGGTGAATCGACGGGCGCGGCCATCGGCTCGGGATCGGCTGCAGTAGGTACGCGCTCCAGCACCTTCCTACGCAAATTAACTAGATAAAGATTGCTGGACGTCGCGCGGGTGGCCTCGGGCAGCCTAGCCGCGAGGATCTCGGCGATCTCGACCGGCGAGGAGGCGGCAATGATGTCCTCACTCAAAGCGTGCAGCGCCCGCATAGCCCGCCGTTGGGCGCCCAGCCGCCGCTCTCGAATCCACCATCCCCCTGCTAGCAAAGCGAGCCCGACTGCCGCGCCCAACAGCAGGGACGTCGGTGGAATGAATCCGTCTCCCACGATCCTTCCATTATAGGATAAGTGGCGACGCAGGAGACGGAAACTTCCAGGAATTAACCGGCAATTACGCTACATTCCAAACAAATAGCCATCGTGCCTATTTCAGAATTGGAAGGACGTGTTGAACGTCAATGCCTGGGTTCCAATTCCTACCCGGCTATTGCTGTACTCGCCTGAAAGTAAAGCGCTCTGGCCGACACCCTGGTGTGCCTGGAAGCCGAACCCGTATCCCAGATCGTAACGCGCGCGTCCGTGGCGGAATCCCAGCCCGGTGGTCAACTGATCCTTCATGATAGCCGCGGTAAGTGGGGACAGCGTGGAACTCGGCACCGGGCTATTTCCGTGGGCGTAGCCGCCGCGAATGGTAATGTTTTCGGTAACCGAGCGCTCGACGCCTCCATGGAATGAAATCTGGTCTTTCCAATTCAGAGGCACGCCGTCATTCAGCGTATTGGTGCCCAGCAGGCCATTAATGTCCGCATTGGTACCCTGCGTCAAGGCCACAGGCAGAGTGACAAACGCGTCTTTCCAGTTTACCCAATTGGTTTGGAACGCGAGATTCCAGCGGCGATCGACCTGCCACACGATATGTCCGATCAAGGACTGCGGAAATACGTTGCGGACGGCAGCCGAATACGCAAAGTCCGGCCTGGCGGCCAATCCCACAGCGTCCAGTTGCGCACCGATATTGCCGGTTGCCGTGCCGGTGCTGTCGACAACTGTGCGGGATTTCCAGGCGACGCCGAACTGGATTTTCTTAGTGGGGCTGGCCAGAATTCCGAGGCTGTAGTTCCGTCCAACTCCATTGGTGTGGAGATCCAGAAGAGTTTTCAGACCCGCCAAAGCTGGATGTTGCTGGAAGACGTAGGGTGCGTCCAAGGTGTTCGAGTTGTAGTCAACTCCAAACGAAGCGCCCACCGAAAGGGCGCGGCTAAAGGAGTAGCTGACTGCAGCCACTGACCGTACGGCCGTAATCGCCGACTTCTGGGTTTGTAGGCCATATGTGGCGCCGGCCACGCCAGGAGCATCCACATAGTTCCAGTTCGATACCGACATGAGTTCCGGGACCAAGCCTACGCCGATGGTGAATCGCGAGTGTGCGACCGGCATGCCAAACCCGCCGTAGGGCAACACGCCGGGGGAATTTTGCAGTGGCGCATTCTGGTTGACGGAGTTGCTAAAACTTCCTCGCGAGAAAATGCCGGTCACACTGAGATCCACAGTGCGCGCGGTCAGCGTCGACAACCCCGCCGGGTTGGAGGCGAGTGCATCGAGCACGCCCGACGTAGAGGGGATATAGACACCTCCGACTGCCTGGGACCGGGCGCTGGTCGTGTTCCAATAAAAATCCTGCGCGTACAGACTGCTTGCGATCGCGCCCAGCGCCAGAAGTTTTAACATTTGATTAGTTGGTAATTTCATACAAGAATCTCCTTGGGTTTGCTGATAACTGGGTTACTCACGGCGCTCGCCAGTGCGGTCAGGCCTGAAGAATCTTCCTGCCGGTGCGCACTAATGAGCGCTTCAAGGCATCGCGCGTCCAGTTTGTGAGCGCCTTCGCTCTGCATGATGCCGAAAACCTTTTCGATAGGCATGGCGTCGCGATATGGCCGCCTGGCAGCCAGAGCATCATAAATGTCCGCCACGACAAGAATGCGGGCCGGCAATGAAAGCTGCTCCGCTCCGTAACCTCGAAAATATCCGGAGCCGTCGAGTTTTTCGTGGTGAGAAGCGGCGATTTCGCTGAGGTCCTCGAATCCCGGGATTCGCCGCAGGATTTCGAAGGTGAAATAGGGGTGCTTTTTGACTACAGAGAACTCACCCTCCGTGAGCTTCCCGGGCTTTTCGAGAATCGAGTTTGAGACACTGAGTTTGCCGATGTCGTGAAGCAGAGCTGCACGCCGCAGGAACGTGATGGTTTGAGGATTCAGGTCCAGTTCCTGTCCAATGGCGATCGCCGCGTTCGCCACGCCCGTGGAATGCCGATAGGTGAAGGGCGACTTCGCATCGATCACCTCGGCGAATGCCATACAGATGCCATCGAGCATTCCTTCGGTAAGCAACATCTGCCTGTCCTCGGGTTCCAGACCGACTACGTCATGTAGAACTATTTCCCTTCCCAGATCGGCAAAAAGCGTCCCGGCCTGATGGAGTGACTCTACGGCCTTGACCAGGTCCGGATCGAACCAGCGGCCGCTACGCCGGCAGGCCACGTCGATAGCGGCTTGCGCCCCACGATTCGCCCAAAAGACTTCCAAAGTTTGGGACAGGCTCATGATGCGGGAGAATAGAGGGATCTGTTTGCCTCGGAGTCCGTCGGGATACCCACCGCCGTTCCAGTGCTCGTCCAGGCTGAAAATACCGAGAGCGACATTCTCCGCGAATCCCATGCGACGTGCCACAGAGGAGCCACGTTCACAGCGGATTTTCACCAGCTCACAGGAGTCCCGCTGTTGCGTGGCAGCCACACTGAGCAGCGTACGAATTCGTTTCAGGACTGGGGCGCCGGTGGCTACGTGGCTGATGGCATATTGCAAGCTCTCCCAGCCCACCCGCGTCCAATCCGTCGTCTTTACGTCCCCCTTGGCCCGAATCTCATCGGCACTCAGGATGTGAAACAACCTGGACGCATTGCTACTGCAACCGGCGTCTTTTAGCAGAAGAGAATAATACAGATCCGCTTGATCTTGAATCGGCAATCTGATTTGCCCAGCGATGCGCATCCCGATGATGCAGGCGCGCACCGAATGTCCCATCGGCTGGCCTTCCGTGAGATCCAGCGCATACGACAGCGCCGAAATGATCTGGGAGACGCGTAGTACGGGCGCGGCTGCCGTACTGCCTAGAGGTGAAGTGGAGTCGAAAGTAAGCACGTGAGCAAATGCCTCGTTGGCTGATCGAAGCATTCACGCAGCCAAATGTTTGCGCGTGTCGGAGCAATGACTTAGTCGATTCACTGTAAGATGATCGGCCAAGGTGGCGCGTCAACGTTATACCGAAGGTGACAGAATGTCACTTAGCTGTGCCGCGCTTCGAGGAGTGTCTCTTGTCAACCGCTAGGGTGAATCCCCGGAAGCGATTTGAGACGTTCGTCCCATGGTCCGGGTGTTTCTTTACGCGCGTTGCCGGCCTGGCGATGATCATTGCTCTCATAGCGATTCACAACCTAGCGTTTATCGGCCGGGTGAATTGGCCGTCCATCGGGGCTTTCGCGTACGTCGCGACGTTCTACGGGCTGGGTTCCTGGCTAACCCTGAATTTCTTTTTCCGGGAAAACCGCCGACTGCATTGGGGCACGCTTTTCATGGTGATGGACGTGGCGATGCTGCTATTTGCGATTCATCTTACGGGTGGAACGAGAAGCTGGCTGTTTCTGCTTTTAGCGGCACGATGTACCGACCAGATATTTTTTGGAATCCGGCGGGTAATCTGGTTCGGTCATCTCCTGGTAGGTTCATACGCGCTATATGTTGTGATTGTGGCGGCTTCACATGTCGCCGTGAAATGGGAAATCGAAGGCGCAAAATTGGTAATCCTTTATGCCTTCATTTGGTATTATGCTCTAACCGCGCAAACTGTCGATCTGTTGCGCGGCAAGTTCCGCAGGTCCAATCTAGTCAAACGGGATAGATATGAATTAGTCGGAACCGTTAGCCACACGATTGGAACTCGGGCAGCGTCGGTTGGGGCTATTCTCGAATCTCTTCGAAAGACGCAACTGGACTCTAAACAGCAGGATTATGTACGAACGTTGACCGATTTCAATCGGAGTCTGTCTAACCTCGCCAACGTTTTGAATGGTTCTGAAAGCCAGGCACGTCCGTCGGAGATTGAGCAAGAGCGTTTCACTCCTCTGGATGTGCTCACGGACGTGGCCTCGCTGGTGAAGCCGCTTGCGGAGGCCAGGGGCCTGGATCTTCGCATCGATGTGACTCAGGCAGAGTCGTTGTGGGTTAGGGGTGACAGCGGCAAGATCCGAGAGGCACTATTGAGCTTGGCCCACAATGCGGTCCGTTTTACCGATGGCGGCTTCGTCGAACTTCGAGCATGGCATGTCCTTGCGGGCCGGGTCGGATTCGCAGTGAGAGATAGCGGAGCTGGTATTCCAATTTACCTGCAGCGGCGGCTGCTAGCGCCTTTCGTTCGGGCGGATGGTACTCCGGGGCATCGCACGCGAGGTCGCGGAATCGGACTAGGGATCTCCCGGCGGCTGGTCGAATCCATGGGGGGAACCCTGGAAATAGATTCCGTGATAGGGCTGGGCACCACCGTTCGATTTGCGCTCGACCTGCCGGAGTGTGTTTTGCCAGATTCGATGCCGGACGCCTTGGGCAGCCAGAGTCTTGCCGAAGCCCTGCACGCTAGACACTAATTACCGGACAAGGCGCCGCACGGATGACGGAATACGCGCTGTTTTTGAGTCGTCCGAAGGTGTTTTGAATTGCTCCCCGGCCAATGACGATCAGATCCGCATCGTAATCCACAGCGGCTTGGTGGACGGCGCCGCCCACACTCCCTCCGACCACGCGGATTTCGAGATGGGTGCCCGCTCCAGCCTGCAATTTAGCAAGCTGTTCACGAGCAGCGTGAAACAGAAATTCATACATACTGGGGTCGCTCGCCTCCGTCCACATGCCATCCGCTCCGGCGACCGCATGGACCAACTGAAGATCCAGGTTTTGCCGCCGCGCAAATTCCGAGGCCCACTTGAGCACGATTTCCCCATGCTCGTCGGTGTTCACGGCGCATAAAACGCGCTTCCACCGGTCCGGCGAATGAGCCGTAATCTCCTCTGCGTGGACGCCGGTCCAAACCGGACAATGAGTATCGTGCAGCACTTTCGCGGTCACCGAACCAAGGAGCAGCGAACGAAAAGGACCATGGCCGTGAGTCGGCATCATGATCAAGTCGATCTGGTGCTCTCCGGCATAGCTTACGATCTGGGTCGCAGGATCCCCTTCCCGCAGTTCTCGAACCACCGGAATGCCAGATAATGCATCGGCGGCGAAGTGCTCGAATTCAGCTAACGGCGTTGGCTCGCCGGTCACGTGCAAGAGTATGACTCGTGAGCCGAAGCGCTTCGCCATTGCGGCCACGGACGGCGCGGTGGCTCTGCTATGTGCCGACAAATCGACGGGGTATAGAATTCGTTTGAGGTCGATCATGTGAGAGTCTTCCGCTCGCCAGGCGAGAGTTGGGATACCAGCACGCCAACCGCGATCACCACCAGGCAACCGATCACGTTGTACCAAAGGAAAGAGATCTTCGTGAATACAAAGGCGGCAAAGATCGCCGCTTCCCCCGCGAGGACACCGACAAACGCCCCATTCGCTCCGACGCTCTTAAAGAAGAACGCCAGCACAAACACGCCCAACAAGCCTCCATAAAAGAGCGACCCAATGATATTCACCGCTTCGATAAGCGCTCCGAAGCTGCTTCCGTACTGTGCGAAGACTACCGCGTATACACCCCAAAATACCGTGGCCACGCGCGATGCCGCCAGGTAGTGGCCGTCGGATGCATGCTTGCGAAAGTGTCTCTGATAGATGTCGATTACGGTCACGGCGGCAAGCGAATTGATTTCACCCGAGGTAGACGACATTGCGGCGGTAAAAATCACGGCGACAATCAATCCGACGATGCCGATTGGAAGGTACCCCGTCACGAACGATAGAAAGATGTAATTGGTGTCGTGAAAATCCTTGCCCACTAACTTCTCGCCTGCTGCATGCGCATTGTCCACTTCACGCTGGGCATTCTGATAACGTGTGCGAGTATCCTGCTGCGCACCTGGATTGCGCGCCTGAAGATAGTCTTCCGCGGCCTGCTTGCGCTGTGCAAAGGCTTGGTCGTAGCGCCGCTCGACTGCGGGGAAACGAGGATCTTTCGCCAGCCGCGCCAGTTCCACGGGCTGGAACAGCAGCGGAGGCTTCTCAAAGGTGAAGAACACGAACACCATCGCACCGATGAAAAGGATGAAGAACTGCATCGGGATCTTTGCCAGCGCGTTGAACAGCAATCCTAGGCGGCTCTGTGCAATCGACTTTCCGGTAAGATAGCGCTGCACCTGAGATTGATCGCAACCGAAGTAAGCCAGGGCCAGGAACATTCCGCCGATCAAACCGCTCCAGAGGTTGTAACGATCGTCCCAATCGAAATGCGTGGTCACGGCATTCAGTCTTCCGGCGGCGCCGGCCAGCGAAACGGCCTTGGCCCAAGAAACGTCCGGCGGCATGAGATGGATGGCCATAAACAGAGCCAGCACCAGTGCGCAGGAGATCAGCATCATCTGTTGCACGTCGGCCCAGATGACTGCCTTGTTACCGCCGATCGACGTATAGATGACGATCAGGAGTCCCATCAGGATGGTCGTCCAACGGTCCGGCCAGCCCAGAATCACCGAAAGAACAACTGACGGAGCGTATAGGGATAAGCCAGCGGCCAGGCCTCGCGGGATCAAAAAAATTGCGCTCACCAGAGCGCGCGTCTTC
>Ga0105240_10004022_pt1 | contig 22634 bp, 15 predicted proteins | sample KBSC54metaG_FD_80426 | JGI IMG/M metagenome (GOLD analysis project Ga0105240, IMG submission 80426) | Corn rhizosphere microbial communities from Kellogg Biological Station, Michigan, USA - KBS C5-4 metaG | ecosystem: Host-associated > Plants > Roots > Rhizosphere > Soil | place: Michigan, USA... | reverse complement strand
CGGCCGCCATGAGCGGTGTTGCGGAAAATGAAAACACCGCCGCCAGGCTGCCCGGGATCGTCGCGGTAGCCCACGAGCAGGACGCTGTGGCCGTCGCGCACGGCATCGGCCGGACACATTTGCAGGACGTCGTCAGCCCATTGCTCTTGCTTCGGCCAACGAAAGCCGCCGCAAACCGGCCAGTTCTGGCGGAGGGTCTGTTTGATGGCGAGGAGATGGTCGTCGGTCAACCCGGTTTCCACGTTCCATTGCTTGATCCAGTTCAGGCGGAGCCCAAACAGGAGGCGGGTCTTGGCATCAGCCATCGCCTCGGGTGGAGGCATTTCGGCGGGACTAAACTTCGGCTGGTACGGCAGATCCTGCGCGGCGCAAATCCCGTAGGCGGCGAAGCCTTTCCACAGGTCCGAAAAGAACCCTCCGTCGTCCGTGTCGCCACAGGTTCGGTTGGCGGCCCAGTTCAGGAACTCCACACTCAGGCGCGTGCCATGGCCCTGCCGCCGGGCGGTCGCGAACTCCAGAGCCCCAACCAATGTGAACACGGAGCAAGTCGGGCGGTCACCTTGCAAACTGGGGGCCAGGCCGAATTCATCGAAGCGCTGGCGCAAGTCGACCGAAGGCGGCAGCGTGTTTGCCGCGACCCCCACAGCCGGTTCGGTAGCCGTCACGGAGCTCGCCAGAGATAGCAGGCACGCAAGTCCCGTCACCCAGACGCGCCCGACGTGAGTGACCCGCGACCCATCGCCCAGAGGGACCACACGACTGAAGGCAGCCAGTATTCCCCAAAACTGGCACGACACACGTGTCTGAAGCATATGCCGCATCCTGTCGACCCTAGCGAACGCTTTCAAGCTAAAGGATCCCGGAGGCCGGCTCCGGCCCTTACGCCGATCAGAACCAGATGGAGCACTAAACCCCAGCCCCCCAGGTTACCGGACGGCAGCTCCCGCCATCAGACCGTATCCGGCGTCGGATGACGCCACGGCGCGCGATACGGGCGGGCCAGCAGTTGATTGGCTTCTTCATCGGCCTGGACCTGTCCTTTGGCTTCATCCCAAACCAGGGTCCGTTTCAATTGCAGCGCCAGGTTTGCCAGCACGCACATGGACGTCGAGGTGCTCCCCTCGGCGATATCGGCCCGCGGATGACCACGGCTCCCAGCGCATTCCAACAGGTTTTTCATGTGTTCGCGGATGGCCGGGGCGACGTGGTATTCGATGCCTTTCTCCGTTTTATCCTCCGGATACTTGTCACTATCCACCGGGTACTTGCCTTTGGGATCATTCCACTCGCGATGAACGGGAGTGCCGCCGTCCAGGGGGATGAAATCGAAGCCGAACACACTGGCTTTCAGCGTTGCTTTTTCACCGTAGAAATTTGCGCCCCACCAATATTTCGGATCGGGTTGGTCGCCGAAGTGTCGATGTTCCCACGTGATTTGCAAATCGCCGTAATCAAACGTGGCGGTCTGCATATCGGAAATGTTCGGCTTGCCCTCTTTGTGGAAATAGTTGCCGCCGGTTGAGGAAATCCGCTTCGGCCATCCCCGGTCCATCATCCAGCGCACCATGTCCACCATGTGGATGCCCATGTCGCCGATGGTGCCATTGCCGTATTCCATGTAGTTGCGCCAACTCCGAGGGTGGATACTCGGGTTGAACGGGCGCATGGGCGCGGGCCCGGTCCACATCTCGTAATCGAGAGTCTCGGGTGGCGGCTGATCCGGTGGGTTGCTGATCCCGCGCCGGCCATAACAATACGTCTCGACCAACCCAATCCGGCCCAGGCGCCCTTCCTGGACCAAATCCCGGGCTTCAAACAAATGCGGCGTGCTCCGGCGCTGGGTGCCGACCTGGACCACGCGACCGAGCTTGCGCGCCGCGGCCACCATGGCTTGGCATTCCACCACGTCGACCCCAATGGGTTTCTGCACATAGATGTCGGCGCCCGCCTGAGCCGCGGCGATCATCGGCAGCGCATGCCAATGGTCCGGGGTGGCGATCAGCACCACGTCCAGGTCTTTCTCCTTGAGCATTTCACGGTAATCGCCGTACGTGCGCGGCTTTTTCTTCGATAGCTGGCGTTCGGCCACAATATCAGCCGCCTCCGCGACCATTCGCTTGTCGACATCGCACAAGGAGACCACTTCAACCGGGGCGATCTGGATCAGGCGCAACAGATCCACTTTTCCATACCAACCGCTCCCAATCAGCCCGACTCGCTTCTTCTGGTCCGCAAGTTCAGCCGCAAAGGCTGGGTATTTGGTCAGGACGATGGCGGCACAGCTGAGGCCGCTGGCTTGGAGGAATCTTCGGCGGTTCATATCTTTGTATATTCCATTCGGCAGAATGGATGCCAGCCTAATCGCGGACTTTGGGCACTTCACCTTCCTTTACCACTCCTGCTCCCGAAGATAGTAGTTCGTACAAAGCGGCGATAAGCAGCCAGGATCTCGAGGACCGGGAAGCCACGAAATATCATGAAACAGCACTGCGACCATTTAAGCGTCTACCTGAATGACCATTTGGCGGGTTCGGTGGCGCTCCTGAATCTCCTCGAGCACCTTCCGCGAACAAGAGCCGGCAAAAACCTGGAACGGTTCCTGGTGGAATTGCGGGGCGCCGTAGTGGCCGACCGGTTGACTTTGGAGGGAGCGGGTCGAGGCTGTCCGGATTGAGGTTGCCAAGGAGGCTCTCGTATGAAAAATCGCTGCCCTTTGAAATCGGCGGGATAGGGTACGCTGAGGGGTTGGTCATGAAGATCGCCACCTTCAATGTGAATGGGATCCGCGCCCGTCTACCTCATCTGCTTGGATGGTTGGAACGCGAGGCTCCGGAAATCGTCTGCGTGCAGGAATTGAAGGCCACTGGCGAAGCCTTTCCAGCGCTAGCAATTCGTGGCGCCGGTTACGGAGCGGTTTGGAACGGGCAAAAATCATGGAACGGCGTGGCCATTTTGGCCCGCGGGAGCGATCCGATTGAAGCCAGGAGGACGCTCCCTGGTGGTGAAGGTGATTCCCACAGCCGCTACCTTGAGGCCAGCGTCAACGGGATTCTGATCGGCTGCCTGTACCTGCCGAACGGGAATCCGCAACCCGGGCCCAAATTTGACTACAAACTGGCTTGGTTCGAACGGCTCAACCGTCATGCCGCCAGCCTTTGTCACGCGGGCCAGCCGGTGGTGCTGGCTGGCGATTATAATGTGGTGCCTACCGACTTCGACATCTATGACCCACGCTCCTGGCGCAACGACGCGTTGCTCCAACCGGAGAGCCGCGCGTGTTTCCAGCGCCTCCTGGCTCAGGGTTGGACCGATGCCGTGCGGGCGCATTTCCCAGACCAACGGGTGTATACCTTCTGGGATTACTTTCGCCAACATTGGCAGAAGAATTCCGGCCTAAGGATTGATCACCTGCTGCTGAGTGCTCCGCTCAAATCGCAAATCGTGGATGCCGGTGTGGACACTTGGGTGCGTGGCCAACCCGGCGCCAGCGACCACGCGCCCGCCTGGGTGCGATTGGAAAAACGGAGCCAGCGGAAATAGACGCAGTAGTTTCGTGGACTGGACTCAGTTGGCCCCGACATGGCACCTGGGCTAGATTGCTTCCGAAAGGAACAAGCAAGGCCCGGGTACCGGCGCTCCGATGAGCATAGTTTTAGGTTATAGTGAGCCAAGAAAGATGATCTTTCCCGCACGGCTCGAATATATGGCAGATTCGTTTCAATAAAATTATGAACAAAGAACGTCTCCAATCATTGGCTCGTGACCTCCGCAAAACCCCGCCCCGCAGCCCGCGCGAAACGCTGGGAGGGTTTGTGATCGGGGCGCGCATGCTCGACAAAGCTCGCGCCGACCTGCTCGGGATTCACGGCGAATACAACTTCTATCCCTGCGGCCTGGGCGCTTTCTTCTGGAAATTTACGGGGCTGGACGCTCAGAAGTTTAAGGAGTTTGTCGCCACCGGCACCACCGATCAGGAGGTGGACGCATGGATTCGCCAGAACGCTACCGTGAAAGACAAGCTTGCCGTTATTCGATGGAACAACGAGATGATCGGCCTGCGCCTGGGCGACCTGCCGGACCAAGTGCAGGAGTATTTCGAAACCTACATCCCGAAGTTCTGCAAACCTCCAAGCAAAGTGAAGTTCTTCTTCGATGTCTATGACGTCGAGGAAGGCGTATTGTAACCAATCCGCCAGGATCTCATTCCGGCAGGAACCGGTTCAACTCGGCGGTGGTGATCGTTTTTTCGAGATAGCCGAACGTGCCGCATTGCTTGGCTTCTGACGCCGCCTCGATCAAACCGGTCAGGGCGGCGCGATAGAGGGAAGACGCAAAGCTGATGCGTTTAACTCCGGCCTCGATGAGTTGGGCCATCACGAACGACTTGCCCCGGACACCAACCATGAAGTTCACCGGCTTGGACACCGCCGCGCAAACGGCCCGCACGGCCTCCAGGTCCGGGAGCGCCGGCGCAAACAAGACGTCCGCCCCTGCCCTTTCGTAGGCCTGTAGACGCTGAATCACATCCTCGAGGTCCGTTTTGCCGCGGACGAAATTCTCTGCCCGGGCCGTCAGCACAAAGGGGAAAGGCAACGATCTCGCCGTTTGGACGGCGGCCATGATGCGTTCGGCGGCTCGCTGGATTTCATATAAAGGACACCTCGGGTCCCCGGTGGAGTCCTCGATCGAGCAGCCCACCAGTCCAGCTTCGGCAGCCAAGCGAACCGCTTCGCCCGCGGCCTCGGGGCTATCGCCAAATCCGCCCTCCATATCGCCGGACACAGGAAGATCCGTCGCCTCCGCGATGGCGCGCGCGCTGGCGAGGGCTTCTTGACTACTGAGCCGGCCGTCGCGGCGGCCCATGGTGGCCGCGGCCGCACCGCTGGAGGTCGCCAAGGCCTGGAAGCCAAGGCCGGCAAGAATGCGTGCGGAGCCGGCATCCCAGGGATTGGGGATCAAAAAGGCTCCCGCTCGTTGGTGCAAAGCCTGAAACTGTGCTGCTTTTTCCGCTTGAGTCATAATCGTCGATCTTAGTTTCCGTTGCCCTCAGGACCTCTACTCAATTTGCAGAAGAGAATCACATGGGAGGCGATGATTATCGGCACGAGGAAGGTGGGAAGGAGTGACAGCGGTAAGGCCAGCAAGGCATCCATTGAGTGCGGCTGCGACAAACTGAGACGCGCCGCCGTGACAACAACAAAAAGAATATCCAGGAACCCAACGAAGTTCCAAGCGACGTAGCAGCGACGTCCGACCTTCGACCCGGGAGAGAGGCCTAAGATAATCACCGCGGTTCCGGCAACCATGATATCACCCCAACCGACAGGCACCGCAAACGCGTAGGGTAATCGACCGCGAACACTGAGAAAGAGCAAATACGCGCCGACAAAGCGAGTCAGGTGGAGCAACAAAAAATAGCGAGGAGACAGCGCCCAAAGCCAGGAGCGGAAATCCTTGGTCTTCCAGAATCCCATCAGCAGTGCGGCGGTGAGGCCGATCAGAAGTATTTGTGGCAGCGGCGGTCGGAGCTTGGCGACGGCGCCGCTGGCGCCAGCACCAATCGCAATCAAAAGCCAAATGGCACCGATAGCCGCGATTCGAGCACCCGAGCCCGACCTGTGTGGCGAGGTTGTGGGGCCTTCCATCGAGGATGCCAACTGCTCCTTCATGCTGGCTTGGCTTCCGTCGCCGTCCACATATCGGGCGTTGCCAATTCCAGAGAATTGCCCGCCGGGTCGCGAAAGTAAATCGAATGCGCGCCGTTGGGCCACGCCACCTCGGATTCGATCGGTACCCCGGCGGCACGGAAATGGCGGCGCCAAACCTCCAGCTCGCTTTTGGAAACTCGGAACGCCATGTGCCCGGCGCCTCGCGATCCATGGAAAGGAATGGCACCATGGTTGATCACGACCCGCTCCCGCTCGGTGTGGCGGGGATCGAAGATGAGCAGGATGCTCTCCTGGCAACGGAACACCAGTTGGCGGCCCGGAACCGAAAAAATCTTGGTCAAACCGAGCACCGCGCCATAAAAGCGTTCGGCCGCCTCCAGGTCGTCTACGTAAAGCGCAGTTTCCAGCACCCCGTTGAACCCGGGAGATCCGACGTTCAATCGACTCGCGGCCTGTTGCTCGTGATTATCCATACCTCAACCCATACCCCTGCCCCCCAGCCTGGCAAATGAAACCAAGCAGTTCAACTGATTTCAAATCCACTCGACCGTCACCTCTTTGCGCAATCGAACAAGCGTTTCGGCCACCTGGGTCACCAGGCTGTGGCGGATGGAAATGCTGCGCGGCAACTGCGGGTTTTGGTAGAATGGATTCACGCTTTCGCCCGCCAGGAACACAATGGAATCAGCCTGGAGCAACTCGCGCGCGAGCAGGACAGCGCCATTGCGATCCACCGGGAGCCGGTGAAGTTCCCCCCGGCTTTCTTTGATCAGCTCCAGCGTGCGCGCCACGGTAAGTATGCCTTCGGTAACCAAATCAACATCCCGAAGGTTGGCTACCGCCGGTATGCCTTCCCGGGCCGTGCTCTCGTCGGTGCGCAGCATTTCGCCCCAGTTCTCGGCGACGATATTTCCAGTGGTTCCGCCGCAAACGACGCGTCGTCCCTCAAAGCGCATCAATCGTTCCACGCACGATTCGTCCCGGCGTCGATCGGCCGGCGGTCCGGTGAAAACCATCAGGCGGCGGGGGTTGCGCGCGAGGACGCCAACGAACGTCGCATCATCCCCCGCGGTCGATCCGTACCTTCTTTGGGTCTCATTCAGGACGGCCTGGACCAGGCGTTGGGCCGAACCGGTGCCGCGCTTCATGGTGGTGGCGAGGAACGCGGCCACTTCGTCCCACCCCCAGCCCGGATTCATGATCACCCCTTCGTCCGCATAGAGGACGCCATCGCTCATCAAGCCCAGGAAATCGCCGCGCTCCAGCACCCCCTCGGTTATTCGGAGTGACTTCCCGCCCATGGTTATGGTTTTCGTGTCCAGAGAACACGGTTGGCCGCTTTTCATTAAGACGGCCGGCGGGCTATCGAAGCTGGCGAGTTGAAATCGGCCATCCTGGTTGTGGATTTGGAGCGTGGCGAACGTGGCGTACGCCAGCCCGCGGATGCGGCACGTCGGCAAGGTGCCGGTCACGGTCTCGATGACGTCCTGCAAGGGAGCGTCGGCCTTCAACATCGTGGCGATGATCTCCGTGGTCAGGCGAGCCAGGATGCTCGCTTTGATGCCGCTGCCCAAGCCATCCGACAGCACGAGTATGGTTTTATCAGGCGTGCGGGCGAGCTTCACCGCGTCCCCGCACACCTCCTCGCCATGCCGTGTGAGGCTCAGGGGAAAAATTTCGTAGAAAACTGCCCCCTCAGTCATGGCCGGGGTGCAGCAACTCCAACAAGCGCAGGAGGCTCACTTTTGTCTCCGCCGTTGTTTCACCAAGCAGGCCCGCGATTTCCTGGGCCACCCGCATCTGCTTATCCACCACCTTGCGGACTTCGTCCGCCGTCCTGGCGCGCAGAGTTTCCAATTCCTTCCGTTGCTTCCACTCGCGCGTCAGGTCCACGAATATACCGGCCACCACCTTGGCGTGGGGGACGGGGAAAATGACCTTGCGCGCGTGCAGGTCCAGGTAGGGATAGGACATTTCCTGGCCGACAACCTCCTTCTGTTCAGCGTAGGCGAGCTGAAAATCGGAAACGTCCCCCAGCAACTCGGCCGCTTTCCTGCCCAAAAGCGAACTGCGGTCCGCCTTCAGCATCTCGCACATCGCGGGGTTGACCAGGATCACCACCATCGACTCGTCCAAAACCAGCAATCCGTTGGGATCAAAATCCCAGAGCAGTTTCCAGAGGTCAGCCGAGGTCCCCAAGTCGGTTGCGGGTACCTGGCCATCTGGGTTCGCGGGTGATTCGGGGAGGAGGTCTTTCATGCCAGTTTAATCAGCGGCGGGACGCTCGCGGGGCACAGTCAGGCACATCAAATTGCGGTCACCTCGACGCTCATAGGCCATGGGGGGAAGCAGACGACGCACCAGGCTAAGTCCCCAGCCGCCGGGCGTTCGCTCTTCCAGGCTGAGATTGGGATCCGGTTCCGGGCTCTGGCAGGGGTTGAAGGGGTGACCGTCATCCTCCAGGCAAATGCGGAAGAGGCCAGCCTCACTTTGCGCGCTCAGACGGATCTTGTGCTCGGCCGCGTCATCGTAACCGTACTTGATGATATTGGTGCCCAGCTCCTCGACGGCAAACTGCGCAAGGTAACGGGCGTTCGCATCCGCCCCCCACTGCTGCAGACATTGATCCAGCCCCTCAATTCCCTGCATGAGATCCGGGAGCCGATTGGGAACAGTTATCTCCCACTTAGTTGTGCCTTCCATAGCCAGGCGAGTGTCTTATCCTGTTTTTTGCCGGGCACAGGTTACCGTCACCGGAGGCATTCGCAAATCCAATCGGGACGCCACACCACTGGCAATCGAGTTGACTCGTTGGACCAGCGGGAGATAATCGGGCCGATGAACTTCTCGGTTACTCAGACGGGTGACACCCAGGTTTTGGCCCTCAAAGGTCGTCTCGATTCCGACTCGGTGCCCGAATTCGAGCGGGTGGGCCTGCAAGAGATTAAAAGCGATGCCCGGACGGTGATCCTCGAACTAACCGCGCTGGAGTACCTGAGCTCAGCCGGCCTGCGCGTGGTGCTGAGCATCGGCAAGATGACGCAGGCCCGGGGCGGCAAGCTGGTGCTCTGTGTGCCCAAAGGTCTGACGCGGCAAATCATCGAAGCCGCCGGGTTTGACAAAATGTTCACGACCTGTGCGAGCCTCCAGGAAGCGGGTAAACACTCGCTCGGGACTTTTAGACTCCACATGCATAAGGAATGGGAGGTGGACGTGATGACGGTCTTTGGCCGCATCGACGCCGAACGCGCGCCCGAGGTGGAGGCGGCGGGACGTAACATCCTGGCGACCCCATACCAGAAGCTGCTGATTAACCTGAGCGGGGTGGATTACCTGAGTTCCGCCGGGCTGTGCGCGCTGTTGAACCTGGCGAAGCTTGCCGAGGCCAAGAACGGCCGGCTCTTTATCTGCAGCCCGGCTGCGCCCGTGCAACAAATTATGAAGATGAGCGGTTTTGATAAGATCCTGACCATCCGCAAAACGGTGCAGGACGCGCTCATCGAATAGCCGGGGCTCTCTCCTCATTGCTCCCGTTCCCTGCCTACCACGGCGGTATCTTCGAATTAAGCGTGGTCGCCGGCGCAGGCCCGCACCTGACCCAGCACCGCCACTCTCGTCTCGCACGAGATCCTTTCCCCTCCAGCCCGCCCAAGCGCAACTCCGCCGCTCTATACACGGCGTGATCGGGCACTTGAGATCAGCGGAGTAAAACTACTTCAATAATTCTGCAGGCATGGGGTTGCGGCCCCAGGGTAACGTGGCTTACTTACCTTAACGAACGGAAGCCTTGCTTCCTTCAACGCGGATGTTAGCACGGAATGCGGTAGAAAGGGGAGAGGGTGCCTGCCGTCAGTCATTCAGGCCACCAGGTTGAAGAATGGCCAGGCGATGTGATCTAGTGAACGACACCTTTACCAGCAGCTCGAGATGAAGAAGCGTGTGACTTCCGCCGGTGTAAAACACCGCGGCAAAATTAAACCCAATGCCCGACCCCTCCGTCCCGGGTCATCCCGCCAGGCCCGATTCCCGAGTAAAGACAATCCAAGAACCACTCGTCGTAACCGCACCACTCCCATGGGCGAGGGGAGCAACTCAGTCGATGCCATCCAGGTGCTGCGGTCCCTCACCAGCCTCAAGAATGGAGATTTTTCCGTACGGCTGCCCTTGGAATGGACCGGGATGGCCGGCAAAATTGCCGACACGTTTAACGACGTGGCCGGGCTTTTGCAGAGCTCGAGCGGTGAGTTGAGCCGCATCAGCCAGGTGGTGGGCCATGACGGGCGGCTGAACGAGCGCCTGCGGCCGCCAGGCGACGTGCCCGGTGCCTGGGGTGAGCGGGTGAACGCTGTCAATACCTTGATCGATCGCCTCGTCCACCCTACCAGCGAGAGTGCGCGCGTGATCGGCGCAGTTGCCAAGGGTGACCTTTCTCAAAACATGGCCCTCGAGGCTGAGGGCCGCTCCCTTCAAGGAGAGTTTCTGCGCACCGCGCCCACCGTAAATACCATGGTGCAACAGCTCAACTCGTTCGCCTCGGAGGTGACCCGGGTGGCTCGTGAGGTGGGCACGGAAGGCAAGCTCGGTGGCCAGGCCGCCGTCAAGGACCTGGCCGGCACCTGGAAAGACCTGACGCAAAACGTGAACCTGATGGCTAGCAACCTGACCAGCCAGGTGCGTAACATTGCCGCCGTAACCACGGCCGTCGCCACCGGCGACCTGGCCAAAAAGATTACCGTGGATGTCCGGGGGGAGTTCCTCGAGCTCAAGGACACCATCAACACCATGGTCGACCAGTTGCGCTCGTTTGCTTCGGAAGTAACCCGCGTGGCCCGAGAAGTAGGCACCGAGGGCATCCTGGGGGGCCAGGCCAAAGTTGAAGGCGTTTCAGGAACCTGGAAAGACTTGACTGATTCGGTGAATTTTATGGCCGGCAACCTGACCACCCAGGTGCGCAATATCGCCGCGGTCACCACCGCCGTGGCGCGGGGAGATCTGACGAAAAAAATTACGGTGGATGTCAAAGGAGAGATCCTCGAGCTCAAGAACACGGTGAACATCATGGTAGATCAGCTCAGCGGTTTTGCTTCCGAAGTAACCCGCGTGGCCCGCGAGGTGGGCACGGAAGGCATCCTCGGTGGCCAGGCGGAGGTGAAGGGAGTGGCCGGCACCTGGAAGGATCTCACCGATTCGGTGAACTCCATGGCGAGCAATCTCACCAGCCAGGTGCGTAACATCGCCGAAGTCACCACGGCCGTGGCCAATGGGGATCTCTCGAAAAAGATCAGCGTGGATGTGAAGGGTGAGATCCGGCAGCTCAAAAACACGATCAACACCCTCGTCGACCAACTCAGTTCTTTCGCCTCGGAAGTGACCCGCGTGGCGCGGGAAGTGGGAACCGAAGGTCGCTTAGGCGGCCAGGCGGATGTCAAAGGCGTCGCCGGCACGTGGAAGGACCTCACCGATTCGGTGAATTTTATGGCCGGCAACCTGACCGGCCAGGTGCGCAATATCGCCGAGGTCACCACCGCGGTGGCCACCGGAGATCTATCCAAGAAAATAACCGTGGATGTCAAAGGGGAGATTTTGCAGCTCAAGATCACCATCAACACCATGGTGGACCAGTTGCGGTCATTCGCGGCGGAAGTCACGCGCGTGGCTCGCGAGGTCGGCTCGGAAGGCCGGCTGGGAGGTCAGGCCGATGTCAAAGGCGTGGCCGGGACGTGGAAAGACCTGACGGATTCGGTCAATTCAATGGCGGGAAACCTCACCGGCCAGGTCCGCAACATTGCGGAAGTGACGACTGCGGTTGCCAACGGCGATCTTTCCAAAAAGATCACCGTGGATGTGAAGGGAGAGATCCTGGAGCTCAAGGACACTATCAACACGATGGTGGACCAATTGAGTTCCTTCGCGGCGGAGGTCACCCGTGTCGCGCGCGAAGTCGGCACGGAAGGCAAACTCGGCGGCCAGGCGAACGTGAAAGGCGTGGCGGGCACTTGGAAAGATCTCACTGACTCCGTCAATTTTATGGCCGGCAATCTGACCAGCCAGGTGCGGAATATCGCTGCCGTGACCACGGCGGTCGCTACGGGCGATCTCTCTAAGAAGATCTCGGTGGATGTCAAAGGCGAGATCCTCGAACTCAAAAACACCATCAACACTATGGTGGATCAACTCCGCTCTTTCGCCTCCGAGGTGACGCGCGTAGCGCGCGAGGTTGGGACCGAAGGTAAATTGGGCGGGCAAGCGGATGTGCGCGGTTTGGCCGGCACCTGGCGCGATTTGACGGACAACGTCAACTCCATGGCTGGAAATCTTACCAGCCAAGTCCGCAATATCGCGGCCGTGACGACGGCGGTTGCGACCGGGGACCTGACCAAAAAGATAACGGTCGACGTCAAAGGAGAAATCCTGGAGCTCAAAAACACAGTTAACACGATGGTGGACCAACTCAGCTCCTTCGCCTCCGAGGTGACGCGCGTGGCGCGCGAGGTGGGTACCGAGGGCAAGCTGGGTGGGCAGGCCGATGTGCGAGGTGTCTCGGGCACCTGGCGCGATTTGACCGACAACGTGAATTTTATGGCGGGCAACCTCACCAGCCAGGTGCGTGGGATCGCCAAGGTGGTGACCGCCGTGGCCAACGGCGATTTGAAACGCAAACTGCTGGTGGAAGCCAAAGGCGAAATCGCCGAATTAGCGGACACCTTCAATAGCATGATTGATACACTGGCCACCTTCGCCGACCAGGTGACCACCGTGGCCCGGGAAGTCGGCGTTGAGGGAAAACTGGGAGGCCAGGCGAATGTGCCCGGGGCTGCGGGAACGTGGCGCGATTTGACGGACAACGTCAACCAACTCGCCGCCAACCTCACCACCCAGGTCCGCGCCATCGCCGAAGTGACGATCGCAGTCACCAAGGGCGACCTGACGCGGTCCATCCAAGTGGCCGCTCAGGGAGAAGTGGCGGCCCTGAAGGATTACATCAACGAGATGATTCGCAACCTCAAGGACACCACCATCAAGAACAGCGAGCAGGATTGGTTGAAGACAAACTTGGCCAACTTTACCCGCATGTTGCAGGGCCAAAAGGACCTGGTTGCCGTGGGCAAGCTCATGCTCTCCGAATTGGCCAAAGTGGTGTCGGTGCAACACGGAGTCTTTTATGTCCTGGACGCTTCGAACAGCAACGCGCAGCTCAAGCTCTTAGCCAGCTACGCCTTCCGCGAGCGCAAGCATGTCGGCGACCGCTATGCCCTCGGAGAAGGGTTGCTCGGCCAGGCTGCACTGGAGAAAGAAAGAATTCTGCTCACCAATGTGCCGGACGAATACGTGCATATCAGCTCCAGCCTGGGCGACGCGCCCCCTCGCAATGTCATCGTCCTGCCCGTAGTTTTCGAGGGTGAAGTGAAAGCCGTCCTGGAGCTAGCGGCGTTTGAACGGTTCAGTCCGATTCACCAAACCTTCCTGGATCAGCTCACGGAGAGCCTGGGCATTGTAATCAACACGATCGAAGCCAACTCGCGAACCGAAGACTTGCTGAAGCAGTCTCAATCGCTAGCCAAAGAACTGCAAAGCCAGCAAGAGGAGCTCCGGGCCACCAATGAGGAGCTGGAGGAAAAGGCGAAACTCCTGGCCCAGCAGAATAAGGAGGTCGAACGCAAAAACAGCGAGGTCGAGCAGGCCCGCCGCTCACTCGAAGAGAAGGCGTCCCAACTGGCGCTCACGTCGAAGTACAAATCCGAGTTTTTGGCCAACATGTCGCACGAGCTACGCACGCCGCTCAACAGCCTGCTCATCCTGGCCGACCACTTAGGCAAAAACCCGGAGGGCAACCTTACCCCCAGGCAGATCGAGTTTGCCCGGATTATCCACTCGTCCGGGGACGACTTGCTGACGCTGATCAATGACATCCTGGACCTCTCAAAAATCGAGTCCGGCACGGTCAGCTTGGAGTTGAGCGATGTGCCCTTCCCGGACCTGGAGCGCTTCGCCGACCGCGCGTTCCGGCACATTGCTGACGTCAAGGGATTGCAGTTCAACCTTGAGTTGAAGCCCGGCTTGCCACGTTCATTGCGCACCGACGAGAAACGACTGCAACAAGTCTTGCGCAACCTGCTTTCCAATGCGTTCAAGTTCACCGAGCGAGGACGGGTTAGTTTGGAAATCGCCCTGGTGGAACGCGGATGGAGCTCGGATTATCGGAATCTGCGACAAGCGCGCGAAGTGATTGCTTTTGCCGTGGCCGACACAGGCATCGGGATCGATCCCGCGAAACAACAGATCATCTTCGAAGCCTTCCAACAAGCGGAGGGCGGGACGAGTCGCCGCTACGGCGGGACGGGGCTAGGTCTGGCCATCAGCCGCGAACTGGCTCGGCTCTTGGGCGGCGAAATCCGTCTCGTCAGTGCTCCGGGCCAGGGGAGCACCTTCACTCTCTACCTGCCTCTGGAGGCTCTTTCGACGCGTTCGTGTGCTGAGCTGCTCGATCGATCTCCCGCCGGGTCACCACCGTCGACGCCCCCTGCCCCGGTCTCTGCCCCGGCCCCGCGGCCTGGCGTATCACCGTCTGACGGCGGCCCGGAATCCGGGCTAACGTCGGCCCCGAGTGCTCCCGACCACCTTCAAGACGACCGGCAGGACTTGCTGCTCGGCGACCGAGTCATGCTCATCGTCGAGGATGACCCGAACTTCGCGAAAGTGTTGCTGGACGCCTCCCGGGCCAAAGGGTTCAAAGGGGTGGTTCTGGATCGAGGAGAACGCGCACAGGAGTTAGTGCACCGGCTCGAGGTCTCGGCCGTGACTCTGGATATCGATTTACCGGATATGGACGGCTGGGCCGTCCTGGATCAACTCAAACATGATCCCAAAGCCCGGCACATCCCCCTGCAGATCCTCTCAGCCGAAGAGGACCGCGGCCGCGGGTTGAAAATGGGCGCGTTTCTGGCCCTTACTAAGCCGGTGTCCAATACCGCGCTCGAACGCGCGTTGGAGAACATCGTCGGTTTCCTCGATCGGCGTCACAAACGCCTGCTCGTGGTCGAAGACGAAGAGGTGCAACGCGCCGAAATCGTCAAATTAATCGGCAACGGGGACGTCCTCACCACGGCAGTCGCGTCGGGGCGCGAAGCCCTGGCCGTCCTGGAAAAAGAACGGTTCGACTGCATGGTGCTGGATCTAACGTTGCCTGATATCAGCGGCTTCGAGTTGCTGGAAACCATGAAGCGCGAGGGCCGCTGGCAGGACCTCCCGATCATAATCTATACGGCACGCGATCTGACCAAGCGGGAGGAGACCGAGCTGAAACGGGTTGCCCAAACGATTGTCCTCAAGGATGTCCGCTCTCCGGATCGCCTGTTGGATGAAACGGCTCTCTTCCTCCATCGGCCCGTGGCCAGCCTCGCCTCGGATCAGCGACGGATGATCGAAGAGCTACACCAGACGGAAGCCGACCTCTCCGGCAAACAAATCCTCATTGTCGACGATGATATCCGCAACATCTTTGCGCTGACCAGCGTCCTCGAGCATCACGGCTTAAAGGTGTTCTCCGCCGAAAGCGGGCGGGAGGGGATGGAAATCCTCCGGAATACCACCGGGATAGACTTGGTGCTGATGGACATTATGATGCCGGAAATGGACGGCTTCGAGGCGATCCGCATCGCTCGCAGAATCCGGCCGTTCGCCTCCCTGCCCATCATCGCCCTAACCGCCAAGGCCATGAAAGGCGACCGGGAAAAATGCCTGGAAGCCGGCGCTTCGGACTACATCGCCAAGCCAGTGGACACGCAGCAGTTGCTCTCGCTTTTACGCCTATGGGTGAACAAGTGAGTCACCTGGAAGCAACGGTTCTCCCGATCCCGGCCCGTCACCTGCGGGTGCGCCACGCCGGCCCGGATCTCGAAGCCGATGCCATTCCGACGAGCGACACCAGCCTGGAGGATTTGGAACTACGCCTGTTGATGGAAGGAGTCTTCGCACTTTCCGGTTACGACTTCCGCAATTATATCCTGCCGATGCTGCGCCGCCGGGTGTGGCAATGCGTGCGCGACGAGCACCTCCGCACGATCTCCGGATTTCAGGAAAAGGCACTGCACGATCCCGATTGCCTGAGCCGCCTCGTCCAGGCGCTCTGTATTAACGTGACCTCCCTGTTCCGCCGGCCGGAGTTTTTCGAGGTGCTCTGTCGGCAGGTGCTGCCCCGCTTGCATACCTATCCGTTCATCCGGATTTGGCACGCCGGCTGTGCTACGGGGGAAGAAGTCTTCTCCACCGCGATCCTTTTGCACGAGGAAGGTCTATATGAGCGCTGCCGCATCTACGCCACGGATATCAATGCGGCCGCGCTGGCACAGGCCAGAGCCGGGATCCTGGCCCTCGATGGCCTGGAAGCCGCGCAGGCTCGCTATCTCCGCTCCGGCGGCCGGCAACACTTCTCGGACTATTACACAATGACAGAAACCGGGGCAGTCTTCGCTCCCGAGCTGCGGCGGAACATCGTGTTTGCGCAGCACAACCTGGCCACCGATAGCTCGTTTAACGAGTTCAACCTGATCCTTTGTCGCAACGTGCTCATCTATTTTAGTAAAACCCTCCAGGAACGGGTTCACAGCCTGTTCTACCGGAGCCTGTCAATGTTCGGCGTCCTTGCTCTTGGAAGCCAGGAGACCCTCAGGTTCTCCCCATTTGAACACGCGTATGAGGAATTGGACTCGGAGCAAAAGCTGTATCGGAGAGTGTCATGATAACACGAGACATCAGAGCCAATGTGTTGCTGGTTAACGACCGCCCCGATCAGCTGATCGCGCTGGCCAGCGTTCTCGGGCCTTTGGAAGAAAACCTAATCCTGGCGCGCTCGGGCGAGGAGGCTCTGCGCCAGCTCTTGCAACATGAATTCGCCGTCGTGTTGCTCGATGTTCATATGCCGGGCTTGGACGGCTTCGAGACGGCCTCGCTGATTCGTCAGCGCGGTCGATCGCGTGCCACCCCGATCATTTTTATCACCGCTTATGGCCAGGACGACGAACAGGTCACACGCAGTTATTCCCTCGGTGCGGTAGACTTTATCCAAACACCCATTATCCCGGAGATTCTCCGGACTAAAGTCGGGGTCTTTGTCCAACTCTACCAAAAATCCGAGGAACTGCGCCTCATCACCGAAACGCAGCATCAGCGAGAATTGAGCGAAGCCCGCGAGAAGCTGGAAGCGGAGACCAAGCGTAACCTCTTTTTTGTGCTCTCGATTGACTTGCTGGCGGTAGCTGGATTTGACGGTTATCTCAAGCAGACCAATCCCGCGTGGGAAAAGGCGCTGGGCTGGGATGAGGGCGAACTCAAAGCCCAGACCTTTTACGATTTCGCACACCTCGATGACCGCGCGGCGACGCTCAACCAGTTGGAGACCCTCAAACAAGGGACCGCCATCACCTATTTCGAACAACGTTTTGTGTGCAAAGACGGCCAGTACAAATGGCTGGGCTGGACCGCCGCCCCGTTCGCCGCCGATCAATTGATCTACATTTTTGCCCGCGACATCACGGAGCGCCGGTTGGCGGAGGAGCAAATTCGGGTGCTCAACCGAAAATTGGAAGCCCGGATCCACCAGGTCACGGCGGTTAACCGGGAACTCGAGGCGTTCAGCTATTCGATTTCCCATGACCTCCGCGCGCCCCTCCGCTCCATTCAAGGCTTTGCTCAAATGTTACTGAGCGAATGTCATGCGGTGTTGCCTCCAGCAGGAATGGACTATACGAGCCGCCTGATCCGCTCAGCGACGTACATGGATCAGCTCCTGGGTGATCTGCTCGAATACAGCCGGTTGGGCCAGTTTGAACTCCCACTCGAACCCGTGTACCTCGAAACCGTGGTCCGGGACGTTCTTGAAACCCTCACCGGCGAAATCGAGGCCAAAGCCGGTGAGGTCGAGGTCCGACGACCACTGGCCCCCGTCCGAGCCCACCTCCCCACCCTGAAACAGATCCTGTCCAATCTCCTCTCGAACGCGCTGAAATTCGTCCCGGCCGGCACCCCGCCCCGTGTGCTTGTCTGGACGGAGGAGCGGACCGGCTTGGACACGGGATTCGATCCGGGACCAAGGGTCGAAATTCGAGACTCATGCGAAGGTGCCGAAATTCCGGGCGCACTTCCGGAGTCGGACTCCCCCCCTGTTAGCCTGGTCCGCGAACCCCGACGCGTTCGGCTCTGGATCGCGGATAATGGCATCGGGATTGAACCCGACCAGCACGAGAAGATCTTCGGACTCTTCCAGCGCGTCCATACGACCGAGGCCTATCCCGGCACCGGAATCGGGCTGGCCATTGTACGCAAGGGTATCGAACGTATGGGTGGACAGGTGGGCGTGGAGTCCCACGGCGGTCAAGGCAGCCGCTTTTGGCTGGAATTGCCCGACGCCGCAGGCGCAGCCGGCGAGGGTCGCTCCAAGGCTGCTTGACGTCCCCTTGTACCGAAGGCGGGCGACCCATTCTCTTCTCTTCCCCTCACATCATTCAGGCTCCATCATCGCCGCGATGGTCGACAGGGCGTTGCCTTCAAGACGGTTGTTGACGAACACAAATGTTCGGCCTTTGGGGCCCACCTTCTTTCCTTCATCGATAAGCGCCCGGCCGGCCGCTCGCGCCTGGGGGTTCTCCTCCTGGATGCGGTCATACGGCTGAAACGTTTTCACCGCCTCCTCGTATTTGCGTCCGGGTTTCAGAAGAAACCGAGCGGCAACCAGGTCCGGATTCGTCCGGCTGCCCGGCAACGCCATTTGTTCCCCCACCGCCGGCATCGCTTCCCAGGAATTAAACACGTGCGTCACCTTGTGCCGCGCCAGGCATTCGAAATACTCCGGCCGGAGCCAGGTGCGGTTTCTCATCTCCACACCGCAGGGCCAGCCCGTTGGGATTTGGCCTAAAAAGCGGTCCAGGTCGGCAATGAAGTCGCGGCCGTGCTCATAGTCCGAAGGCCAAAACCGGGAGAACTCAAACATGAGGAGGCCGATAGCCTGCCGGAACGGCTCGCAGGGTTGCAAAAACGCCTTCGCAAACAAATCCGCGTTCAAAAAGTTTTCATTGGGTTTCCCGGCCTGCTGACCAAAGCGGTCCAGGTTGGGAAACTTTTTAATTGTGATGGCATCCGTTACCTTGAGTGCGAACAGGAAATCGTCCGGCGTCTGTTCGACCAGGCCTTCCAAATATTTTTGGCTTGGAAACGTATAATACGCCGCATCGACACAGACCGTTTTAAACACCTCCGCATACTCCCGAAGACAGTCCCGGTTAAAACGGGTGACGGCGAACTTGCCGCGGTATTCATAGCGCGACGGAGTGTAGAAAGTCCCGCACCAACCTTCGTATTTCCAGGAGGAGGTTCCAATATAAACGCCTTGGTTCGCCAGGGAGCAGGCCTGCTGAGCGAGCTGTTGCGGGGTCAGGTTCACACGATTCATTTTCGGCCACGCGGACCAGAATGCAAACGAAAGGGCTGCTCGATCGGGCTCTGGCCTGAATCCAGCCATCACCTTCGCGCGCCGAGTGCAACCCTCCCTCCCTGACCGGGCTCTGGCCGCCTGTTAGATCAGCCTTTCTTGGGCGTCACGGTTGTTACCTCTCCGTTCACCCGCACTTTAACCGGGTGCGGATGCGCAGCCCGTAGGCGATAGGAAACGAGTTTGCCATCCTTCCAGGCGATGTCCACGGTGACATCGCCGCGGGCTCGCAGGCCCTTGACTGAGCCGGCCGGCCAGGCTTTCGGCAAAGCAGGCAACAATTCAATTTCGTCGGTGTGGCTCTGGAGCAGCATTTCGGCGATGCCGGCACTGCCCCCGAAATTGCCGTCGATCTGGAACGGCGGATGCGCGTCGAACATATTCGGGTAGGTGCGATCCGGACGAAGGAGGAGCGCGAGAATTTTGTAAGTGTGTTCGGCATCCTGCAAGCGTGCCCACAGGCAAAGCCGCCAGGCAATGGCCCATCCCGTGGCGTCATCACCCCGGATCTCCAACGATTTCTTCACCGCCGCAGCCAGGTCAGGCGTGGTCCGGACGGAAATCTGTGCGCTGGGAAAAAGCCCGTAGAGATGTGAGACGTGTCGATGTTGGCGATCGGGCGCCTCCATATCCCAATCGTCCAGCCACTCCTGAAGCTGGCCGGCTTTGCCAATTTGGTTCGGCGCCAAACGCGCGCGGGCCGCGGTGAGCTTCTGACGGAAATCCACGTCCACCCCCAGCGTTTCCGAGGCCTGAATACAGTTGCTGAACAGGTCGCGGATGATTTGCTCGTCCATGGTTGGCCCCGCGCAGATACTGCCGCCCGCGGGGATACCGTGCTCCGGAGAGGCGGACGGGCAAGTGACAAGCCAATGGTTTTTGGGTTCCTCCACGAGCGAATCGAGGAAGAACTGTGCGGCGCCTTTGATGGCGGGATAAAGTTGGGTCAGGAATTTGCGATCCTGGGTAAAAAGGTAGTGCTCCCACAAGTTCTGGCAAAGCCAGGCCCCTCCCGTGGGCCAGTGCCCCCATGGACCATCAATCGGTGCGGCCGCGCGCCACAGGTCGGTGTTATGATGAGCCACCCAGCCGCCTGCACCCCAATGCATCTTCGCCGTTCGTGCTCCGGTCTCGGTCAGGTCCTGCACCATGCGGAGCAGCGGCTCAACACATTCGCCAAGATTGCACGTATCGGCCGGCCAATAGTTCATTTCCGTGTTGATATTGATTGTGTATTTGCCGCCCCAGGGCGGGTTCAGCCCGTCCGCCCAGAGCCCCTGCAGGTTGGCCGGTTGACCGCCTGGCCGCGAACAGGAGAGCAGCAGGTAACGCCCAAACTGAAAGTACAAGGCCGCTAACTGAGGGTCCTCCCCGCTCGCGAAGTCCCGGATCCGCTCGTTCGTGGGCAACTTCATCGCGTCCGTCGTGCCCAAGTTCAACTGCACCCTTTGGAACAGCCGCTGGTGCTCTTTTACATGTGCCCGGCGCATTTCCTCGAAGGATTTCTTGCTGGCCGAATCGATGTAGTGCCGCGCCAAAGCATTGGGGTCGCCGCTGACATCCTTGAAGCTCCTGTAGCTGGTCGCCGCCGCAATCAGGAGCACGGCGGAGTCCGCACCCTCCACACTCAGGTGCTCGGCGTCGGAACTGATCTTGCCACCTACGGCCGTGACTTTCAGCCGGGCCTGAAATTTCAGCGCGCCAGGGATCCCGTCAGCCTTGCCGTTGACCCCGCTGAGCACGAGCGTGCCCTGGCTCTCGCACGTGGCGGAAGCCTTTTGTGGTGTCTTGAAGCTCGCGGTAAAGGAAACCCGGCCCGGTTTATCGGCGCTGATTCGCAGGACGATGACCTGGTCCACCGGGCTGGCGAAGAGTTCACGGGTGAAACGAACGCCACCGGTCGAATACGTGACGCGAGTGACGGCAGTGTCGAGGTTGAGGTCACGCCGATAGCCCGAGACGGAGGTCGCCTCCGGGAAGCGCAGCAGCAGATCGCCGACGGTCTGGTAAGGCATTTGGCCGCGCGGCTTCGCGATCATCTTCTGGTTCACCAGGTGGTCCGCTTCCTTGTACTTGCCCTCGAATACGAGCCGCCGCGCCTCCGGCAAGGCGGCCAGCGCTTCGGGATTGTTGGGGTCATACGGACCCCCTCCCCAGAGAGTGTCCTCATTAAGTTGAAGCCGTTCCTGGTTGATCCCGCCAAACACCATCGCCCCGATCCGCCCGCTGCCGATCGCCAGCGCCTCAGTCCATTGGTTCGCCGGACGGCGATACCACAAGCTCAGAGGCTCTTCCGGCGCCGATGCCTCACCGACATACTCGCCGGTGTATTCCGGCACCGCAGAGGCGCTGTAGCCCGCCGAAGCGTGGGAAAGCAGCGCACACAACACGGGAGCCACGGTCTTTGAAATCTGGTTCAAGGTTTTCATGAATGCTCGGTCCGGCAAGCATGCTCGCACGGCCGGCGTATGGAAAGTGAAAGATTCGCCGGCCATTCCGTCCAAAATTCTCGCGCGCTAAAAGCGTTCGAACACCCTGATCCCCGGGGATTCCCCGGGAAAGAACTCAGTGTATGCACGGGAACATCTTCCCGGGTTCCTCCGGTTGTGGCGCGACGTGGGGTGTGAAATAAAGAAGGAGTTCGAAAAAATGCTATTTATGAATACGAACCGAAGTGCAATTAAAACGTCGTTCTCCTCCCTGTCCACTCGGGCGTTTGGCGGTGTTGCGGCCCTCCAGTTAGCCTGTAGCCTCAGCCTTTTCGCCAGTTCACCCCCCACAGGCGTCGCGCCAGTCACGGTGCCCGCCGGTGGCTTCAGCATTGGAGGCGAACTCGCCTCTCCCGGCCCAGCGGGGGACTGGCTCCCTGGCCCGGGCGGAACTGCCGGGGTTCTGGATGCAACCGGCGCCCCGCTCAACCCGGCCACCACCCTTCACTTTGTCGACGCCTACAATTCGAGTGCCGACAATGTCTTTGGCGGCGGCCTCAAGTGGTACGATAACCCGAATACCTGGTCCTGGGTCTCCACCAGCGCAGCTTCCAAAAACGATCTCAATAATGTCCTGTTGCACATCGCGACCGACAGCAACCAGCACACGTGGCTCATTGTAGCGGCCGACCGTCAGAGTACCAGCGGCAGTTCCTATATCGATTTCGAGTTTCTGCAAAACGCGCTCGTGCGCAAGAGCAATGGCACCTTTGCCTCGGCCGGACCTGATGGGGGCCGCACCCAGAATGACTTGCTGCTGACGCTGGCCTTCACCAGTGGAGGCAGCGCGGCGGATTTTTATGCCTACCGCTGGTCATCGGATGGCCAGGGCGGCTTCACCTATGCGGACTCGACCTCCGAGCTGCCCACCGGTCGGGTTTTCGTGGCGGCCAATACTAATACCCTGGCCGAGCCGTTCGGCGCCTTCGGCCAGAGCACCTATGCACCAAACGCGTTTGCGGAAGCCGCTGTGGACCTCACAGCGCTGATGGG
>Ga0105240_10004021_pt1 | contig 22639 bp, 14 predicted proteins | sample KBSC54metaG_FD_80426 | JGI IMG/M metagenome (GOLD analysis project Ga0105240, IMG submission 80426) | Corn rhizosphere microbial communities from Kellogg Biological Station, Michigan, USA - KBS C5-4 metaG | ecosystem: Host-associated > Plants > Roots > Rhizosphere > Soil | place: Michigan, USA... | reverse complement strand
TAGATGGGCAGACGGTAGGGATCATTGGATACGGGGATATCGGGCGCGCGGTCGCCAGGCGAGTAAAGCCACTCGGCATGCGTGTGCTGGCGACGAAACGGCATCCTCCTGCATTGCCCGATTCGCTGGTAGAGCATTTCTACAGGCCGGAAGAGCGGCGCGAGATGATTGCGGCCTGCGATTACATTGTCGCGACGGCACCTTTGACCGCGGAAACTCGGCACATGATTGGGGAGGCGGAGTTCGCGGTCATGAAAGCGTCGGCAGTCGTGATCAACGTGGGGCGGGGTCCGGTGATTGATGAGGCGGCCCTGGTGGGTGCGCTAGCGGCAAAGCGGATCAAAGGCGCCGCGCTGGATGTTTTTGAGCACGAACCACTGCCCGCGGGGCATGCTTTATACAGTCTGGAAAACGTGCTGCTGTCGCCGCATTGCGCCGACCATACCGCCGACTGGCAGGATCAGGCCATGCGCTTCTTTCTGGAGCAATATCAGACCTTCCAAAAGGGTGAGCCGTTGAGGAATGTTGTTGAAAAGCGGCTGGGATATTGAGCTTATGCTAAGGCAATCCTTCCGTTACACTTCTCAGACTTCCTTATTATGAAAATCCTGGCTCACTTGTTGGGCTGCATATTCGTGCTGGCAATTCTTTGCGTCAGCGCTGTTGGAGCCGACTTTAAAGATGTCGAATATGGTCAGGTGGACGGGGTTCAGTTGACCCTGGACGCTCATGTTCCGGATGGGGATGGCCCGTTTTCCGCAGCCATACTCGTCCATGGCGGAGGCTGGGTTGCGGGCGACAAGCAGCAGTACATTACGTACATCTTTCAGCCATTGAGTGACGCTGGATATGCCTGGTTCAGCATCAACTATCGCCTCGCACCACAATTCAAGTTTCCCGCCGATGCCGACGATGTGGAGTCGGCGATCCGGTTCGTGAAAGCGAATGCGGCGAGATATAAGGTGGATCCCCGCCGGGTCGCACTGATTGGAGAGTCTGCGGGCGGGCATCTTGTTTCTTACGTGGGGGCGCGCAACCGAGCCGATTCACGGGTTGCGGCCGTGGTCTCGATGTACGGGGTGCACGATTTTGTGGCGGCAGCGGTGCAGTGGAAGCCTTTGCCGCATGAACTGCTGGACCTGTTCGGAATCACTGCCGTGAATGCTGAGACTGTGCCGGTGCTGATTAAGGCTTCTCCGGTGGTTTACGTTACCAAAGACATGCCGCCGTTTCTGCTGATGCATGGCTCCAAGGATGAGGACGTGCCCTTTGAGCAGTCGGTCGAGATGTGCGACAAGATGAAAAAAGCCGGGGCTCATTGCGACCTGATTACGATCCAGGGAGCGCCGCATGGGATGGATCACTGGGAGTCGCATGCTGAATGGCTTTGGTACAAGAAAGAGCTGGTGGAGTGGCTCAAGAAGACGCTGCACTAGCGCGCATGCCTGTGTAGGGGTGGACGTCTCGTCCGCCGCAGCCGTGAAGCGAGCGTACATCCCCATTGCGTGCTTCGCACGCAGCCCCGGACGAGGGCGTTCGGGGCTAATAAACGTCGGGGCTACGAAAATCTATTGCGGTAAGCCGTTCGAGACTACGTCAACTCTTAGGGTCACCGTCCCCAGGTTTTGGCCACCACTGTCCGCGTTCCACGTTAATGTTTGCCAGGTTCCCTTCTGGGTAGCCGAGCTGTTGATGGTGAGTTGGATGGCATAGGAATCATGGGCCGCGACGGGGTAGACCGTGGCTTGCGGATTTTGGCTCCAGCCCGCAGGGAGGGTCGAATGCAGCGTCACCTGCTTTTCGCTATCCGTATCGTTCCGGATGATCAGGGGCACCCAGAGTGATTCTCCCGGAGTGACCTGCGATTCGGGCGAGAACAGCTTGGCCAGGTGCTCAAGGCCATGCGCCGGCCAGAACGTGTGATAGAAAGCCCAAGGCCCGCCGAGTTCAATCGCGAGTCCTGACGCTGGGGGCTCGTAACCCCGAGGGCGCGAATATGGGATTGGGGTGGAAGTGATCCCGTCGAAGATGTCGCTGGCCGCATTTCCGCCTACCAACGACTTTCCGAAAATAAAGCGTACTGGCATCTCGCTGAATTCTTTCAACTGCGCATCCGAAAAATCATTCTGGGTTTTGTAATATCCCCATGCCTCGGCAGCCACACGCGAGTAGGGCTCTTTGCGTCCGGGAGAGGGATCGCTAGTGGCGTATTCGGGACCGTTTCCTTTGAAGAATTCGAAATGAATGGCGTCGGAGCCGTAATAGATTTTCTTCGGCTGCCAAGGGCGAAGTCCTTCGCCGTAATTGCTGATGCTCAGGCGATTGCGTGGAGCTTCGAGCTGCTCGGGAAAAGCCAGAGGATTGGCCGCGAGATCGAAGGCTTCGGTGGCAAGCACTCCCGCACCCTGATGGTCCTCATGGTTTTCACCGACCACGTAGTTTGGCATCCAGGTGAGGATGACTTCCGGGCGAGTGATGCGAACCAGGCGCACGACTTCTTCGAGCGCCTGCCCGTGTCCCCAGGCTTCGAGAGAATGGAGAACGTCAGCTCCCGGAGTATCCGAGCCGTGCAGGAACCAGGCGTGGGTAATTCCGTAAGAGGCGAGGGAGTGGCGAGCTTCCATCTCGCGCATGTCGGCCAATGCTTTCGATTGCTCGGGACCGGCCGCGTTGCCGCCGGAATTTCCGCGCGTGGCGTAAATCACCGCCACTTTCTTGTGCTGCTGCTCCACCAGTTTGGCGACGTAGGCCGCGAACTGGATATCGTCGTCGGGATGGCCATTCACTTCGAGGATGTCTACTTTGTAGCGGTCATCGGGGGGGGGATAGGGCGGCGCCTGCTGCGCCTGCGAATGGGAGCCGACAACAATCAGCATTGCGAGAAGGAGACACACGTGCAGTTTCATCAGGGGTATGAGTCCTTTCCAAGTTTCTATGAACAGCCACAGAAAGAAGACCACGCCAGCCGGGCGGGGAGGCTCGGCTGGCGCAAGAACTAGAAGCGGAAGTGCAGGCCGAACTGCATCTGGCGCATCGACGCAGCAGAAGTGATCATTCCAGGGTCGTTTCCTTGGATGTTGGTATTTGGGTTGGCTAAGTTGACATGGTTCGCAGCATTGTAGGTTTCCCACTTGAATTCGAGGGTCTTGCCTTCGGCGACTGTGAACACCTTGCCTAGAGAGAGATCGAGATTATTAAATCTCGGTCCGCGGAATGAATTGCGACGCACGTACCCGTTGCGACCAACTCCCTGGGGCGGCACAAACGCGGCTGGATCGAACCATAGGTTCGCGCTGGGATTAGATACATGGGGATTTCCCACCATATCCGGTCGAACGCTATTGAAATCGGCGTATAAATTCGGAGCGTCATAAAGTATCGGTGTGAACGGCAGGCCCGACTCGAACGTGCTGATGCCGCTGAAATTCCAGCCGCCGAGGAGCAGGTCGAGAGTTCTGCTGGTATTGGCGCCCCAGTGCCGTCCACGTCCAAACGGCAGTGCATAAATGTGGCTGATAGTCAGAGTATGCGTACGGTCCCAATTTGCGGGACCGTGGTCCTGCCACCAGTTCAGATTGTTGGAATACGCGCCGCCTGTATCGGTGTTCGCCATGGCTTTACCGTAGGTATACGTAACCAAGAAATCCAGACCGTTGTTGGCATGCTTCTGCACTTTGACCTGCATGGCATGGTAACTTGAATTGTCACAATTACAGGTTTCACCAAGCCACTGCTCCAACCCGAATTTCTGATAATAGAGCCGGCGCGAGTTGAAATCCGGCCAAGTGGCGGGATCACTATTTGGATCGGGCGGCGCGGCTTGGTTTACGTTCGGATTCATGAACAGATGGCGGCCCACATTGCCGACGTATCCCACTTCGGCTGTAAAGCCTTTGGCAAACTGATGTTGCACCGTCAGGTTCCAGGAATCCGACAATGGAATCCGGTAAGCGCTGGGAGGATTGAAGAAGTAATAAACGCTCAAGCCATTGGGGAGCGGATATCGGCCACTGCTGGGGACCACCGGATTCGGAATCACTGGTGGGCCAGTAAGCAGATTGAAGACGGTCGCATAATTGTTGTCCGCCCCGTTGAATTGCGGATTCACAATGGGCGGATCGTAATCCGGGGCCTGCCCGAACACTGCACCCAATCCCGCAGGGGTAAAGCTGCGTCCGTAGCCGGCGCGAACTACCGTGTGTTCTTTCACCTGGTAAGCGAGACCTAAGCGCGGCGCGAATCCCAGATTGTACGGTTTCACACCCATATTCGCCGGTACCGACCCGACACCGGCAACCAGCACCTCGCCGGTATTAGGATCAAAACTGCCAGCGCCTCCCCGGCTTGCGGCTGTCTGCGGAAGATAGTTTTCATAGCGCAGTCCATAGTTCACCGTCAGCTTCGGGGTCACACGCCAGGAATCCTGGCCGTAGAAAAACAAGCGCGTCTGGCGCAGCCCTGGATGGAATCCAGCTCCGGTGAAATAGCGGGCGAACTGGCTAGACTCACCTAGCAGGAATGAAGCCAACCCCGCGCCGGTTGTTACGCCACTGGCTGAAGCGACTCCATCCACAGTCGCACTCCCGGTCTCGCCATCGCTGAAAGTGATTTCGCCCGAGCGGTGGGAATCACTGGGAATTCTCTGCTGCTGAGCGCGACGGATATCAACGCCCCAGCCAAAACTGTGATTCCCTTTTGTCTTCATCCAGTTGTTCACGAACTGAAAGTGGTTCTCCGTCTCCTTCAAGGGGCAGTTGCATTGGTTGATACCAAGGGCGTACCCGAAATTAAATCCGCCATTTCCGTCAACGTAAAACGCAGGCATGCCGCTGGTTTCTGGCGTGCCCTGATTCAGGCCGGGAAAGCCTGCGTCTGTTGCTGGCGTAGTCCCCACGCCATTCGGTTGCACCCGAATGCGGTATCGATAGAAGCCGAAACGCAAGTCAGTAATCAGGCTGGTGCTGATGGTGTACGTGGAACCAAGCGCGAGGCTCTGGTTCCTGTCCACGGATTTTCCGGCAAAGCTGATGCCAGTTAATGCGGGCCCGCCAGCTTCTGATCCGTATGCTCCCGGAGCGGATAAATTGAAGTTCGCAATGGTATAGCGCCCAAACAAATGCAGCCGGTCGGAGAAGTTGTAATCGATGCGGGCGTCAACTTGGTTACTGTCGAACTTCTCGGCTCCAGTGGCGATGTAATTATCACTGATGCCCGCACCCGGTACGTTCGGCGGGGGCAGGAAATTCAGGATATTGGTGAGTTCCGGAGGTACCGAGAGCATGTTCGGTTTCCCGTTCGTGGTGATGGCAGATCGATTGTTTCCATTTCTAGACAAGGAACTCGGATCAATGTCCCCCGAGTTTGGATCGAACACCATGCCGGCCTGTGCCGCTATCGTGCCGCCCTCCGTCGTGGGAACCATTAAGGCATTTGCGCCGCAGCCAGCCGGGGAAGTCGATCCATCGCTACAAATGAAATCTCCCAGCAACGCTGTGAGATCGCCATTCCGCTCGGCTGCGGTCGGTACTGTAGTTGTGACGGTTGCGTCACGCCGCCGCCTCAGTCCTTGATAATCAGTAAAGAAAAAGAGTTTATTTTTGATGATTGGACCGCCAAATGATCCGCCAAACTGATTCCAGCGCAACGGTAGGTTAACTCCCGAGAAGCGGTCGTTGGCGTTGAATATATCGTTCCGCAGATATTCGAACAGAGATCCGTGATACTGATTTGTGCCTGATTTCGTGGTGGCCTGCATCAACGCCCCTGCGACAGATCCAAACTCGGCGTCGTAGTCGCTGGTCGTCACCTTAAATTCCTGAAGAGAGTCAATGTTCGGATTTACTATGGCTATGCCAAGGATCGCGCTGTTGTTTTCCGTTCCGTCGAGCAAGAACCCGTTCGACGTAAATTGCTGGCCGTTGACATCGATCTGATAACCGCCTTGCGGATTCTCAGCCTGCGAGTGTTGCCAATCGCTGTGCAGTTGCGCTCCTGGAGTTACCAGCAGCATCTGCGTGACATTTCGGTTCAGAATCGGGAGACTGCCCAGTTCCTCGGTCGTGAGCGTGGTGCTCACGTCGGCGCGGTCCACTTTCAGGAGCGGGGTCTCGCCGGTCACGGTCACCTGCGTGGTTTCGCCCTGCACGCCTAGCGGAATATCAACTCGAGTGGAAGAGTCAATCTGGACTTCGGCGGTGGCTTCAAAGGGGGCGAATCCGGACGCGGTCACGCTAACCTTATATCGGCCCGCGAGCAGGTGAGTCTGCTCGTAATTGCCGCTCTCATTGGCCTTGACCTGGGAGGTCGTGCCGCGGTCGAGGTCGGTGATCTTCACATCGACATTGGGTACAGCCGCGCCACTTTTGTCCGTAACGGTACCGAGAATGTTCCCGTATACCGCCTGGCCCATGGACAACTGGCAGAAGAAGATTAGTGAAACTATCGCGATGATTACCAACGAAGTGATACGTCTCATAGTAGGTCCTTGGGCCCTAAGTCGGCCGGATTTGAAAATCAAAGAGGCACACCACGACCGCCCCCTTTGAATGCACGATGAACTGAGGATTTTCGTTCCAGCGCATGGCTGTGGTCAAGACGAATCTTGCGAATGCTTACGTTATCCTGCGATTTCAGTCGGTGGTGACCGGGTGTCAACAGCACGAATCCGGCCGGTTCTGCGGAGGGGCCTAGAACCATCCTCAACATGCCGGCAGCGTGCGCCAGTGTAGAGACGCAACTGGTTACGTCTCTACGCCACCCGGCACGGGGATTCCCTTCTCATTCGCCATGTTAGAGTTGGGGACTTCCAATGGCAAAAACTGAGGCTGAAAGCGCGGCTGCGATGGAGCGCGGCAGTTCGGTGCGATGGCTGATCGCCTCTCTGGCGGGGGCGTTCGCGTTCGTCAGCTACGTCCAGCGAATGAACATTTCGGTGGCGGCGGAGTTGATGATGCCCGACCTCGGTCTCACGAAGATCGAGATGGGGCAAATTTTCAGTAGCTTTCTGTGGGGATATGCAATTTTTCAGCTGCCGACGGGCCGACTCGGAGATGCCATTGGACCGCGGATTACGCTCTCAATCGCAGCTCTGATCTGGGGCATCACGACCGTTTTGACGGGACTACTACCCGCCGTGTTCGTCGCCGGGACTCTGGCGATGCTCGGGTGTATGGTGGCGGTGCGGTTCGTGCTGGGAGTGTCGGAAGCGGCCACTTTTCCCGTCGGAAGTAGGGCCATTCGCAACTGGACTCCCCCAAGTGAACGCGCTTTTGCCAACTCTTTCATGATGGTGGGCAGCGCCTCGGCAGCTGCAGCATCTGGCCCATTAGTCTCTTGGCTGATGGTGCATTTTGGCTGGCATTGGGCGTTTTACATGACTTCTATATTGGCGTTTGCCATCGCGGCACTATGGTATGTCGCGGTTCGTGATGATCCTCGCGAACATCCGTGGGTCAGCCCCAAAGAACTGAGCTGGATCAATCCCGACCGGCCCGCGGCCGCCATTGAACGCGCCTCGATGTTCGAGGTGCTGCGGGATCGCGACATTCTTTTTCTTTCGCTGAGTTACACCTGCGAGGGATACGTGCTCTTCATATTCGTGTTCTGGCTGTACATCTACTTGGTGGAGGTGCGGGGCTTCAGCATGTTGAATGGAGGGCTGGTCGCCAGCCTGCCCTGGCTGACTGCGATGGTGTTCGCTCCCTTCGGAGGACTGGTTTGCGACCGGCTCAGCGAGGCTCGCGGGCGCTTTGCGGGGGCGAGAATGGTCATCATTGTGGGGTATGGGTTATCTGGGGCCTTGCTGTTCGCAGCCGCCAAATTCAACGGACGCGTCGCGGTGATCGCGGCCCTGTGCGTTAGTGTGGGGGCACTTTATTTTGCCGAGCCCGCATTCTGGGCGACCGCGGTTCATCTCTCGAAAGAAAATGCGGGCGCGGTCTCGGGGATTATGAATACTGCCGGAATCTTGGGGGGAATCGTGTCGACCTCGGTCACGCCGGTGATTGAGGAGCATTTCGGCTGGCTTCCGGCACTTGGTGCGGGCGCAGCGGTCGCCATGACCTGCGCGGGCTTGTGGCTGGTGATCGGGCGCAGGCCGCCCATACAGCCTGTCCTTGCCGATTCGCACAGTGAAAATCCCGGGGGAGATTGAGAGCGTGTAACAGCAGGATCATTTAGAATCACTGCCGTTCGTGAGCCTTCGCGGTACAGCACATCTTGATCATGTCGAACCTCGATATCAGACCAAAGCGCGACTGCATGTGGGATCTGGTGAGCCTGGGCGAAGTTATGTTGCGCCTGGATCCGGGGGATGGGCGCATTTCCACCACCCGCGAGTTCCGCGTGTGGGAGGGCGGCGGCGAGTACAACGTGGCGCGCGGCCTGCGGCGTTGTTTTGGAATGGAGACCACGATTGTCACCGCGCTGGCCGACAATCCAGTGGGCAGGCTGATCGAAGATTTGATGTTGCAGGGCGGAGTCTCGCAGAGATACCTGCGATGGGTTCCGTATGACGGGGTTGGGCGGACGGTTCGCAATGGACTGAACTTCACCGAGCGCGGCTTCGGAGCGCGCGCGGCTGTGGGATGTTCGGATCGCGGCCACACCGCTGTTTCGCAACTCAAGCCGGGAGAAATTGACTGGCAAAAGATTTTCGCGAGCGATGGCGCGCGGTGGTTCCACACCGGCGGGATCTTCTGTGCGTTGTCGGAAACTACTCCGCTGGTTGCAGAGGAGGCAATGGAAGCGGCTAGGAAATCGGGGGTGATCGTCTCCTACGACTTGAACTACCGCGCATCGTTATGGAAGTCCATCGGGGGAAAAGCGAAGGCGCAGGAAGTCAACCGGCGCCTGGCGCCGCTGGTGGACGTCATGCTGGGCAACGAAGAGGATTTCACCGCTGCATTGGGATTCGCGGTTTCAGGAGTGGACGAGCACCATTCTAAGCTGGAGGCCGCAGGTTTTAAGAAGATGATCGACTCGGTGGTGAAGGAATATCCGTCTATGGCGGTGATTGCGACTACGCTGCGAACGGCGAAGACCGCCAGCCGCAACGACTGGGGAGCGCTTTGCTATCACGATGGGCGGTTCTACGAGGCTCCGGTACGCGAGGATCTCGAGATTTATGATCGCGTTGGCGGCGGCGATTCTTTCGCTTCCGGATTGATCTATGGGTTAATGTCGGGGAAAGATCCGCAATGGGCGGTCGAGTGCGGAGCGGCCCACGGTGCGCTCGCCATGACCACGCCCGGCGACACGACGATGGCTACCATGGCAGAAGTCCAGCAAGCGATGACCTCGCGAACCGCTAGAATTGAGCGCTGAGATCTGATTGATATGCCTGTGAGCAAATTGAGCATTGACGATGTAGTCCGCCGGATCGGAGAGATTGGAATTGTTCCGGTGGTACGCGCGTCCTCAGTCGAGGAAGCGAACCGGGCGGTGGAGGCAATCTGCGCGGGCGGCATTGCGAGCGTCGAAATTACGATGACGGTGCCGAACGCGATCTCGGTGATCCGGGAAGTAGTGCAGCAGCGCGGAAAAGATGTGCTCATCGGGGCGGGAACGGTGACCAACGCTGCCCAAGCAGAGGCCTGTATTCTCGCGGGAGCTCAATTTCTAGTCAGCCCCGGTTTATCAGGTGCGGTGCTGGCGGAGGCAAAGAATCACTCGATTCTCGCGATCCCGGGCGCGCTCACACCCACCGAATTGATGAGCGCTCAAGAGCACGGCGCAACCTTGGTCAAGATTTTTCCTTGCGGAAATGTGGGCGGAGCGAAATATCTGAAATCCCTGAAGGCACCGTTTCCGCAAGCCATGCTGATTCCCACCGGAGGTGTGAATACCGCGAATGCGGCGGATTTCATCGCCGCAGGAGCCTTCGCGCTGGGAGTCGGGGCAGACCTGGTCGACGCCGCAGCGCTGCGAGAAGGCAATCTGGAAAAGATCACTAATGCTGCACGGGAACTCGTCAATACCGTGAATTCCGCGCGAGCGGCACTCAAAGCGAAGAAAGCTTCCTGACTACTTGGGGGTTCCCCTGTGTCCCCTGTGGTGAGAATTCACTGATTCACGGCACTAGCCAGAACGCCACCATCCACAGGCAGAATGGTCCCCGTCACGAAGCTGGCTGCGTCGGAGGCGAGGAAAACAGCGGCTCCCACGAGTTCTTCGAGTTCGCCGAAGCGGCCCATGGGGGTGCGCATCAGAACCTCATTCCCGCGGCCCGTACCCACCAGGAGTTTCTCGCTGAGAGGAGTGCGAAAGTATCCCGGGGCGATGGCGTTGACGCAGATGCCATGCTTGGCCCATTCAATGGCGAGCGACTTGGTGAGCGACGCCAATCCCGATTTGCTGGCGCTGTAGGCCGCCACTTCGAACAGGGCGAGAAATGATCCCATGGAAGCGATATTGATGATACGTCCGTAGCGGCGTTCGATCATGTGGCGGCCGAAGACCTGGCAGGCTCGCAATGCGCCCGTCAGGTTGGTCTCGAGGATGCGGTTCCAGTCCTCTTCCTTGTAGTCGAGTGTAGGAGCACGCTTGGTGACGCCGGCGGCATTCACCAGAATGTCTACTTTGCCAAAGGCATCAAGGCACGCCTGGAGCAACCGCTCTAATGAAGTACGATCAGCGACGTCGCAGGTAACGCGCAGTGAGCGCTTGCCGAGAGCTTCAATCTCGCCCGCGAGTTCGTCGACCAGATCCTTGCGCCGGGCGCTGGAGACCACGTCGGCACCGCCTTTGGCTAATCCGAGCGCAAGCACTTTGCCGATACCCGAACTTCCGCCTACCACCACCGCGACTTTTCCTGCTAAATCAAGCTGCTTGTACATGGTTCCTCAAGATAATAAGAAATTACCAGTTGAACATTGTGCCATCGAGTTTGCGGTTGATGGGCAGATAAGCCCGCTCGTAGGGAAACTTCTCCGCGAGTTTCTCGTCGTAATCGACTCCGAGTCCCGGCGAATCGCCCGGATGCAGATAGCCCTTATTGAATGAATAGGAGTGAGGGAAGACGTCGTCGGTCTCGCGAGTGTGCCGCATGTATTCCTGAATGCCAAAATTATTGATGGAAATATCGAAGTGCAGCGCGGCGGCCATGGCGACAGGAGAAAGATCGGTGGCGCCATGAGATCCAGTGCGCACGTGGTAAATCTCGGCTAGGGCGGCGATCTTTTTCAAATGCGTCAGGCCTCCGCTGTGGACCACCGTCATGCGCAGGTAATCGATCAGCTGCTCGGTGATGAGAATGTGCGCATCCCAGATCGCGTTAAAAACTTCGCCCACCGCCAGAGGCGTGGTCGTGTGCTTGCGGATCAGGCGGAATCCTTCCTGCAACTCTGCCGCGACCGGGTCTTCAAGCCAAAACAGATGATAGGGCTCCAGACTTTTTCCCAACCGCGCGGCCTCGATCGGGGTGAGCCGGTGGTGCACGTCATGGAGAAGATGCAGGTCGTCGCCAAACTTCAGGCGCAGAGCCTCAAACAATTTGGGCACGTGCATCAGATACTTTTCTGACGACCACGAATTCTCCGGGGGCAATCCTTTTTCGGCGGGCTCATAAAACAGCTTGTCGGCGGCTACCCCGTAGGTGGAAGGCAGGCCGGGAATGCCAGTTTGCGCGCGGACTGCGAGATATCCCAAGTCCTTGTATTTGGCGACCTCGTCGCAGGTTTCTTCGATGTCGCGCCCGTTGGCGTGTCCATAAACCATCACGCCGGTGCGGCTCACGCCGCCAAGCAAGTTGTAAACCGGAATGTTCAGCGCTTTGCCCTTGATATCCCACAGGGCCATATCGATGGCCGCGATCGCTGTCATGGTAACCGGGCCGCGACGCCAGTAGGCACCGCAATACAGGTACTGCCACAAGTCTTCCGTCTGAAATGGATCACGACCGAGGATGCAGGGGACGAGGTGATCCTGCAAATAAGAAGCGACGGCCAATTCGCGCCCGTTCAGCGTAGCATCCCCCAGGCCGTAAATCCCTGCGTCGGTATAAATTTTCAAAGTGATGAAGTTTCGTCCGGGGCAGGAGACGAATACTTTGGCGTCGGTAATCTTCAAACCGTTCTCCTCATGCTGAACAACGAGTGTACCGAAAGCTCAAATTCGGCGCACCAAGCCGCGTTCAGTGGCCTCGTTATTGCGGATGAGCAGTAGCGTCAGGATCATGCCTATAAAAGGAATGATCCCGGCGAGAATCACGATGGGATCGAAGGCGTGCGTACCCGTGGCCTGGCGCGCGTCTGATACGTATCCGATAAGTTTGAAAGCAATGATGGTGCCGATGCCGGTGCCAGTTCCTCCAAGGCCACTTACCGACGCGACCGATTCACTGTGGAACAGATCCGAAGGCAGGGTGTTCGCCATGATGGTGAAACCAGCATAGGTAAAGGTGACAAAGGCAAATAGAGTGGCGATGGCATACTCATTGGTGGTAAATATCGTGGGGATGAGCAAGGTCATCCCGAATCCGCCATAGATGATGGGGACCTTGCGGGCCCAGCCTAAGGACATTCCGCGCCGCACTAGATACCCGGAGAGCCATCCGGCAAAGAAACTGCCCAGATCGGCGGCGATGAATGGAATCCAAACGGCGGTGAGGCCCGTCTTTAATTCAATTCCTTTTGCTACAAGATAAATCGGGAACCATTCGGTAATAAAGAAAAAGACGGGATCGGTAAAAGTTTTGGCGATGATGGTTCCCCAGGTCTGGGGAATCTTCAGCAGATCGCGCCAGCGGGGGCGCATGCTTCCAGCCTGGGCAGACTCGGCCTCATGCTTGTCGGCGGCTATCATCTCGCGTTCGGATTGGGTGATGCGGCTATGCACTTCAGGTGGGTAATACAACAGTCGCCAGGCAATGAGCCAGAGAAATCCCAATGTGCCGGGGACAGCAACCGCAGGCCGCCAGCCCCAGCGGAAGTAAATCCACAGGACCAGGAAAGGGGCAATGGCTCCGCCAATGGACGATCCGCTATCGAACAGGGCGGTGGCCAAGGCCCGCTCGCGTTTGGGGAACCACTCGGAGACTGCCTTGGTCGCAGCCGGCCAGTTCGCTGACTCTCCCGCGCCCAGCAAAAAGCGGAACGTGGCGAAGCTGTAGAAGCCGCGCGCGAACGAGGTCAGCATCGAAATCACCGAATAGCAAATCACGGTGATCGTGAGCCCGCGACGCGTGCCCACTCGGTCCATGAGGCGTCCGAACACGCTTTGCCCGATCGAGTACGCCACACGAAAGGCAATGGCCAGGTTCGCGTAATCTGAATTGGTCCAGTGATACTGAAGCTTGAGATACGGAGCGAGTAGCGAGAGCGTCTGCCGGTCGATGTAGTTGATGACGGTGGAAGCGAACAGCAGGCCGCCAATCCACCAGCGCAGGTTCGAAATTGGTTTGCGAACTTTCTTCAAATTTCCGCCCGGTTCAACTTAGGCGCCAGTACTTGTACGAAAATCAAGGCCACCAGATACGCCGATCCCGCAACCACAAAGATGGGCAAGTACGAACCCGTGCTTTGCAGGATGTAGCCCACGATTTTGGAGAGCAACATCCCGCTCACCGTGCCCAGTAGAGTGGCAAATCCAACAACCGATGCGACCGCGCTGCGGGGAAACATATCGGAGGTCAGAGTATAAATGTTCGCCGACCAGCCTTGATGCGCGCCCGCGGCGAGCGCCACCAGGAGCACTGCGCTCCAGGGATTCGACGTGCGGCCGGCCAGAACGATGGGGGTGACAGCCAGGGCACAGATCAGCATGGCAATCTTTCGACTCGCGTTGACGCTCCATCCTTCCTTAATGAGGCGGGAGGAAAGCCATCCTCCGGCAACGCTTCCCACACTAGCGCCGCTGTAAATCACAAATAGAGGAAGTGCCATCCCTTTCAAGTCAAGCTTCAAATTGCGGCTAAGAAAGTCAGGCATCCAGAAAAGGTAGACGGACCAGATTGGATCGGTGAAAAATTTCCCCAGGCCAACGGCCCAGGTCTGTCGGAATTTCAACAAAACGCGCCAGGGCACGGTGGGCGCAATCTCCTCGCGATCGCTCTGAATGTAGACCAATTCCTCGGATGACAGTAGTGAACTCTCCTCAGGCTTGCGGTACAGACTGAGAAAAGCGACGATCCAAAGCAGTCCCAATGCGCCCGTACCCAGGAATGCTGCGCGCCATCCGAAACGAAAGGTGATCCAGGGGACGATTAGAGGGGTGACGATTGCGCCGACGTTTGTCCCTGAATTAAAAATGCCGGTGGCGAGCGCACGCTCCTTCTTTGGAAACCATTCGGCAACCGCTTTGATGGAGGCGGGAAAGCTGCCCGATTCTCCAATTCCCAGGCTCAGGCGGGCGATGGCAAACTGAAACACGGATCCTGCGGCCGCATGGGCCATCGCAGAAATGCTCCAGAACAGAACGGCGAAGGAAAATCCTTTGCGAGTGCCGATGCGGTCAATCAGCTTGCCGACTACCAGCAGACTCGCGCCATACGCGAAGGTAAATGCCAGTACGATGTTGCTGTACCCAATCTCGGTCCAGCCGAACTGGGCCTGCAGAGTCGGCTTGAGCAGCCCAATCACCTGCCGGTCCATGTAATTCACCGAAGCCGCGAAGAACAGCAGCCCGCAGATCATCCAACGCACGTTGCCGTGGCTTGGAATGGACGTTTGCTGTGCCGGACTCGATAGGGATGGCCGGGAGTTCAACTGCGCCTCTCGCCCAAACTGATATATTTTTGGGGCAGGTTTCCGGTCACCATTGCGAACTTTTGATGCCCTTCCTGGACAACAATTTTCTGCTCTCCAACGAGACCGCGCGACGACTCTATCACGACTACGCCGAGCCGCAGCCGATCCTCGATTACCATTGCCATCTTCCAGCCAAAGATATTGCCGAAAACCGCCGGTTCGCCAACCTGTTCGAAATCTGGCTTGAAGGGGACCACTATAAATGGCGCGCCATGCGGGCGAACGGTATCCCGGAAAAATACATTACGGGCGATGCCAGTCCGTATGACAAGTTCCTGGCTTGGGCGCGAACCGTGCCCTACACCCTGCGTAATCCTCTATACCAGTGGACGCATCTGGAACTGCAACGATATTTCGAAATTGATGAGTTGCTGGATGAAATCAACGCGCCGGAGATCTGGAAGCGGGCTAATGAAGTGCTGGCCGACCTTGGCTCACATGGCATTCTGGAGAAATTCCAGGTGCAAGTCGTGTGTACTACCGATGACCCGACGGACAATCTTCAGTTCCACCGCATCATTGCAAAATCCAATCTGAAGACGCGGGTGTTTCCCGCGTTCCGTCCCGACAAGGCCCTGGCCATCGGCACGCTCGGCTTTGAAAGCTGGATTGAGCAACTGGGCTGTGCAGCGAACATTGAGATCCGCAACCTCAACGGATTTCTGGATGCTCTGCGGAAACGCCACGACGACTTCCATGCGCTTGGGTGCCGCTTGTCGGACCATGGCCTGGACCATTGTTTCGCCACGCCATGCTCGCAACACGAATGTGCGGCACTCTTCGACAAAGCGCGTATTTCGCAAAGTATCAGCGAGGAGCAGCGGGCGAAGTTCGTTTCTTTCATGATGCTGTTTTTCGCGCAACTGGACTCGGAAAAAGGCTGGACCAAACAGCTTCACCTGGGCGCTCTGCGCAACGTGAACAGCGCCGCCCGCGAGCGCATTGGACCAGACACAGGCTATGACACGGTCGGAGATTTTCCCCAAATCAGGCCGCTGGCTGCCTACCTCGACCTGCTCGCGCGAGAGAATGCGTTGCCGCGCATGATTCTGTACAACGTAAATCCTGCCGACACGTTCTCTTTCGCCACACTTACGGGCTGTTATCAGGAAGGCGATCAGCCAGGAAAGATTCAGTACGGGAGCGCGTGGTGGTTCCTCGATCAGAAGGAAGGAATTACGGCCCAGATTAACGCGCTTTCCAATGTGGGGCTGCTCTCGCGCTTTATCGGCATGGTGACAGATTCGCGTTCTTTCATGTCGTATCCGCGCCACGAATATTTCCGCCGGGTTCTATGCGATCTGGTTGGCCGTGATGTCGCCAGCGGCGAACTGCCCCAGGATGAAAGCCTTCTGCGCCGCTTGATTGAAGACATCTGCTACCGAAATGCCCGTCATTATTTGCAACTGCCGGGGTGAGCAAGGCTGGTTTCTTCAGCGTCTCTGTTACAGGCCCAACTGCGCCTTCCACTCGCCAGCTGCCAACATCACAACTGTTATGTTCTGATCGTTTATCAATTCAGATCATTTTCCGATTGCGGACACTGGTACACTTTTTTCTGCTCCCGCCACACTTGGCGCTGCCAGACGTCAGTACGTGAGTCTCGAGGTCACCTGATGATCACAAAGAAGCGACAGGTTCTTAGGGTTCCCGGTCTTTGCCGCCGTGAGCAAATGAGAATCGCGCGGGATCGGAAAACCGTGCCGGAGCGCCGTGGACGATTTCGGCGACCAGAGCCAGGGACTGTAGCGTGCGCGGGCCAAGCTTTTCCAGCAGCAACAACGAAGCGAAGTCAGAGAATTCCCGCTCGTGGGCAACCGCCAACACTGCCCCGAGCCGCTTCAGATCGACATTGCGGGAGCGCACTTCGTGGTGAGCCGGCAGCACCAGCCGGCGGATCGTGTCGACATTTTTTTCCGGGCTCTCCTGCGCGGTTGCGAGTATGGCGTTCTGCGCCGCCTCTGATCGCGCATCGACCAGGTTCAGGATCGTACCCTGGTGCTCGCCAACAATGGCACTGTGCGGCTCGCTCGTGAAGTCGCGCACAGTCGCCGAATGCCAGTGATAACGCCGGGCCATGGCGTTGTCAGCGTTCATGCCCTGCTGGACGACACTCCATTCACCGTCCGTTGTAACCACGAAACCGTGAAGGTAAAGCTGGAATCCGTCCTGGATCGCGTTATTGTCGACCCGCGCCGTCAGGCGGCTGCTGCGCACCAGCGAATCCCCCTGCAGCCCAGTCTTTTCAGCGTATTGCCACAGTTCTTGCGGAGTTTTTCGCGAGTGCCGCCCGCGGCCGCCGCAGACGAAAAGGCCTAATTCATCGGAACGTGAATTCAGCCCGCGTTTCAGCGCGCCCAGGACGGACGTTGTTATACCGGAGGAGTGCCAGTCCATTCCCATCACGGTTCCGAAAGCCTGGAACCAGAACGGATCAGAAAGTTTGCTGAGGAACGCACTTCTGCCGTAGTGATGAATCACGTTTTCGGCGATCGCCGTGCCCAGCCGAGTCATTCGCTCCGCCAGCCAGGGAGGTACGTTGCCGCCGTGCAGAGGAAGGTCGGCAGAGCCAGAACGCTTCATGTCTAAATTGTAGCTTCCAGCAAAGTTCGTTGCGAACATTCCCACGTCTCGCAATATCAGCGAGACGTGGGGCACACCGTGCTGCCCTGGGCCATCAGCCCCAGCGCGGCTGCTCGTCAAGGCCGATGCCAAGCGCAGTTTTTCCCACCACTTCGTGCGTGAGAAACGAATTCGCTGGATGAATCCTTCCCAGACGCGCATCGCGCAGCAGCCGTTCGTATCCTGCCGAGCGGAAAATCCCTTGGCCGCCCACAATGTCGAGCCCGGTGTCGACCACCCGCCAGGACGCCTCGACCGCGCAGTACTTTGCCGCAAAAATCTTCATCGGCCATTCGGCGCCGTGATCCACGCCGTTTGACCAGTCCTCAGCGACGCGCTCGATATGCGGACCAATGGACTCAAGATCGATCACCATCTGCGCAATGGCGTGTTGCACCTCGGGGTGGTAAGCCATGGTGCGCGTGAGTGCGAGCGAACCCTTGCTCTTGGCCGAAGCAATGCTCTTGTCCAAAGCTCGCCGGGCTAGGCCGTAATAAATGTTGGCAAAGCCCATCAGCGCCCAGGCAAATATCGAGAGCACAAATGCGTCGATGCCTGCTCCCCCGGCCGGTACTACCCTCGCGACATATCGGTCGGGAATGAATGCGTTTTCCAGCACCGTGTCATCGCTACGCGTGGCGCGCATGCCGAGAACGTCCCACGTTTCCTTGATGATGTACCCACGATTATCGCGCGGCATAAATGCGTGGACGATTTTCGGATGCTCAGGGTCGCTCGTGTCCATTCCGTGCAGGCCGAAACGCGTCCACACTGGCGTCAGGCTGCCAAACTGCTTGCGCCCCGTGAAGCGATAGCCGCCCTCGACGCGCTCGGCCTTGGAAGTGGAGAGCAGCACTGGAATGTCATTGCCACTCTCGGCGTGGCCTGCGGCGAAGATCTCGCCGGCGGCCGCATCCCGCAGCATCCATTCCAGGGATGTATCTCCCCGACGCCAGAGATCGGCGGCAATTCCGATCCAATACAGATGCATATTCACCGCCAGCGCAGTCGCCGGAGCATAGTAGGCCAGCCGGCGCTGCTGGCGGCACATCTCGGCCAAACTCAAGCCGCCTCCGCCAAGTTCTTTCGGGACGGGCAATACCAGATACTTCGCAGCGCGAAGTTCTTCGAAGTCCTGATCGAAGAAACGATTTTCCCGGTCGTAGGTGGCGACTCGGGACTCGAAGCGAGACAGCATTTCGTCAGTCAAAACACTTTCCGACGACAGCTGATTCGCTGGCTGTCCTGTTGCGGTGGCCTCGCCACCGTCGCGCGATAACTTGGGAAGGGTCGCTTCCGGTATGGTCGCCATACGTTTCTCCCCCTGATTCAATTCAGATTCGGGCTATTCTACAGCGCAATTGCAACTGGGCAGCGGGTGACTATGGCCGCCCAGTTGCCGGTTCGCAGGTTAGGGCCGTGCTTCGTACACGATGTTGAAGGGGGTCTCAGTCGCCCGTCGAAAGCGGCTGAAGCCGGCCGACGTGACAACCTCGCGAATTCGTTTCTCCCCCGCCTGCGCGCCCAGGCAGAGCGCCACTTCCTGGGATCTGGAGCAAGGAGTGCACAGCAGGGTGGAGAACGAGTAGTAGACCCGTCCCACGGGATTCAGATTGTCTTTCAATTGATCGTTGGCAAAGGGCTCAACGATCATCCATGTCCCGTCTTTTGCCAGGGAACTCCGGACGTGCGCGGCCGCGCCCACCGGATCGCCCATGTCGTGCAGGCAATCGAAGACCGCCACGAAATCATAATCGTTGCCGGGGAAATTTTTGGCTTTCGCCACCTCAAAGCTGACCCGTTCGCCTAAGCCTCGCCCTTTGGCGGCTTCGCGCGCTGCCTCGATGGACTTGTCGTGATAGTCGAATCCAAAAAATCGCGACTTGGGAAACGCCTTGGCCATCAGCAGGGTGGATGCCCCTTTTCCGCATCCCACGTCGGCCACGCGGGCTCCCGCTTCCAGCTTCTGTCTTACGTCGCTCAGTGCAGGGATCCACGAGCTGACGAGATTGGCGGCGTATCCCGGACGGAAGAACTTTTCGCAGCCGTGAAAAACGCCGTCATCGTGCTCGTGCCAGCCCATTCCCGCCCCTGTGCGGAAGGATTCTGCGATGCGTGGCACGGCAGCCAGGGAACCCAGCGCCAGCTCAAACGCACCCGGCAGGTACGCCGGGCTGTCCTCCTGGGCGAGGGTGAAAGACTGTTCTTCGTTCAACCCGAACTTGTTAGTCAACGCGTCGTACGTGATATAACCGCCGGCCGCCTGAGAAGCCAGCCATTCACGCAGATAGCGCTCATCGGTGCCGGTCTTGGCCGCCAGCTCCGCTGGGCTCATGGGGCCTGCAGCCAGTGCCTTATAAAGGCCCAGCTTTTCCCCGATCACGACCATCCCGGCGTGAACCGAGGCCCCGAGATCGGTCACGAATTGCCCGATGAAAGCGTTCAGTTTGTTCATATCCAGAGCAGGAACCTGCGCTGTACTCATTGGAAATATCTCCTCTTCGCGGAGCGGTTGTCCGTTCCCACGGTAGTTTGCGGCTTCTTCTCGCCGCTGCGGCTTTGCTAGAATTCTCAGTACCCGGTCTCTCGCGGCGGCTGTGGGGCTGCCGGGGGACCCTGGAACTTGAGAATCTCGCCTGCCACAGTCAACTTAGCAACGGTGGGTAGACGGCGTAACGAAGCAATCACGAAGAAACGCCGAAAAAGAATCGACAAGCCGGCAACTTAGCGGCGGTGGGAGCACTGTGGAATCGATCCCCTCAGCGTATTACTTCGGCGAGTTCACGCTGGACGTGGGGAAGGGCTGTGTTCTCAAGGGGCAAGAGGAAATCAAGCTTCGCCCCAAGGTTTTTGAGGCTCTGCAATACTTCGTCCAGAACTCCGGCCGCCTCATCGGGAAACAGGAACTAATCCAGGCAATCTGGCCCGACAGCTTCGTCACCGACGATTCGCTGGTGCAGTGTACGGTCGAACTGCGCCGAGCGCTCGATGACCGTGAGCAACAACTGCTGAAAACGGTGCCGCGACGCGGGTACGTGTTCACCGCAGACGTTACTCAATCCAAGGGGAAGCCGACAGCCCCCCTCGATAGTGAGCTTCTCGATTCGACACCAGAGCGGGAATCACGAGTCGGAAAGCAGGGCGGCAGGCTCATCGATCTACCAACTCCCCGAACTTCGCTCATCGGCCGCGAACAGGAAGTAGGGAAGGCCGCTGAGTTTCTGCTCGATCCCAACATCCGTCTCGTGACCCTTACTGGCCCTGGCGGCGCGGGCAAAACCCGGCTAGCCATCGCCGCAGCCGCGACGGTCGCCTCCGCATTCCCCGGCGGAGTTCGCTTCGTTGGGCTTGCTTCTGTGACGCAACCGGATCTGGTGGCAACCGCGCTTACAAAGGCGCTCGACATCCAGCTGGTCGCCAATCGGACGCTTCCGCAGCTTCTCGCTGACTACCTGCAGGAATTAGGGCCATTTCTCTTTGTACTCGACAACTTCGAGCAGGTGCTGCCAGCCGGGAGAGTCGTGGCTGAAATCCTGGCCTCCTGCCCCACCCTCAAGGTCCTGGTCACCAGCCGCGAATGTCTGCGGATCTACGGAGAGCAGGAATTTCCCGTGGCGCCCCTGGAGGAGGACTCTGCCGTCCAGTTGTTTGTCCAACGCGCTACCGCGGTGCGCCCGACGTTCGCCCTCAACCTGGAAAATTCAGACGCGATTCGGGAAATCTGCCGCCGTCTCGACGGGTTGCCCCTGGCCATCGAACTGGCTGCGGCGCGAACCAAGCTACTCTCGCCCAGCGCCATCCTGGAGCGGTTGCAAAGCCGCCTCCAGTTGCTGACCGGCGGACCGCTCGACTTGCCCACACGACAGCAGACACTTCGTAACACCATCGATTGGAGCCACGAACTCCTGAATGAGGCGGAGCAGAAACTGTTCCGCCGTTTTGCCGTATTCATCGGCGGAGGCACTCTGGAAGCCGCCGAAGCCATTTGTAATACAGGCCGCGATCTGGGCATGGATCTGTTCGACGGCCTTTCGTCTCTGGTAGATAAAAACCTGGTTCACCATGCGGAGCGGCCCGGTTCCGACGCCCGCTTCACCATGCTGGAAACCATTCGCGAGTACGCTCTCGAACGTCTGGCAGCCAGCGGGGAAGAGGCGGCAACTCGTCGTGCTCATGCCGCTTATTGCCTGGTGCTCGCCGAAGAGGGCAACCCCGAACTGAGTTCCGCCGAACGCAGCCTGTGGCTGTCGCGCTGTGATCTCGAAATCGATAACTTTCGTTCCGCCCTGGATTGGCTATTCGCCAACCAGGATCTCGACTGGGCTCTGCGCCTGTGCATGGCTCTGTTCCGATTTTGGGATATGCGCGAACATCTTATCGAGGGCCGGGCCTGGCTGGAGACCATGCTCCGGCTTGCCGGTTCGGAATATCCCAAACAGCGGGCTAAGCTGTGCATCTTTCTCGGTGCCTTATCGACCGCCCATGGTGACTTTCCAGCAGCGGAACGGTTTCTCGAACAGAGCCTTGCACTCTACACGCACTTGCAGGATCAGTGGGGAATCGCGGCTTCTTTGAATGCTCTGGGGGTCTCGGGCCGGGATCGCGGGGACTATGTTGCGGCGCAGAATCTTTTTGAGCGCAGCTTGGCTTGCTGGCGCACGTTGCCCGATCGATTGGCAATGGCGCGGTGCCTCCACAATCTAGCGAATGTGGCGAAGATACGCGGCGACTATCCACGCGCTCAGATTGCCTTGGCGGAAGCGACGGAAATTTTCCAGGAAGTCGGAGATCCCAGCGGCGCCGCCTGGTCTATGAATCAGCAGGGCGACATCGAACGCGAACAGGGCAACCTGGACATTGCTCGCGACTTCTACCAAGGCGCGCTCAAGGCGTTTCGAGCAGCCACAGACCGGTGGGGCTCGGCCCGCTCACTGGCGGACTTGGGTTACGTTTGCTGCCAACAAGAAGATTATGAAGCGGCACACGCTGCCTACCGGGAATCTCTGGAAGTGTTCTCGCAGTTGGGCCACAGGCGTGGCATGGCACGCGCGCTGGAAGGCTTCGCCTGTTTGGCTGCCGCGCGAGGCGACCCGGCCCGCGCCCTGAAACTGGCGTCAGCGGCCACTCACCTCCGGCAACTGATCAGCGCTCCCCTGCCTCTGGCAGAGCAATCCAAACTCGATCAGACCCTGTCATCATCCTGGGAATTGCTGGGTGATGCCGAAGGGAAAGCCGCCTGGGCAGAAGGATCCGCCATCGGAATCGAGAAGGCG
>Ga0105240_10004020_pt1 | contig 22640 bp, 21 predicted proteins | sample KBSC54metaG_FD_80426 | JGI IMG/M metagenome (GOLD analysis project Ga0105240, IMG submission 80426) | Corn rhizosphere microbial communities from Kellogg Biological Station, Michigan, USA - KBS C5-4 metaG | ecosystem: Host-associated > Plants > Roots > Rhizosphere > Soil | place: Michigan, USA... | reverse complement strand
CCAGCTGAAGAAATTGAAGAACACGTTGCGCGAGTGGCGGGGCGAAGCCCTGATCACGCACCTGGGAGCGGAATATTACGGCTGAGCTCTTTGAAATGGGTGAGCAGGCTGATCGCTTCGCGATAACCGTGGAGCGTACCGACATCCACATAGCGCTCGCCACTGCGCACCCCGACGGCCTCGCCGCCCTGTTTCAGCCACGCGTTGATCAGCGTTCCGACATATTGCTCATGCTCGCCCCGCGCATGCCAGAACCGGTACAGCTCGTGGAATAAGTGTCCCGGCATCCGGAAGGCGCCCCAAACCCACCTGGAGCGTGCATTCACGGCTTTCACCTGGATTTCCAGGACGCGGCCGCGCTCGTCCATGACGACGGCGTCAAAGAGCTCGGGATGGTTGACGGGGAACAGGAGGAAGGCCAACTTGTCTGTCGGGAGAGCAGCCAAGGCGTCCTCGGGAAACCAGATGGTGTCGGGCAGGCCGACGGCAACGCTTTCCTCGGGACTGACGAGCACCCGGGCGCGGAAAATGGCATCACACAGTCCGGCGGCGTTGGGTTGCACCACGTAGGCGACGTCCGTGCGCCCGATACGCCCTCCATAGTACTGGAGGATGTCGGATTTACCTGGCGAGATGACAAAACACAGCTTGTCGGCGCCTCCGGCGGTCAGTCGCTCGACCAGGTATTCGCTGACTGCTTTGGGGCGCTGGCCATCGTCCCGGTCGCCAACCGGGAGGAGCTCTTTGGAGAAGGCGAGCGGTTGAATACGTGTGCCGTTTCCGGCAGCGGGAATGATGCCCCACATGATCTATTCTCCAGAAGTGTCAGCAGCTGTTGCGCCCGGTGCGCGGAAGTGTGCTCGCTCAACACCCGCTCCCGTGCGGCGCGCCCGATACGTGCGAGCTCGGCGTCCGACAGGTGCAGTGCGGTGAGCGCATCCTCAGAGCGCGTGGCGATGAGGATCTGTTCGCCCGGACGGAAAAAGTCAGCCAGGCCTTCCCAGGAATCGCTCAACAGAGGTGTCCCGCAGGCGGCGGCTTCGAACAAGCGCCCGGAAGGGCAATAACCCAGGGCGGCCATGTCGCTCCGTGTGACGTTCAGTGTGAGCCGGGAGGAGCAGAAGAAGGCGGGATGCCGATCGGGCGGGACATGTTGGACGAACCAGATGTTGGGTGTCCATGGGAAGTCAGCGGGATACCCCGAGCCACCCAGCACGAAACGCCGCTCGGACATCCTACGGGCGGGCTCGATGAAGAGTCGCTCGAGTGTGGGCTGACGGTCAGCGGCGTAGGTGCCGAGATAGGAGAGATCCGCGCGCGCTGCCATCCCTACATCGACGGGGCGGTGCGCATCGGGATCTACATGGCCGTACAGGGGTGCGACACAACGGGCGCCGAGGAGATCTCTGACTGCGGTGAGCGCCGGACCCCCGGTATAGCTGAGCACGAGGTCGAAATCGCCGAGCCCGCCGCGCGGCAGGTACTCCACACTTTCACCGGCTTTTAGCCTGGAAAGGGTGACAGGAGTGTCAAGATCATAAAACACATGTAGGGCATCAGGCGCAGCGTCGAACGCGACCCGCGCTGCGCTACACGCGTCCGGACAGTACGAAGTGACGATCGTGGTGTCGACATCGCCGAGCTGACGGCGTACCCGCGGCGCGATCTGCGTCCAATCTCTATAAAGCACGAGCTCCGCTTGCGGAAATGAAACGAAGTCCCGATGCGCGGCGTAATAGGGCACATCACGCTCGAAAAACACTACCTCATGCCCGCGCTTTCCCAAAGCGGCGATCAGTCCCCGCCAGAGCGTTGCATGACCGTTGCCCCAGGACGAGCTGAGCGTCAGGCCGAATATGGCGATCTTCATGCGAGTCCGAAGGCAGCAAGGGCCGCTCCTGTGCCGCGACCGTCGCCTGGAGGCATAATGTTGGAACCGCGCTGGCGCATGACCCGTTTGGTCTGAGTGCACGCAGTGGTTCAATCACAAATCAACCCCGCCATAGTCCGCTCGTATGATCTGCGCGGCTGCGTCGGGCGGCAGCTCGGTCTGAGCGATGCATACACCTTGGGTTTGGCTTATGCGGGCGTCGCGCACTCGCAGCGCCGGGCGCGTATCGGTGTCTGCCGTGATGGCCGGCTCAGCTCTCCCGAGCTCGAGGAGGCCCTCGTCGCCGGGCTGATCGCTGGAGGCATGCGGGTCGAGCGCCTCGGTGTGGGCCCGACGCCGGAGCTCTATTTCGCCGTCTATGCCGCGAACCTGGATGGCGGCATCATGGTGACCGGCTCGCACAACCCGCCCGATCAGAATGGCTTCAAGTTGGTTCTCGGCGGCGATCCGGTGTTTGGCCCGGCCTTGCAGCGCCTCGTTGCGCAAGTCCCGGTGGCGCGGGCCGGCGGCTCGGTTGGCCATTTCCGTTGCGGCGGACAGTCGGCCGCTGAGGCCTATGTCGAGCGGCTCGCCGAATTGGGAGCGGCAGCACCGTCGCTGCGTGTGGTATGGGATTGCGGCAGCGGCGCAGTCGGTGCGGTCATCGGCGGGCTCACCGAGCGCCTACCTGGACAGCACACACTGTTGAACGCAACCGTTGACGGTCGTTTCCCGGCGCATCATCCCGATCCTGCCGTGGCGGACAACCTGCGGGAGCTGCAATCAGCCGTACTCGCCCGGGGCGCTGATGTTGGTATCGCTTTCGACGGCGACGGTGATCGGATCGGCGTCGTGGATTCGACCGGAGCCATCGTCTGGCCAGACCAGTTCCTGCTGCTGCTCGCCCTCGAGGTGCTCGGCTCGCACGCCGGCGCAGCCATCGTCGGTGACGTAAAGTCGAGTCGTGTGCTGTTCGAGGAAGTGGAGCGGCACGGCGGTCATGCTGTCATGGCACCGTCAGGCTATGTAAGGGTGCGCGACGCGATGCGACGAGAAGGGGCGCCACTGGCCGGTGAGATGAGTGGACACATCTTCTATTCGGATTGTTGGCATTCCACCGACGACGCCCTGTTTGTCGCGATTCGCTTGCTGTTGGCTCTTGGGCGGCGCAATTGCTCGCTGGCCGAGTTCCGCGCGAGCCTGCCGCCTACCGAGACCACCCCGGAGCTGCGTCTGCCCTGTCCGGAGCATCGCAAGGCGCAAGTGATCAGCGAGGTGGCTGCGCGGCTCTCGTCTTGCGATGGCGTGCGAATCGATACGACCGATGGATTGCGGGTCACGACGGCAGATGGTTGGTGGCTCCTGCGGGCATCGGGTACCGAGCCCAAAGTCACAGTTCGATGTGAAGCCGCGGATCGGGCCGGACTGGATCGGCTGCGGCGCGCGCTCATGATGCACTTGGCGCGCAGTGGCGTTCGATGCCAGGTCTAGTTGCCCGGCTCGGCTCCCTCGTACTAGGTCGAAGGCTGGCGAATTGGGAGCGGGAGCAACGCAAGATCGGCGCTTTCGAGGGCGTCGCGACCATGGGTTTGGACGGCCTGGGCTCCACAGCGTATGGACCCGAAGCTGCCCTGACCGTGCTCATGCCGCTGGGAGCCGCCAGCCTGGCCAACATCGGCTGGATCATGACGCCGATCGTCCTGTTGTTGCTCACACTGTATGCATCGTACTGGCAGACGATCCGCGCCTATCCGAACAATGGGGGCGCCTACATCGTCTCCAAGGAGAATCTCGGCACCAACTTCAGCCTGCTCGCCGCAGCGGCGCTCATGGTCGACTATGTGCTCAATGTTGCTGTGGGCATTTCGGCTGGCGTGGGTGCGCTCGTATCGGCCGTGCCGCGGCTACAGCCTTACATTCTGCCGTTGTGTCTGGGCATTTTGGCAGTCATCGCGATTATCAACCTGCGCGGGACCCTCGAGGCGGGTCGCCTTTTCGCGTTGCCGACCTACGCTTTTGTCGTGAGCTTTTGCGTGATCATCGGTACTGGAGTCGTGGCCGCGCTGAGCTCGGACGGGCACCCGCGCCCGCTGGTGGCGCCACCTCCGCTCTCTCCTGCGACAGAATCCATCAGCTTGTGGTTGTTGCTGCGGGCGTTCGCGGCGGGTTGCACCGCGATGACCGGAGTGGAGGCGGTGAGTAACGGCATGACTGCCTTTCGCGAGCCTCGCGTAAGGTATGGACGACGCACTCTGTCCGCCATCGTGGCCATCCTCGGCCTGTTGCTGGTGGGTATCGCGTATCTGGCCACTTGTTATGGCATCGGTGCGATGGACCAGGCCAAGCCGGGCTATCGGAGCGTATTGTCGCAGCTCGCCAGCGCTGCCGTCGGTAACGGCATTTTGTATTACGTCGCCATCGGATCGCTGTTGTGTGTGCTGGCGCTTTCAGCTAACACGAGTTTTGTTGGATTCCCGCGCCTGTGCCGTACCGTCGCCGTGGACGGATTTCTGCCCAAGCCCTTTGCGGTCGCCGGTCGCCGGCTGGTGTATTCGGTCGGAATCCTTTATCTCGCAGTGGTCGCCGGCTTGCTGTTGTTCGTCTTCCGCGGCATAACCGACGCGCTGATCCCACTCTTTGCCATTGGCGCTTTTTTGACGTTCACGCTCTCGCAAGTTGGAATGGTGGCGCACTGGCGACGTGCAATCCGCGCCGGCTCGTCCGAGCGTGCACACCTCTGGATAAACGGCATCGGCGCATCCATTACCGCGGTGGCATTGATCGTGATAGTGATAGCGAAGTTCAAGGAAGGGGCTTGGATCACCATTATCGTCATTCCACTGGTCGTCGCGACGTTGCGCATCATTCACGGCTACTACTCCGACCTGGAGCGTCGCACCCGGGAGACGGAGCCGCTGCGGCTCTCCGACACCCGGCCGCCCGTCGTGCTAGTCGTGTTGGAGAGTTGGAACAAGCTCGCCTACAAGGCGCTCAACATGGCTCTCAGTCTTTCCTCCGATGTCATTGCCGTGCATCTTCTGCACCTTGCCGGACCCGATGACGATGATCATCGTGAGTTGCAGCAGCAGTGGCAGACCTTCGTCGAGCGACCTGTACGCGAGGCCGGTTTGCAGCCGCCGCGCCTGGTCCTCATTCCCGCTCAGCGCCGTGCCATCCATGAACCCATCCTGGATCTCGTCCGTAAACTCGAGAGGGAGACCGGCTACCGACGCATCGCCGTTCTGATCCCGGAGATGATCAAACGGCGCTGGTACCAATACCTGCTGCATGTCGACCGCGCCCGAGGCTTGCGGGCTCGATTGATGAAGTGCGGTGATCCGCTGCTTACGGTGATCGACGTGCCCTGGATGTTGCACACGCCTTCAGCGCAGGAACCCTTCGTAAGGCCGGCTGAAATAACCAAGCAGGTGAGTGGACATGACCGCGTCGGATGAGGTGCCGTCGAGCTGTGAAGCGAAGCAGCGGATCGCCCTGGACTTCGCCAGCTGGGCGGCCGCGCTGAGATCGAAGCGCACCAGATCGAGGCTCTGCCACAGCTCCGGCGTCCCGGTTTGCCACGCGAAAATCGGGTAGCGAAGCACGCTCATACCTTTGCGACGCGCGAGATCGATGCAGACACGGGCGGTTGCTTCACGATCGGGATGGCCGTCGTGCTCGAACGGAACGATCAGGGTACCGCCGTTGAGCAGCCGCGTCTTGATCGCGCCCTCGACGAAAGGTATGCGCGAGGTAACTTCTCCGTCGGGTATCCCCAGCCGATGCCATTGGAGATGGCGATCGGAGAGGCAGCTCAAGGCTGCTCGCAACTCGCGACGTCTGACGGTACCGGGCTCCGCTAGATCGGTCCGTGCGCCCTCTCCGTCAGTCACAGTGATCACTACGACTTCATGACCGGCTTGCGCCCAGCTGTGGATGAGGCCGCCGGCCCCGAAAGTTTCGTCGTCCGGATGTGCAGCTACTACGGTCAAGGTTCCCGCTGGCGGCTGCCATTGCGGTGCTGTCGCGAGTTGATCAGACACGCGCGGAGTGTTCTCGTTCGCGACAGCAGCATCAGTCGGCGGACTGCTCTCGAAGGCGTAGGACGAGTCCCCATAACGCCGCTGCTTCCGTCAGTCCTACAACAAAGTCCGGTGAGTTCCCGCTTGCTGGAGGACGGTCCTACAAGCGCTGCCGAAGGGCGCCAATTGTGACCGGATGCGTGGGCGTGGATGCTGGGCGCCATGGGACAAAGGATTGCAGCAGGTCTGGTCCTCATTGCTATGGCGGCGACGGCGGCCGCCGGGCCTGGCTCGACTCCCCTACCGCGCGGTCCCTCCCTCAACCCTCACACCCATGGCTTCATGCTCTATATCAGTCAGCCTTTGGGTGGCGGCCCGGGTGTCGGGGGGCCGCGGTTCGGCTTGCGCTTCGAGCAAGTGCACATGGGGGGCAATAACGGCGCTCCCGATGCCGGCAATCCGATGCAACATCGCTCGATCATCGGTTGGCAATTCGGCGGGGCCAAGGCGACTGACGTGCGGCTGGAGCTGGGAGGCCGCGTGACCTATGACCTGCGGGCCGGCGGATTCGCCCTCGCCCGGAACCAACAGGCCGGCCGACTGTTGGAAACTCAATCCCTGGCGCGCTGGAGTTTCGCTCATGCTCAAGGATCCTCGCTCGGCCGGCCCGCGGCCGCCGTTTCCCGTCCAACAACAGCCCATGCCGGGCAAGACCGCCCAGCTCAACCCTTTGCCGGACCACGGCGAGAGAACCTACCGCGGTAACGACCGCCTCAAAGACTGTGTAGCTCTCATTACCGGCGCCGACTCCGGCATCGGTCGGGCGGTGGCGATCGCCTTTGCACGAGAGGGCGCGGACATCGTGATCTCGTATCTCAACGAGCACGAGGATGCGAAAGAGACAGCCCAGTGGGTCGAGCGTGCTGGACGGCGCGCGGTCCTGGTGCCCGGCGACATTCGCGACGAAAGCCACTGCCGTGCCCTGGTGGAGCGCGCCGTCAAAGACCTGGGCAGGCTGGACATCCTGGTCAACAACGCAGCGTTTCAGGCCACGCACGAGAAGCTCGAGGATCTCACGGCGGAGGAGCTGGATCGGACCTTCCGCACCAACATCTTCAGCATGTTCTTCCTGGCGAAGGCGGCAGCGCCGCATATGCAACCGGGTGGCTCGATCATCAACACCAGCTCGATCAACTCCAAGTCACCCAACCCGGAGCTGCTGCCCTACGCGACGACCAAAGGCGCGATCGCCAACTTCACCAGCGGTGCCGCGCAGCTCCTCGCCAAGCGCGGTATCAGGGTCAATAGTGTGGCGCCGGGACCGGTCTGGACGCCGTTGATTCCGTCCACGATGGATGGAGAGAAGGCCGCCCACTTCGGCGAGAACACCCCGCTCGGCAGGCCGGCGCAGCCGGCGGAGCTTGCGCCGGCCTATGTATTTCTCGCCTCGGACGACTCGACGTACATCACCGGAGCGGTGCTGCCGGTCACGGGTGGCCGGCCCATGCTGTAGCAGGACCGAGCGAGACCAGCGGAACGTGGTAGTGGCGCAGGATCGCTTCGATCCTGGGCCGCTCCCTCTCGAGCAGTGCGTCGATCTGCTGTTGCAACTGCGGCTCGTCCCGGCGCACACCCATTGCGATCTCGTAGGTCATCGGAAGCATGCCCGCATCGATAGCCGGCGTCACCGGCTGTACTCTCAGCGCCACTTTTGATCGGCTCGCAAAGTAACCTGCCAAGGGTCCCCAGGCGAGGCCCACATCGATGTCGCCGTGTGCTACAGCCTCGATGATCGCGGCGGGGGGATTCGGACCCGCGCCGTTCAGCAGATATCCGCGCACATTCTGGATGAGACCACGCCGGGAGATCGCATGCGCCGGCGGGGTGTTGACGCCGTCGTTGCCAACCAACTGTACACCGAGCGACAGTGAGCGCAGCCGCGGATCGTCGAGACTGAGTCCGCCCAGCTTCTTGTCCGCGCGTGTCACGAAGACGTATGTGGAGCGGTAATACGGCCGAGTTGGCGCGACGTGCTCGAGTCCGGAGGGAACTCCGGGCCAGAGGTCGCACCGTGCCGCGCCGAGCGTTTTACGCACAAACCCGCGTCCCTGTTGCCACCAGAAGTAGTTGAGCTTCGCGTGCAGGTCCCGTGCCAACAGCTCGGCGATCCTGTTCTCGAAGCCCGCCCCGGCGCGATTCGAAAAGGGGAGATTGTTTGGGTCGGCGCAAACCGTCAGAGACCGCGCCGCAGCGGCGTGCGACCCGAATAGTGCGAGCACGAGGAGCGCAAGCACACGTTTTGTTTTCACTGCGGACCCGTGATGACCGAACCGTAGTCGTTCGTGGTGTCCGGCGGTGGTGTCCAACCCGCATGCTGATCTGCTGAAGGCGGTACCGGTGCCGGGGTTTGCGAAGGGGTGTCGCTGTGATCGGCCGCGAGCGTTGCGGGCAGCGACATCGAGCGCACATACGCGGCGATTTGCCAGAGTTGCTCGTCGGGTATCTTGCCTCCCCAGGCTGGCATCCCATTCGGCCGTTCCTCGACCAGGGTTTGATGGATCTGTTCGAGCCGACCGCCATAGATCCACTGATTGTCCATGAGATTGGGTGCCATGCCGCCCCCGCCGTTGGAATGGCAGCCGTTGCAGTTGAATTGTTGATAGAGCCGCTTGCCTGTGCCGACCGCGTCGGCGTTGTTGTAATACTGCGCGGCGCGGGGATCGTTGGTAACGCCGCTGCGCGTGAGACCGGGCACGAGGGCGGAGTCGATCACTCCGCGGCTCGAGAGTTGACTCACGGGTAGGCCGGCTTGCGCCGACCCGCGCTCGCAGCCTGCCGTGAGCAGGGCGGCCAGTCCCAGTAAAACCGGACCCAATACAACACCGCCGGCGGCTTCAATGCGGGAGACAAAATACATAGAGGGTTCCTCCGGCAGTCGTATATTTCGGCAGGTCGGACATCGTGGCCACGAAGCCCAGTGCGGCGCTGCCGTCCCGCGGGTCGATCGGTCCGGAGACAACCGCGCCCGACCAGCCGCCCACCCCGGACAGTACGGCGATGTATTGATGCCCGTCGGGTCCGCGGTAACTGATGGGCTGGCTGATGATCCCGCTGTCCACCTTGTACTTCCAAAGCGGTGCGCCGGTCCGCGCGTCCACCGCCTTGAACCAACCATCCATCGTCCCGTAGAACACCAGGTTGCCGGCGGTGACGACGGTACCGGACCAGACCGGGAAATTCTCCCAGGCCGTCCACGCCGCTTGCCGCTTTACGGGGTCCCACGCCGTCAGCTCGCCGCGACGGCCACCAGGCCCCGGTTTGAAGTGCACGAGCGCGCCGACGTAGGGAGTGCCTGCGATATAGCTGACCTGCTGGTCGACCCAGTCCATGCAGAGATTCGCGTGCGGAATGTAGATGAGGCCGGTAGCGGGACTGAAGCTGCTCGGCTCCCAGTCTTTCGCTCCGGAAGCGGTCGGGCAGATGTTGCGAACCTCGGTTCCCAGCTTGGTGGCCTTGTCGGGATTGAGGATCAACTCGCCGGTTTTGAGATCGACACCGCGTGAGGAATTCACGGGCCCGAAGGGATCCGCGGACAAGACCCTGCCGGTCTGGCGCTCGATCACATAGAGATAACCGTTGCGATCGAAGTGGACCAGCACCTTGGTCATCTTGCCGTTGAAGGGCATGTCGAGGAGGATCTGCTCGTTGATGCCGTCGTAGTCGTGCTGGTCATGTGGCGAGTACTGGTAGAACCAGCGCGCGGCGCCACTGGCCGGATCGCGTGCGAAGATGCCCGCCGTCCACTTGTTGTCGCCTGGCCGTTGCGTCGCATTCCAGGGTCCCGGATTGCCGGTGCCGTGATAAATGGTGTTGAATTCGGCGTCGTAGGTAATCCAGCCCCATACATTGCCGCCGCCGATCTTCCAGGCCTCCGGTGGCCAGGATTTCACGCCCAGGTCCTTGCCCTGATCCGAAGGGTAGATGGGCTTGAACTCGGGGCCGATCATCACGTCCTGGTCCGGTCCCGTGTTCCACGCCCGCCAGAGCAACTTGCCGCTGTTCTCATCGAGCGCTGCGATCCAGCCGCGCACACCGAGCTCGCCGCCGGAATTGCCGACATAGACCCGGCCCTTGGCGACCGTCGGCGCCATGGTCATGGTCTCGCCGATGTTGATATTGCCGAGCCGGGTGCGCCAGATCGGCTTGCCGGTCTTCACATCGAGCGCGATCGTCTGCCCATCCAACGTGTTGAAAATGTATTTGCCGTCGTCCACCGATCCGCCACGATTGACCACGTCACAGCACGCAACTCCCTTGCTGGCGGGCAGCGGCGCCGGGTCGAAGCGCCACTTCAAAGGCGCGCCCTCCTTGGTGAGGTCGAGGGCGTACACGTAGTTCGGCCACGCCGTCACGACGTACATCGTGTTGTCCGCCACGATCGGCGCCGCCTCCTGGCCCTTGTTCACATTCAGAGAAAAGCTGAGCAGCGGCTGCAGCTGGCGCACGTTTTCCGGAGTGATCTCCTGCAGTGACGAAAAACGGGTCGAGGCATAATTTTTCGAGGGCATCGTCCACTGTCCATCATCCTGCGGAGCGTTGGCTGCGCTCGGGGCGGTGCGGCCCGCATCCGGGGTAGGCTCGGCGAGGGCATGCCCGATACCCTGGTTATTGAAAACCTCGTCCATCGGGACCGGGTCGGGTAGCGCTTGCGCGAGGGCCGGCAGTGGCGCTGCGCCCAGCAGAGTCAGAAGGAGGAGCGGTCTCATTTCAGTTGTCCAAGGTGTAGAGATAGCTTGCGATGGCTTGCGCCTGCTGGTGCGAGAGACCCATTTCGGGCATGGCGTCTCCGGGCAGGAGCTGTTGGGGGTGCTCGATCCAACTCACGAGGTTGTCCGGCGTGTTGGCGAAGTGGCCCGCGATGATCTGCCGGGTGCCGATACCCGTGAGCGGCGGACCGACACGCCCGGCTGCCCCCGTCACGCCGGGCACGGTGTGGCACGCGCCGCAGTTGGTGGCGATGAGTGTCTTGGCCTGGTCGAACCGGTCGGGCTCCCTACCGCAGCTGCTCAGCCCGAGACAGCCGGTGATCGCAACCAGCATGAGGCTCAGCCACCGCATCTGGGCAGTACCACGAATGCGGCGATGTCAAACAGCAACGTGAGCAGCGCCCCGCCGCTGAGGAGCATGCCCCAAAGTGCCAGAAATGCGCGGCGTCCCTCGCCGTCCTCGATCAAACGATGATAGTAGTCGCGCTCGCGTGCTTCTCTCGTGGTGTCTGTGAAGAGTCGCCACGACGTGAGCAATGCCAACGCCGCCACTGCCAGGCAGGCGGCCCACAAGGCAAACATGGCCGGCGAGCTCCAGCCAACGCCTTCGAGGGGTGTGACGCCGCGGTGGTCCTTGGGGAAACAGGACCAGCTGGCGAGCCAATAGTTTGCGCACAGCTCGACAAACCAGGCGAGTGGCCCGCCCACGAGGCCGAACGTCGTGGCCGCCATCGGCATCCGCACGGGCCGCGGCTGTGGGTGTCGAGTTATGTAAGTGCGGTCGGCCATCATCGCGCAAATCCCAGGTAGGGAGTGATGTAGTAGGTCGTGAACACGAACAGCCAGACCACATCGACGAAATGCCAGTAGAAGACTCCGGCCGAGACGGTCAGGCGTCGCCGCGGGCTGAAGTAATCGAGCGCCGTCCAGACGAACAGGGCCAGCAACACAAACAGACCCACGATGACGTGCGCCATGTGAAAGCCGGTGGTGACGAAATACAGGGAGGCGTAGCTGTTGTCGCCGATGCGGTAGCTCTTCGATTGCCACTCGAGGTACTGCACTGCCGCGAACACGACGCCCATGACGAACGCGACACCGAATCCGAGCAAAGCCTGGCTACGACGGCGCTTCAGAATACCGTGCTCCCCGAACCAGGCCACGACACTGGAGGCCACCAGCAGAATGGTGTCAGGAAGAGAGAGCTTGAATGTCGGATGAGGCTCGAGCAGCCAGCCTGCGTGCGCGCTCGCGCCGAGGTAGTAGTAGGAAAACAGCAGATAGGCGAAGAGCGCGGCTTCGGTGGCGATGGCCGTTCCAACGCCCCACATGCCGACGCCATGGCGGCCGAGCGGTCCGACCGGGAGGTCTGTGGGATGCGCCAGTGCGGTTGCGGGCTCTTCGGCTACGGTCGCGAGGGTCTCGCTCATGCGGTCACCTCTCGTACCTGGCGGCGCCCCGAGGGGCCGCGCTCGACCGGCTCGCGCTCGCGCAGGTCGCGGCGTGGCCATAACCACATGACCAGACCAATCAAGGTGATGAGTGCGCCTATGCCGACCAGAATCCAGGCGCCGAGCCAGATGGCCTTCAGGAGCATACCGACGAACGAGGCGGTGATCCCGAGCGCGGTGATCGCCGGTGCGACGCTGTCCTCGGGCATCTCGAGGATCATGTCGGGTACGGCATCGATCGCCATGGTGGCGATGCTCTCCTTCCCCTTGTCCAACAGCAGTCCCTGCTCGATGGAGGAAAGAGCCCGCTTTTCGTCCAACCGGTCCTCCCAGAGCGGATTGGCCGAGGCCACCGTCGGGATCACCGCGAAGTTGTACGGCGGTGGCGGTGAGGGAACCGACCACTCGAGCGTGGGCGCATCCCAGGGATTCGGGCCCGCGAGCGCGCCGGTCTTCACGCTCTTGGCGACGTTTATGAAGAACAACAGCAGGCCGAAGGCGAGCACAAAGCTGCCGATGGTAGTGATGAGGTTGAGCGTGTTCCAACCCATGTCGGGCTGGTAGGTATAGACCCGGCGGGGCATGCCGAGCAGTCCGGTGAGATGCATCGGTAGAAAAGCGAGGTTGAAGCCGATGAAGGTGATCCAGAAATTCCAGCGCCCCAGGCGCTCATCGAGCAGGCGGCCAGTCATCTTGGGGAACCAGTAATAACAGGCGCCCAGGACGGGGAAGACGTTGATCCCGATCAGCACATAGTGGATGTGGGCGACCACGAAATAGGTGTCGGTGAGCTGCCAATCGACCGGCACGCTCGCGGTCATGAAGCCTGACACGCCGCCGATCACGAACAGCAGGATCATGGAGGAAAAGTAGAGGAAGGCCGTCGTGACGACCGGACGCCCGAGGGTGATCGTCGCCAGCCACGCGAACACGGCAATCGCCGACGGCACGACGATCATGATGGACGCGCCGGAGAAGAATGACAGGCTCAATCCGGACAACCCGGTCGCGAACATGTGATGAACCCATACGCCGAAGCCGAGCACCATGGTCGAGATGGTTCCGAGGATCACCAGCGCGTAGCCGACGATGGGCCGCCGGCAGAAGACCGGCAGGCCGGTGGACACCATCCCCATCGCGGGCAGGACGATCGCGTACACCCAGGGGTGTCCGAAGATCCAGAACAGGTGTTGCCATAACAGCGGTTGCCCGCCGCCCACCGGATCGTAGAAGTGGGTGCCGAATTGCCGGTCCATCCAGAGCAGGAAGAACGCGAGGCTCACCGAAGGCACGACCAACAGGTTGGCCGCGTTCGCGGTCAGCGTGCCCCAGATCATGATGGGAACCCGATTGATCGACATGCCCGGGCAGCGGGTGCGCATGGCGGTTACGATGAAGTTGGCCGCGCCCACGGTCGTCGAGATGCCCAACAGGACCATGCCCAGAGAATAGAAGTCCTGGTTGAAACCCGGGTTGTAGTTGCGCTCGGCATACGGGACGTAGTTGAACCAACCGTCGTTGGGCCCGTTGCCGATCAGGAATCCCGCGTACATGAACACGCCGGCAGCCAGGTAGATCCAGTAGCTGAAGGCGTTGAGACGCGGAAATGCCATATCGCGGCCACCCAGGAGCAACGGCCACAGGTAGTTGGAGAAGCCCGACAGGATCGGCAAGGCATACAGGAAGATCATCGTCATGCCGTGTGTCGAGAAGAACTGGGCGTATTGGTCCGGCGTCATGAGCGAGAGGTTGGGGCCGGCCAGCTGCAGGCGGATCGCGAGCGCCTCCAGGCCGCCCAGGACCAGGAAGATGAACGCCGTGACGATGTAGCGGATTCCGATGGTCTTGTGGTCGGTGGTGCCGAAAACGCCTTTCAAGCCCGGCTCGGTCTCCCAGATGGAGTGGAGTCGCGCCTGGAGCTCGGCAGTGGCGCTGCCGACCGTTGGTGTGCGGAAGTCCGGCTCTTTCATCGCAGTAGCACCAGGTAGGCCTGTATGTCATGCAGCTGTTGGGCGGAGAGGTATTGATTGGGCATCAGGCAGCCCGGCTTGATGCCTTGGGGATCCTGGATCCAACCGAGCAGGTTGCCCGGATTGTTGGTCAGCCGCGCGGACGCGATGGTGCGGCGGCTCATCAGATGGGTCAGGTCGGGGGCGGCAACGGCGGCCGCGTGCGTGCCGCGGACTTCGTGGCACAGCCCGCACCGATACTCCACGATCGCCTGCCCGCGCAGCTGGGCGGGCGTGATCGGCTCCGGAGCAGGACGCAACTGTGCGGCGCGCCATTGGACGAAGTCGTCCTTCGTGTCCGCCACCACCTCGAATCCCATGTAGGCGTGCTGCAGTCCGCAAAACTCCTGACATTGGCCGCGAAAGCGGCCGGGGTGATTGGCTTGCAGCCAGCTGATGTTGACCTGGCCCGGAATCGCGTCTGTCTTGCCGGATAGTTTCGGCACCCAGAAGCTGTGTATGACGTCGCCCCCATGCAGCCGCACGAGTACGCGCTCTCCTACGGGGATATGGATCTCATTTGCGGTGGTAAAGCTCTGGGAGGGGTCATCGGAGTAGTACTGAACTTCCCACCACCACTGGTGCGCCGTCACATCGAGCACGAGACCCGGATGGGGCGGTGGGCCGGCCGCGGCTGCCAGTGTGATCATTGTCCAGACGAGTGCGATTATCAGCGGCACGAGCGAAACGCCTACGCCGATGCCGATCCAATGCGACCCGTTGGTGCCGCGTTCTACCGGTATCGCGCGCGTCTGCGCGTCTCCTCCGCCCGTGCGTGCACGCCGTACACCATTCAACAGCATGACGCCAATGACTACGCAGACCGCGATCGACACGATCAGCATGTACCACGTCAACGGAACGATATGGGCCGCCCTCTCGCCGTCGGCCGTGAAGTAGGAAAGAGGAGTAGGGCTCACGCCGTTTTCACTCCTTCTTCCAAAGCGCTCCACAACCGTCCGAGCGTGCGGACCGCGAACCAGGCGAACAACAACATGCCCGGGACCCACATGAATACGCCGCCGAGGTGTTGATCCTGGAGCGGTGTCAGGCCCCAACGGCTGGTCATCGCAAGGATGTGCCACGTGAAGAGCGGCCGCCCCGCGAACGTCAGTACCGCGCCGAGCAGGCTCATTTGCAGCGCCGTAAGCGCGCCGATCGCTATGACTTCAGGTGTTTGTTCCGGGCGGTGATGCAAGAGGGCACGCCAGAGGAGGAGGGCGGTGCCGAAGAGGGTGACGTGCATGGACCAATAAACGAACGTCGAGCGGAACGTAGCGTCATACGGGTCGGGCATGTGCCAGAACCACAAGGCGAGGAAGAACGCGAGGGCAAGAGTGACGCGCGGCCACGCCCTGCCCCGCGGTAACGTCAGGGCCTGATGGCTGCGCGGCCACGCGCAAGCGATCAGTGGCGCGGCAACCAGCACCAGAATCATGTGTTGGCCGACGCGTGCCGCGAACAACGAAACCGAGAGGGCACACAAGGGAGAGATGAGAGCCGCGGCGGCGAATGTCCAGCCAACACTCGCTGTGAGCCTTGCTTTGCCAGTGGCTCCGCGCAGACGTGCGAGGTGGAGGACGGCCAAGGTTAGCAGCGCAAAGATCAGAATCGGGTCGAGGTTGAATCGACTCAACAGCTCACCCGGCACTGGCGGCGAGCCGCAATAGGGTAGCTGCAAGGACATGTTCTTAACTCGAGTCAGGTCAAACGCGTACGGGCGCAATGAAGAAGTAGCAATTGCCGGGCCGACCGCGCCGTGCGCCGGCGGGCGGGTTGTGCGCGCAAATTTTACGAAATAGGAGTCACACTGTATCGAAATTACGCAGACGTCTGCGGAGGCGTGATCGCGGCTATGTGCCGGGCCGGGGCTGTGACTGTGGCGCGACCGGGTCGTCGTTGGCCGTTGGCCTGTTTGAAGCGCCCGGCCTGCCATTGGCGAGCGGCTTGCCCGGCTCGCCGGGGCCGGGCGTCGCTGGCGGCTTGCTGTCCAGCAACTCCTCGATGATGCGCGTCTGTGTCCGGGCATTGCGCTCGATGACTTCCAGTCCGCGCAGCATCTGCTCGGGCGGACTCTGTGCGCGTAACACCTGCGCCCAGCCGATGATGGTGCTCAGCGGTGTGCGCAGGTCATGGGAAAGTTTGGCGAGCGCCAGTTGCTTGTTCTCTTCGGCAGCGCTCACATCCTGTTGTGCCTGCTGCTCGACGCGCAGGAGCTCGCTACGTCCCGCGAGCGCGGCTTGCCGTGCCCGCACGCCGATGGCGATGCTGAGCGCGGTCGATATGGCGAACATCGCCAGCGCCCAGCGGTCCGGGACGCTCAACGTTGGTTGTTGCAAGGAGCCGCTCCAGGCGAAAGCCGTCGCGCAGATGGCAAACAACCAACCTATCACCGCCGCAATGGCGCCGGAGTAGAAGGTTACCGCCAGCAGCGCGGGGAAGAAGGCCATGAGGAGCGCAGGTCCGCTGCCGGTCAACGTGCGCAGCGCGAGGGCTACGAGCAAAGCGCTCCCGATCGCCAGGAAAGCGAACAGATAGCGTCCCGAGTTTCCCGGCCAACTGCGCCGCACGGCTCAACCCGCGAGCTTGACCAGGCGGGCTACCGCCTCGCGATCCACTTCCTTGCGCTCGTGGCACAGGTCGTACAGCGTTACGACCAACATGGCTTCTTTCAACAGGGGGAGCTCCAGGGTGGCATTGCGCAGCTCCTCCTGCACGGCCAGGAGAATGCCCTCGAGAAGCTGCACGTCGAGGTGCTCGCGTGGGGCGTTCTGGTAGGGTGGGGGAGCGGTCTCGCGCACCTCTGCCGCTTGCGCGTCGCGCACGCCTTTGCCGGTAACCAACCACTCGATGCTAGTGCCGGTCTGCTCGCACAAGGCGCGCAGATCGGTGACGTTGGGCTCGGATTCGCCCCGCAACCACTTCCGTACGGCACCTTCGGAACGCTCAATCGTCTTAGCCAGGCCGCTTGCGCTGCCGTACGCATCGATCACGTCTCGCAAGCGCGCGGCAAAACCGCTGTTTTCCTGTCTTTCGCGCCGTCCGGTCATGTCGATTTCCGTTGCGCCACACGATCATGACGCATTGCAGCACAAAGGTAAAGCCACAACCTCTATTCGACGCGCTATCATTACATTAGTATGCTATATTCGTACTAAAGTAAAGTACCAGTCTCGTCAGCACGTCATATAAGTCCGAAACGTGAGCCTCTCAAAGGGAGAGAGTGGAGGAGCACTATGGTGGCAGGCAAGTCCAACTCAAAGTCGCCTCGAGCGCAGCTTGGGGAGGTGCTGCTTCACCTGCGGCAGGTGCAGTCGGCCGTGGTCGTCTCGGTCGCGGCCCTCAAGCGGCAGAACTGCGAGCTAGACGCCGATATCGCGACCGTTCTGCAGCGCAGCGTGGCCGATCGCCTCCATGAGCAGATCGAGCGCATCGAGGCGCTCATGGATATCTTGACCGAAGAGCGCCGGAAAGACACTCGTCAGGATCGCCAGAAGTAATCGCGCCGGTATAATGCCGAGTCCTGATACGCGAGAGTGGCGGAATTGGTAGACGCGCTGGATTTAGGTTCCAGTGGTAACCCCGTGAGGGTTCGAGTCCCTCCTCTCGCACCAGGTCTCCCCCTTACTGTTGCACGCGCCGCGGCGCTCTTTGACTGACACTTTCGAGGATTCAACCAAATGCAGGTTTCACTGTCCGCCACCGGCGGGCTCGAGCGACGTCTCGAGGTGGCGGTCCCCGCCACCGAGGTCGACTCCCAGGTCGAGCAGCGGCTCAAGCAGATTTCCCGAACCGCCCGCCTGAAGGGTTTCCGTCCCGGCAAAGCGCCTTTCGCCGTCATTCGCAAGCAGTTCGGTGAGCAGGTGCACACGGAGGTGATCAGCGATCTGATGCGCAGCTCCTTCGCGCAGGCATTGAGCCAGGAGAAGCTCACGCCGGCGGCGAACCCGCGCATCGAGCCCCTGGCCATCGGGCCGGGCTCCGACCTGAAGTACGCCGCCATTTTCGAAGTGATGCCGGAGGTAAAGGTCACGGCTGCCGACGGCATTCCGGTGGAGCGGCCCTCTGTTGAGGTTACCGAGGCTGATATCGAAGCCATGATCGAGAGCATGCGGCGCCAGCGGCCGGTGTTCAACGCGGTAGAGCGCGGTGCTCAGGACACGGATCGCGTGACCATCGATTATCAGGGCCGCATCGATGGCGAGTCCTTTGAGGGCGGTGACGGCAAAGACGTACAGGTTGTCATTGGGTCGCGCCAGTCCATGCCAGAGCTCGAGGAAGGCCTGAAGGGCGCGGCTGCCGGCGAGAGCCGCACAGTCAAAGTCTCGTTTCCCGCCGAACACCCGAACAAGTCGGTGGCGGGTAAGACCGCGCAGCTCGAAGTCACCATAAAGAGGGTGGAGGACCAGTCCCTTCCGGCAGTAGACGAGGAATTCGCCCGCGCGTACGGTGTCGAAGAAGGAGGCGTAGAAGCCTTACGGGCGGAAGTCCGTAAAAGTATGGAGAGAGAGCTCGCGGATGTGATCCGCAACCGCGTTCGCGGGCAAGTTCTCGATGCACTCTATCGGCAGAACCCGGTCGATGTTCCTCGCGCCCTACTTGAAGAGCAAGTGCGACAACTCCAGATTGATACCGCCCGGCGCATGGGGATCCGCGACGCCAGCCAGCTACCGGCACGTGAGCCCTTCGAGGAGCCCGCGCGGCGCCGAGTGGCTCTCGGCTTGCTGATGAGCCAGATCGTGCAAACCGAGCAGATCAAATTGGATCGGGAGAGGGTGCAGAGCCGGCTCGCTGATCTGGTGGCCGGGTACCCGGAGCCGCAGCAGGAGGAGGCGCGCCGCGCCTATTCCCAAAATCAGGAGGCGATGCGGCAAATCGAGTCGGCAGCTCTCGAGGACCAGGTGGTCGAGTGGCTGTTGACCAAGGCGAATATCACCGACAAGCCCATGACGTTCAAAGAGATCACCGGCTTCGGTCAGGAACAGGCGTGAGCCCCGTCAAAGTTGTGACGAGGCTCTTTAATCGGCGCGCAGCGCCGCTAGATGTACGGGGTCGTTTCGACCCCGAGGAAAGTCGGCCGGAGGCCATATGAAAGAACATGCACTGAATCTGGTTCCGATGGTCGTCGAGCAGACCGCCCGAGGCGAGCGCGCCTACGACATCTACTCGCGGCTCTTGAAGGAGCGGTTGATTTTCATCGTTGGCCCGATCGACGACTACATGGCGAATATCGTCGTGGCGCAGTTGTTGTTCCTCGAGTCGGAGAATCCGGACAAGGACATCGCGCTCTATATCAATTCACCGGGCGGGGTCGTCACCGCGGGCTTGGCGATTTACGACACCATGCAATTCATCAAGCCTGACGTGAGCACGATCTGCGTTGGTCAAGCTGCCAGCATGGGTGCGGTGCTGCTCGCGGGTGGCTCGGCCGGTAAACGTTTCGCTCTGCCGCACGCGCGGGTAATGATTCACCAGCCCCTCGGTGGCTTCCAGGGCCAAGCGGCGGACATGGAGATCCACGCGAAGGAAATGCTGGAAACCCGTGAGCGATTGAACAAAATCCTGGCCAAGCACACTGGCCAGAGCGTCGAGCGCATCAAGCAGGATACGGACCGCGACCGCTTCATGGATTGGCAGGAGGCGCAGCGCTACGGCCTCATCGACCGCGTGCTCGAAAAGCGCGGTGAGGTGCCCCTGGCGGCGACCGTCCCTGGTAAACAGACCTGAGTGCCCACAGGTAGGCTATTGATTGCCGGATGTTAAAGCGCCAAAAGTGAAATTCGTTCCACAACTCCTATCCACACAACGACTTAGCCGTGCGCCGGCGCTTTGCGCTGCGGCCGGACACCGTGCTATAAGAAGTTGCGCCCCCTTAGTCGGCCGCTCTTGCGGCTTAGGTGCTGCGCATGAGGGCCCTCGATGACTGAAGATGCACGTGGTCGTCACGATGACGGAAAGCTTCTGTACTGCTCCTTCTGCGGAAAGAGCCAGCACGAAGTCCGTAAGCTCATCGCCGGCCCCTCCGTGTTTGTTTGTGACGAATGCGTCGAGCTCTGCAACGACATCATTCGTGAGGAGCTCGAGGATCGCGCCGAGCGGGCGCGGGACAAGCTCCCCAAGCCGCACGAGATCAAAAAAGTTCTCGACGAGTACGTCATTGGCCAGGAGCGCGCGAAGAAGGTGCTCTCGGTCGCGGTGTACAACCACTACAAGCGTCTGCAGACCCGCACGGCGGGCACACGCTCCAAGGACGATGTCGAGATCGCAAAGAGCAACATCCTGCTGATCGGTCCTACGGGCTGCGGTAAGACGCTGCTTGCTGAGACTCTCGCGCGATTGTTGAATGTTCCTTTCACCATTGCTGATGCGACGACGCTGACCGAAGCCGGCTATGTCGGTGAGGACGTCGAGAACATCATTCAAAAGCTGCTGCAGAAGTGCGACTACGACGTCGAGAAGGCGCAGACCGGTATCGTCTATATCGATGAGATCGACAAGATCTCGCGGAAGTCGGACAACCCGTCGATTACGCGTGACGTTTCCGGCGAAGGTGTGCAGCAGGCGCTACTGAAGCTCATCGAAGGCACGATTGCCTCCGTGCCGCCGCAAGGCGGGCGGAAGCATCCGCAGCAGGAATTCCTGCAGGTGGACACGAGCAACATCCTGTTCATCTGCGGTGGCGCTTTTGCGGGCCTCGAGAAGATCATTCTCAACCGCACGCAGAAGAGTGGCATCGGATTCACATCCGAGGTGCGCGACGTGAATGTGCGTCCGCACGGAAGCGATCTGTTCCACGATGTCGAGCCCGAGGATTTGATCAAGTATGGACTCATTCCGGAGTTCGTTGGCCGTCTGCCGGTCGTGGCGACGCTCGATGAGCTGGATGTGGCTGCGTTGATCTCGATTCTCACCGAGCCCAAAAATGCGCTCACGAAGCAGTATCGACGCCTGTTCGAAATGGAGGGCGCCGAGCTCGAATTCCGTGAGGAGGCGCTCAAAGCGGTAGCGCACCGCGCTATGCAGCGCAAAACCGGCGCGCGCGGCTTGCGTACGATCTTGGAAACGGTGCTGCTCGATACCATGTACGAGCTGCCGTCCATGCGGAATGTCGGCAAGGTCGTGATTGACGAGACGGTGATCGAGGGCCAGACCCAGCCCTATATCGTCTATCGTTCCGACGTTGCGGCGACGCCCGCTGTCGATGAGCCGCCACCGCGACGCGCATCCGGAACCAACCATCACTGACCCCGCCCGGCACCCTGGTCAGGGAGTGGCGCAGCTGCTATACCAACTGCAGCAGCTGCGGGCTCCGCACGCAACGCGGCGTGCGGATTGGCTAGCGTTACCACAGCTATTGAAACACCGCGTTTCCAACACATTTCTCGATAAACTAGCACTGCGACACAGTTTGGCCCCGCTCTCAGCGGGGATTATGTCCGATGTCGACTTGCCAACGAGGGCTTGAGCGTGTCCGATCCTACTAATCCGGTTTCACCTCCGGCACCCACTACTACAGCGACCAGCGGCATCGAAAACGTGCCGGTGTTGCCCCTGCGGGATGTGGTCGTTTACCCCCATATGGTCATCCCGCTCTTTGTCGGGCGTGAGAAGTCCATTCAGGCGCTCGACGTCGCCATGCGCTCCGACAAGCGAATCATGCTCGTCGCACAGAAGCAGGCGGACGTCGACGATCCGAAGGCTGATGACTTGTACCGAATCGGTACTGTCGCAACCATTCTGCAGCTGTTGAAGCTTCCCGACGGCACGGTGAAAGTGCTCGTCGAGGGGGTCGACCGTGCGCGCATCGAGAAGCTGCACGCCGGCGACTACTACTCATCCGATGCCACGCTGCTGCCGGATGTGGAGGCGTATGACGAGCGCGAGATGGACGTGCTGGCACGTTCCGTTATTTCGCAGTTCGAGCAGTACGTAAAGCTCAATAAAAAGGTACCGCCCGAGGTGCTCACCGCCCTCGCCGGTATCGAGCACGCGGGCCGTCTTGCCGACACTGTGGCCGCCCACATGTCGCTGAAGCTGGCCGAAAAGCAAAAGGTTCTCGAGATTCTCGACGTGCGTAAGCGCCTCGAGCACATCCTCGTCGCCATTGAGGGCGAAATGGACGTGCTGCAGATCGAAAAGCGTATCCGCGGCCGCGTCAAAGCCCAGATGGAGAAGAGCCAGCGCGAGTACTACCTGAATGAGCAGATGAAGGCCATTCAGAAAGAGCTCGGCGAGATGGATGAGGGTGGGAACGAGATCACCGAGCTGGAGCAGAAGATCGCCAAGGCCGGCATGCCCAAGGAGGCACGCGAGAAGGCCACTGGTGAGCTCAACAAGCTGAAGATGATGTCGCCCATGTCGGCCGAGGCCACTGTGGTGCGCAACTACATCGACTGGCTCGTGAAAGTACCCTGGAAGAAGCGCACCAAGATCATCAAGGACATCGCCCGCGCCGAGAAGGTGTTGGACGAGGATCACTATGGGTTGGAAAAGGTGAAGGAGCGCATCGTCGAGTACCTCGCTGT